>OLGH01000178.1_pt1 | contig 81862 bp, 67 predicted proteins | sample 1604851 | NCBI WGS metagenome assembly OLGH01 (sample SAMEA3888894, study PRJEB22519) | human gut metagenome | biome: human gut; feature: human-associated habitat; material: faeces | place: Denmark | collected 2010 | reverse complement strand
TTCATTCCACGCTTATGAATGAACAGTATTCACATCAGATTGAAAATTTTAAAAATACTGTGGATGTCAGAGTAAAAGAAATGCAGTGATGGATATGATAAATAGCAAAAAAAACGTCCGCTAATAGAATTTACAACAGAATATAACCTTCAAACGAGTAGCAGACCAGCGTAAATCCAGTTTTGCTGCTCGTTTTTTATTTTTATATACAATGCATTTAAAAGTGTGCAGCTTATCAGTGTAAGTCCGGCTTATGAGGTAAGCACGCACTTTTTTTATGCAGAAAAAGGAGGACAAATTGACTATTATGACAAGGCTGTTATTGGACAGATTGCGGAAAAGTCAAGATTGTCACCGGAGTATATTAAGTAAAATGCTGAATAAAAGCTTATAAAAGATGATACTGCTTTGACGGTATCATCTTTTTGGTTGTGAATGGAATTATAATGTTTATTTGAACAATGAAGTTACATATTTTAACGGTGATTGAGAATAATAAGCAATAATGTCCGGATTGTATATATTGTTTTTAAAGACATCAGACTTTGATATTGTGGGTGTGAATGATTGTGATTGAAATGAATGTAATACATGGATGAAAATGACAAAAAAACAAGCTATACATCTTAAAACGTGCATAAAACGTCAAAACGCACAAAAAATGATTGCATTTTTGTGAATTAGTACGATTGAATTTGATTGAATATGATTGTAGAATAGAGTCATCAAAAACGGAGAGAGGAGGAAGACAGATGATATACACTGTGACCTTCAATCCTTCACTTGACTATATAGTGGGGGTGGACGATTTTAAGCTTGGTGTGACGAACCGTACCTCATACGAACAGATGCTTGCAGGCGGCAAGGGAATCAATGTCTCGTATGTGCTCAAGAATCTTGGCTTTGAGAGCACGGCGCTTGGATTTCTGGCAGGCTTTGTCGGAAAAGAATTGAGAAAGAGACTTACAGAGGACGGAATCAGGGCAGATTTTCTTGAACTTGAGGATGGAATATCGCGAATCAATGTCAAGCTAAAGAGCATTGACGGCACCGAGATTAATGGCATGGGACCGGATATAGCGCCTGACAAGGTAAAGGCACTCAGGGACAAGATTAATGAACTGAAGGCAGGAGACATTCTTATACTTGCCGGAAGTATTCCGCAGACGATGCCTGATACCATCTACATGGATATTATGGCGGATTTACAGGGTAAGGGTGTTGATATAGTGGTCGACGCGACCAGGGATCTGCTCATGAATGTTCTTTCATATAAGCCGTTCCTTATCAAGCCTAACAATCACGAGCTTGGCGAGATATTCGGAGTGGAGCTTAAAAAGAGAGAAGCTGTGGTTCCTTACGCAAGGAAGCTTCAGGAGAAGGGAGCACGCAATGTTCTTGTATCAATGGCAGGTGAGGGAGCCGTGCTTATAGACGAGAACGGTGAGGAATACATGAGCGAGGCTCCGAAGGGCAAGGTTGTAAATGCCGTGGGCGCCGGAGATTCGATGGTTGCAGGCTTCGTTGCAGGCTATCTTGAGAGGAAGGATTATGGGTACGCATTCCACAAGGGGCTTGCGGCGGGAAGCGCCAGTGCATTTTCAGAACAGCTTGCGACCAAGGAAGAGGTGGAGGCACTTCTTAGGAATATAGAAGGCAGATAGGCTGACTGATTACAGGCGTCAGGAATAAAAGCATTTGACGGATAAGCTGCTGAAGCAGTGAAGGTTATATAAAAGTATTAAAAGGTGAATGAAACAATAAGGCTATAACTATACATCATGCAGCGAAGGCATGGTGGGAAACGGAGGAGTTATGAGGATTACGGATTTACTTGATGCGCGAAGCGTGATGCTTGGTGCAGCACCCTCGGACAAGAAGCAGACGCTTGAGCAGGCAGTCGCACTCATGGTTAAGAGCGGAAAGATTGCCGATGAGGAAGCCTACAAGAAGCAGGTTTTTGCCAGAGAAGAGGAGTCTACAACAGGAATAGGCGAAGGAATAGCCATTCCTCACGGAAAATGCGATGCGGTGACCAAGCCGGGACTTGCGGCGATGGTCATTCCGGGAGGAGTTGATTTTGAATCGCTTGATGATGAGCCGGTAACACTTCTTTTTCTTATAGCAGCGCCGAATACCAAGGATAATGTACATCTTGATGTGCTCAGCAAGCTGTCGGTCATGCTTATGGATGAGGAGTTTACGGCGAGGCTGCGCGCAGCTAAGAGCGTTGACGAGTTTATGCGGATAATCGATGATGCGGATTCGGAGAAGGCAGGCATTGATGAGAGGCTTAGGATTGATGAAGGAAACGCAAGCAGAATCCTTGCAGTAACCTCCTGCCCGACCGGTATCGCACATACCTACATGGCGGCGGAGGGACTTGAGAAGGCTGCGGCTAAGGCAGGCTGCACAATCAAGATTGAGACAAGAGGCTCAGGCGGTGCGAAGAATGTTCTCACGGAGCAGGAGATAGCGGACGCGGATTGTATTATCGTGGCGGCGGATGCGAAGGTTCCTATGGAGAGATTTGACGGAAAGCATGTTATACAGTGTCAGGTTTCGGACGGTATCAGCAAGGCTGATGAGCTCATTGAGAGGGCGCTTAAGCAGGATGCACCGGTATTCAAGGCGGGAACCCATTCGGAGGAGACAGTGCAGAGTAAGGGAAAGAAGGACAGCTTCGCCCACAGAATATATATGCAGCTTATGAACGGCGTGTCACATATGCTTCCGTTCGTTGTCGGCGGCGGTATCCTTATAGCAATAGCTTTTCTGATAGATGGACAGTGTGTTGACATCAATCTCTTGTCAGCGGCAGAGCGACAGAACTTCGGTACTATTACACCCGCAGCGGCATTTTTTAAGGGAATAGGCGGCGTGGCCTTCGGTCTTATGCTTCCGGTTCTGGCGGGCTTCATAGCGGAGGCGATAGCGGACAGACCGGGACTTGCGCTGGGCTTCGTTGGCGGTATGATTGCGGCAGGCGGAAAATCGGGATTTCTTGGAGCGCTTGCAGCAGGCTTCATTGCAGGCTATGTGATTCTGCTTTTGAAAAAGGTATGCGATAAGCTTCCGGAGAGTCTTGAGAAGCTTGCACCTGTGCTTTTTTACCCGGTATTCGGTATACTGATTATGGGTGCCGGCATGAACTTTGTGGTTGAGCCTGTTATGGGTGCAATCAACACGGCACTTAATTCGGGTCTTGCGAGCATGAATGGAACCAGCAGGATTTTACTTGGCTTCATATTAGGAGCAATGATGTCGGTTGACATGGGTGGTCCCTTCAATAAGGCGGCATATGTGTTCGGAACAGCTTCAATTGTTGCCGGCAACTATGATATAATGGCAGCGGTTATGATAGGCGGTATGGTTCCTCCATGTGCCATCGCACTTGCAACAATTATTTTCAAGGACAAGTTCACAAAGGAGGAGAGACAGTCGGGGCCTGTCAACTTCATTATGGGACTTGCGTTCATTACGGAGGGAGCTATTCCGTATGCAGCCTCCGACCCACTGCATGTACTGCCTGCCTGTATAATAGGTGCGGGAATATCGGGTGCGTTGTCAGAGCTGTTCAATTGTACACTCATGGCTCCGCACGGCGGAATCTTCGTATTCCCTGTTGTAGGCAATGCACTCATGTACCTTGTTGCACTCGCAATCGGAACAGCAGTGTCAACGGTATTGCTCGGACTTTTCAAGAAAAAGGCAGCATAACCTAAATATAATTAGAAATTATTAAAAAAAATTACATTATAAATTATGATTTTGCCAGCGGATAATTGCAGGATATAGCAGCCTGCAATGCCGTGGCAGCACCGGAAGGAGAAAAAAATATGAAGACATTTTCTTACACAATCAAGGACGCACAGGGAATCCACGCAAGACCGGCAGGGGAGCTTGTAAAGGCGGCAAAGGGCTTTTCGAGTGAGATTAAGATAAAAAAGGGCGGCATGAGTGTTGACGCAAAGAAGATTTTCGGCATCATGGGACTTGGAGCAAAACAGGGCGATACAGTAGAGTTTGGCATAAGCGGTGAGGATGAGGATATTGCCTGTGCAGCTATCGCAGCTTTTATGGAGTCTAATCTGTAAAATTATTTACTGCTTATTAGCGGCATATTGCAGGCGGTGTCCGTGATATGCAAAAGGAGAAAACGGAGGGCTGTAGTGTGGAAAATAAGCTTGACAGCATACTTTTCACACCTGCAATTTGTTTCTGAGCGAAAACAAATTGCTTTGATGGCAGATGGGAAACCGCCTGTGCGGATTTCTCATCGCCTTCTCGCAACAAATCGCTCGGAAATGAGGATTAGTATGCAGGTTTATCATGGTAAAAGTGTTTTCGGCGGGATAGCCATAGGAAAAATCAGTGTTTTTCAAAAAAAGAGCATAAAATTGTCCGGGTTAAGATAAATGATACAGATGTGGAGCTTGCACGTTTTGAGGAGGCGAGGCAGACGGCGCTCACACAGCTTGCAGCCCTTTACGATAAGGCCTGCAAGGAGGTAGGTGAAGCGAATGCGGCTATATTTGAGGTTCACCGGATGATGCTTGAGGATGATGATTTCACGGATTCGGTTAATAACATCATTATAACGCAGCAGGTAAATGCAGAGTATGCTGTCGGGGTCACGGCGGATAATTTTGCCAACATGTTTTCCGCAATGGATGATGAATATATGCGCGGAAGAGCTGCTGATGTAAAGGATATATCAGAGCGTCTTATATCTATCCTTAAAGGCGGAAGGCAGGGGCAGGTTAATGTCGATGAACCGGTGATAATCCTTGCAGATGACCTCGCACCTTCTGAGACAGTCCAGATGGATAAGGACAAGATTCTTTCATTTGTGACGGTTCACGGCTCGGTGAATTCACATACAGCTATACTTGCGAGAACCATGGGCATTCCGGCACTTGTTGATACAGGACTTACTCTTACGGAGAATCTGGATGGAACGGAAGCCATAGTGGATGGCTTTGACGGAGCTATATATATTGAGCCGGATAGGGAGACCTATGACAGGCTTTCAAAGCGTAAGAGGGAGGAGGATGAGAAGAAGGAGCTGCTTCTCACGCTTAAGGGAAAAGAGGATGTGACACTGGACGGACAGCATGTTATGTTGTATGCTAACATAGGCAGTACCGGTGACCTTGCTATGGTTCTAAAGAATGATGCGAGCGGAATAGGACTTTTCAGAAGTGAATTCATATACCTTGGAAGGGATGATTTTCCGACGGAAAATGAGCAGTTCCAGATTTATAAGTCGGTGGCAGAGACTATGGCGGGTAAGCGCGTCATCATAAGAACTCTTGATATCGGTGCCGATAAGAAGGTTGACTACTTTAATCTCGGTGAGGAGGAAAATCCGGCACTTGGCTACAGAGCAATAAGAATATGCCTTTCACAGCCTGAGATTTTTAAAACACAGCTCCGAGCGATTCTGCGTGCAGGTGTATATGGAAATATTGCAATAATGTACCCTATGATTACCTCTGTAAAGGAAGTGAGACGAATTAAGGATATCATGCGGGAGGTTAAGGCAGAGCTTAAGGAGCAGGGAATAGCCTATGCTGATGTGCTTGAGGGCATTATGATTGAGACTCCGGCTGCGGTCATGGTCAGCGACGAGCTGGCAAAGGAGGTTGATTTTTTCAGTATCGGAACAAATGACCTCACGCAGTATACCCTCGCTATCGACAGGCAGAATCCAAAGCTTGACGATTTCTACGACCCGCATCACCCGGCAGTATTAAAGATGATACAGATGACTGTAGAGAATGCACATAAGGCAGGAATATGGGCAGGAATCTGCGGAGAGCTGGGAGCGGACACAACACTTACTGAGGAATTTATAAGGATGGGTGTTGATGAGCTTTCGGTTTCACCGGGAAGAGTACTGCCTATCAGAAAAATTATAAGAGAGACATCGCTAAAGAAATAGTTCCTTAGCTTACAGTGAATCCACGATGCGAACGCAGAATAAGCAATCCCCAGCTTCAAGTGTGTAGAGCACTAAGCGGTGGGTAAGGGGGCTGCGAACTGCGTTCATGAGCAGGTGGCAAAAGCGGATTGCGAATGTCCGCTTTACGGCAGTAATGGACAGCAAAAAACGGATTTGCGGATTTCGCAGAGGTACATGTCCGGCGGTTGGAGGTAAAATAAATGTTGACAGAACGACGTCAGGAAGAGATTGTAAGATTGGTATATGAGAGGGAGAGCATAACGGTTGCGGAGCTCAAGGAAATCCTTAATACTTCTGAGTCAACAATCAGACGTGACATAATTACGCTTGACAAGGAGGGAAGGCTTACCAAGGTGTTCGGGGGAGCGATAGCACTTCACCCTGCACAGATTGTAAATAAAGAACTCTCCATGGTGCAGAAGCAGGAGCTGCAGACCACGGAGAAGCAGGCGATTGCGCGCTATGCCGCCTCACTCATCGAGCCAGATGACTGTGTGTATCTCGATGCAGGAACCACAACGGGCTGGATGATTGAGTATATCAGGCAGGAGAAGGCAACCTATATAACTAACGCACTTTCCCATGCTAAAAGACTTGCGGATAAGGGCTTCAGCGTCATCCTGATTGGTGGGGAGCCTAAAAGCTCAACCGATGCCATAGTAGGCGGCGAGGCTGTTCTGAATCTTCAGAAATACCATTTCAGTAAAGGCTTTTTCGGTGTTAACGGCGTTGACAGGCTGAGCGGCTTTACTACACCGGACGTAAAAGAAGCCATGGTAAAGCAGGCCGCCGTAAAGAATACCCAGCCTGCACACAGATACTTTCTGACAACCTCTTCTAAGTTCGGCGAGGTCTACGCCGTCACATTCGCAGGCTTCGAGGGCGGCACGATACTCACGGAGGACAATGTGAGTGAGGTGCTTCCTAAGAGCATTGAAATCATAAATGTTACACAGCAATAAATCTGGGACAGGGGTCAGACCCCTGTCCCAGAAAATAATATGCACCACGGAATTATTCATGCGCCACATAGAAACAGCGTTTGATGGGTTTCGTGGTGCTTTTATTTTATCTGAGAATCTTATATCACAGAATTATATGAAAAACATATTGCAAACATGTGTTCGATGATATATAATATTAAATACAGAGTGACTGTGTAAAATCAATTTGAGGAAGGATGGGGAAGGATGGGGAAGTGTATGACGAAGGAAGAATTATTTGCACCTATAAGGGAGTGTTACGATGAACTGCGTGAGGCATTAAAGGGGAGCGATTTGGACAAGATAAGACAGCTTACATTGGAGGTTCATGCGATGGTTCATCCGGCGGAGATTTCCGGCAGGAAGGAAAAGACTATTGCGGATTATGTTCTGGAATATATGATGGACGGCAACAGAGATACGCTGGTTCCGCGTGAGGATTATGATGTCGATTTGCACTATGCAGGTACAAGAACTGTGCCGATGTGCTGGCAGTTCTGGCATACATACAGAATAGAGGATTTGGTGAGCAATATTCTGATGGTCAACCGGAATCAGATTTTTAATTCCGAATGGCAGAGGAAGATTGGTTCACCGATTACCGATACAGGGAATGCGCTGGAGCTTGATGAGGCTGTGGCTTTCGGAAAGGCTTTGAACGTTGATGCACTTTATGAGTATATGATTACTGTAGGGAAGAATACCAGGAAGATATTGGCAGGGTTAACCTTGGAACAGATTAATTCGATGGTTCCGGCTGAGTGGGTGATGCGGATACTTGAGGAGGGCGGCGTGACAACGGATTTCCGTTCAGTGTGGCTTCTGGTCTACTGGGGAAGGCTTACAAGAGGAGGCATGATTTTAACACCGATGACGGATCATCATATGATGCATTTGCCGCCATGTATAAATAATCTTCCTATTTTAGACTGATGGATTTATTGTCAGGCTCCGTGCAGAAGATGCATGGTCTTTCTACAAGAAAAAAATATTATTGGAGAGCATGACTATGGACGAAAAATATAATGCTTCATTGAAGTTTTGGAACAGTGCGTTCGATATGGATGATACGGAAAAAGAAGAATATGCTAAAAAGATTAATCCGGACACGGATTGGAGAAAGCTGGCATCCTCAGATAAATTAGCAGATGTGCTTATAAACACCTTAGCAGGTAAAAAGAGAGTCTTGGATTATGGGTGTGGTGAAGGCTGGGCAGGAATTATACTGAAAAAATCAGGCTGTGAGGAGGTGACCTGTGTAGATGTTGTAGAGAATGCAATTCAACTCGCAGGCTTTTTCAGGGATGTATTTAAGATATCTGATGGATTTAATGCACAATGTGTTTCAGTCGACTGGATAGAAAAGTCACAGGAAGCTGCTTTTGACGGAATATTTTGCTGCAATGTTATTGATGTCGTACCGGAGGAAGCTGCTCTGAATATTATAAAGAATATGGCAAGAATTACTACAGATGATGCTGCGGTTGTGATAGGTATGAACTATTACATTGAACCGGTAAGCTGTCCTGAGAAAAATCTGGAAGTAAGAAATAAAAATGAGTTATATGTAGATGGGGTTTTAAGGATGGTTTCTAAAACGGATGATGAATGGAAAAAGATATTTGAAGAATATTTTAATGTTGATTCCATCGAATATTTTGCGTGGCCGGGTGAAAAAGAAGAGAAGAGACGTGTATTTTGTCTCAGCAGGAAATAGCTTGCAAATCATAGCTCTACGGAGCGTGGAATCCGCATAAATTCACCATTTTCTACGCTTTGTGGGTGTGATGTTTAAGAAATTTGAATGATAATTGACTCAGAAAGGAGGTAACCCGATGGATCAGATTATGATTGGAAAGTTCATTGCGAGTGAAAGAAAGAGAAAAGCTTATACGCAGAAGCAGCTTTCCGAAAAGCTTGGAATCAGTGATAAGACGATTTCAAAATGGGAGCGCGGAAACGGGTTTCCCGAGGTGTCATTGCTTTTACCGTTATGCAAGGAGCTTGATATTACGGTAAATGAGCTTTTGTCCGGGGAGAGAGTTTCTGAGGAAGATTATCGAAAGAAAGCGGAGGAAAATATGGTGAATTTAATGAGAGAGGCTCAGGAGAGCAAAAAGAAAATAATTATGTCGGTTATGGTTGCGCTGCTGGCGCTTGTGGCTTCGGTACCGTTGTTTGTCATTTCAGGAGCTATTGAGATGGACAATTGGATAAGGATTGTACTTATTGTCATAGGAACTGTGGTGGTTGTTTTTGGAATAGCGATTGCATGTGTGCTTGACAGGGACGCCGGTGCTTATGAATGTCCGGAATGTAATACAAGATTTGTTCCGGAGCTGAAGGACTATATTATGGGAGCACACACAATCACGAAGCGTAAGCTCACCTGTCCTCATTGTGGGGCACATAGATATTGCAGGAAAGTATTGACAAGATGATGTGACGGGAGCGTTCCGGGACAAGGAAGTGTCCTTGTCCCATATATTGTGCGGGTGAAGGGAGATACACAGTTTATATGCTTGAGTACATAAGAAATGAATTGCTTGGATTGTCGGATAAGGGAAATTATGCCACTTTCACGTCAGCGCTTATACCGGGCTGTGATAATGTTATAGGCGTGCGGCAGCCTGTGTTAAAGAAATATGCGCGGCAGCTTGTCAAGGATAATGAAGATTTCAGGGCATTGCTCACTGAACCGGACATTTATCACGAGGAGACACTTTTGCGCGGCTATGTGATTGGATATGGCACGGCAAAGGAAAAGAATTTTGACAAGGCATTGCAGGATTTAAAAGACTATGTTCCGCTTGTCAATAACTGGGCCGTGAATGATGGATTCTGTATAGAATTTAAGGTGATGGACAGCTTCAGGGACGAATTTCTGCCGTATATCAGGGAGTGCGTGCTGTCGGGTGATGAGTACAGGGCAAGGGTCGGGCTTATCATGCTGTTAGACCACTATCTAAAGGTTGATATGGATGGCAATAAGAAGTCTAGAATGAGAAAGGTTACTGTCGATGATATAATAGTAAACGATGAAAATTTTACCGGAGAAGTATCCGGTGCAGGCAATGGGAAAAATATCAATTCAAGATTAGATAGTAGTTATAAAAGTGATAAAAATTATAAAAAAATAACCGATGGAAAGTATTCAGATGATATATTATCCCTTGTAAACAGAGATTTTTCCGGAAACGGATATTATACGCAGATGGCGGCAGGGTGGCTGCTTGCGGAGGCGTTTGTGACATTTCCGCGCAGGATATGGGAGTATCTTACAGATAAGGATAATTTAAGGCTTGATGCTGTGTCTTACAAAAAAGCAATCAATAAGATATGCGAGTCGCTGACACCTGATAAAGAAGTCAAGGAGCTGGTGAGGAAAATTTAATGCTGTATATGAAATAGAGATATTAGTGTGAATATTTAAATGGAGGGTGAGGAGAAAAGGTGGAAAAAATAAGTATTGATAAAGCCTCAATGAAGGATATGCCAAGAATATCGGAGATATATGCTTACGCAAGAAACTTCATGAAGGAGAATGGCAATCCGACACAATGGGAGGATTTAGAAGCGATACACAGAAATCTGATTGCAGATATAGAACATGAAAACCTATATCTGATAAAGAGCGGAAATGATATACATGGGGCATTTGCGTTTATAATCGGCGATGACCCGACATATGCTAAGATTGAGCAGGGAGAATGGATTTCTGACAAGGAATATGGCACGATACACAGAGTCGCATCGGATGGAGTGCTTCATGGAATCTTAAGAATGTCTGTAGAGTTTTGCAGTGAAAAAATCAGCCACCTAAGAATAGACACACATGAGGATAATATAGTCATGCAGCACCTAATCATAAAGAATGGCTTCAGAAAATGTGGAATAATCCATATAGCGGACGGTTCGCCGAGAATTGCATATGAAAAATATAGTGTAGTGTCAGGAAGTATGTGGTAGAATAGTGTGTGAAAGTGCAGACTGGACATGGAAACTGGCATTGACCGAGCAAAGCGAGGGATACTTCTTTTCCGAAGGACAAGAAGGTGGGGAATAAGAAAGTGTTTAACAAATCGATATTTGTCTGTGAAAAGCCCGTGAATAAGCGGATGTTAATATGTATTGCTTGTGGCAACGGCTCTATTGAATATAGAATTGAGCTATCAAAAACAAGGAGGCAGAGATTATGCTAAATGAAAATATCAAAAGAATTAGAAAGTCAAAAGGGCTGTCGCAAGAAGAACTGGCAATTAAACTGAACGTAGTAAGACAGACAGTATCAAAATGGGAGAATGGTTTGTCAGTTCCAGATTCCAGTATGCTGATTATTTTGGCGAATGAACTGGATACTACTGTAAGTGAATTACTTGGAGAACCTGTAGCAGAACCGACTACCGATGATTTAAAGATTCTTTCTGAAAAATTAGAAGTTATTAATTTGCAGCTTGCAAAAAGAAGTATAACAAAGGTAAAAACGATTCGATGGATTCTTATTTCATTGTGTGCGGTTATAGTGGTAATATTTATCGCACTTGCATCTACGAATAATTTTTATTTGAATTGGAATTACAATGATCCTGAGTTGGCAGTGGCAGGAACAATACTGCATGGGTTTGAATTCTTGTTTGTAAGACTCGCACCGATTGTTTTTTTGACTTCGGTGGTTGGAGTTGTGGTGACATATAAGAAAAGATAACTTCGGATTTGTGAGTGAAGGCATTTTGGATTCAAAGCAAGTAGAGTGTCTGTTGTAAGCAGACATAATATGATTAAAATAATAAGCGAAAAAACTTCAAGCGGTGCTTGTAGTATGCAGGGAGATAAGTTTGAAAGTGAAACTTTCAAACAACTTATTGGTGGCAGTACTGCAAGCTATGCTTGCAGTATGCAGGGGTATAAAAATGAAACTTGATATAGTTGGTCTTGCCGGTGCATGTTCGTATGCACTAGACTGTATAGAGGCAGAGCTTGTTCATGTCACTAACAGACACGGAAAAAGAGTTGCTTACATCAGTGTATGTATGGCAGAAAAATTGGGAATAGAAGGAAAGGCATTGCAGGATTTGGCGATTTGTGCAATGCTTCATGACAATGCATTGACGCAGTATATTTCTGAGGAAATACAGGAAAATAATATTTCCCATAGCCAATTGGAAAATATAAAGAAAAATGAAAATACAGCCAATGAAAATGACGGTATGTTCAACGAAAGTGAAGATATAATCAATGAAAATGAGATGGCATACAGTCCTGAAATAATAAAAAGTGTGGTCGGCTCCGTACACAAAAAGATAGGGCTTCATTGTACATATGGTGAGCAGAATATAAAAAAGCTTCCTTTTTATACAGATGTTTCAGGAGCTGTTTTATATCATCACGAAAATGCCGACGGTACAGGAACCTTCGGAAAAAGGTGGGATGAGATTCCGCTCTTTGCACGCATAATTCATCTATGTGACATGGTGGATGTCATGGGAAATTCATGTAATTTCAGCGATGAGAGCTGGCTTAGAGCTAAGGAGTATGTTGGTAAAAACAGGGACATACTGTTTGACGGTGATTGCGCTGATGCTTTTATTTCTGTATTTTCCGAGGAAAATTTTCTGAGCATGTCAAAGGATAAGTTTGAAAAAGAATTGTGGAAAAAGATTCCGCGAGATAAGCGTGACTGCGATTTTAAGACTTGCATGGACATTGCGGATTTCTTTGCAGGGATTGTAGATTACAAGTCTGAATTTACGGGAAATCATTCGCTCGGTGTGGCAGAAAAAGCAGCCAAACTGGCAGAATTTATGGGATATCCACAGGCTGATATCGAAAAATTCTATATGGCTGGCGCACTACATGACATTGGAAAGATGGCTATAGGAAATGAGATTTTAGAGAAGCCCGGACGACTCACGGATGAAGAATTTTCAAGGATGAAAAACCATGCCGGATACACATATATGATACTTTCTGAGGTTGAAGATTTTGATGAGGTGCGTGACTGGGCTGCACTGCATCATGAGAAGCTTGACGGAACAGGGTATCCTTTTGGAAAGACAGCACAAGAGCTTAGCGAACCGGAGAGGATTATGGCATGTGTTGACATCTATCAGGCGCTCACAGAGGCAAGGCCATATAAGGATGGAATGCCGCACGATAAGGCATGCAGCATACTTGATGATATGGCACAGAAGGGCTGGATTGATGCATCGGTGACGGATAATATCAGAAAGTGTTTTGGTATGCCTCAGTAATCGACATATTGATGTTTTATCGGTTTTAATTTCTGATATTGCAGTAATGTATCTGCGCTCCGATATTTAGAATATGTGAGGTTCAGTTCTGAGTAGTTATTACAATAATAGATATTTGCGGAAAGGATATATATGGATAACAGACATAATAAAGACGAGGGTCTTATAGGTAACGAAAAAATAGAGGAAGCGGTTCTGGCACTTCAGAGTGAACCGTCACAGGCAATGCTTGCACATACACTGACAGTTATCCGCAGACGTATGAAGGAGGGGGGACAGCTCATTGTCGCAGTTGAGCCGTCACTTGAGAACACGCAGATGAGGCTTCAGACAGTTAAGACTGAGGACGGAGGAATATGGTGGTCTGCTTTTACAAGCTTTGATGAGGAACTCAAAGGAGCTGACAGCATAAAGTCTGCTTTTTTGACTGACATAGAGAGGCTTTTTCATACCTCTCTTGAAGCTGCTGAGATAAAGGGAATTATTATAAACCCGTGGAACAGGACGATAATGCTTGATAGAGAGCTTATAAATATTATTCTTGGACAGGAGAGCTGACCTGTGCTGCGGAGCAGTTTCCGTATATCAAATGAGAGGCAAAATACCTTTCGCCCCTCATTTGCAGTATATCCTTATAAAGCTTAGATAACTTATTTGTTGCTGCTGTCTGCGGCAACAACAGCATTAATCTGCTCTAAGAGCTGGTCATAATTATCCTGATTATCTATACCTCCGAGAAATGGTTCGCCAACAATATTACCGTTTCTGTCGATAAGTATGGTAGTAGGGAAGGCCATGATATTGCCTGCGTATCTGCCTGCTTCCGTGTCAGAGTCAAAATAGATATTGCGGTAGGATGCACCTTGGCTTTCAAGAAGCTTTAAGGCTTCCTCAATACCTGATTTATTACCGTCAAGTGTTTCCGTGTTGATACCGATGAGCTCGCCGCCCATGCCCTTAAGAGTTTCATTGAGTTCATTAAGCTTGGAAAGCTCGGCAACACAAGGCTTACATCCATTGAACCAGAAGTTGACTACAGTTACTGCATTTGCGGAGAAGATGCTGTCATCAACGTCATTGCCCTCAAGATCCTTTCCTGTGAAGCCCGGAAATGGATTTGAGTTTTCTTTGACAGATGTACCATCAGCGAATCCTCCGGCAGCCGAAAGCTGGTTCTGGAGTTCTGTTATCTCTTTTTCTATACCTCGTATCGTTTCTATGTCGGCACTTACAACCGCAAGCTCCTCATCCGTGAAAGACGCCTTGTTGGCTTCAAGAGTACTTGCAAGGAAGTCGGCATATTCCATTTCCTGATTTTCACTGGTATTGTCCTTGCTCATGAATCCGAACATCTTGTTCCATACATCGCTGTGATCGCTAAACAGCACGTTTTCCTGCTGATAGAGGTCATTCATACGCTCTGTAAGTTCATCTGTGCTCATAGAGGTGCCGGCATTGGCTGAGCTGCTTTCGGTGGAGCCGGATATGCTGCTGTTTGTAGTAGTGTTTATGTCCGTGCCGTTATTGCTTTTTCCCGAGCATGCGGTTATTGCAAGTGCTACTGACAGGGTTGTTAATGCAGTGAATAATTTTCTTGTTCTCATAATAAAAATCTCCTTATAAATAAATTATTTTTTGTTTTGTTGTCAGGTATTGCCATGACTTTAGATTATTTGGACGGCTGTTCAATATTCAGGTCCTTCTGTCCGCTTTTGCCGGTTGTGTCCTTCTGTGTGCTGCCAAAACCATATTTGTAGCAGATTGCATTTGTCGGACACGCTTTTATGCAGGCTCCGCAGCGTATGCATTCAGGGTGGTTAGGACTGGCTGTTACATCGACATCCATTTTGCATGCCCTAGTACATTTTTTGCAGCCGACACATTTGCCTGTGTCAACTTTCATCTGAAGGAGCGATACCTTGTTAAAAAGCGAGTATATCGCACCCAGAGGACATATCCATTTGCAGAAAGGTCTGTAAAAGAGGATGCTTAGCACAACGAAGATTATAAGTATTGAGCTTTTAAATGTAAACAGCTTTCCAAGTGCCGAACGGATTCCGCTGTTGGTAAGCGAGAGTGGGATGGCACCTTCAAGCACTCCCTGAGGACATATATACTTGCAGAAAAATGGATCGCCCATGCCTATGGAATTGGTGACTACTATAGGCAATAGAATAACAAAAACCACAAGTATAACATATTTCAGGTATCTGAGAGGCTTGAGCTTTGCTGTGGAGAACTTTTTACCGGGTATCTTGTGCAGCAGCTCCTGAAACCAGCCGAACGGACATAAGAAGCCGCAGATTGCTCTGCCAAGCAGTACGCCCATAAGAATAAAAAAGCCGGTTATATAATATGAAAACTTAAATTTGGATGAGCCTACCACCGCCTGAAACGCTCCAATCGGGCATGCACCTGATGCAGCCGGGCAGGAATAGCAGTTGAGGCCGGGAACACATACGGTTTTAGCATTTCCGCGGTATATGGTTCCTTTAAAAAGGTTCGGCAGATGAATATTGGTGAGTAAAGTGGCAGCAGCCTGTATCCATCCACGGAAACGAGCGATTGCTTTTGAAAATGTTTTTTTCTTATCCAATTCCTACACACTCCAGACATAATTTTATTGCCTTGCTCAGCACGGTGGCCGCTTCACCACGGTATGCGCCGTATATAAGCATTGCGGTACCGACAATAAGCAGCGCTGCCTGAACAACAGACTTTGTTTTGCATTTCAAATAAATTTCCCCTTTCATTTGTGATTTTCCTGCACAATCAGTGCATTGTCCGAATGGCTTATTGACCTTTTGACAATATTATCATACAATACAGGGTGTTAAATTTGTGTTAAGAAAAGGAAAAATTTGAAAATAAAATTTTTAAACTACTTATTTAGATATAATACTGCAAGCATTGCTTGCTGTATGCAGGGGTATAAATTTGAAAATTTTATTTTCAAACTACTTATTTAGAGGCAATACTGCAGGCAATGCCTGCAGTATGCAGGGGTATGATTATGAGACTGCTTATTGTTGAGGATGAAAAAAAATTGTGTGATGCGATAGCGAAGAGCCTTCATGGAGCCGGATATGAGGTCGATGTCTGCTATGACGGCGATGAAGCGCTAAGTATGATATTTGAAGAGAAATATGATTTGCTTGTGCTTGACCTGAATCTTCCGGGGACGGACGGAATGGAGATATTAAGGACGCTCAGGCAGGAAAATGAGGAAACCAAGGTTCTCATTTTGTCTGCGAGAAGCCAGATTGCGGATAAGGTGGAGGGGCTTGACGCAGGAGCTAATGACTATATGGAGAAACCTTTCCATCTGCAGGAGTTAGAGGCGAGGGTGAGAAGCCTCACAAGACGCAGGTTTGTCCAGAAGGATGTGTGTCTTGAATGCGATGGTGTGAAATTTAATACAAGGGAAAGAGTTGCTTATGTGAACGGCGCTAAGGTGATATTGACAAGAAAGGAGAATGGCATACTCGAATATCTTTTGTTAAATCAGGGAAGGCCGGTAAGCCAGGAGGAGCTTATTGAACATGTGTGGGATGCGACGGCTGACAGCTTCTCCAATTCCATACGGGTTCACATGTCATCACTTAGAAAAAAGCTTAAGGCGGAGCTGGGATATGACCCGATTGTGAATAAGATTGGAGAGGGCTACAGAATAGGAGATAAGTCATGAGAAAAATATCTCTTCAGTGGAGACTTACTGTAATAACGGCATTGCTTATAGCGGCGATATGTATTTTTTTGAATTTCCTGTTGTACAGGAACGGAATATACTATATTGATTCGCTTCAGAATGTTGTGACTGACCACGGCAGCAGTGCCGAGCAGGAGACCCTGTATATTGATATTCCGGACAGTGAGTGGGATGATTTCGCTTCGCAGTTTGCTGTGCAGATATATGATAGCAAGGCAGGCTATCGAAGAAGGGGCTGGTTTATAACAGCGGTGGTAACATTTATCGGAGGCATGGTCACATATTTCGTGAGCGGACATGCTCTCAAGCCGCTCAGGGATTTTTCGGCAAAGGTTGAAAAGGTTCAGGTACAAAACCTGACAGCGTCCGTTATTGATGAAAAGGGAGCTTCAGAGCTTGTAAGGCTTGGAGATTCTTATAATAAGATGCTGATGCGCCTGTCGGATGCGTTTGAGGTACAGAGACAGTTCACAGGAAACGCAGCACATGAACTCAGGACACCGCTTGCACTTATGCAGGCGCAGCTTGATCTGTATAATTCCTCTGCACATCCGGACGTGGATTCTGAGACCGCCGAGACGATACAGATGGCTGCCGAGCAGACGGAAAGACTTACAAAGCTTGTTAAGACCTTACTTGATATGAGTGAGCTGCAGACAGTGGCACGCACTGACGAAATAGAGCTTGGAGCACTTGTGGAGGAGGTATTGGCTGACCTTGAACCGCTCGCAAGGGAGAGAGGCATTGTACTTAATGCCGGGTGCTGTGGTGAACTGTATATGACCGGAAGTGATATACTTATCTACAGAGTTGTGTTCAATCTTGTGGAAAATGCGATAAGATATAACCGCGATGGTGGAAGCGTGTATGTGTCGGTTAATAAAAGGGATACTAATGCAGTGATTGACATAAGGGATACGGGAAGGGGAATAGCTCCTGAGTATATTGAAAGAGTGTTTGAACCTTTTTTCCGTGTGGATAAGTCAAGGAGCCGTGAGCTTGGAGGAGTTGGCTTAGGACTTGCGTTGGTGCGTGAGATAGTGCGGCTTCATGATGGAAGCATTGCCGTAAGTGAGAGCAATGAAGAAGGGACAACCTTTGAGGTGGTTTTTCCCTGTGAAACAATATAACGCATCATAAGCTATGCACATATACAGCTTCATAAAGTAAAGCGGACATAAGCATCCCACTTACCCACCGCTTAGTGCTCTACACACTTAAAGCGGGGGATTGCTTATTCTGCGTTCAATATAGTAGTAATTAAGAAGATAAAAATAGATTGATTTTTTGTCTGATTTTGTGTATAATCCGTTATATAAAACCCATTGGGTGTGGATTTTTCAAGATTTGAAATCTTTTTTCGCCACATAGCTTAACAGAAGGCTATGTGGTTTTTTTGTGCATTTTTTGGTATTGGTAAGGAGAAAATTATTATGAACCAGACATTTATGAAGGAGAGGAGAATATTTCCTCTTGTGTTGTCGATGGCTCTGCCGATGATGCTGTCGATGGCATTCAGTTCACTGTATAATATTGTGGACAGTTATTTTGTGGCGAAGCTGTCGGAGGATGCGATGACGGCGCTTTCGCTTGTATTTCCGGCGCAGAACCTTATGACCTCCGTGGCGGTAGGCTTCGGTGTCGGAATCAATGCTATGATTGCATTTTACCTTGGAGCGGGACAGCAGAAGAAAGCGAACCATGCTGCTGCACAGGGACTTATGTTCAGTGTGGTTCATGGTCTGCTTATCATGGCGCTGTGTCTTATAGGCATGCCGGCGTTCCTTGGTGCTTTCACATCGAAGCAGTCGGTTGTGGATTTGGGAGCTGAGTACTCTGACATAGTCTTCCTTTTTGCCGTGATAGTGAATGTCGGCATAACCTATGAGAAGATATTCCAGTCGGTCGGAAGAATGAAGGAGACCATGATATGTATGGTTATCGGCTTCGTGGCTAATATCGTGCTTGACCCACTGCTCATATTCGGTGTCGGATTTTTTCCGAAGATGGGAATAAGAGGTGCGGCCGTTGCAACCGGAATCGGACAGGTGCTGACGCTTATTGCATACATTGTTTTTGATAAGGTTAAGCCGCTTCCGGTAAGAATAAACAGGGAAAGCCTGAGCTTTGACGGTGAGGTGTGCGGACGCATGTACGGAATAGGAATCCCTGCAACGCTCAATATGGCTCTTCCGTCCGTGCTCATAACAGCGCTTAATGGCATACTTTCGGTATACTCGGAGAGCTATGTCCTTGTGCTTGGTGTCTACTATAAATTACAGACCTTCATTTATCTTCCGGCAAATGGAATCATTCAGGGAATAAGACCGCTCGTTGGATATAATTACGGTGCGGGTGAAAACAGGAGGGTTGAGAAGATATACAGACTTTCGCTTGGCATGGCAGCGCTTCTGATGGCAGCCGGGACAGTGGCATGCATGGCTGTACCGTCACAGCTTATGGGTCTGTTCTCTGACAGTGCCGACACGGTTTCTAAGGGATGTACGGCACTTCGCATTATATGCCTTGGTTTTATTGTGTCATCGCTGTCGGTGACTTACTCAGGCACGCTTGAAGCGCTCGGAGAAGGTGTTCCGTCACTTGTAATCTCGCTTATGCGATATATTGTTGTTATAATTCCGGCGGCGTTCATTCTCAGCAGGGTAATCGGTGCAGTCGGAGTGTGGTGGGCTTTCGTGATAACGGAGTGTACAGCAGCGGTGGCAGCATGTATACTGTTCCATAGAATCTGGGGCAGAAAATCGAAAGCCAATGAGGGAAAGGTAGCTTAGGGGTTGTCTCATAAGCGTTTGGAACCGGCAGGAGTCACTTGGGTGATTGCTGCCGATTTTGCTTTTATTGATACTTCACAAAGTCAATCAATGTGTAGTAAAATATGTAGTAGATATACAGAATTTCTTATTTAAAAAATATGCTGCAGGCAAAGCAGCTGTGCATTATAAGGATATAACAGAGAAGTCATTTTTGAGTATGGAGGAATTATGCTTAGGATAGGTGTTGATTTGGGTGGTACGAACATTGCGGCGGGACTTGTCGATGAGGAGTACAGGATTCTGGACAGGGTGTCGGTAAAGACGAATCTTCCGCGGCTGGCAGAGAGTATCATTACCGATATTGCGGAACTTGTAAACCGGCTCTGTGATAGAAATAATGTTGCGCAGAGGGACATTGAATCGGTCGGCGTGGGAGTTCCCGGAACGGTAAATGAGGATACAGGCTATGTTGAGTTTTCCAATAATCTGGGCTTTGAGATGGTTCCGTTTATCAGGCTTCTTGGGGATATGGTAGAGGCACCGGTACATTTTGGAAACGATGCCAATGCTGCTGCACTTGGCGAATATCTGGCAGGTGGCTACAATGTGAAGTCATTCGTTATGATTACATTGGGGACAGGCATAGGAAGCGGAATAATTCTTGACGGAAAGCTCATCAAGGGAATTAACTATGCTGCCTCAGAGCTTGGACATACCGTGATTAAGCTGGGCGGAGAGCAGTGCACCTGCGGAAGAAAGGGCTGTTTTGAGGCTTACGCATCGGCGACTGCGCTTATAAGGGACACGAGGAGATTAATGCTGAAAAAGTCAAATGCAGTGGAGAGTATGCATAATACCGTGGGTAATATGATTGAGAGAAGTGAAATCTGGAAGCTGTGCGATGGCGATGTCGGCAAAATAGAGGCAAAGCATGTATTTGATGCGGTAAAACATGAGGATGAGCTTGCAAAAGAGCTGTTTTGGAATTATACTGAATATCTTGCGGAAGGAATTGCCAACATTATAAATATCCTTCAGCCCGAGCTGGTATGCATAGGAGGCGGGGTGAGCAAGGCGGGGGATATGCTGCTTGCACCTGTTAAAGAGAAGGTGGCAGGACGGATTTTCTCAAAAAACTCTGCAAGAAATACGGATATCGAGCTGGCACGGCTTGACAACGATGCAGGCATTATAGGGGCTGCGATGCTGTAGAGACAATTTATATATTTGTTTTGTGAAAGGTGTAGATATGCTTTATAATCAAAATTAAATATGGCAATTTGTCTGCGCACGGAAGAAAAAGATTCGTGTATGAAAAATCTTGAAATAAAAAATATCTGGAAGCGGAGATTGGTTTGATATGAGACTGGTAATACAGCGTGTCAACCGCGCAAGCGTGAGGGTTGACGGAAATGTGATTGGAAGTATAGGGAAAGGGCTGTTGATTCTGCTTGGAGTTGCCAATGGTGATACCAAGGAGATGGTTGACAGGTATGTGAAGAAGCTGTCAGGCTTAAGAATATTCGAGGATGCGGATGGAAAGACGAACCTCTCGCTTGCGGATATAGGCGGGGAGCTTCTGGTTGTGTCACAGTTTACACTGTATGCCGACTGTAAGAAAGGAAACAGACCAAGCTTTGTAAATGCGGGTGCTCCTGATTTTGCCAATGATATGTATGAGTATTTTAAGGAGAAATGTGTTGAGACGTTCGGCAGGGTTGAGTGCGGAAGCTTCGGAGCCGACATGAAGGTAGAGCTTGAAAATGATGGACCATTCACGGTTCTATGGGACAGCGATTGGTGGTAGTAAAAATATGTGTATAAGGGGGAGTTATGAACAACTATCTTATAGTTACCGGTGGATATACGGACGATAATTTTGCAGTCCGGTGGATAAAGGATAATAATTTTGACTGCATGCTTGCCTCAGATTCCGGGATGGAATTTTTCAGGCGCACAGGTATTGTGCCGGATGTCATAATAGGCGATTTTGATTCGGTAAATGCAGATACATTGGATTTTTTTAAGAAAAAAAATGATATAGAATGGACGAAGCTCAATCCGATGAAGGATGACACAGACACGGAGGCGGCTATAAGGCTTGCCATTGAAAAGGGAGCACAGAGCATAACACTTCTTGGTGCGACAGGTAGCAGAATAGACCATGTGCTTGCCAATATTGAGCTTCTTGGAATAGGACTTAGGCAGAAGGTACAGATGCAGATTGTGGATGCACACAACAGAGTCCGGATGATTGATTCGGGACTTACCATAAAAAGGGACGAGCAGTTCGGAAAATTCGTGTCCCTGATACCGTACAGCATGAGGGTTGAGGGGGTATGTCTTGAGGGCTTTAAATATCCGCTTGATAATTACTGCATGAGCAAGTTCAATTCGCTTGGAATAAGCAATGAGATTACAGAGGCTGAGGCAAGAATAAGCTTTTCCGATGGGATAATGGTTGTAGTGGAGGCAGTTGACTGATATGGATAAACATTCACAGAAAAACGGTATTATAGAAGGTACAATATGGAAGCAGCTTCTTATATTTTTCTTTCCGATTCTTGTCGGGACTTTTTTCCAGCAGTTGTATAACACGGTGGATGCCGTGATTGTGGGGCAGTTCGCCGGAAAGGAGGCACTGTCGAGTGTCGGCGGTTCGTCGAGCCAGATAATCAATTTCGTGGTCGGATTTTTTACAGGCCTTTCGGCGGGAGCAACGGTTATTATCTCACAGTTTTACGGAGCTAATGACGCGAATAAGATACATAGAGCGCTGCATACGGCGTACGCATTTTCGATTGTGGGTGGAATAATAGCGGGAATAATCGGAATCGCACTCACAGTCCCGGTTATGAAGCTTATGAATACGCCGGAGGAGCTTATGCATGATTCGGCAATGTATGTGATGATATATTTTGGCGGACTAGTGTTTATTTTTGTCTATAATATGGGCTCGGCAATACTGAGGGCGATAGGTGATTCTAAAAGACCGTTATATTATCTGATAATATGCTGTTTCATAAATATCGTGCTGGATATTGTATTTGTGAGCGTGTTAAAGCTTGGGGTGCTGGGTGTCGCAGCAGCGACCTTTATTTCACAGCTTGTAAGTGCAGTGCTTGTGACAAGGGCGCTTATGTACCACACTGAGGGTATGAAGCTTGTGCTGAAGGAGATAAGGCTGCATGGGGACGTGCTTCCTGCGATGCTTAAGATCGGACTTCCGACGGGAATACAGTCAAGCATGTACAGTGCCTCTAACATAATAGTGCAGTCTGCACTCAACGGCTTCGGCGTTGACACGGTGGCTGCATGGTCGGCATTCGGAAAGATTGACAGCATGTACTGGATGATAAATACAGCATTCGGAATAGCGGCTACGACCTTTGTCGGACAGAACTTCGGTGCAGGAAAGTATGACAGGGTTAAGAAGGGAACGCTTCAATGTCTTATGATGGATATAGCGGCTGCGTTGCTTTTCAGCACGCTGGTGCTGACGTTCGGACAGTATATGCTGAGGATTTTTACCTCGGAGGCAGAGGTTATCAGACTTGGAGTGCGGGTTATGAGAGTTATATCACCTGCATACTTTATCTTCGCATTTATTGAGCTTCTGTCCGGCTCCCTAAGGGCACAGGGGCATGTGCTTGTGACAACCATTATGACGATGCTCGGAGTGTGCGCATTCAGGGTGGTATGGGTGCTTTTCATAGTTCCGCAAGGTAAGCTTGAGCAGATAGTGTTCTGCTATCCGGCGACATGGACAATCACAGCCGTAGGAATGATTATTTATTATATTTATAAGCAGCGCAGTATAATAAAGAAATATAAGAATACATTGCCCGCTTAAACTGGCAGGTTTTACTTTATAACTGAATGCGGTAATCGGATATAGAAAATGGAGTAATACAGATATATGGAATCAAAAAGAGAATTGACGAAGGATATGACAAGGGGACCGTCTGCGAGGCTGCTGCTCGTTTTTGCGCTGCCGCTTATGCTGGGGAATCTTTTTCAACAGCTCTACACGATGGTGGATACCATTATTGTCGGTCAGGGTGTCGGCATAAATGCACTGGCATCACTTGGGGCGTCCGACTGGCTTAACTGGATGTTTATAGGCTTTGTGACGGGAATCACGCAGGGCTTTTCCATTATTTTTGCACAGTTTTATGGTGCCGGTGATGCTAAGTCGCTCAGAAGCTCAATAGGTAATGCACTTGTGCTTACAGCGCTTGCCGCTATCTTCTTTACGGTGGTGGGACAGCTCGCGATAGTGCCGGTTTTAAAGCTCCTTGAAACCCCGGCAGATATTTTTGCAGGCTCGGAAAGTTATCTGAGGATTATGCTGGGCGGAGTGGCAGTGAGCCTTATGTATAATTTTGAGGCGGCGCTTTTAAGGGCATTGGGTGACAGCAGGACACCGCTCATGGCGATGATCACGGCGGCATTGACGAACGTTGCGCTTGACCTTCTTTTTGTCCTTGTTTTCAAGTGGGGAATAGCAGGGGCAGCATCAGCGACCATTATTGCCCAGGGAGTATCAGTTGTATACTGCTTTTCAGCTATAAGAAGAATAGACATGATAAGAATAAACAGGCAGGACATTGGCATACATGCAGCAATGTCTAAGAGGCTGTTGATAGTCGGTCTCCCGATAGTATTCCAGAATACCATGATAAGCATAGGAGGAATGATACTGCAGTCTGTCGTGAACAGCTATGGATTTCTGTTTGTTGCAGGCTATACCGCCGCTAATAAGCTATACGGACTGCTTGAGACGGCTGCAATCTCCTTCGGCTTTGCAATCACAACCTACACGGCGCAGAATCTTGGGGCAGGCAATTTTAAACGTATAAGGAAGGGCATGAGAAATGCAGTCATAATGGCGATTATCACATCGGTTGTTGTATCCGTCTGCATGCTCATTTTCGGACGCCCGATTCTCAGGCTTTTCATATCTGACGAGACAGGGCAGGTGGAGGAGGTGCTTGGAATAGCCTATCTGTATCTCAGCATAATGAGCTGGTTTTTGGCTGTCCTGTACGCGCTTCATACCTACAGAAGTGCGCTTCAGGGGCTTGGAAATACGGTCGTTCCTATGCTGTCGGGAATTATGGAGTTCATAATGAGGACAACTGCTGTCATGCTTCTTCCGAGATTTGTGGGTGAGAAAGGTGTGTTTTATGCGGAGGTGCTTGCATGGACAGGTGCAACCGTGATTCTTGTCACGTCATACTATGCTGTGAGGAGAAAAATAGAAAAAAAGCTGAAAATTACTTAATTCCTATTGACATGGTAGGAATTAAGTAATATACTTGCAAAAAACATAAAACGTGAGGCAATGACTGGTGACAGCCACAAGCAGGAAGGAGATTATGTATGTCTAACATTTACAAGGGAGCAGTTGAACTTATCGGAAAGACACCTTTGGTTGAGGTGGTCAATGTTGAGAAGGAGCTGGGGCTTAAGGCTAGAGTACTTGTGAAGCTTGAGTATTTTAACCCGGCAGGAAGCGTCAAGGATCGTGTAGCTAAGTCGATGATAGAGGACGCTGAGGCCAAGGGGCTTTTGAAGGAAGGCTCTGTAATCATTGAGCCTACATCAGGAAACACGGGTATAGGTCTTGCATCCATAGCAGCATCTAAGGGCTATAGAATCATCCTTACAATGCCTGAGACAATGAGCGTTGAGCGCCGCAACATCCTTAAAGCCTATGGCGCTGAGATTGTGCTCACTGAGGGCGCTAAGGGAATGAAGGGTGCCATCGCAAAGGCTGAGGAGCTTGCCGCACAGACACCTGACAGTTTCATCCCGGGACAGTTCGTAAATCCTGCCAATCCTAAGGCTCACAGAGAGACAACAGGTCCTGAAATCTGGGAGGACACAGACGGGAATGTCGATGTGTTCGTTGCAGGTGTAGGTACGGGCGGAACCCTCACAGGTGTAGGTGAGTACTTAAAATCAAAGAAGCCTGATATCAAGGTGGTCGCAATGGAGCCGGCTTCATCACCTGTCCTTTCACAGGGCAAGGCAGGATCACACAAGATTCAGGGTATCGGTGCAGGCTTCGTTCCTGATGTGCTCAACACCAAGATATACGATGAGATTCTCACTGTAGAGAACGATGACGCATTCGCAACAGCCAAGCTTCTTGCAAAGAAGGAGGGCGTTCTTGTCGGAATATCCTCAGGTGCGGCATTGTCTGCGGCAATTGAGCTTGCCAAGCGCCCTGAGAATGAGGGTAAGACTATTGTAACACTGCTTCCGGATAGTGGGGACAGATACTATTCAACTGCTTTGTTTACAGAGTAGAATTAAATTAAATATGATATTGCTTAGCTGATAATGGAATATCGGCGAATGATTAAACTGCTGCTTAGACAGATTACCATTTAGAGGTCTGTTGGGCGGCAGTTTTTTTGTATTGGATTGTTGCAGAATATATGGCATTAAATAAAGAAAGTTGCAAATACTATTGCTAAACATGATACATTATGGTATCTTTATCTAAAAGCATAGTTCTTATATTTCTGTATAATCTAATTATTCGCATTTAAGACATTCGTGCTTTTGAATCCCATAGACAACAGCAGGAGCACGATGTTTTGGAAATGCATAATGTTTCCTGCAATACACAAGGAGGCATTACAATTGAATAATGAGAGAATTAAGCTTCAGTGGCATCCGGCATTCTGTGCCGCTGCGCGGCTTGAGTTCAATGAGGACAGAGATGTGCTTGAATTTTATTCGGAGTATAATTTAAGCAGGAAGCCATTACAGATAGATCTGCTGATAATTGAGAAGAATAAGAACATCAGGATAAAAAATCAGATTGGTCACATATTCAGGCAGAACAATATAATTGAATATAAAAGTCCCGGAGATTCCATGTCGATAGATGATTTTTATAAGGCAACAGCCTATGCATGTATGTACAAGGCGTTGGGAGAGAAGGTTGATGCGGTTTCAGCCAATGAGCTTACAATCTCAATGATGCGTGAATCATATCCTGCAGGCATGATTGCCACACTAAAAAGACAGGGAATAGAAATCGAAAAGATGTATGATGGGATATATTATCTGAAGAATTTTTTTATTCCGACACAGATAGTTGTGACAAAGGAGCTGTCTCAGGGACTGCATAACAGTTTTCGTGTGCTGTCAAGAAATGTGGATGAGAAGGATATAGAGACATTTTTAAAGGATGCTGAGGGCTACATAGGAAAGAGTGAGAAATCAGACGCGGACGCGGTGCTGCAGGTGAGCATGTCAGCCAACTATGAGCTTTATGAGAAGGTGAGGAGGGATAATACAATGTGTGAAGCGCTGAGAAAACTTATGAAAGATGAGATTGAGGAGGCTCTGGAAGCTGCGAAGCAGGAGGGCAGTGTGGAAGGACTGGCAGAAGGACGTGTTCAGGCACAGAGGGAGACATCAATAGCACTTGCGAAGATGGGAATGGCGGTTGAGAACATTGCCACCGCCGTAAATGTGAGTATAGAGCAGGTGCAGAGCTGGATAAATGCGAAGGATAATGCTTCCACCATATAATCATATTGCCATTGATTGTGGTGCCTGTTATCCTGATGGAAGATTAGCAGCTATCTGTCTTGACAATGAAACAGAATATTATTCTAACTAACACATGTTGCGCAAATCTAACTTTTGTGATACCATACTAATGCCGGGCGTTCACGTCACGGCATTTTGTTGTGTGGGACAGGGACCAGACCCCTGTCCCACACAATTGACTGTATAGAAAAGGGAAAGGAGAATGCAATACACATGATGATGGACAAAAGGCTGATTAATACGGTCAGCGAGAGCAAGAAATATATTGCGGGCAATGTAGCATGCCAGTGGGTGTCGCTTGCAGCTAATATAACGATGATGACGGCGGTGACGCGCCTGCTCATGCAGCTTTACGATGGGGAGGACGCAGGTATTGCACCGATTGCCGCAGTGATAATCGCAGCGGTTATTGTGAGATTTGTGTGCGCGAGGCTGTCATCCAGGATGAGCTATCTTTCCTCGAAGGCGGTAAAAAAGACGTTAAGGGAGAAGATATATGAGAAGCTTTTAAGGATAGGGCTCAGCTATAAGGAGAGCGTGCAGACATCAGAGATTGTACAGGTAGCTGTGGAGGGCGTGGACCAGCTTGAGACATATTTTGGCGCATATCTTCCACAGTTTTTTTATGCTATGCTGGCGCCGCTAACGCTTTTTGTGGTGCTTGTGAGGGTTAATGTGCTGTCGGCGGTTGTGCTGCTTATATGTGTTCCGCTTATTCCTGTGTCGATAGCGCTCGTGCAGACATGGGCGAAGAAGCTTCTGTCAAAGTACTGGGGACAGTACACGGCTCTTGGAGATACATTCCTTGAGAACCTGCAAGGGCTGACAACACTCAAGGTATACAGTGCGGATGGATACAAGCATGGGAAGATGAATGAGGAGTCGGAGAGATTCCGCAAGATTACCATGAAGGTGCTCACCATGCAGCTTAACTCCATAACGATAATGGATTTTATAGCGTACGGCGGTGCGGCACTTGGAATGATACTTGCAATCAGCCAGTTCAATGCGGGAAAGGCTGACCTGGCGGGCTGCCTTTTAATCATTCTGCTTGCGGCAGATTTTTTCCTTCCTATGAGACAGCTTGGTTCATTTTTCCACATTGCGATGAATGGAATGGCGGCGAGTGACAAGATTTTCAAGCTTCTTGAGCTTCCTGAGACGGGTAATGCCGGTGTTGAAAATGCACATGCAGATGAAAAAAATGCACAGACCGGCGTTAAAAAGTCATGCGGGGATGGGGATATCATCTGCCATGACCTTCATTATTCATACGAGGAGGACAGAGAGATTCTTCATGGCATTGATGTGACATTAAAAAAAGATAATTTCACGGCGATAGTCGGTGAGTCCGGGTGCGGAAAATCAACACTCTCGGCAGTGCTTATGGGAAGAAATAAGGGCTACACAGGTTCGGTGACAATCGGTGGTGTGGAGATGTCGGAAATTTCCGAGGACAGCCTTATGAGAAATATCACCTACATAAGCCACAACAGCTTTCTTTTTAAGGGAAGTGTCAGGGACAATCTTCTCATGGGAAAACCGGAGGCTAGGGATGACGAGCTGTGGCTGGCGCTAAGAAAGGTTAAGCTTGAGGCATTTCTAAGGGAGCAGCAGGGTCTTGACACAGCAGTCGGAGAGGCGGGAGGCAATTTCTCCGGAGGTCAGAGACAGAGGCTCTCAATCGCGAGGGCATTGCTTCACGACACGCCTGTGTATATATTTGACGAGGCTACATCTAATATTGATGTCGAGAGCGAGAATGACATTATGGAGCTGATTATGGAGCTTGCTAAGACAAAGACTATCATACTCATATCCCACAGGCTTGCGAACGTAAAGAATGCAGACTGTATCTATGTACTTAAGAAGGGCGATATTGCTGAGAGCGGTACCCACGGACAGCTGCTTGCACGAAACGGAGAGTTTGCAAGACTGTGGAATGCACAGCAGAGCCTTGAAAACTTTGGAAAGGAGGCTGATGCGTAATGAAGCCGGCAGTGGATGTTAATAACGAGAAAAATAGAAATTCAGATTTAAATAGTAAGAAAAAAGGCAGGGATGGCAACAGTCCTAAAGTGAGAAGCGGCTTTACGGTATGCATGAAGCTGATTGGTCTTGTAAAACCACTCACAGGCTTTATGGTGGGAGCGGTGACAATGGGACTTGCAGGGCATCTGTGTGCCTCGTTCATAACGATATTTGCGGGGTATGCTCTCCTGTCATATCTTGGCTGCAACAGCCTTAATGTGGCGGTGATATTTACGTGCATGGTGCTTTTTGCGCTTGTAAGAGCCGGACTCCGCTATGCGGAGCAGGGCTGCAACCATTTTATTGCGTTCAAGCTTTTAGCGCTTATAAGGGACAAGGTTTTTGGTGCGCTAAGGCGCTTATGTCCGGCGAAGCTTGAGGGTAAGGACAGAGGTAATCTGATTTCGATTATTACATCGGATATCGAGCTTCTTGAGGTGTTCTACGCACACACGATTTCGCCGATATGCATTGCATTTCTCTTTACAATCATAATGTGCCTGTTTATTGGAAGCTATCAACCTGTATTCGGCTTGATTGCTCTGTGCGCTTATCTTCTGGTAGGAATAGTTATCCCACTTTCCATGAGCAGACTGAGCGGGGATGACGGAATGAGGTTCCGTACCATGTCGGGTGAGCTGAGCAGCTTCGTGCTTGAGAGCCTTCGCGGTCTTGACGAGATTATACAGTTCGGGCAGGGGAAAAGGCGTACCGCACAGATGAATGAGAGAAGCGATGCTCTTGCCGCGGATGAGAAGCGCATGAAGAACAATTCGGGAAGAAATACCGCTGTGACCAATACAGTGATTCTGGTCTTTGACATGATAATGCTATTCACTGCAGCGCACTATTACAATCAGGGACTTGTCGATTTTGACGGAGTGATTATCCCTGTGCTTGCACTCATGAGTTCATTCGGACCTTGCGTGGCACTTGCCGCACTTGGAAGTACCTTACAGAATACCTTTGCCGCTGGAAACAGAGTGCTTGACATTCTGGAGGAAAGCCCGCTTGTTGAGGATGTAAGCGGAGAAACGGAAATAGGTTTTGATGGTGCAGACGCAGAAAATGTCACATTTGCTTATGATGGTGAGGATATCTTGAAAGCTTTCTCGGTTGAACTGCCTAAGAACAGTGTTGTAGGCATTGTAGGTAAGAGCGGAAGCGGAAAGTCAACCTTCCTTAAGCTTCTCATGCGGTTCTGGAGAGTTGACAATGGAAGTATCAATATATCCGGACATGATATTGAGCATATCAATACGGACAATCTAAGGAGAATGGAAGGCTTTGTGACACAGGAGACACAGCTTTTCCACGATACGATAAGAAACAATCTCCTGATTGCCAAGCTTGATGCGGCGCAGGAAGAGCTTGAGGCAGCCTGCAAAAAGGCTTCCGTACATGACTTCATAATGAGCCTGCCGGATGGCTATGACACTCAGGTTGGGGAACTTGGAGATACACTTTCCGGTGGAGAGAGGCAGCGTATCGGACTTGCGCGGGCATTCCTGCACAATGCGCCGTTCATGCTCTTAGATGAGCCTACGAGCAATCTTGACAGTCTCAATGAGGCAGTCATTTTGAAGGCACTCAATGACGGCAGGGAGGACAAGACAATCGTGCTTGTATCACACCGTGAGTCCACGATGAGGATTGCGGACAAGGTGTACTCTGTTGAGAATGGACGGATGAGCTGATAGTGACATGGGGGATTTTTATGAGTAATAAAAAAGATATTGCCGCTAAGCGTGAGGCTGAGAAGGCTATGGTTTCACTTATGATAAAGCTGTACTGCAACAGGAAGCATGGTACAAAAAAAGAGCTCTGCGCTGAATGTGCGGAGTTAGAAAGCTACGCGCGAAGCAGGAGCGACCGCTGTCCGTTCATGGAGAACAAGACCTTCTGCTCAAACTGCAGGGTGCACTGCTATAAGCCAGAAATGCGCGAAAAAATACGTGAGGTAATGCGTTTTTCGGGACCGAGGATGATGCTTCATCATCCTTGCGCAGCCATGCAACATGTGATATGCACATTGAAGGAGAAAAAAAAGCTGGAAAAGCATCAGGGACGGTAAAATTCGTACACAAAATATAATATTAAATATAGAAATTTACAAATACTATTGCTAAACATGATACATTATGGTATCTTTATCTAAAAGCATAGTTCTTATATTTCTGTATAATCTAATTATTCGCATTTAAGACATTCGTGCTTTTGAATCCCATAGACAACAGCAGGAGCACGATGTTTTGGAAATGCATAATGTTTCCTGCAATACACAAGGAGGCATTACAATTGAATAATGAGAGAATTAAGCTTCAGTGGCATCCGGCATTCTGTGCCGCTGCGCGGCTTGAGTTCAATGAGGACAGAGATGTGCTTGAATTTTATTCGGAGTATAATTTAAGCAGGAAGCCATTACAGATAGATCTGCTGATAATTGAGAAGAATAAGAACATCAGGATAAAAAATCAGATTGGTCACATATTCAGGCAGAACAATATAATTGAATATAAAAGTCCCGGAGATTCCATGTCGATAGATGATTTTTATAAGGCAACAGCCTATGCATGTATGTACAAGGCGTTGGGAGAGAAGGTTGATGCGGTTTCAGCCAATGAGCTTACAATCTCAATGATGCGTGAATCATATCCTGCAGGCATGATTGCCACACTAAAAAGACAGGGAATAGAAATCGAAAAGATGTATGATGGGATATATTATCTGAAGAATTTTTTTATTCCGACACAGATAGTTGTGACAAAGGAGCTGTCTCAGGGACTGCATAACAGTTTTCGTGTGCTGTCAAGAAATGTGGATGAGAAGGATATAGAGACATTTTTAAAGGATGCTGAGGGCTACATAGGAAAGAGTGAGAAATCAGACGCGGACGCGGTGCTGCAGGTGAGCATGTCAGCCAACTATGAGCTTTATGAGAAGGTGAGGAGGGATAATACAATGTGTGAAGCGCTGAGAAGACTTATGAAGGATGAGATTGAGGAGGCCTTGGACGCTGCGAAGCAGGAGGGCAGTGTGGAAGGACTGGCAAGTGGGATTGCGGAAGGACGTATTCAGGCACAGAGGGAGACATCGATGGCACTTGCGAAGATGGGAATGGCGGTTGAGAACATTGCCACCGCCGTAAATGCGAGTATAGAGCAGGTGCAGAGCTGGATAAGTGCGAAAGATAGTGCATCCGCCATGTAATAATATGATACCATGTAATAGTTAGATACCATATAATAGCTTGCTATGAGCTGCAATAAAATAAACCGATGATTCCCATGAAGTATGTGAATTATCGGTTTATTTTTATTGTAAGTATTATTTTAAAATTCAGAAATAGAAGTTAATTCTGATTCCCGCCGTAATGTCTGTATGAACAGTAGATATTCTAGCTGTGGCTATTCGCTAAGATACTCCTCATACCTGGCAATGGCCTCCTTCATTGCAGCCGGGCTTGGTGCACCCTTGGTGAGTCTCTTCTCAACGCAGGTCTTTAAGGAGATGGCATCATAGATATCACTTTCAAATACAGGGCAGATAGCCTTAAGCTCCTCAAGGCTCATCTCGTCTATGGAGATTCCCTTGTCTATGCAGTAGAGGACTATCTGGCCGATTATGCCGTGTGCGTCGCGGAATGGAACACCGTGGTTTACAAGGTAGTCGGCAGCGTCGGTGGCATTTGTGAAGCCCGCCATCGCACTCTTTTCCATAACCTCCTTGTTGAAGGACATTGTGTCGAGCATTCCGGTGAAGAGGAGTATACAGCCCTTGGTGGTGTCGATTGCGTCAAAGGTGAGCTCCTTGTCCTCCTGCATGTCCTTGTTGTAGGCGAGAGGCAGCCCCTTCATGGTTGTGAGCAAAGACATGAGAGCTCCGTACACACGGCCTGTCTTTCCACGGACAAGCTCTGCAATGTCCGGGTTCTTTTTCTGCGGCATTATGGAGCTGCCGGTGCTGTAAGCGTCATCAAGCTCTATAAAGCGGTATTCGTTGGAGTTCCAGATTATGATTTCCTCTGAAAAACGGCTTAAATGCATCATGATTGTCGACATGGCGCTTAAAAATTCAATTAAATAGTCACGGTCGGAAACAGAGTCAATGCTGTTGGCTGTCGCACCTGTAAAGCCGAGAAGAGAGGCTGTGTATTCACGGTCAAGAGGATAGGTGGTTCCGGCGAGAGCCCCTGCACCGAGAGGGCAGTAGTTCATTCTCTTATAAATATCAGCGATACGGCCTCTGTCCCTTGAGAACATTTCAAAATATGCACCAAAATGGTGTGCCACGGTGATAGGCTGGGCTTTCTGAAGATGTGTAAAGCCCGGCATGTAGGTTTCAGTGTTTTCTTTCATGATTCTGAGAATCACCTTTAAAAGACCCTTTAAAAGCTCATCGGTCTGTGTAAGCTCATCGCGTGTGTAGAGTCTCATATCAAGTGCGACCTGGTCGTTGCGGCTTCTTCCTGTATGCAGGCGTTTTCCGGCGTCACCGATACGGGATATAAGCTCAGCTTCAACGAAGCTGTGGATGTCCTCCGCCTCGTCATCGAACTGTAAGGCACCGCTGTCTATATCATTGCGGATTGAGGTGAGTCCGGCTATGATTGCCTCCTTGTCCTCATTTGACAATATTCCCTGCTTTGCAAGCATGGTTACATGTGCGATGCTTCCCTCAATGTCCTGCTTATAGAATCTCCTGTCGAAGGGAAGAGATGCGTTGAAATTGTTTACTAACTGATTGGTTTCCTTTGTGAAACGTCCGCCCCAGAGCTTCATGGTTGTGTCCTCCATAGAGTAATTTATATTTTTTTGTCTGTTATATCCGAAGATGTGTCATATGCCGGAACATCATTGCCTGCAGCAGAGCCGTTATCTGTTACAGCGTTATTATCAGCAATAGAATTGTCATTTGTAACAGCGTTAGTACATGAAATAGAACTGTCACTGTCGGCTGCCGCTTTGGCTGTGCTTTCGGAACTATTATCCGGAATCTTCTTCGCCTTTGTAAAAGGAAGAAATCCCTTGCCGGCTTCCTTTCTGTAGAAGCAGTATATGATGAAGAGTATTACAACAGATGTAAATGTAATCATTATGCCGGGCTTGAAGCCACGCGGTGTGAATGAGAGCTCAATCGTGTAGTCACCCGGTTCAAGCTCAACGCCGATGAGAGCCTCTGCAATTTCAGTGATTTCCGTTTTAACTCCATTTACCTTTAGTGTCCAGCTAGGATCATAAGGGATTGACAGCATCAGTATTCCGGCTTCATTTACATGTATTGTTCCGGAAATTGTAGTGTCGGAATAGGCTGTCACGTCAAGCCCCTGTGTGTTTAAGATATTGTAGGCCTCAATAAATTTGTCCGCGTTCATGGTGTAGACGTATGCATTGAGGGCTTCTTCGCCATCCTTGTCCGCTATTTTGATAAGTGTTCCGGCAGTCTGCCAGCCAAGGTCAATTATTCTGCCGTGGTTGATACCGGCGAAGTTCTCATTGCTCTCGTCTATGGTAACCTTGGCTGTCTTTACTGATTTATTACCAATATATACATAGACATGCTCATCCTTTTCAACATCAATTGTTATTCCGCCCTTATCGTTATTATTGAAATCTATTGTTGTAAAGAGAGAGCTAATGCCTGTATTCTCCTGTACAAAATCATTTTGTACCGAGAAAGGATTGCTGTTTTTGTAATTCCAGTCATCATTTATGGTTGAGCTTACCATGTAGCCGAGAGGAAGAGTGTACTTTGCACGATATAAGTACTCATCGTCAGCTGTGCCGACAAGCTCCAGCGTTGTGGTATCTGTAAGCTCCTTGTTGCTCAAAATATATTTGATGTCGAACATTGAGTATACAAGAGGTGTAGCACCATGGTCTGCGTAGGCATTCATGGAATGTTCAAGTCCGAGGCTTCCGAACAGCTCTGTCACGCCGGCATAAGCGGTGGACGAGAAGGTACTTGCGCTGTTGAAATTGTGCCATGCAGCATCGTTTTTTGAGCGGTAGCCGAAAGCCTTGGCGATACGGTAGAAGGAATCGTCGGATTCGGAAAGCTCCGTGGTGAGGGTCTTTACAGAGTCATAGTCCTTGAAATATGCGCTTCGCCCTGTGGTGCTGTAGCCGGTTTCCTCCATGTTCATCGTACATTCAATGCAGCTTACACAGAACAGAAGAAAGACGATAAAGTGTATCTTGAGCTTATCCTTCTTGTAGAGAAGTGCCACAATCACATACAACAGCATGAAAAACGCATTCACAAACAGAATGCCATATTCAGGGTCGTTATCCCCGCCGCTGTGGTCGAGCCACAGAAGGTAGATTAAAAATAATCCGAATGCCTTTGCAAGCTGGCTTGTACTGTAGTCCTTCATATCCTTGTATGCGTCGAAGCACATGGTGAGCAGTATGAAGATGTAGACAAATGACTGCCTTGCCGGAAGTGAATTCGGGTAGTGGAAGCCATGCCATATAAAATTCGGTATATTGAAGCTGAACGCAAATATGAATACAAAGAGCAGAACGGATTTTGCAATCTTTTCGCGGGCGCTTATTTTCCTGTTAAAAATATATAGCGGGTAGAGCAGGAACACAGCCACACCGCAATATATGTTTGGAAGATGTTCAAGACCTATGCACACTTCTGTATTTGCAAGCTGTCTGTTGAGGACAGTAACAACTGAAAAATACTGGGTAAGTGTCTTTGGAAAGCTTATGTCGCTTGAGGCTGTGAGTCCGAGAGCATAGAGCTCAGGAAGCAGTATAACGGCGGACATGGCACCTGCAAGCAGTGAAAATATTGTAAAGTAACCAATTTTCTGAAGATATACTGTTTTTTTCTCAGGAACAGGCATTGTCACAAGCAGCACAAAAAAATAGAAAACAACACTTATGCATACCATGATGGCAATATAGTAGTTGGACAGTATTGTAAGTCCGAGCGTGATTGAGTACATCAGACCCTTATCTTCTTTTATAAGACTTTCAAGCCCTAACAGCACCAGTGGGAGCAGAAGCATGCAGTCGAACCACATGAGATTCCAGCTGAATGCTGCCGTGAAGCCTGAAAGAGCATAAAACATACCAAAAATTGATACCGTTATATTGCGCACGTTGAAGCGCTTTGCAATATAATAGGTAAAGGTTGTCGAGGCGAGAGCAAGTTTGATAAGAATAATTATGTTCATCAGCTCAATTATGAAGCTGTGAGGAAAAAATCCCACAAACCAGTTGAGCGGGCTGGAAAGATAATAACCATATAAAGCGGAAAAATTAGAACCCAGTCCTATCTCCCAGGAATAAAAAAGACTGCCGCCGTTGCGTATCTTGTCCCACAGCTCCGAAAAGAACGGACAGTACTGGTGGTACATGTCTGAACGCAGATATACATTGTCTCCGAAAGGATATATTCCGCGGACTGCAAAAATTGCAATCATGATAATCAGCGGAAGGAAAAAAGAAATGAAATACATTGGATGTATTGCTTTTTTTTCTTTGAATCTCATGTCAAAAATAACCCCTATTTTTTCTTCTTAAATATAAATAATTTGCTGGCAACGTAGTTTATGATTACCACGAAAACTGCTGCAATTACCTTAGCTATAAGCTCAGGTACTCCTATTATTTCTACGGTGAGTGCCAGAAAGCCTGTCTCAAAAAGCAGGGAGATGATTCTCGCTGCTCCGAAGGAAATGACTTCCTTGAAAACGAGGGCAGGCTCCCAGCTTTTGCTCTCGAATACAAATAATTTGTTGGTTATATATGCAAAAACTACCGCAAAAACCCATGCAATTACGTTAGAGGTGATATAGTATACCGCAAAAACCTCAGTAAACAGCCAGTAGAATACAAAATTTACAACGGTTGTCAACACGCCGAAAATAAGGTAACTAATAACTTCACGGGTAAAAAATTTCTCTATAAGCTTATTTATCAGATTTTTCATTACTAATGTCTTTTTCCTTATCTTTATTTATGTTGCTTTCCTTTTCTATATAAATAGGGCGCTGCTTCACCTCTGTAAAGATTCTTGCCAGATATTCACCTATGATACCTATACTAAGCTCTATAATTCCGCCGAGGAAGAGCAGTATTATGATGGTGGAGGCATAGCCCGGTAAATCTTTTCCGAACACCAGTGTCTTTATAAGAAGATAAAATCCGTATAAAAGTGCAAGGGAACTGATTGTTGCACCTATGACGGAGAGCATGCGAAGAGGTGCAACGGAAAATGAGATGATTGCGTCCATCGCATATTTAACAAGACCGGAAAACTTCCATTTGGTTGTTCCGAGGGTGCGTTCAACATTTTCGTAAGGAATCCATTTAGTGTCGAAACCGACCCAGCAGAACAAGCCCTTGGAAAAGCGTTCTTTTTCAGGAAGCTCCACGAGGCTGTTGACCATCTGTCTTGACATGATACGATAATCTACCGCACCATAAGGCATCTTTGTGTTGGTCAGCTTGTTGTTAAGCTTATAAAATGACTGTGAAAAAAAGCTTCTGATTTTCTTTTCACCTGTGCGGGTTGTTCTGTAGGCAGCGCAACAGTCATACCCTTCTTCAATTCCTTCGATAAGCTTCGGGAAAAGTGCAGGAGGGTGCTGAAGGTCTGCGTCCATCACGATGACATAGTCCGCGGTTGTATTTTTTAGTCCCGCAAACATGGCGGCTTCCTTACCAAAATTACGCGAAAAAGAGACGTACCGTACATCATCATGGTCTGCGGCAAGTCCCTTTAGCAGGAGCAGGGTGTTATCCCTGCTCCCGTCATTTACAAAAATGTATCTGAAAGAGTAATTATTGATAGCTGCCACATGCTTGGAGGTTTCCTCGTAGTAAGCTGCGATAACTTCCTGTTCGTTATAGCATGGTACAACAATATCGATAGTTTTCATTACTTCTTCTCCTCTAACATGGCACGAACTTTCATTGAAAGACCGAAGAGGTTGATAAAGCCCTCAGCGTCATGGTGGTCATAGAGCTCACCTGTTGTGAAGCTTGCAAGTGTCTCACTGTAAAGTGAGTTAGGGCTTGTTGTGCCTGCCTTGATGATGTTGCCCTTATAGAGCTTCATCTTAACCTCACCTGTAACCTTCTCGTCAAGAGACTCTACGAATGCCTGGCATGCCTCGCGAAGAGGTGTGAACCACTTTCCTTCGTATACGATGTTGGCGAACTTCTCGGAGATTCCTTTCTTAAAGGAAAGGCTGTCACGGTCAAGGATGAGCTCTTCAAGCTGCTCATGAGCTGCCATAAGGATTGTTCCGCCCGGTGTCTCATACACGCCACGGCTCTTCATGCCGACAACACGGTTCTCAACGATATCAACGATTCCGATACCGTGCTTTCCGCCAAGCTTGTTTAACTTTCTTAAAATATCGGAAGCCTTCATCTTCTCTCCGTTAATTGCAACAGGGCGGCCCTTCTCGAATGTGAGGGATACATACTCAGCTTCATCAGGAGCCTTCTCAGGTGATACTCCAAGCACAAGAAGATGGTCATAGTTAGGCTCGTTGGCAGGGTCCTCAAGCTCAAGACCTTCATGGCTGATGTGCCAGATATTGCGGTCGCGGCTGTAGCTGTTGTCTGCTGAGAATGGAAGGTCTATACCATGAGCCTTGCAGTAATCAATCTCATCCTGACGTGACTGCATCTTCCATGTCTCGTTGCATCTCCAAGGAGCGATAATCTTGATATCAGGTGCCAGAGCCTTGATTGAAAGCTCAAAACGAACCTGATCATTACCCTTGCCTGTTGCACCGTGGCAGATAGCGACAGCGTTCTCCTTGCGGGCAATCTCAACAAGCTTCTTAGCGATGAGCGGGCGCGCAAATGATGTACCGAGAAGGTACTTGTGCTCGTATACGGCATCAGCCATAACTGTAGGTAAGATATAGTCATCCACGAATTCGTCAACGACATCAAGAATGTATAATTTCTCAGCGCCGGAGAGCTTAGCTCTCTCCTCAAGTCCGTCAAGCTCACTTTCCTGGCCGACATCTATGCAGCAGCATACTACATCATAATTATAGTTTTCCTTAAGCCAAGGGATGATTGCGGTGGTATCAAGACCGCCGGAATACGCGAGAATAACTTTGTCTTTCATATTAATATTCCTCCTGATTGGATTACTTATGTATGCGTCCTATGCGTCTGTGTACGCCTTGTTGCAAACACTGAAATAAATATACATCAAAAATACATTATATGCAAGAGTTTATCCAGTTTTTTTCAATTTTTTGTTGCATAATATTCACAAATGATGTATATTTATAAAAAATCAAGCTGGAAGAAGCAGGGAAATATATATGCGGAAATATATTCCGGAAAGCTGCTCCGAAAAAATTCAGAGAAGATAGCTTTTGGATACGGATATATATAAATTGGGTATGGACTTTTGAAGGCATGAATAATAAGATAGGAATAAACAGAGATTTTATCTCTGTATAAGATTAAACAGGAGATGTGCGCTATGGTGAAGGTTGGTATTATCGGTTCTACAGGTTATGCGGGAAATGAACTCGTAAGGCTGCTGCTTGGACACAAGGATGTCCGGATTGTATGGTATGGCTCGAGAAGCTATATAGATAAGAAGTATTCACAGGTTTATCAGAACATGTTTAAGCTTGTCGATGATGTATGCCGGGATGACAATATGGAAGAGTTAGCTTCACAGGTTGATGTGATATTCACGGCTACACCTCAGGGATTATGCGCCTCCCTTGTGAATGATGATATTTTGTCTAAGGTAAAGGTAATAGATTTAAGTGCTGATTTCAGACTGAAGGACGTCAAGGTGTATGAGGAATGGTATAAGCTTGAACATGCGGCACCACAGTATATAGCTGAGGCTGTGTACGGACTGTGTGAGCTGAATCGTGACAGGATAAAGGATACGAGGATTCTTGCAAATCCGGGCTGTTATACAACCTGTTCAATTTTAACAATATATCCGCTTGTGAAGGAAGGGCTTATAAAGCCACAGTCCATCATAATTGACGCCAAGTCAGGAACCTCAGGCGCGGGCAGAGGCGCCAAGGTAGCCAATCTGTACTGTGAGGTTAATGAGAGCATTAAGGCTTACGGTGTCGGGACACATAGACATACACCGGAGATTGAAGAGCAGCTTTCTTATGCGGCAGGTGAGGAGGTTAAGCTTATTTTCACACCACATCTTGTTCCGATGAACAGGGGAATACTGGTGACTGCATACGCTGATTTGAAGGATGGGGTCACAGATGAGATGATACGCAGTGCTTATGAGAAGCATTATGCAGATGAATACTTTATAAGGCTGCTTGACAAGGATGTATATCCGGAGACACGCTGGGTTGAGGGAAGTAACTTTGTGGATATCGGCTATAAGGTTGAACCGCGTACAGGCCGTGTGATTATGATGGGAGCTATAGATAATCTTGTTAAGGGTGCTGCAGGACAGGCAATACAGAATATGAACATAATGTTCGGCTTCGATGAGAAGGAAGGGCTTATGGGAGCACCGGTGTTCCCATAGCAGTATAATGCTTAAGACCTGCGGGGGTGCTTTGCGGCGGAAAATTCCCGGATATCAAATGAGGGCAGGAATATCCTTTGACCCTCAATACCATAAATATAGAATCAGGAGGATAAGTATATGAAGTGCATTGAAGGCGGCGTATGTGCTGCGAAGGGTTTTAAGGCGACAGGTCTTAATGCCGGAATTAAGAATAATGTCAAGAAGGATATGGCACTTGTATTTTCAGAGGCACCTTGTGTCAAGGCGGGAACTTTTACAACCAACAGAGTGTGTGCGGCTCCGGTCAAGTGGGACAAGAAGGTTGTGTTCGAGTCTGAGAGTGCACAGGCAATCGTGGTGAACAGCGGTATCGCGAATGCCTGTACAGGTGATGAAGGCTATGAGAAGTGCCGCCTGATGGCAGCGCAGACAGCGGCGGAGCTTGGAATAAGTGAGGACGCTGTGCTTGTTGCGAGCACGGGAGTTATCGGAAAGCAGCTTCCTATGGACATTATAGGTAAGGGAATAAAGCAGCTTCCGGGACAGCTTGGGGCGGCAGCGGCAGATGCAGCACTGGCTGCGGAGGCTATTATGACAACGGATACTAAGTCAAAGCAGGCTGCCGTTGAGTTTGAGGTGGATGGTGTTCCTGTACATATAGGCGGAATGTGTAAGGGCTCAGGAATGATACATCCGAATATGGCGACAATGCTCTGCTTTATCACCTCGGATGCGGCTGTTGATGAGAAGCTTTTACAGACGATGCTGCGCTCAATAGTTGATGATACCTTTAACATGATTTCGGTTGACGGAGATACATCGACCAACGATTCGGTTCTCCTTATTGCAAATGGAATGGCGGGTAATAGGAAAATCGAGAATGAGAGCAGCACAGGATATAAAGAGTTTTACGATGCGCTTTTCTACATCCTGTGTGAGCTTTCAAAGAAGATAGCGGGTGACGGAGAGGGAGCTACCTGTCTTTTTGAGGTGCAGATGAAGAATGTAAAGACCAAGGCAGACGCGAAGGTGCTTGCAAAGTCTGTCATCACCTCCAGTCTTACCAAGGCTGCAATCTACGGACATGATGCGAACTGGGGGAGAATACTCTGCGCAATGGGCTATTCGGGTGTTGATTTTGACCCGGAGAATGTTGATATATGGTTCAAGAGTGAGGCAGGAGAGTTAAAAATCGTTGAGAACGGCAAGGCAACGGATTACAGCGAGGAGAAGGCAACCGAGATTCTTTCCAAGGAGCATGTAATCGCAATCGCCGATGTAAAGCAGGGAACTGAGTCGGCAACAGCTTACGGCTGCGACCTCACACATGAATATGTGTCAATAAATGCTGATTACAGAAGCTGAACAGTTGACGAAGCTATTCATAAAAAACTGAATTGGGAGATTGAAAATGCGTAATTATGACAATGAGATGGCAAAGGCTAATGTCCTCATAGAGGCATTGCCTTATATTCAGAAATTTAACCGCAAGGTTATTGTGGTAAAATACGGTGGAAGTGCTATGGTTGATGAGGAGCTTAAAAAGAAGGTCATTGAGGATGTGGTTCTTTTAAAGCTTGTCGGCTTCAAGCCGATTATCGTACATGGCGGAGGCAAGGAGATAAGCCGTTGGGTTGCCAAATCCGGCATGGAGCCGAAGTTCGTGAACGGACTCAGGGTTACGGATGAGCCTACGATGGAGATTGCCGAGATGGTGTTAAACAGGGTCAATAAGAGCCTTGTAAACCTTGTCGAGCAGCTTGGCGTGAAGGCTGCGGGAATAAGCGGAAAGGACGGAGCCACAATACATGTGAGCAGGAAGCTGTCGGGCGGACAGGACATCGGCTTTGTCGGCGAGGTCACTAAGGTTGACCCATCGCTTATAAATACGCTCCTTGAAAATGATTTTATCCCGATTATATGTCCTATAGGAATTGACGGTGACTACAATACCTACAATATCAATGCTGATGATGCGGCATGTGCCATAGCTAAGGCAGTAAAGGCTGAGAAGTTAGCTTTCCTCACAGATATTGAAGGTGTGAGAAGAATTGCAGATGACCCTGAGTCACTTATTTCAGAGCTTAGCCTTACAGAGGCCGAAGAGCTTATAGGGAATGGAAATATCGGCGGAGGTATGCTTCCTAAGCTCAATAACTGCATTGATGCGATTGAGAATGGTGTATCAAGGGTACATATCATGGACGGACGTATTCCGCATTGCCTGCTTCTTGAGATTTTCACGGACAAGGGTGTTGGAACGGCAATAATAGACAGAAATGCAGAGAGGTTTTATGATGGAGACAAAGACAAATAATATTATAAACAAAGCCGAAGAGAATCTTATCCATACATACAACAGGGCTGATTTGGTGCTTGACCACGGTGACGGAGTGTATCTGTATGATGTGGAGGGAAATAAGTACCTTGATTTCGCGGCAGGTATAGCCGTATATGCACTTGGTTATAATTATAAGGATTATAATGAGGCACTTAAGGCACAGATTGATAAGGTTGTGCACATTTCCAACCTTTACTACAGTGAACCGCTTGCTGAAGCCGCACAGAAGCTTGTCAGGGCAACGGGGCTTAGCAAGGCATTCTTTACCAACAGCGGAACGGAGGCTATAGAGGGGGCGTTAAAGCTTGCAAAAAAATACGCATATCTTCGTGACAACTGTACGGACCATGAGATAATTGCCATGGAGCATTCGTTCCACGGAAGGAGCATGGGAGCACTGTCTGTGACCGGAAATGCGCATTACAGGGAGGCGTTCGGACCTCTTATTCCGGGAATACGTTTCGCTGAGTACAATAATCTTGAGAGCGTGAAGGCTCTTGTGAATAAAAAGACCTGTGCGATAATATGTGAGACTGTTCAGGGTGAAGGCGGAATTTTTCCTGCCGATAAGGAATTTCTGGAGGGACTTAGAAAGCTGTGCGATGAGAATGACATGCTTCTCATACTTGACGAGATTCAGTGCGGCATGGGAAGAACAGGCTCAATGTTCGCATACCAGCAGTACGGTGTTATGCCGGATGTGGTGACATCTGCCAAGGCGTTAGGCTGTGGAATACCTGTAGGAGCATTTGTGGCAGGAAGCAAATGCGATAAGGTTTTAGTTCCCGGTGATCATGGAACAACCTACGGTGGAAACCCTCTTGCAACTGCTGCTGCGTCAAAGGTATTTGACTTATTTGCGGAAAATGATATTATAGGACATGTGAATGAGGTGGCACCTTATCTTATGGAAAGGCTTAAGGACTTTGCCGGCAGGCACAGCAGTGTCAAGGCGGTAAGAGGGCTTGGTCTTATGTGCGGTATGCAGTTTAAGGATGAACTTCCGGTTGGAAATGTTGTAAGGGCTGCGAGAGAGCATGGGCTTATAGTTATCAGTGCGGGACTTAATACGCTCAGATTTGTACCGCCGCTTATTATTACTAAGCAGAATGTGGATGAGATGATTGATATTCTGGAGAAATGTGTATAAGACCGCCTCATAGTAATAATTGAAAGGTTATATTTTATATATGAGATCAGGTTCTGTTTTAAAAAGATTTATAGGTGCAGCTATGTGTGGAGCACTTGTTATGGCAGGTATATCCGGCTGCAGGATTCAGTATGTCGAGGATGAGACAGCATCGGAGGAGACAACTGCCGGGAGTATGGAGGAGGACAGGCAGGTTGACATCAATTTATGGTACAGCGATGAGATATATTCGGATTATCTGAGTATGTGTGCCGCACAGTATGAGAATGCCAATAAAAATGTCCATATCAATATTGAATATATACCTGAGACAGATTATATGTCCACACTTACCTCAGAAGCGGTAAAACCGGGAAAGGTGGATTTGTACCTGGTTGACAATGACAATTTAGAGCAGGTAAAGCTTGCCGGTATTGCCTCCGAAAACCGTCTTACGGACATATATAATGTGTATAACTATAGTCAGACTGCGCTCAATGCCTGCACATATAATGATAAGCTTATCGCATATCCATTAAGCTATGATACGAGCTTTCTTATCTATAACAGGGATTATGTGCAGGATGCCGATATGAGTAATTTTGAGGCAATCAAGCTTTTTGCGGAAAATCTTGAGGTTCCGGCAGGCAGCAGCATAAGTTCTGTTTTTACATGTGACCTTAAGGATATTTTTTATAATTATGGATATCTGGGAGCGTACCTTGATATAGGCGGAAAAGCTGGAGACGACAAGACAAATATATTCAATATTACAACCGACCTCACAAAAGCGGCAGAATTATATAAGCAGCTTATTGAATATTTTTACATTGATATTAACAGTGTGGACTACTATTCATGTATCAATGATTTTGAACAGGGTTCCATTGTGTTCACCATCGGCGATGTACAGATGTATCAGAGGGCGAAGGTTCAGGATGGGTTAAATGTCGGAGTGGCAGCTTTCCCGGATATGAGTGAAGAGGTAAAGAGTGCACCGCTGTCTGTTACAACTGTGGTGGCGGTCAATCCTTTTTCTGATGATATAGCGGTTGTGGAGAGCTTTGCAAAGTTCCTCACATATACCGGTGCAGAGAGATTATATGAGACAGCGGGTGTGTCTTCATGCAGGAGAATAGACAATGAGGACGAGAATCTTGACAGGATATACGAATCCTATGACAAGTCTGTTCCTAAGCTTAAGCTTATGTACAGCGATGAATTTTATGCGCTGCTTGAAATTACAATGCACCAGCTTGCGGAAGGGACAGGGGATGTGCAGAGCCTTTCCAATGTGCGCGATTACCTTTATAAGAACTGGCAGTCTGACGGCGGAACAGATAGTGAGTCCGGCAGTGAAGAACAATAGATGAAAAATAGAGTTGGAAATGTTGAAAACCCGGTTGCAATAGCCGGGTTTTTTGGTTACAATAAAAAGGCAGGTTATCTTTCCTGAAATAGAGGGACCTTATGAGACAGACATAAGGAGAGAAGATGGCAAAAAAAAGATTTTATAAGGTTTTTATTTATGTGGCAGGTGTGTTTTCTATTGTGGCATGTGGCTTTCTATACTCATGTACATCAAAAAAGGGTGAAACCTATACCATAGGGCAGCATACGGAGAGTGAACAGTATGAAGAAGTAACCTCGGCTGGCTCATCGGATACTCATGCGGAGGAGACATATATATCGGAAACACTTAAGACTATATTCGTATATGTATGTGGAAACGTAGTAAATCCGGGAGTATACGAGGCTTATGAGGATTCAAGAGTATATGAGCTGATAGATAAGGCGGGCGGTGTCACAGACAACGGCTGTCTTGAGGCTGTGAATCTTGCTGAGCATGTATATGACGGACAGAAGCTGTATATTCCTGATTACGAGGAGTATGAGGACAAGGGAAGTATTTCATATCAACAGGAAAATTCAGATAATAGAAGTTCAATGGTCAATATAAACAGCGCTGATGCGGAAGCTCTGATGACACTTCCGGGGATAGGAAAATCACGCGCAGAGGCAATTATTGATTACCGTAATACCAATGGTTTTTTTACATGTATCGAGGATATTATGTGTGTGGGCGGAATCAAGGAGAGTGCTTTTTCCAAAATAAGAGAATACATTTGTGTTAATTAAAATACATTGCTTGAAGAGTGGCTGAAAGGGGAAAAATGGCGGATAAGGTATTGGTAGTCGATGATGAAAAGCTCATTGTAAAGGGGATAAAATACAGCCTGGAGCAGGATGGCATGGAGGTATCGTGTGCTTATGACGGAAGGGAGGCGTTAGACCTTATAAAGGCTAATAATTACGATATTATTCTGCTTGATGTCATGCTGCCTGAGATGGATGGTTATACTGTGTGCCAGCAGGTGAGAGAGTTTTCGGATGTTCCGATTATAATGATAACGGCAAAGAGTGAGGATATGGATAAGATACTTGGTCTTGATTATGGTGCGGATGATTATATGACCAAGCCGTTTAATATACTTGAGGTAAAGGCACGAATCAAGGCGATTAAGAGAAGAAACAGGCATATTGCCACAGCTGATCCGTCGACACGTATTGTGGCGGGAAATATGGTCATGGACAGGAATAACAGACATGTGTATATAAAGGGAAAGGAAATCAGTCTTACAACCAAGGAGTATGATGTCCTTGAGCTTTTAGTGACCAATCCGAATAAGGTATACGGCAGGGAGATGCTTCTGAGCCTTATCTGGGGATATGACTATCCGGGAGATGCCAGGACAGTTGATGTGCATATAAGGAGGCTCAGAGAGAAGATTGAGTCTAATCCGAGTGAGCCGGAGTATGTCCACACTAAGTGGGGGATGGGTTATTTCTTTAAGCAGTGAATAGAAAACAGTCGCAAATAAAAGGATATGATATGAAAAATAAACTTTTGTCTATGCTGAGGACAATAGGAAAGCACATAGTAAGCATACGGTTCACGGCAGTGATTATGATACTTGCAGCTTCCGTAGTCCCGCTTCTTGCTGTAAGGGGAATAGTCGTAAACAGCTTCCTTGAAAGACAGATAAAACAGCTGGAGACGAGGCTTCTTAATACAGGTAATATCCTATCAGCCGATATCGGTAAGAGTGGATATTTTGACAGACAGTATGATGACAGAATCAATGCGCAGGTCGAGCAGCTTTCCTATATGTATTCCGGACGGATTGTGGTAGTTGCGTCTAACTATAATGTGGTTAAGGATACTTATGTTGATCAGGAAAATAAGACTCTTGTGTCCTACGAAGTAAATCAGGCTTTTCATGGTATAGTAACCAGCAGCTATGACAGCAAATACGGAATAATAGAGATAACACAGCCGATATATTCCTCTAATGGAAATAATATAATAGGAGTTCTTATGTTCGCTGTGCCTGATACATCCATAAGGGAGAACGTAAGATATATCGAACGCTTTATTACATCGGCTATAGACGTAACATTTACCGTCATGGTGCTTGTGGCACTTGCGTATGCGTTTGGAATAAGCAGACCTTTCATAAAACTTGCAGAGGCAATACATGGAATGACAAGCGGATATATGGATAAAAGACTTGATGAAGATAAGGGGCTTGGCGAGGTGTGTCTTATATCAACGGAGGTGAATAAGCTGCTTGAAAGGTTGAAAACACTTGATGATTCAAGGCAGGAGTTTGTTTCAAATGTTTCACATGAGCTTAAGACGCCGATAACCTCGATAAAGGTGCTTGCCGATTCACTTAATACGCAGCAGGATGTTCCGAATGAATTATATAAGGAATTCATGCACGATATTGTTGAGGAGATTGACAGGGAGAGTCAGATAATCAATGACCTTCTTTCCCTTGTCCGCATGGATAAGACGGCAGCAGGACTTAATCTTGCACCGCAGAATATAAACGAACTTGTTGAGCATGTCCTAAGAAGACTTAAGCCTATAGCCGAGGAGAAGAATATTGAACTTGTGCTTGAGAGCTTCAGACCTGTTGTGGCAGAGATTGACGAGGTGAAAATTACTCAGGTTGTAACCAATCTTGTCGAAAATGGAATAAAATATAATGTTGCTAATGGCTGGGTGAGAGTTTCAGTAAATGCAGACCATAAGTTCTTTTATCTGACAGTTGCCGATTCTGGTATCGGAATCCCTGATAATTGCAGGGATAAGATATTTGAGAGATTTTATCGTGTTGATAAGGCACGTTCACGCCAGACAGGAGGAACGGGACTTGGTCTTGCAATAACAAAGACGGTGGTGCTTATGCATAAGGGTGCCATCAGGGTATATAGCAAGGAAGGTGAGGGAAGTACGTTTACGGTGCGGATACCGCTTACCCAGGCAAAGAAATCATAAAGACGAGGAATGCAATGAAAACAATTTCACGTAAACATAAATTTTTATTGGCAGTCATTGCCGGCATGCTGATTATCGGGATGTATGTGCTTAGTGCATGTTCTGATGCAGGTAAAGGTGCTGAAAATGATGTGGCACAGCTTGGTGAAAATCAATATCTTGTTTATTATCTTGACGAGACCGGACAGGCTCTGACATCTGAGGTATACACTGCAAAGGTGGCGGATGATCCGATAAAGCTGGCTCATGAGCTATGGGAAGTCATGCAGAATCCGGCGTATGGCAGAAAGCATACAAGTACAGTCCGAAGGGATATTACAATTATAGATACCAGACTCAGCGATGAGGTATTGTCGGTATATTTTACCGATAGCTACAGTCAGCTTTCTGTCGAGGATGAGGTTATGTTCAGGGCTTCGTATGTCAAGACCATGACACAGCTGCAGGGGATTAAGTATGTCAGCTTTTATGTGAATGAACAACCGCTTCAGGATGCAATCGGAAATCCGGTGGGAATTATGCTGGCCTCAGATTTTATTGAGGACATAGGCTCAGGCGCATACAGGACATGGGTTGATTTGTCGATATACTATGGCAATGCCGATTCGGATAAGCTTGCTCCGGAGCGGATAACTATAGGCTACGGCAAGGAGGCTTCCGTCGAACGTGTTATCATAGAACAGCTTATCAAGGGACCCGGTGAGGAAAATCACATTAGAACGGTTCCGGCAACACTCACACTTCTGAGCGTCAAGACGAAGGACGGAATATGCTATGTTGATTTCGATTCCGTTTTGACGGATGAGATACTGCCTGTATCACCGGCTGTGACCGTATACTCGATTGTAAATTCGCTCTGTGAGCTTTCTAATGTCAACAAGGTCCAGATTTCGGTAAAGAGCAGTACGAATATCATTTTTAGAGATACAATAGATTTGTCACAGCCTTTGGAGAGGAGCTTGGATATTATTGAGACATCGAAAAATTAAAAGACCGATGGTTCCGGCACTTGTATTTACGGTGGCGGGAGTTCTGATTGGACTAATGCATGCGCCCCTGCCGCCGGTGTTATTACCGGCGGCAGCACTCGGCGGTATCTGGTTGATGCCAATGCTGTCAGGGCGTAATGAATCTGATAAATGTAATAAACATAATTATATAAGGGGCTGTAGCTATAGCCTTGAAAAGAGCTATAGTTATGGGCAGAATTATAGCCATGATAAGGATTATGGCTATAAAAAAGGCTGTGGTGATGAAAAAAAACGTAATTACAATAGAAGCCTGTATATTCAGCTATTCTTATTTCTCTTATTATTTCTGGTTGGTTTTATCACAACATATATCCATGAAAATTATGACAATAAAATATTTAGTGAAGAATTATTCAGTGAAGAGTTACCTGCGGCGGAAAAAGCAGAATATGGCGGTGGTGTGATTCGCATATCAGGGGTGGTTGAGAAGGTGTCGGAGGGGACATACTCAAAAAGGCTGATGTTAAAAAAATGCTGTATAAATGGCAGGAGGCTTGTAAACAATATTGTCCTTGAGATGTCGGACAATACATCTTATGGCTGGTCGGCGCGAAGAGGAGACCATGTGGAGGCAAATGTGGAACTTGAAGCTTCACAAAGCATGCTGCCTATTCCGGCTGCTGCAGCTAATCCGGGACAATTCGACCTGCGACAGTACTATAAATCGCTGGGATATCTCTATTATATTGAAGAACCGGAGGTTATTTCGGTGTCAGGAGGGAAAAACCGGATTGTTTACCGGCTTGACAGCCTGAAGACCTCCTTGAAGGCTGTGTATCGTAAATGCTGCACGGCAACGGACGCAGGGGTGTATGCGGCGATGGTAACAGGCGACAGGTCGGACATGGATTCGACTATAAGCGAGCTTTTTTCCGCGGCGGGAATAGGGCATATTCTTGCCATATCGGGACTTCACATATCGCTTATAGGCATGGGACTGTACAAGCTGTTGCGGAGAATAGGTTTTCTCTGTCCGATGTCTGCGATTGTAAGCGGAATATTCGTTGTATTGTTCGGCGTTATGACAGGTAATTCTGTGTCCGCGACGCGCGCGATAGTGATGTTTGTATGCGCGGTGAATGCACAGGTGCTTGGAAGGAGGTATGATATCCTTTCAGCAGTGTCATTGTCCGCAATTATACTTATATTGAAGAATCCGTATGTTATTGCCAATTCCGGTTTCCTGCTGTCGTTTATGGCTATTGCAGGTGTGGCGGTTGTCACAGATGGATTCTCCGTAAAATGGCTAAAGTGGCTTACAGGACCGGCAGCAATTCAGCTTGCGACACTTCCCATCATTCTGTGGTTCTACTACGAAGTACCTGTCTATTCTGTGTTTCTGAATCTTCTTGTTGTCCCATTGATGAGTTTAATAATGATATCTGCGCTTGGCTGCGGACTGTTGGGGCTTATAAGTATACCGGCAGGGTGTTTTTTTGCCGGTGCAGGACATTACATACTTATCCTGTTTCAATATGGCAGTGAACTTATGCTTTCGCTTCCGGGAAGTGTGTTTGTGGCAGGCAGACCGGAGCTGTGGCAGGTGATGGTGTACTATATTCTGTTATTTCTTTTTTCACAGAGAAAACGTGTTGTGGTGTGGATTGAAAAGAGAGCGGTAAGGAGATGTGGAGAAGCGGAATGTGAAGTAAAGAAACACAGAGAGGTGGGACGCGAAGCAGTGAAAGGTGGCGCAAGGAAATGTGCAGCAAGGAAATGTGAAGCAAGGAAATGTGAAGCAGAGAAGCCGGAAGCTGGGAGATGTGTCATGGGTGCGAATATATTTTTAAGGAGCCTGCTTGTCATTGCTGTCATAATTCTCCTGACAAGGGGGCGCAGCGGCCTTGAGGTGACATTCTTAGATGTAGGGCAGGGGGATGCAATATTTATCAGCCTTCCAAACGGAGGCAATGTGTTTATCGATGGCGGAAGTACTTCTTCAAGGAATATATATGAAAAAGTGATTGAGCCGTTTCTAAAATATAAGGGCGTGAGAAGGCTTGATTTCCTGTTTTTGACACACAGTGACGCCGACCATGAGAATGGCTGGGCTCAGGCGTTATCCGGTAATGCTTATATTCCGGATATTTATAATCTTGTGCTGAATGGGAGTGATTATTCCAAGTATCTGGAATTGAGGGAAAGGGCGTTAAAATATGGGGCATTAGAATATGATATATCCGGATATGGGATATCGAAATATGCAGGTGCTTTAGCGTGGCTGAATAATGCCGGAGCAGATGAAATCAATGCAAGGATGGAGGGAATTGTGGATATAGATGATGTAGAAGATATAGAAGATATAGAAGCTATTGCGACGGCTTTGGAAGTCAAAGACACGGAAATTCTGTGCGCGGAGTATGGAATGGAATATGTATTTGGCGAATGCAGCATTGTGTCACTCAATGAACCTGGACATTCTGATGCAAATGCAAATGTTGACCGCAAAGCGTATAAAACAGGTTTCTCCAAGACCGGCACCGGCGAGTCAGAGAATGACAATTCGATTGTGCTGCTTCTTCAATATAAAGGAAAATCCATTCTGTTCACAGGCGATATGACCTCTAAGATGGAAGCTGATGTAGCGGAAGCGGTGAGGTACTGTGGGGTTGACAGCCTGTCGATTCTCAAGGTTGGCCATCATGGCTCTAAGTATTCCTCAAGTGAAGAATTTCTTGCCTCTATTATGCCGCAGGCGGCAGTCATTTCATGCGCCGCCAGGAATACATACGGGCACCCGCACAAGGAAACACTACAGCGCCTGGAGGATGTCGGCGCGCTTGTGCTTAGGACGGATGAAGGTGGGGCGATTATAGCGAAAATCAGGGCTTCCGGTGCAGAAATGCTGGTTTATGAGTATTGCGGAGGAAAATGAGGTGTGAATATATAGCTGTGAACTTTCTTGATTGAGTTTGGTGATTATAGTATAATGAACAGAATAAGGTGCTTGTATATAAGAATGTGATAAGTATAAAAAATTGTGAAAATATATAATAAAAATAGGCTGGGAGGTGTAGTGATGGATAAAGAGATAGCGCTGATAGATTCGAATTTTTTTGAAAATGTTTCAGAAGTTCTCGCAAAAGCAAGAAAGAATGCCAAGACGGCGGTTAATTTGTCAATGGTCTATGCATACTATGAAATTGGAAAAATGATTGTTGAAGAAGAACAACATGGAGATAACAGGGCTGCTTATGGGAAATATTTGTTAAAGAGTCTTTCGGAATATCTTATTGAAAAATATGGAAAAGGATTTTCTGTGACGAATCTTAAGCAGATGAGACAATTTTATCTTGTATATATGACAGATAAAATTGGTCAGACATTGTCTGACCAATTCGAAAATCTGCCGACAGTGGATTCTGGAAGAAAGTTTTTCCTGAGTTGGTCACATTATCTGAAACTTATGCGGATTGATAATGTGGATGAACGTCATTTTTATGAAATTGAATCGGTAAAGAATGATTGGAGTTTAGCTGAGTTAAAACGTCAGTATGATAGTTCGTTGTTTGAAAGAATTGCACTTAGCACAAATAAAGAAAAGGTGTATCGCCTTGCATTGGAGGGTCAGAACATTGAAAATCCACAGGATGTTGTCAAAGACCCTTATGTGCTGGAGTTTTTGGGCTTGAAGGAATTCCCAGAGTATTCAGAAAGTGACCTTGAAAACCGTATTATAGATAATCTGCAACAGTTTTTGCTTGAACTTGGAAAGGGTTTTGCGTTTATTGGCAGACAGGTACGTTTTACTTTTGATGAGGAACACTTTATGGTTGATTTGGTGTTTTATAATCGCCTTCTGCGATGCTTTGTTTTGTTTGACCTTAAAATTGGTGAATTAAAACATCAGGACATTGGACAAATGCAGATGTATGTGCATTATTATGATAGAAAAGTAAAATTGCCGGATGAAAATTCGACAATTGGAATTGTACTTTGTAAGGACAAAAATAATGCGGTAGTAGAGATGACCTTGCCGGAAAATAATTCACAGATTTTTGCAAGTAAGTATGAAACGGTTTTACCAAGTAAGGAAGTTTTGAAAAAATTGTTGGAAGAACAAATGTCAGAGGAAAAGGAGACTATATAAATGGAAACAATATTCTACATTGTAGACAGCATTGACGGAGATTATGCAAATCTAAGGCGGGAGGATGACGCACAGGAAGAGCCAAAGCTTGTCGCAAGAGCACTCCTGCCGGAAGGAATACAGGAGAACAGCAGACTGAAGTATGAGCTGCTTGAGTATTCTATCTGTGATTGATTGCCGCACACAGCGGTGACACAGCATAGGAAATAATATATAAAGTTAGTGTCAATATGCAGGGCAGGTAAAGGAGACTTTAAAAGTTAAAGGTCTCCTTTTTGTTTTAAACCAATTGCAAAACAATGCTGTAAATATCAATCCGTACCCACTATTTATTAAAGACTGTAAAATAATAAATTGTATTGACAATTAACTCTACAAGTAGTAGACTAAAAATGAACTACAAAGTGTAGACCAATGAAATGGGCTGATATAGCGGACTAAAAGAATGAATAGGTAATTGCGAAGCTCGGTGTATTGCACAACTGTTTATTGGCTGAAATGAGTTTCGCAAATACCTAAAAAGAATGAAGCAGGAAAGGAGAACGTATGGCAGAGTACAGACTGGGCGAGGTCGAGATGAAGTTTGCGGACATCATCTGGGAAAATGAGCCGATTGCCTCAGGTGAGCTTGTAAAACTCAGCGGACAGAGACTTCAGTGGAAGAAGTCGACAACGTACACGATATTAAAAAGGCTTTGCGAGAGGGAGATATTTCAGAATGTAGACGGCGTGGTGACATCATTGATAAGCAAGGAACAGTTCCAGCTTAAGAAGGGTGAGGAGTTCCTTGACGAGAATTATGGCGGTTCACTTCCGTCATTTGTAGCGGCATTCGCATCGCGAAAGAAGCTGTCTAAGGATGATATAGCTTATCTCAAAAAAATTATTGATGAGAGCAGGTAATAGGGCAAAAACGATTTGCATTTATACAGGACAACGAAAAATGATTGCTTTTCAGGCAGGCTGATGTCTGGGAAACGGGGGTTAAGATGGCTGATGTTTTTTACAAAATACTTCAAATGAGCATATCCGCGAGCTGGTTGATTCTTGCGATAGTTGTGTTGAGAATATTTCTGAAAAAGGTTCCAAGAAAGATAATATGCTTTCTGTGGGCGCTGGTTGCGATAAGACTGGTGTGTCCGTTTGCGATTGAGAGCCGTTTCAGTCTGATTCCGGATACGCAGGGCATATTTGCAGATTATGAAAATCAATTAGAAAATGCCGGAACGGATAATGTCAATGCCGGATTGCCGGACATAAGTGGTGCTGTCGGGGGAGCTTTGGACAATGAAGGTGCCGCCGGCGGCAATGCTGATATGGCTTCCGGAAAGCTGAATAATGAAATTGATAATGCTGCCGGAAATATTACTGTGGGAGATAATGCTGCGGGAAATATTACGGACGGGAATACAGCCGGTGGAAATATTATAGGCGGAAGTGTTTCGGATGGAGGTATTGCGGCTGGGAATATCGCAGACAAAAACAATATGTCAGGAAATATCCCTAACATTTCAAACGGAAATGCAATGGCTGTTGACAATCCGGACAGGGGGAATAATGGAGGGCTTAATGATATATCCGGGGGGAATATTGCCGGCAGCATTGATAATGCAGACAATAATCTGAGAGGAGCAGCCACATACGGCGATCAGAAGGCTGCAGCCGGTAATCCGGGCTATACTGCGATATTGGCTGGGAAGCTTGGTGGTATCAGTCTGGGAAGGCTTGCATTTATATGGACTGCAGGATGTGTGATTCTGCTTTTATATGCGGTGTGCTCATATATACTGCTTAAAAGAAAGACCGGAGCAGCTTTTAACAATGGGGAAAATATCTATATATGCGATGACATCGACACACCGTTTATTTTAGGTACACTTTCACCTAAGATATACATACCGTCGCTCTTGACAGAGGAGGAGAGAGGCTATGTAATAGCGCATGAAAAGGCACATTTAAAGCGTCTGGACTGCGTGTGGAAGCCGCTTGGTTTTATACTGCTTGCGGTGTACTGGTTCAATCCGCTGAGCTGGGTGGCGTATATACTTCTTTGCAGGGACATTGAGCTTGCATGTGATGAGAGGGTAATCGCGGATAAAGATATCGAATATAAAAAGCAGTATGCCATGACACTTTTAAATTGCAGTTCGCCGAAAAAAATGGTGAGCGCATGTCCGCTTGCCTTTGGGGAGGTGAGCGTCAAGACCAGAATAAAGACGGTGCTTAACTATAAAAAGCCTGCTTTCTGGCTTGTGCTTGCAGCGGTTGCCGCATGTGTTGTCGTTATGGTATGTTTTATGACTAATCCTAAGAGCAGTGCTCCGGATAATGAGTCTGCTGCAGGTGAAAATATTGATGAGAGCAGCAGTGCGGAACCGGATAGCGAAAAATTGGTGGCGGAAGGTGGTTCAGAAGTTATAAATAATAACGGCTGGAGCGTGTGGTTTGAGGCGATGCAGGACTCTAGCTTTTCATACAGTGAGGATGGCATTGACATAGCATATGGCGAATTCGGTGAAAAAGCATACCTGCGGAGTCTGCAAATGTCATCTTTATCCGGTACCTATGGTGAACTAAGAACCAGTGACAAGCTGCAGAAATGGGGAATGCAGTATAAAGGGACACTTGAGGAATATATAGACGGTGAGGTAGGAGTAAGCATATACAAATATGATGAGACCGCCTCTGCATCGGAGTCGGAAGAGCCTGGAGAAGGATACTTTATTATATTCGGTTCAACACAAAGTGGTACAGTATGGACACTTACACTGCCTGTAGGGGCAACACGTACGGTTGCAGATAGGTTTATAAATGCTGCCCATTTGACACTTGAGAAAAATCAGTATGCTTACCATATAGAATATGCAGGCTGGAATATAGCGTATGAAGCACATGATGGTTGGACAGGCAGTTATGATGGCAATATACTTAGTATAAGTAACTCAGAGGATTCAAGGAGCGTAAGTCTTGTTCCTTATAGTGAAGCGGGCAACCGTTTTCTCCCGGACAATGGCAGACAGAAGGAAAGCACCGAACTTTATACATGGAAAATAGAGAATCTAAGAGGAAGCCGTGACAGCTATAAAGAATATAATGGAAATATTGTAAGAAGCATATATTCCATCGCCGGGAATAATGATGACAATGGGAAGAATGGTTATGTTGTTATATACAGCGCTGCTGAAAGTGATATTGTGTGGTATATAAGATTTTCGGAGGAGTATTCGGAAAATGATGTATATGATATCATAGGTGGTATCAATATAAGCTCTGCCGATGCACTGGCGGCGTGGGATGGAAAGCTTAAGTATTATGACAGTAAACTATCGTTAACTGTGTACGAACAATATGAACGTGCACAGGACAGAATAGATTTTCTGGGGAAATGGGTATTAGATGAAAATGGAGCTGCAGTCCGGGTATTTGATTTGTTGACTGAAGAACTTAAGAGTGCAAATACTGGTCTTTATGAAAAATTAAAAGATCCGGTAAGCTCGGTACAGGCATTGCTGGAGTTTAATTACACCTCCAGTGTGGTTTATAATTACTATTCCGCTTTCGATGGTTCGCGCAAGGTGGTGGAATATACACTTGATGATGGAAGCCGGAGAGCGATTGAGGTGGATTATAGTGAAACAGACGGATTATGGATGCCTGCTTATGAATATGATGTAGATTCATCCGGATATGAGAGCATTGTTCTGGTTAATAAATACATGGATGGGATTACAGCAGATAGATTAAAACAGGTAACACAGATTTGGACAGGTGTTTCGGAAATGGGTGATACAATTTTTGATGTATCGGATAACTATGTTATTCTTGACTCTGTTGCAGATTCAGACATTGTGCTGTATGGAATGTACGGAGGGGAAACAATGGTCATAAGGGATGGTGAGCATGTAATTCCTGTCTGGACTAACTGGATGTCACCACACATGGTTATGCCGCAGATTCATTATGGAGATTATGATAATGACGGAGCATACGAGTATGCTATCTGGTCAAATATGGATACAGGTACAGGTGTTTCGGGTGATGAACTTTATATAATTGAAGCAGATTATGCTAAAGAAAATAGTGAAGAGGATTTTTACAGCATAAAGGAATATTCAGATTGGGGCGGTGATTTGGACAATGCTGTGAGCTATTATCTTGATGATACAGGAAATGTTGTCACCATGACATTGAATGGTGAAGATGTGGCTTCAGTTGATTTGTCAGGACATTTTGAGGAACACAAGGAATATAATGAGTCATTTGATGGAATTGATTTTGGTTCACATTATTCTTTTCATGAACAGGATGGAATATGGTATTTTGTAAATGCAGGACGTATATATGTGAAACGTGATGGAAAATCAGTGTACGATGAGGATATGATTCCTTATAACGTGGTGGTGAATGCAAGGGTAGTCTATGAGCCTGATCAGCAATTTCATCTTGAGGATATCGAGATTATCGTTGAGGAAAGAAATAATTAGGACGATGCGGCTAAAGAATGAGAGGAGTATTGGATGACAGAGGCTGATTTGCCGCTTGCCTGTACCTATGAAAAATGCTATATTAAATAATATATGAGAAAAATCACGAGGTACGAAATGAAGATAAGAGACATAATAAATGGTGAAAAGCCTACGCTGTCATTCGAGGTCTTTCCGCCTAAGAAGGATACGGATTTTGCGAATGTTGAGGCTGCGGCTTTCGGGATAGCGGGGCTTTCACCGAGCTACATGAGCGTGACTTATGGTGCCGGCGGAAGCACTAAGGGACATACGATTGCGCTTGCGCAGGCAATTCAGGAGAAATATAATGTTCCGACCATAGCGCATCTTACCTGCGTATGCGCTAATAGAGAGGGAATTAAGGCGGCGCTCTCAGAGCTGAAGAGTGCGGGAATTGAGAATATTCTTGCCCTGAGAGGCGATATTCCGAAGAATTATGAGGGGGAAGTGTTTACAGATTTTTCACATGCCTCTGAGCTTGTTAAGCTTATAAAGGAAAGTGGTGATTTCTGTGTCGGAGGTGCATGCTATCCTGAGGTACATCCTGATTCGGCGAACAGGAAAGAGGATATTTTAGGGCTTAAGAGAAAGGTTGACGCGGGCTGTGAGTACTTGACAACACAGATGTTTTTTGACAATAATATATTTTTCAATTTCATGTACAGGCTCAGGGAGGCAGGTATAACTGTTCCTATTATTCCCGGAATCATGCCGATTACCAGGAAGGGACAGGTTAAGAATGCAGTGAAGCTGTCGGGCTGTAATGTGCCTGAGCGCTTCAAGAACATTGTCGACAGGTTTGGCGATTCGGAGGAGGCAATGAAGCAGGCGGGTATAGCCTATGCGACCGACCAGATTATCGACCTTATGGCAAATGGCGTCAAGAATATCCATGTATATTCAATGAATAAGCCGGAGATTGCCGAGGGTATACAGAGGAATCTTTCGGAGATACTAAAGGCGTGAAATAGAAGAAAAATATCCGCAAAAGCCGGAAAACAAAAACAGAAAACAAGCAAAAGCGGAAATATGTGGGCATAGAAATCTGAAAAAGCAGAAAAACACCCGCAAAGACAAGATATTAAAAACATGAATTGGTGAGTTGAATGAGAAATATTACGGCTGATATTAAATCAGGCAGCTTCAAGCCTGTATATCTTTTGTATGGCAGTGAGGACTATTTGAAAAAATGGCTCCGCAACAGACTTAAAAAAGCGATAGTTCCTGACGGAGATACTATGAATTATTCTTATTTTGAGGGCAAGGCTCCTGACAGTAAGGCAGTGGCGGAGATAGCTGATACCATGCCTTTTTTTGCGGACAGAAGGCTTGTGGTTATTGAGAACAGCCAGTTTTTCAAGACGTCGGCGGATGATATGCTTGTGGAGCTTGTAAAGAACCTCCCGGACACAACGGTTCTTGTGTTCATAGAGAATGAGGTTGACAAGCGGAACAGGCTCTATAAGGCGGTCAAGGAAAAGGGCTATATAAGTGAGCTTAATGAGCAGAGCGATAATGACATAATCAAGTGGGTTGTCGGACTTCTAAAGAGAGAGAACCGCGTGATGAATGATGATACAATCAGACTTTTTCTTACCAAGACGGGCAACTCCATGGAGAACATATCAAGGGAGTTTGAAAAGCTTATATGTTACACGATGGGGCGTGAGAGAATAACCTCAGAGGATGTGGAGGAGGTGTGCACCACACAGACCACGAACCGCATATTCGATATGATAACTGCCATATCGCAGAAGAATCAGGAAAAGGCACTTGAGCTGTACTATGATTTGCTCACACTCAAGGAGCCGCCTATGAGAATCATGTTTCTGATAGCGCGCAATTTCAACCAGCTTCTTATGGTAAAGGAGCTTACTGAGAATGGGAATGCTTCGGCGGCGATTGCTGGCAAGATGGGAATACAGGGCTTCCTTGTCGGAAAGCTTCAGGCGCAGGCAAGACCCTTTAAGACCGGTACGTTAAGAAGAGCACTTGAAGAGTGTGTTACGCTTGAGGAAGCGGTGAAAACCGGAAGATTAGAGGACAGATTAGCTGTTGAGATGCTGATAGTCAAGTATTCTGCAGCATAAAAAATAACCCATGATGGGCAGCCACCGTCATGGGTTATTTTTTATAAATCAGAAACAGATTATCAATAAGCAGTGGTATAATAATCTGTTCAAATTCGTTATATAATAAGCCTGCTATGTGTTGCAGAAAGCTTAGATTAGTTCATGCTGTTAACAAGAGTAGCTAATCTGGAAACCTTTCTTGCAGCGTTGTTCTTGTGGTATACACCCTTAGAACAAGCCTTAGCGATCTCTGTAGATGCAACCTTAAGCTCGGCAGCAGCAGCAGTCTTATCGCCGGCAGCGACAGCAGCCTCAACCTTCTTTGTATAAGTCTTAATCTTAGACTTGATTGCCTTATTGCGGTCTGCTCTTGTAGCAGCAACTAAAATTCTCTTCTTTGCAGATTTAATGTTAGCCAATTCAATACACCTCCAAATAGTATATAAAAATATTCTAAGTATAAGTGTCTACATCAGAACAGACACGGTAGCACTAATGTAAACATACTTGTATATTATAGAGCGCATTTTTTGAATTGTCAAGCGCTGCAACGAATTTTTTTAAGAAATTTGGAGAAAATATCCTGGGAGGTGTTTGCAGCCTGAAAAAAACTTCAGACTGCTTTTTGGCGGCAGTAAGGCAAGCATATATAAATAAAACAGTTATCAGAAAGGCAGCAGCATGGGTTTGAAGATAAGAACAGATTTAGCGCTTGAGGCGAAGGAGAGCCTTGATGAGGACGGAAGTCTTAATGGGGTAGTGTTTGATGAGCAGACCGATGGGAGTACGGGAATTAAGGTGAGCCGGCTGAGGATACTGAATGAGACAGGTGAGAGGAGCATGGGGCGCGCAAAGGGGGTATATTACACCTTTGAGACGGCTTCACTGTCCGAAAATGATGGGGAATACCACAGGGAGGTGTCCGAATTTCTTGCCGGATATATCAGGGAGACTATAAAAAAGCATATGAAAAAGGAACCACCGTATCATGTCATGGTGGTGGGACTTGGAAATCGTGAGGCAACACCGGATGCGCTGGGACCTTATGTGGTGAATAATCTGGATATTACGGAGAAGCTGACTGAGGATGACTGGCGCTTCGGATATGTGAGCGCCATATCGCCGGGAGTTATGGCACAGACCGGAATGGAGACGGCACAGATTATCATGGGAGTTGTAAAAGAGCTGAAGCCGGACTGCATAATTGTTATTGATGCCCTTGCGGCGCGAAGCACGGCAAGGCTTGCCAACACCATACAGCTCTCCGACACAGGAATCATGCCGGGTTCAGGGGTCGGGAACCATAGAAACGCCATAAATGATAGGAACATGGGGGTGCCGGTCATTGCGATAGGAGTGCCGACTGTCGTGGATGCCGCAACCATCGTGGGAGATGCGCTTGAAGGTCTGCTTGACAGCATGGATTATTCAAGGAGAAAACAGGTTGTTCAGGACTTTATACCTGAGAGTATGTTCCGGATGTATGTCACACCGAAGGATGTTGATGAGCTGGTCAAGAGGATAAGCTTCACGATATCTGAGGCGGTCAATATATCAATGTCGCAAAAATAGCAACATCATTTTGACGTGAAAAGAATATACTGCAATAAGCTTGATGTGTGGAAGTATGCTGTGACAGGACATAGATTCTTTAACAAAACAATGAGCAGAATTATCACGTTTGTCATTGTGACAAGCTGTGTGGTTCTGCCTGCTTTTGGAGCGCTGAGTAAGGCGGGGCTGAGACAGATAGTCACGATAGGCGGAAAAACAGCATGCAATACATTCTGTCCGGCAGGCTTTTATGATAAGCCGCTATATTATTATGCCGAGAACACACATCCGGCGGTTATTGTATTTGGAAATATATTTCCGCTCGTCCGCTTTATGGCGGCGGGAGTGGGGGCGGAAGCCGGCTGTGAGAGCGGACGTAAAGGGTGGGAAATGAGCTGTGACTTGCCGGGTGGCATAGCATACAGGGAGGTTGTCGCGGCTAATATATATGTGGATAATGAAAATAATCCGGACAGTGTGCCGAATCCGGACAATAAAGACATATCCGGTGATGAAAATAACTGCGGTTCAGGGGAAAAAAATCAGACTACAGCTTCAGGAGGTGGCAGCAGCGATAATGATGACAGCACACCGAGGGATAATGGAGACTCCGGCGATGAACAGGGCTGCACACAGGAGAGTTATATTCTCCCTGCCGGAAGTATTCCATGGACTGACGCCACTATTCCTTATGCCTATGAAAGCCTGATAAACTATGATTTTGTTCATGATAATTTTTATGTTATTCCGGCGCACACGGCACTTTCAAGGGATTTATTAAAGCCGGAGGAGTTTCTGAAGCTGGAGTTGTCGGTGAAGAATAAAAGACCATGCATACTTTTGTATCATACCCATTCACAGGAAGCATTTGCGGATTCCGCAGGAAGTGACATGACGATAGTGCAGGTGGGCGACTACCTTGCACAGCTCCTTGAAGAAAAATACGGATTCGAGGTGATACATATAAATACGGAATTCGACATGGTGGAGGGAAAGCTTGACAGAAGCAAGGCATATACCTACGCTGAGAAGGAGATTTCGGATGTGCTGGCAGAGCATCCGGAGATTGACATGGTTATTGACCTGCACAGGGATGGGGTTAATGAAAATCTGCATTTTGTCACTGATATTAATGGTAAAGCTACCGCAAAGGTCATGCTTTTTAACGGAATAAGTTATTCTAATAATCAGGGAGATATAGATTATCTGTATAATCCATATCTGAAGGAAAACCTTGCACTCACATATCAGATGTATCTGCTGGGAAAGACATATTATCCTGATTTTTTCAGATGTATATATATCGAAGCGTACAGATATAACCTGCATCTGTGTAAGAGGAGCATGCTGATTGAGGCGGGAGCGCAGACTAACAGCTTTGCGGAGGTTATCAATGCGATGGAGCCGCTTGCGGAGCTGATAGCAAGAGAATTGGCTGGAACACCGGAGGCAGGCACATATATCCGGTAGGGTGTGGCTGCTTCCGGTGACTGAATTTATTGTACGACACAGTCGCCGAGCACATTGATTGCGGCGAGCTTGTCAAGCTCATTGTTAAATAAAATCTTTAGAGCACCATCCTCGCTGTCGCGGTTATTTACGATGGCAAGATTTTTAATACTGATATGTGATGCGGTTATTCTGCTTATGATATCTAACAGGGCGCCCTCTTTGTCCTGAATATTGCAGTATACAATATGCTCACGTATAATCGGTCCCTTTCTGCCGTCCGCGACTGAATTACGGTATTGTCTTGCTTCGTCAAAAAAGGCATTTATGGCGGAGTGTTCTTTACTTGCTACAATATCCTTTATCTGTGAGAGATAGTCAATGTAATCGCCGAGCAGCTTTACGATAGCGTCCGTGTTGGTGGTGCATATCTGCTCCCACATCTGCGGGGATGAGGAGGCGATACGTGTTATGTCCTTGAAGCCGCCGGCGGCGAGGAGCTTCATGGTTCCGGTCTCATCATCGGAGTGTTTTATAAGATTTACCAGTGAGGCGGCAATGATGTGGGGAACATGGCTTATTCCTGCGACACTGTAATCGTGGTGCTCAGGGTCGAGCACAACCGGGATGGCACCTGTGAGTCTGACAAGCTCTATGTACCTTGCAAGCATGTCCTGTGTAGTTGCCTTGGTAGGAGTGATGGCATAGAATGCGTTTTCTAACAGGATGTCTGAGGCATTATCATAACCGGTCTTCTCAGAGCCTGCCATAGGATGCCCGCCTATAAAACACTCCTCAAGACCAAGCTCCTCCACAGTGTGATGTATATATCCTTTGACGCTTCCGACATCGGTTACTATACAGCCTTTTTTTATGAATGGTATCAGCTTTCCTAAATATTCTGAATTGTACTCAACAGGGGTACACAGGAAAATGAAGTCACATTCAAGAAAGCTTTCATCTATTTTGCCTGTCGCTGTGTCGATTACACCATCCGCTAATGCCTGTTTGCGCGGAGCTTCGCTTCTATTGTATGCTATAGTATATATGTCTGGCCGGTTTTTCTTTAGTACCTTTGCGATTGAACCGCCGATTAGCCCAAGACCTATAAATCCTACCGTGAGTGTATTCATCTGCAAGTAAGCCTCCTTAATAAATTCAAGGTTGTCTTATATTTGAAATTTTCAGAATAAAACAACAATACTTTATTGCGTTGATTTATTATAGCACAATGCTCATGGGATTTACAAGTTGTTTTCTTACAATGGATTGAATGTAAAAGGCTGCTATGCTGAGATTGGTTTCACGGCTATCATGTTGTACGGAAACTAAAATCAGTATAGCAGCTTGTTTGATTGCTGAAGAGGGATTCATATTTTATTTTTTTCTGATTAAGAGAATTTAAAAGTATTCACGAAACAACCCTAATTGTGAGGAAATATTATGTTGACAAATTAAGATACTTTGGGATAAAGTATAACCAAAGCATATTTCCTGAAATTTCTACAATCCTATGGTAACAATTGTTTCCCATCATACATTCATGAGTCTATGCTTTTATTCCGTTAAAAAAGGCAGAAGATGATTGGATGATAAACTGCTTTATGTCAATGACATCTCCTGCATGAAAATCTAAGGTATTGGTGATGACTAGAAAAGGTAACAGTAAGAGAAAGCAGAGGAAACAATATGACACTTGAAGAAAGAATTGAAAAAATTAAAGATTTACGTCCTATTGATGATGTGTTTTTCGAAGCAATAGCAGAAGACAAGGAAGTATGTCAGGAAATGCTGCAGACTATTATGGAAGATAATTCATTGACAGTCTCGGATGTTATTGTTCAAAGGAGTGAAAGAAATTTATTTGGGCGCTCAGTCAGACTGGACGCTCTGTGTACGCTGGGTAACGGTACTCTATGTAATATAGAAGTACAGCGTTCTAATAATGATGACCATTTACGCAGAGCAAGATATAATGCGTCTGTTATTACGTCAAGGGAAACTGATGTAGGTACGAGGTTCGAAAGCATACCGGAGGTTTATGTCATTTACATTTCTGAATTTGATTTTTTCAAAAAAGGAAAAACAATATACCATATTGAAAAAATCATTAAAGAAACAGGAAATTATGTTGATGATGGATTTCACGAGATATTTGTTAATACCTCGGTATATGACGGAACAAAAATTTCCGACCTTATGAGGTGCATGACGCAGAAGGAAGTAAACGATTTAAAATTTCCTAAATTAGTTAACCGCATAAATTTCTTAAAAACAAGTGAAGGAGGAAGAAGAGTTATGTGTGAAGTAATGGAAAATATGATTGCAGAAGCTGTAAGTGAAGCTACAAGCAAAGTTATAAGTGAAACAAACACCAAAGCAGTAATCAATATGCTTCGCCTAAAAGTTGATGAAAATGAAATCCAAAAGCTCTACCCTGCTGAATTTGAAGAAGGTAAGAGAAGATTTTTGGAAGAATCTAAGTAAACTAAATTATTGTTAAGAATCTTTTTTCAAACAAAGAAAGGCTTCTTGAGGTAAAGGTGAGCGATATTTAAAAGTGGAAGCCGGATATGAAATAGCCTGAGCTGCGTAGCAGCGTATTGTACGAAGTAACGTATGGAACGAAGCTGCGTATAGTTTGAGAAGTCATATTGTGATTGAGGGCTCCTGTGAGGGAGCTCTCCTTTTATTTTGGTGATAAAAAGCTCTTCCATTTTTTCTGTTAATATGGTATTATCCCATCTTTGACACTTAAAGAAAAGTATAGTGGCAGAATCCATTGATTTTACTTGGATTCTGCCACTTTTGATGTTTTAAATTCCAGACAAAATATAACCCTGTACAACAAGTAAAATTTGACGAAAAAACACCGCATTTCTGCGGCTTGTAGGGATTTTAGGGTTGAGCAGATGTCAAAGCCCCGGCCTTATAAATAAAGCCTCGAGCCAGATTAGTTCAAAAAAGTAACTGCAAAAGTATGGAGTATGGAGCAGAACTACTATCTTTTTGATTACTATGATGAAGTTTTAAAAGATATCGGTGAAGTAATGGGAATTGCTATTGACAAAACAAGCCGTTGTACGGTAAGATTAGATTAGTAGATAATATATAAATTCCGCACTAAAACTGCAGCAAAAGAGAAAAAAGAGGTGACATATGTTTATACCTGACAAATATTTTGAGCGCTACCGTCTTCCACAGAGGATTCGGCAGTGTAATCACATAAATAGAAACGTCGATGCGTTAACAGACTGATTAACAGTAATAGACGAAAAGCCGTGGTCTGAGTCACCTCCGAACAGTCAAAGCTGTAGTGCTATAGATACAGTTCCACAGTGCTTTTAGTATTATAATGGAGTATTCAATAAAACCCAAGAAATGGGAGAAAGGAGAATAATCAATTAACCTCAAAAGAGGATAATTGGATTATACGTAACAAAATGAAACAAAAGCATGGTAGAAAATCCAAGATTGCGGCATTGCTCGCAGCTTGCGCCCTTATTGTTTCGGCAATGATAGCAGGCGGAACCCTGTCCGTCAGCGCAGACGCTGGAGAAGCTAAAGAAAATGTAGGTGGCATATTTCTTATAAGCGGAGGAACCGCTGCGAACGGAGATTACAGCTATAACGAGGAAACTCAAACGCTGACCGTTCTGAAAAGCACACCTATAACAATACAGAGCGTAGACAATCAATATGTCAACGCAAAAATCTTTATTAAAAACGGCGTTGACGCGAATATTACGCTTGACACTCTACGCATCAGACCGACCGACGGCGCCGCTATATCTATGGGCGACAGCTCTGCGAGCGTAACCATAACCATTAAAGGTGGGACTTCCAACTATCTGAACGGCGTGAACGCGGCAGGCATTGAAAAGCTGTCCAAAAACGGAAGGCTTACAATCACCTGCGAACACGCAGATGAGGAAAACCATCAGTGCAGCGAAAGCTGCGGCTTGCTTGACGCAAGGTGCGGCAAGGGACACGGCGCGGGCATAGGCGCTTCGGGAATTAACGGAGCCCAAACCGGCGGCATATACATAAAAGGCGGCGTGATCTTAGCCGTAGGCACTGACGGCGCAGGCATCGGCGGCAGCAATTTAGCCGATGTATCCGACATCAACATTTCAGGCGGCATAATCGAAGCACGGGGAGATAATGGCGCCGCAGGCATCGGCAGCGCCACTAACGGCGGCGTTGACTCTATAAACATAAGCGGCGGCATAATTTCGGCATACGGCAGTGCATTCAAAAATTACAGCGGCAGCCGCTTTTACGGCGCGGCAATAGGCGCTGCTTACTGCAGCAGATTTGACAGCATAAACATAAGCGGCGACACTATCTACGCAAATACCGCTTATGACAGCAATGGCACAGGCGCAGTCGCTGTCGGCGCAGGAAACAACTGCAACTCGGACAGAACAGGCATAATCAGAATTTCCGACGGCGTTGTTTACGCAGTTGGCAGCGGCAGCGCTGACGCAATCGGCGTTTCCGACAGCGTGGCAAATCCTGTCAACATCGTAATAGACGGCGGCTCGGTATATCCGAAGTGCGGCGATAACTGTACCGTCCATTCCGACAAAATAGGTATGTCCTCCCTGCCGAAGGACTCAAACGGCAGAGAGCTGACTTTACTGGAAATAGACAATTCGGGCAATGAAAGCATTACCGTAAACGGAAAAGCATATCCGTCAAACAGCACATATAACACAGCATTCGACAGCGCTACCGAGGTTGACAAATCCTACATTTTCATGCCGAAAAGCGGCAGAAACAGCGTAACGGTAGGCAATACGTCAACCGACTATATTTACACCGAAAGCGGTTTGTCAAACGCTGAAAATATGAAGCTTGACTTCTACGCAACGGACAGCAATAAACCACTTGTCTACGGAACAGACTATAAAATTGACGGCTCCACGCTGAAAATTTTATCGGACAAGGGCATTACCGTAAAAAATGTTGACCCAACTCAGCCGTGCAGCAACGACATTTACATTGAGAGCGGCGTTTCCGCAAACATTACTTTTGCGGGAATAAATATCCAAAGAGGTCAGAATGAACTCAGCGCTGTTGAAATTGCCGAAAACAGCAGCGGAAATGTAAACATAATCCTTGCCGACAACACGGACAATATTATTTCCACAACCTATAATTACGCCGCACTGTCCAAGAACTCAGACAGTGACCAATGCGGAACGCTCACCATATCCTGCCAACACAGCGGAGAAGCCGGCCATATCTGCGGCAGTAGCTGCGGCGGACTTAATGCGGCAAGCTCTAACGGCCCTGCGGCTATCGGCGGCGATGATAACAGATCCGCAAGCAACATTGTCATAAACGGCGGCAGAATCAATGCAAAAGGCAGCAAGGGCGCAGGCATCGGCGGCGGTTATAACGCTAAGGCAAACAATATTACCGTCAACGGCGGTATAATCAACGCAGAAAGCGTCTTTGGCGCAGCCATCGGCAGCGGTCAGGGAGGCATTGCTGACGGCATTTACATTAACGGCGGTATTGTCAACGCTGTTATAACCTACTTTAACAATAATAACGCTTACGGCTGCGCGATCGGTTCAGGCGCAACCGGTCAGGCAGACAACATTATTATAAACGACGGTATCGTAACCGCCCAGGGCGGCTACAACAGCTACGCGCTCGGCGGCTGGTCAAATTCCGAAGACACCCGTAACTACCGGATAAACGGCGGTATGGTTTATCTGGTAAATGACAAGACTAAGAACCTGAAGCCGTTCAGCAGCAACGCTAAACTCAAAAACGATAACGGCGAGTACGTCTATCTTGCCGCAATCAGCAACCCGAACGGCGAGGAAATCACTATAAACGGCAATCCTCAGCAGTATAGATTCCTTAGCAGCTCCGATATGACCTTTTATGCTTACGTTCCCAAGGATACAGCAGGCACTGCAAGCGTAAAGGTAGGCGACAAGCAGTATTCCTACGGTCTTAACGAAGGAATATTCGAGGAAATGGGATCCGACCTTGTTATTAAAGGCGACAACGAAATCCTTGAATACGGATTAGAGTACACTTACCCTGCCAAAACGGGCATACTTACAGTAAACAACTGCGCCGGCAGCGTAACCATAAAGAACGCTGATGAAAGCGTTCCCACAAACGACCGTATCTATATCGGCAGCGATGAAGCGCCGTCAGCCGTCAACGTTACCCTTAACGGCGTAAACATTTACGCTCCTTACGACAGCGACAGCGATACGTACCACCCTGCAATCGAGTGCAATGAATATGTAAACTGCAATCTTATTAATCTACGGCGGCAGCACAAACAAGCTGATAGCAATGGGCAGCGGAACAACAATCTCAGTAGGACGTAGCCTGACTGTAAGCTGCTATGCAGGCTCTGCCGAATACGGTCACATTTGCGATGAAACCTGCGGCACTCTTTACGTCGAGCAGAAATACACAGCTCCCGCTATCGGAATACTTAATTCCGAGCCGAATAAGTTCATCGAATTCAAAAGCGGCAGAATAACCGTCATTTCCGGCAATGAAAACGCAATAGACGGCTATCAGGAGGGAAAAATAATCCTCTCAGGCGGATTTATCTGCGCAAAGAGCGAGGGTGCCTCCGCTCTCGGAAACGCAAAATATTTCTCCCTTTCAAAGGGCGTTTACACCCTTGAAAGCAATCAGAGATATTACGCTTTAGCTACGACAAACAACACTGACGGCGAGGTTCATATAGACAGCTCCGCTTCCGTATATATCCGCGGCAAAAACGGAGCATACGGCGAACAGACCTACGGTATAAACGCAATCAGCAAAGCCCCCGTTTCCTGTAGCAAAAATGCGGACGGCAGCTATCCTGAGGTTGCTCTTATTACAATAGCCAACCCACAGAATGAGGACGTTTACTTTAACGGAAAGCTTCTGCCACTCAAAACCCACAGCGATTCCGACACCAACCTCTACATTTACGCCGACCGCTCGGCAAAGCATACCGTTAAGGTCGGCGGCAGCGAAAAAACATACGAATACGTTGCTGCCATGCGCGCCTTTGCAGCCATAGGAAGCGACCTTGTAATCGCTGCGGCTGACGGCTCGGCGCTTACCCTGGGCGTTGATTACGACTACTATATCTCGTCTGTAACGGACTCGGTTACGCAGGTATCCGCCGATATAGGAACGCTGAACGTTTACACAGACACTCCTGTTGTAATCAAGAACGCAGACGGCGTTTCCTCAACACAGGACATAATCGTAATCAATGCGTCCTATGCGGACGTTACCCTTGCGGGAGTAAATATCAGCTACCCGTCAATGTGGACCGACAGCTCGGCACTCTGCATAGCCAATGACAACACCGCGTCAATTACGCTTGCAGACGGAACGACCAACACTCTTATCTCCGACAGTTTGTACGGCTGCGGCATTGCAAAAGACGGAACAGGCACATTGACAATAAGCTGCGAAAAGGCTAAAAACGATTTTTCTCACAAGTGTGACGAAAGCTGCGGCACGCTCAGCGCAAAGGCGAATATGTACGGCTCCGCAATCGGCTCAACCAGCGGTCAGTACAAAGGAAAAACTGCTCAAAAGATTACGATATTGGGCGGCAATATCACCGCGGCTTCTAAGTACGGCGCAGCAATCGGCGGCGGTATTTACACAGGCGCAGAGAATATCACTGTTTCAGGCGGCAATATCAACGCCACCGGCGGCGGCTTTTCAGCGGCGATCGGAAGCGGCGAAAAAAATTCAAGCTCCTCCGAAGCTGTAACCGCTGAAAATATAAAGATTTTAGGCGGCAACATCAACGCAGTCGGCGGCTTCGGCGCGGCTGCAATCGGCGGCGGTAAGGAAAGCAGCGCCTCGAGCATTACAATTGCGAACGCCAATGTAAAAGCCGTAACAGACGATTACAGCGCAGCAATCGGCGGCGGTCGGAACGCAAACGGCAAAAATATCAGAATAGAAAACTCGACCCTTTACGCAGCAAGCCAATCCGGCGCAGCGATTATCGGCGGCGGCGTCAACGGAACAGGCGACAAAATCTATATCGAAAACAGCGTTGTTTCGCTGGTTCAGAAAGGCTCCTGCGGACCTGATATGATAGGAAACGGCGTTGACGGCGTTGCAAGCGAAATTTATATCGACAACAGTTCGGTAGCTATGTACTCGACAAGCACAGTCAGCCCCGATATTTCTCAGAACAGCCAGATAAAGAACAGCGCAGGCGAACCTGTTTACCTGCTGACAGTTGACAATCCTAACGGCGATGAAGTCATCGTTGACGGCGTTAAGGCAATTGCTGCCAACAATATTGCCGCCGACCCGAGCGACACAGGACTTCACTTATGGCTTGCAGACCGCGACCATTCGTTAATATTAACAGGCGCAGACGGCGCGACAACCCAGATTGATTACCACTTCAACGATTTATCTAAAGTGTTCAAGCTTTGCGAGGCGGATATTGACGACGGCTATCGCTACAACGAAACCGCGCACTGGTACATCTGCAAAAACAGCGACCTCTGCACCGTAAAGTTTAACTATCAAAACCACCTTGGAGGTAATGCGACCTGCACTAATAAGGCTATTTGCGAAGCCTGCGGCGTCGAATACGGAGATCCTCTCGGTCACAATATGCAGTATTTCGATTATGTCCCTGAAACCTGCACAACCGACGGACATCTGCCGTACTATTACTGCGATAGATGCGATAAATATTTTGGAAGAGAAACCGATTCTCTCGACACCGAGTTAAACGTATTTATCATATCTGCAACGGGTCACGACATGACAAAGGTCGATGCCGTTCCCGCCTCCTGCGAAGCAGACGGAAACATTGAATACTACAAATGCGGTTACTGCGGCAAGTTCTTTTCAGACGCCGACGGCAAAAACGAAATAACCGCCGCCGATACGGTAATTGCGGCAGCGGGACACCGCTATCTTACGTCATGGACATTCGACAGCGACTCGCATTGGCATAAATGCGAAGTCTGCGGCTCTGCGGATACAATAGAGCCGCACGTTTCAAGCGGTGAAGCGACTGAAACCGCCGCTGAAACCTGCACAATATGCGGATACGAAATCGCTCCGATGCTGGTACACATTCATGCCGACAACCTTATGCCGATCTATGCTGTCAAGCCTACCTGCACAAAGGACGGCAATATTGACTACTATGTATGCTCCTGCGGCAGACTGTTTGCCGACAGCAACGCGGAAGCGACACTGTCAGAAGCTGACATTGTTATTCCTGCGGCAGGACATGGAGCAACCGAAATCAGAAACAGAGTTGAGCCAACCGAAACAGCCAACGGTTACACAGGCGATGAATACTGCACAGTATGCAATGAACTTGTAAAGCGGGGAACGGTTATTCCAACAACGGCTCCGTCGGAAACAACCCCAACGGCTCCGTCGGAAACAACCCCAACTCCGTCCGAAACTTCAGCCGCAACCACGCTTCCGCCTGAGAACGCCGAGCTTCCGTTCATCAAGGATGAGGACAGCAAAACAGGCTGGGAGGTTATCAACAGCCGTCTTGCCGACACAGACGAGGGCGGCAGGGTAATTGTTGAAATGAACGGCTCGACAGACGTTCATGAGGAAACATTCGCACTGATTAAAGGCAAGGATATAACTCTTGTTCTGGATATGGGCAACGGCTTCTCATGGGAAATCAACGGCAATGACGTTGATAGTCCTAAGAACGTCAACCTTAGCGTAACCCCTGATGCTGATATACCCGTAAAGGTTATAAACAGACTGACAGGCGAATGCTACTGCACATCGTTTACTCTTGAATACAGCGGCGAATTTGGCTTCATTGCCAAGCTTTCAATGGGTCTTGGCAAGGAAAACAAGGGACTTTACGCAAACCTTTATTACTATCTCGGAGATGGCGAGTTTGAGTTTATCGGCTCCGCAAAAGTCAACTCCGAGGGTGTTGCAAAGCTTTCGCTGAGCCATGCTTCGGATTATGTGGTAATAGTTGACGAAACTGACCACGCTGCAGACAACGAAAGCGGTGATGCTGAAAAGCCCGAAAGCGGCGAAACCAACCATGCTGTAGACAACGAAAGCGGTGATGCTGAAAAGCCCGAAAGCAACGAAACCAACCACGGCACAGGCGTTGTGGTATTCGGACTAATAGCAGTAATAATTCTGGCTGCGGCAGTAACAGTTGTTTTAAGCAGAAAGAAAAAGCAAAAGTAAAAGAATAATAATCAGGCTCCCCAACTTATGTTGGGGAGCCTTTTTTCAGCCTTATTGACTTTGTTCCTTAGTCTGTGCAGGCAGGTTTTCCTTTGCATTGACGATATGCTCCGTCGTTAGCTGCTCGGAAAGCGCGCCTTTGCCCGGCTGTATCGATTCAAGGATAAAAAACTCTTCCATTTTTTCTGTTAATATGGTATTATATAGTGATTTATGATGTTTTTAATCCGCCGGAACCGGTATACTGACCGGAATGTTATGTGTCGGATTATAATATCCGGTTGATTTAATTTTATAATTAGAAATGAGGAATAAGATGTCCATAGACCAGAGTAAGATTCGTAATTTTTGTATTATAGCCCACATTGACCATGGCAAGTCCACCCTTGCGGACCGTATTATTGAGAAGACCGGACTGCTTACCAGCCGTGAGATGCAGGCACAGGTGCTTGACAACATGGATATTGAGAGGGAGAGAGGTATAACCATCAAGTCCCAGACGGTACGCGTTGTGTATAAGGCTCAGGACGGCGAGGAGTATATCTTCAACCTGATTGACACGCCGGGACATGTGGATTTTAACTATGAGGTTTCAAGAAGCCTTGCGGCATGCGACGGAGCGATTCTTGTGGTTGACGCTGCGCAGGGAATCGAGGCGCAGACGCTCGCGAATGTATATCTTGCGCTTGACCATGACCTTGATGTAATCCCGGTTATCAACAAGATAGACCTTCCAAGTGCCGAACCGCAGAGAGTAATCGATGAGATAGAGGATGTAATAGGGCTTGAGGCACATGATGCACCGCTTATCTCAGCCAAGAACGGAATAAATATTGAACAGGTGCTTGAAGCTGTTGTGCATAAGATTCCGGCACCTAAGGGCTCGAAGGACAACCCTCTTGCAGCACTTATCTTTGATTCGCTCTATGACCCTTACAAGGGAGTCATCGTGTTCTGCCGTATCAAGGAGGGCACGGTTAAGAAGGGCACCAAGATAAGGATGATGGCTACAGGAGCAGAATTCGACACTGTCGAGGTAGGCTATTTCGGAGCAGGACAGTTTATACCGTGCGATGAATTGACAGCAGGAATGGTTGGGTATATAACTGCAAGCATCAAGAATGTGCGCGATACGAGAGTGGGTGACACCGTGACGGATGCAGACAGACCTTGTGCCGAGCCACTTCCGGGATACAAGAAGGTCAATCCTATGGTATACTGTGGTATGTATCCGGCGGATGGAGCACATTATGCAGACCTTCGTGATGCACTTGAGAAGCTTCAGCTCAATGATGCCTCGCTTCAATATGAGCCGGAGACATCGGTTGCGCTGGGCTTCGGTTTCAGATGTGGTTTCCTTGGACTGTTACATCTTGAAATCATACAGGAAAGACTTGAACGTGAATATGACCTTGACCTTGTGACAACTGCACCGGGCGTTATCTATAAGGTTCATAAAACGGATGGCACGGTCATGGAGCTTACCAATCCATCCAATCTTCCGGACCCATCGGAGATAGATTTCATGGAGGAGCCTGTTGTATCGGCTGAGATTATGGTTACGACGGAGTTTGTCGGGCCGATAATGGAGTTATGCCAGCAGAGAAGAGGTGTGTATCTTGGAATGGAATACATGGAGACTACCAGAGCACTCCTTAAATATGAGCTTCCGTTGAACGAGATTATTTATGACTTTTTTGATGCGCTCAAGTCGCGTTCAAGGGGTTACGCTTCGTTTGATTATGAGCTTAAGGGCTATGTCCAGTCCAAGCTTTGCAAGCTTGATATCCTTGTCAACAAGGAAGAAGTTGATGCACTTTCATTTATCGTGCATGCTGATAGTGCCGCAGAACGCGGAAGAAAGATGTGCGAGAAGCTCAAGGATGAGATACCTAGACAGCTGTTTGAGATACCTATTCAGGCTGCCATCGGTGGAAGGATTGTTGCCAGGGAGACCGTAAGAGCCATGCGTAAGGATGTCCTTGCAAAGTGCTATGGCGGTGATATTTCACGTAAGAAGAAGCTCCTTGAGAAGCAGAAGGAAGGAAAGAAGCGAATGAGACAGTTCGGTAATGTCGAGATACCGCAGAAGGCATTCATGGCTGTGCTCAAGTTAGATGACAACTAAGATATATAATTGTGAAAATATGTGTATTATGTTGGACATTGTTCAATTTTAATATATTGTATTTAATATATTGTATATGAGCCTGTCAGCTAAGCCTGGTTTAATTATTATGGCTAAAAAAGTCCGGCTTATAATATAGAAAATTGTATAAATGTCTGCGTATAAATATGAGTTTTACAATAAAAAAACAGATAATTTGTAATAGATGGAGGAAAATATAATGGACTATAACAGACTTGCAGAGTTATGTCTGCCGGGTATTGATAAGACACCTGATTATTGGGAGAAGCAGTTCCCGGCAAGAGAGCTTAAGAAGGGGGCGCAGGTGACAAGACTTGCTCCAAGCCCTACGGGATTTATACATCTTGGAAATCTCTATGGAGCACTTGCCGATGAGAGAATCGCACACCAGAGCGGTGGAACCTTCTATCTCAGAATAGAGGATACAGATGCCAAGAGAGAGGTTGAGGGAGCTGTTGATATCATCATCAATGTCCTCCGCTACTTTGGTATTGAGTTCGACGAGGGAGCGGGAATCGATAATCCTGAGATTAACAAGTATGGACCTTATTTCCAGAGACAGAGAGCAGAGATTTACCAGACTTATGTTAAGGACTTGGTAAGAAAGGGTCTTGCATATCCTTGCTTCTGCACTGAGGAGGAACTCACTGCAATTAAGGACGAGCAGATGAAGCATGACATACTTACGGGATATCATACCAAGTGGGCTAAGTGCCGTAACCTCAGTATCGAGGAGGTTGAGGCTAATATAAAGGCGGGCAAGCCTTATGTTATGCGACTTCGTTCACAGGGTACTGAGGGTAAGGAGGTTACATTCAAGGATACAATCAAGGGAGAGATTTCCTTCCCGGAGAATATCCAGGATGTCATCATTCTTAAGTCGGATGGAATACCTACCTACCATTTTGCACATGCCATAGACGATCACCTTATGGGAACAACTCTTGTAATACGTGGTGAGGAGTGGCTTTCAAGCGTTCCTACACATATTGAGCTTTTCAATATACTCGGATTCAAGAGACCTGACTATGCACATACAGCTCACCTTATGAAGATGGAGCAGCTTGAAGATGGCACAATGAGTAAGAGAAAGCTTTCTAAGAGAAAGGATCCGGAGCTTTCGCTTGATTTCTACCGTCAGGACGGATACCATCCTCACTGTGTAAAGGTATATCTTATGACACTTTTAAACTCCAATTTCGAGGAGTGGTATGATAAGCACCCTGATTCACCGATTGAGGAGTTCAAGTTCGACGTGCATAAGATGGCACAGTCGGGAGCACTGTTTGATATGGATAAGCTTCACAATATATGCCGCAATGAGTTTGCCAAGATGGACACGGATGCAATCTATGATTTCCTATATGAGTGGAATAAGGAGTACAACAAGGATATGGTTGACGTATACTTTAAGTCACCTGAGTACTTCAAGAAGGCTCTTGAGCTGTTCATGGGTGTAGGTCAGAAGAGAAGACGTAAGGATTTCGAGTATGCGAAGCAGATTATGCCTATGTTCTCATTCTTCTTTGATGAGACATTCGTTCCGAATTATGAGTTCAAGTATGACAATGCACAGGTTCGTGAGATTCTTGAGAAGTACCTTGCTTCCTATGACCACAGCGCAGATAACAATGGCTGGTTTAACAATGTGAAGGCAATCGCTGACGATTGCGGCTTTGCATCCGATATGAAGGCATACAAGGCTGCACCTGAAAACTTCAAGGGAAGTGTTTCGGATGTAGCTGAGATTCTGCGTATAACAATTACAGGAGCTTCCAATTCACCTGATTTGTGGACAATTCTTCATATCATGGGTGAGGACAAGATGCGCGAGCGTATCAATAACATGCTTGGAAAGCTCAACTAATAAACGAGGTCTGAATGAGCTGTGATATAAAGACACAGAAGGGGATATATATACATATCCCCTTTTGCATTTCAAAATGTATATACTGTGATTTTTGTTCCGCACCGGCGGATGATGACACGAAGGAGCGATATGTCAATGCTCTGTGTGCGGAGATTGTGCATGCGGGAAAGGAAGCAGAAAAAAATGGTGACGATAGGAGCATAAGTACTATATTCTTTGGCGGAGGTACACCATCGATTCTTCCGGCACAGTTGTTTGTAAAGATAATGGGTGCGGTGCGGGAAGCCTTTTCGGTGTCGGAGGATGCGGAGATTACTGTTGAGTGCAATCCGGGGACTTTGACTGCCGGGAAGCTGCGGGCATACAGAAGCATGGGCGTGAACAGGCTGAGCATAGGACTTCAGTCTCCGGATAACAGGGAGCTTAGGGCGTTGGGCAGGATACACACCTATGAGCAGTTTGAGGAGTCATATTATGCTGCAAGAGATGCCGGATTTGACAATATCAATATCGATATTATGTCGGCTGTTCCTTACCAGACGGTTACAGGGTATCAGTCTAACCTTGAAAAGATAGTGAAGCTTAACCCGGAGCACATTTCGGCATACAGCCTTATTGTTGAGGAGGGCACGCCGCTTTTTGGTATGGTTGAACGCTCCGGGGGTGACATTCTTCCAACCGAGGATGAGGACAGGCAGATGTACGCATTGACGAAGAAAATATTAGCGGATGCGGGCTACCACAGATATGAGATTTCCAATTATGCCAGACCGGGCTTTGAGTGCCGTCACAATGCATCGTACTGGGAAAGAACAGACTATATAGGCTTCGGTGTGGCAGCCGCCTCACTTTTAAAGAAGTCGGAGAGCTATCCGCAGTCAAGAAGATTTACGAATACATCTGATTTGGAGGGTTATATTAAAAATCCGATTGACAATCATAGTGAGGAGGAGCTTCTCACACAGGATGATGAGATGGAAGAATTCATGTTTCTTGGGCTTCGTATGATGGCAGGAATCTCCACAGAGAGCTTCAAGGAGATATTCGGGCTGGACTTTTATGAGGTGTATGGTGAGATTGCGGCAAACCAGATGAAGCAGGGGCTTATTAAGCGCGAAGGAGACAGGATAAGGCTTACAGATATGGGAATTGATGTAAGTAATACCGTTATGGCGGAATATATGCTATAATATAAAAGGATTCGGGTGTCAAAACATGCCAATCTGATTTATGAGTGTATAACGTATTATATTTATGCATATCAGCTCCGTTGTCCGAAGCAAGATGTTCTAAGAACTCTGGTAAAGGCACTGTATACGTTCGCCACCGAAGCAAAGCATACATCCTTGTATGCATTGCTTCTAAAGCAGCATCCATGCTGCTTTTGGCTAGGTGCTTAGCAGAGTTCTAAGAACATCTAAGCTTCTATCAAAAGTCGTGATATGCATAAATATAATACGTTATACACAGCTAGGTTTATATAGCATGTTTTGACACCCGAATCTTAAAAGGTGGTTGTTTAAGCTATTATAAGGAAGGTGTCAGAGTTTGAAGAGAAAATATTTTAAATATATAGTAATGTTTGGTTTATGTCTCATGGTTCTTGCGGGCTGCTCAAAGAAAACGGATGTCATGCCGGAGAGCACAGAGGCTTCTACGGCGGAGGTTGAGGTTAAGAGCGGAACTACCATAGAGGACGGTGTGCTGCTCGTAGGAATATCGTCAAGTCCTTATATAACAGAGGATGAGGACGGGAAGGTTGAGGGCTTTGAGATTGACCTTGCCAAGGCGATTGGTGAGTTGACTTTTCTTGATGTAAGATTTATAAAGATGAAGTATACCGGAATATATGCCGAGCTTGACACCAGCGCTTTTGATTGTGTGATAAGCGGGATTGCTATATCTGATACAGTTGATGAAGTGTATGATTTCTCAGCTTCATATTATACTGATGAAAACGGAAATGAACTGGCAGCTGTTGTAAAATCAGGAAACAATAAGCTTCTCAATGTCCTCAATAAATCCATAGCTATCCTGAGAAACAACGGAAAACTGGATGAACTGAATGAGAAGTGGTTCCCAGTGGAGGAGACAACCCGGGGCGAAGAATAAAAAGTACTTGCATTTGTTGGAAAATAGTGATATATTAAGCAGGCTTTGTTGAACAAAAGACCTTGTTTTTACAGTATTAAGAACAGTGTATTTTGCGATATAAGGTCTGTATTATTATCCGAGTGTTCGTAACCATCCACTCGTAAAACAAAACTAAGGAGATTAAAAAATGAACAAGAAAGTATTATTTATGACTCAGGCAGCGGTAATAGCAGCTCTTTATGTTGTGCTTACTGAAATAGCAGCAGCTCTTGGCTTATCAAGCATGGCTATTCAGGTAAGATTTTCGGAGGCGCTTACCATACTGCCTTATTTTATTCCATCAGCTATACCGGGAGTTACGATTGGCTGTTTTCTTGCTAATCTGCTCACAGGAGGTGCAGTACTTGATATCGTTTTCGGAACAATAGCGACACTTATCGGCTGTGTTGGCTCATATCTTTTGAGAAAGCATAAGTGGCTTGTTCCGCTTCCACCGATTATCGCCAATATGCTTATAGTTCCATGGGTGCTTCAGACAGCCTATGGTTTCACGGACGCTTACTGGTATCTTATGCTTACGGTAGGTGCAGGTGAGGTTATCTCATGCTATATATTCGGAATGATTCTTTTGTTTGCTCTTGATAAGCACAAAAAAGCAATCTTCCGTCAATAGAAAATTTGGGACAGTTGTCAGGCACACATGTCCAGGGAATGATAGCGGTTACATATCATTGCTAAAAATCCCGGTTTCATACACGAAATATGTCGTGTATGAAACCGGGATTTTGTTGTATATTCAATGATTATATATCAAGCTCGTTAAAGGGGATTACTGCCGGCATGTCTTTAATATGCTCTCCGATATTTTTTTCCATATAGACCATATCATACCAGCGGTTAAATTTATAACCACAGTTGTGCAGGTGGGCGCAGATTTTAAATCCCAGATGCTCATGGAAGTGTACGCTTGCCTGTGTAAGGTATTCGTCCTCAATCTCAGTGTATGCCACACAGGAGTAGAGGTTTAGTATGTTCTGTTTTTTTAAAATATTCTCCATTATTCCGTACAATTCACGTCCGATTCCCATGCCATGACAGTCATTTGAAAGATATATCGAAAGCTCAGCGCACCATGAGTATGCGGCACGCGGGTGGAAGGCATGTGCGTAGGCATAGCCGCTTATTTTGCCGTCAATGAGTACGGCGATGTAGGGAAATTTTGTGAGTACGTCACTAATGCGTGAGGCGAATTCCTCAACACTTGGAACTTCGTATTCGTAGGTTATTGCCGTATTATTTACATAAGGCTCATATACTTTTAACAGCTCGGCAGCGTCATCGGTGTCTGCCAGCCTGTAGGTTACATTAGGTATTCTGGATTTAAAAAAAGTATCATAAATTAGTGGATTCATTGTGATTCCTCCGGCTGTGGAATATTTTTTAGGAATTATAGCACCATTATAGTGAAATGTCGAGGCAGGAATTGAACGCAGAATAAGCAATCCCCCGCTTCAAGTGTGTAGAGCACTAAGCGGTGGGTAAGGGGGATGCTTATGTCCGCTTTACTTTTCTTGCCCTTCGGACAGAAAACATCCCTCTTAAGAACTCTGTCAATTCAGATTGAAATTTCACATGTTTTAAGAAATTTAATATAGGATACAAATAAAAGCAGTTCACATTGTGTGAACTGCTTTTATTTTACAATTACGCAACAAATGATATAGTTTTAAAACGATTGGTTTCTTTCCATATGATACTATACTGCCTGATTTTTATGCGATTGCTTTTTCCCCACTGCCTGAAGCAACATAATAAAAAACAATACAATACCTGCACCCAAGGTGATATGTGAAGCACCGGCAATACCGGATATCATAGCTCCACCATCAAAACCTACTACTTGCATAATACCTCTGACCAGGAACATAACTACCATAAAAGGCAGACCAATATTATATACAATCAGAAACGGTTTCCATAATTTTGTTTGGTCCAACTGAAGCTTGCTGTTGAACAATGCTACTGCCAAAAATATAACTGCGCCCAACATAAATAAATGTACATGGGATACCGCCAAGGTAGTTGTGCCCGTAAAATCAAAAAACTTAGTAAATTCACGGTAAAACACGCCGCAGGCCATTGCAGCAATCGCATATCCAAATGCAATCCAAATAGGTTTTTTCATTACATACACTCCTAACTGCTAAATAAAATAATAA
>OLGH01000163.1_pt1 | contig 84605 bp, 79 predicted proteins | sample 1604851 | NCBI WGS metagenome assembly OLGH01 (sample SAMEA3888894, study PRJEB22519) | human gut metagenome | biome: human gut; feature: human-associated habitat; material: faeces | place: Denmark | collected 2010 | reverse complement strand
CAGTTTGGACAGAAAGTATTGGGGAAAATGATTTTCGGTTATAAAATTCAGATTGTATAATAAAAATTGTCTGACTGACTATAAAATTATCATACTGTTATTAATATAAACAGCCACACCTTGCGGTTCTTTTTTGCAAGGTGCGGCTGTTTTAATCTGTATTTGAATTAACCATTTCCGCAAAGGACGAATACTCCGGCTTTTTTGTAAAACTTTTCAAAGTATCAAAAAAGCCTTCTTCCTCACTCTCCCTTTTTATTTCAAACGGTATCTTCTGTTCTCGCAAGGACTGCTTTAAAAACAAATTAACCGCTGTTGACAAATCAAGCCCTAAATCCGAGTACAATTCCTGTGCCGATTTCTTTAACTCGCTGTCTATGTTTATATTTGTACTGACAATCATTTTATCACTTCCGTTTTTATTTACTATACTTATTATATGAAGTATTTTTCATTTGTATGTTTTTAAAAGTCAAGAAAATATCGGCAATTTTAAAAAGGTCAGAAAAAGTCAAAAATATTTTAAATTTTAGTATTTGCGAGTATTCGGGAGTATTTGCGAGTATTCTTTAAATTAGCATTTGATTTTTGACTTTATTTGACTTTGACTTTCTCTGACTTTAGTTCTATAATAAAGTCACAATCTGAAAGAGAGGCGAGAAAAGATGAGAATGAGCGATTTGGTCGCTAAATATATTACAGAAATGCTTGACGAGCAGAACGGCAGTGCGGAAATTCAGCGAAATGAACTTGCGGGAAATCTTGGTTGTGTGCCAAGTCAAATAAATTATGTTATCACCTCACGCTTTACTCCGGAACAAGGTTACATTGTTGAAAGCAGACGAGGCGGCGGCGGTTACATAAGAATAAGCCGTGTAAGTATGGATAGAGGTACTGCTATAATGCATATAATTAACTCTGTAGGCAATTCGCTTGACAAAGCTTCTGCCGAGGCAATGCTTAACAATATGGTCAACAGATCGATTATTGAACTTAGCGTTGCAAAGGTTATGGCGTCTGCGTTGTCAGACAGAGCGCTTCATACAGTCGAGCAGGAAAAAAGAGATTCGCTCAGAGCTGATCTTTTTAAGAATATGCTTTTAGCAATATCATAAAAGCAGGAGGTATTTATTATGAAATGTCAAAAATGCGGTGTTAATAATGCTAACACACATGTTAAATCTATAATCAACGGAGAAATTAAGGAATATGACCTTTGCAGTGAATGTGCAAAGAAGATGGGATACACAAATGTGTTCTCTGACATTGAGGATGAATTTTCAAACTTCCTCGGCAGTTTCTTTGGCAACGCACTTCCGGCAAGAACACAGGCAAGAAGATGCGAAACCTGCGGCAGCACTTATTCGGAAATTGCAAAAACAGGTCATGTAGGCTGTGCCGATTGCTATGATGTATTTGGCGATGAACTCTTCCCACTTATCAGAAGAATTCACGGCAACACAACACATTGCGGCAAGAACAGCGACAGAACGGTTCAGAAAGCCGAAAAGCACGAACCTACAAAAGAAGAAAAAATTGCTCAATTAAAAAATGAACTTGACACAGCAGTCAAAGAACAGAATTTTGAAAGAGCCGCAGAATTAAGAGATACAATCAAAGGAATGGAGGCATAATAATGAGTGACAATTCAGTAATTTCCACAAGAGTAAGACTTGCAAGAAACCTAAAGGATTTTCCTTTCCCCTGCAAGCTTTCACCCGACGGAATGGAAAAGGTTATTGAAAAAGTAAGATCGGCTGTCAAAAACAGCAACAGCTCAATTGCCTCCGACTTTAAATTCATTAAGATGAGTGACCTCACCGAGGCACAGTGTGTTTCTCTTGTAGAGCGCCGAATAGTAAGCCCCGAATTTATAGGAAATACCGAAGGCAGAGCGTTGCTTGTAAATTCCGATGAAAGCCTTTCGATTATGATTAACGAAGAGGATCACATCAGAATACAGGCAATTACAAAAGGTCTTGCACTTGAGCAGACATATGACCTTGTCGATAAACTCGACACCTTGCTTGATGAAAGCCTTGACTTTGCTTTCAGCGAGAAACTCGGTTATCTTACCCAATGCCCGACAAACCTCGGCACAGGTATGAGAGCGTCGGTAATGCTGCATTTGCCGGCACTTGAAAAGAGCCGAGCAATCGGCAGAATTGCAGGCAATCTTTCAAAGCTCGGTCTTACCATAAGAGGCACTCACGGCGAGGGCACAGAGCCAAAGGGAAGTTTATATCAGCTTTCTAACCAGGTTACACTCGGCATCTCCGAAAAAGCTGCCATTGAAAACCTTAAAAATATAACATCACAGCTTATCTCGCAAGAGGAACTTGCAAGAGAGCGTATTTGTTCAAATATTGACATTCAGGACAGCATCAGCCGTAGCCTCGGCATATTGAAATATGCCCATACAATCACACATGATGAGGCTTTACAGTTGCTTTCAAATGTTCGTTTGGGCATAGTTTCGGGACAGCTTAAAGATGTTCCTTTGCTTACAATCGACAAGCTGATGACAGATGTTGAACCTGCTACGCTTATGGTAAACAGCGGTAAAAATCTTTCCGCTGCACAGCGTGATGTGGCAAGAGCGGATTTGCTCAGAAAAGCACTTGAAGAAGTGTAAAAAATAATCAGTAAAAAATTATCGAAAGGACTGACGATTATGTATGAATTCAGAGGATTTACTCAAAAGGCAAACAAGGCATTAAACCTTTCTATTGAGTCAGCTCAAAATTTCGGTCACGACTATATTGGCACCGAGCATATTCTGCTTGGTCTTATAAAAGAGGGCAGCGGTGTTGCCGCCGCAGCTCTTGAAGAATGCGGCGTAACGGCGGAGGCACTCGAAAAAGAGATTGCCAATGTTGACGGCAGAGGTATTCAGACTTCCCTCTCACCCGACAGCTTTACTCCCCGTACAAAGCGTGTTCTCAGAACCGCAATGATGATTTCTGCAAGGACAGGTAGCAGCTATGTAGGTACAGAGCATATTTTGCTTGCAATAGTTTCCGAAAGTGACAGCTACGCTACAAGTATTTTAAGAAAGCTCGGCGTAAGTTCTAATGCTGTTGCAAATGCGGTTGCAGGCGGCTTACAGAAAGGCTCATCCGAAAATCAGTTTTCGGGTATGGAAAACGGCTACCCACAAGGCAAAGAAGAGGGCGGCTCCGCACTCGAGAAATTCGGCAGAGATTTGACAAAGGCTGCCAAGAACGGTGAAATTGACCCTGTTATAGGCAGAGAAAAAGAAATAAAGAGAGTTATTCAGATTCTCTCAAGGCGTACCAAAAACAACCCTGTGCTTATCGGTGAGCCGGGCGTAGGTAAAACAGCAGTAGCCGAGGGACTTGCCCTTGAAATTGCAAACGGCAATGTACCTGAAATTCTGCGTGACAAAAAGGTTGTAAGTCTTGACCTTACAGGTATGATTGCAGGTGCTAAGTACCGTGGCGACTTCGAGGAAAGAATCAAGTCCGCAATTGATGAAGTTAAAAAGTCAAAGGACACTATCCTCTTTATTGATGAACTTCACACCATTGTAGGTGCAGGTTCTGCCGAGGGCAGTGCCGATGCGGCAAACATCTTAAAGCCGTCGCTTGCAAGAGGTGACTTCCAGGTTATCGGTGCAACAACCATTAACGAATACAGAAAATACATTGAAAAAGATGCGGCTCTTGAGCGTAGATTCCAGCCTGTAAAGGTTGGCGAGCCTACAAAAGAGCAGGCTGTTGAAATTCTTAAAGGCTTGCGTGACAGCTACGAGGCGCACCATAAGGTAAGAATTACAAACGAGGCAATTGAGGCGGCAGTAAATCTTTCTTCCCGTTACATTGCCGACAGATACCTCCCGGATAAGGCTATTGACCTTATTGATGAGGGTGCGTCTAAGGTAAAACTTAAGGGTCTTACCTCTCCTCCGGACATCAAGTCGCTTGAAGAGTTAATTGACAAACTTGAGCAAGAAAAAGCAAGTGCCATTAACGAGCAGGACTTTGAGCGTGCCGCAAAATTAAGAGATGAACAGAAAAATGTTCAGTCACAGCTTGACACAGCCAAAAAGGAATGGTACGAAAACAGAGAGAACCGCAACGGCGAAGTTACTCCGGAAGTTATCGCTGAAATTGTATCGGAATGGACAGGAATCCCTGTTGTTCAGCTTACAAAAGAGGAAAGCGAGCGACTTCTCAACCTTGAAAAAGAACTTCACGAAAGAGTTGTCGGTCAAAACGAGGCAGTAAGCTCCGTTGCCAAGGCAATCCGCCGTGGCAGAGTAGGTCTTAAAGACCCTAAGCGTCCTATCGGTTCATTTATCTTCCTCGGTCCGACAGGCGTAGGTAAAACAGAACTTTGCAAGGCACTTGCCGCCGCTATGTTCGGTGATGAAAACGCTATGCTCCGTATTGATATGAGTGAATATATGGAGAAGCATACGGTATCCCGTCTTGTAGGTTCACCTCCTGGATATGTCGGTTTTGACGAGGGCGGTCAGCTTACGGAAAAGGTAAGAAGAAAACCATACTCGGTAATCCTCTTTGATGAAATCGAAAAGGCACACCCGGATGTATTTAACATTCTTCTCCAAATCCTTGATGACGGCAGACTTACCGACTCACAGGGCAGAACGGTTGACTTCAAAAACACTGTTATCATTATGACATCTAACATAGGTGCAAAACTTCTTACGGAAAAGCACAGTTCACTCGGATTTACCGATGAAAACAGTGAAAACAAGGAAACCGAAAACACCAAGGAGCTTGTGCTCGGCGAACTTAAAAAGGCTTTCCGTCCCGAATTTATTAACCGTATTGATGACATCATCGTATTTGACAGACTCAGCAAGGACGAGATTAAAGAAATTGCAGTCAAGATGCTTGCAGGTCTTAAAAAGCGTTTGTCCGATATGGAAATTGAAATTGAATTTACAGACGAGGCTGTTTCCGCAATTGCCGACAAGGGCTTTGACGAAGTCTACGGTGCAAGACCTCTTCGCCGTGCCATAACATCAGACATTGAAGATCCGCTTTCTGAGAAAATGCTTGACGGCACAATTAAAGCAAAAAGCAAGGTTAAATGCGACTTTGCAGACGGAAAGTTTACCTTTGCCGAAGTAAAGTAAAAAATCCTAAAATTTAATATATATTTTTTGACTTTCGGTTAAAAAATATGTTATAATGATTTATCCGCTAAAATACCGTTTTTGGCGGATAAATCTGCTTTTAGATTTAATTTTGGCTTTGCCGACAAGGAGGTTTTTAATTATGGAAATCACAAAGAATTCTATCATCGGTGATGTTCTCGACAAATATCCCGAAACTGCCGAGGCTTTTTTCAGCATTGGTATGCACTGCCTTGGTTGCCCTGCATCAAGAGGCGAAACAATTGAAGAGGCATGTATGGTTCATGGCGCAAATGCCGATGAGCTTATTGATCTTCTCAATCAGATTGCAAACAAATAATTTGTCCGTTTTTCACATTCGGGCTGAAAGGATTGATTAATTTGCAAAATAAAATATCTCTTGACCAAAGGCTTAGAATGTGTGCGGGCTTTGTAAGGCAAAACGCAAGGCTTGCCGATATTGGCACAGACCACGCATATCTTCCGCTGTGGCTGTGCCTTAACGGCACCTGCCCGTCTGCTGTTGCCGCAGACATTAACCCCGAACCACTCTCAAGAGGCCGGGCTGCAATAAAAAGTTTTAACGCCGAACATTTGATTTCCGCAAGACTTTCAAACGGACTTGAAAACATAGCCGAAAACGAGGCTGACGATTTTGTAATTGCAGGTATGGGCGGGGAACTTATCGCAACCATTCTTGACAGCTGTACATATGCAAAAAACAGTGAAAAGCACTTTATTCTACAGCCTATGACCAAAAGTGAAGTTTTGATTAAATACCTTTTTGACAACGGTTTTGAAATTTTAAAACAGGACTGCTGTACCGCCGCAGGCAAATGCTACACAGTACTTCTTGTATGCTACAGCGGCAAAAAACACGAATACACGCAAACCGAGCTGTATTGTGCAAAGCTGCAACCGTCCGTAAAATCCACACACAGGCTTTTTACAGAAAAGCAAATAACAAAACTTGAAAAACAGGCAAAGGGCGATGCCCGTTACGCTGAAATCGCAAAAAAGCTAAGGGAGATGCTCTGATGACTACAATAAAAGATATACTTGAATTTTTTGAGGAATTTGCACCCGTTGATACCGCTATGGATTTTGACAACTGCGGTCTGCTTATAGGCAGTAAAAACAAACCTGTAAGCCGAGTGCTTGTTGCTCTTGACATAACAAACGAGGTCGTTGACGAAGCAGATAGGCTCGGCGCAGAGCTTATCATAAGTCATCACCCCGTTATTTTTAATGCAATAAAAAAACTTGATTCCTCCTCTGTTCCCTACCGTCTTGCGGAAAAAAACATTTCTGCCGTTTGTATGCACACAAACCTTGATTTATCCGAAAGTTTCGGTGTAAACCTTTGCCTTGCAAACGCAGTGGGACTTAAAAACACAAGACTTTGCAAAAGCGGCGAATGTCTTTTTATGGGCGAACTCGACACGGATATTGAAAGTTTTGCAAAAACCGTAAAAACAAATCTCAATTGCAGCGGACTGAGATACACTAATGTAAAAAACGAGATTCACAAAGTCGCAGTATCATCGGGAGCAGGCGGTTCCAATGTGGAAAGTGCATTTTATGAGGGAGGCGATGTTCTGCTTACAGGTGAAATAAAACACCACGAAATTCTGCTTGCAAACGAACTCGGAATTTCAATTGTTGACGCAGGACATTTTAAAACCGAAGATATTGTAATATCTCCGCTTTGCCGTAAACTTTCTGAAAGATTCGGTAACACCGGCTTTACAAAATCGGAAATATGTAACGATAAGATTAAATACATTTAAGCAATGTATTATTTATTAAATATTCGTTGCAATATCTGTAATAATTTGATATAATAGTATGATGAATATTTATGAGGAGATGCACATTAAGTGCATAATTTTACATTATGAGAATCAGAAAGAAAAAATGGGCAGAGCCTGAACTTGCGGTTTGCGATTTTTTTGTAAAAAATCCCGAAGAACACGCAGGCAAATGGAACGAAACTTTTAACAACGGACTTCCTCTTTACCTTGAAATAGGCTGCGGCAAAGGCGGGTTTGCAGGACAGTTTGCCGTTAAAAATCAGGATAAAAATATTATTGCGGTTGACATTAAAATTGATATGCTCGGCGTCGGCAGACGAAACATTGTTGAAATTTTCAAGAACGAGGGCAAAACAGACGCCGATATTACAAATCTTTTGCTTGTAAACTACAATGTAGAGCAAATTGATAAAATAATTACAAAGGACGATAAAATCAAGGGTATGTTTATTAATTTCTGCAACCCGTGGCCCCGTCCAAAGCATAACAAGAGAAGACTTACATTTCCCAAGAAACTTGAAATGTACAAAAATTTTCTTGACAAAAATGCCGAAATTCGATTTAAGACCGACGACGACTCACTTTTTGCGGACAGTCTTGAATATTTTGAGCAGAGCGGTTACGAAATCATCTACAAAACATACGACCTGCACAACAGCGATGTTACAGACAATATTGAAACCGAGCACGAAAAAATGTTTTCTGCCGAGGGTATAAAAATAAAGTATTTAAGAGCTGTTGTAAAACACGATTAATTTTAACTTTTTATAAAGGAGGGACGGATATGAAAGTCAAAGCGGTTATTTCCGCCGCACTGTTGTGTGCGTTTACAATTTCCGCAAGCGGCTGTGACGGCGCAGACATAGGAACAGACAACCTTATCCGCCCTCCGAAAACTGTCGGTGACGAGGCGGAAATCGAACAGCTTATTGCCGACACCGCAGGCAGCGGATACACCTTAAAATATCCTAAGTCGGGCAACTACCGCAGTGCCATAGTTATGAAAGACCTTGACAATGACGGTACCGACGAAGCAATTGCTTTTTACCGCACGCCTAACGAAACCAAAGCGGAAGTGCATATGCTTGTAATGTACTGTGCAAATGACGAATGGAAGCTCTCCGAAAACTGCGCCTTAGACGCAACCGATGTTGACTGCGTTGACTTTGCCGATGTAACGGGCAGCGGTACGCTTGAGATTCTTTCGGGCTACACTACATATAACTCAAGCATTAATAATCTTGCCTGCCACTCATACTCAAACGGCAAGACAAACAGGCTTACGGTTGAAAGCAGTTATTCAAGTTTTTACTGCTCCGATTTTGACAGTGACGGTGTAAACGAAGTAATGCTGCTGTCACTATATACCACAGAAAATGACGCAACGGCAAATATGCTTGTTTACAGCGAGGAACGCAACTGTCTTTACTCAAAGGCAAGCGTAAAAATGGACCCGAATATTACAAGATTTAAAAATCTTTCGGTAACAGCCACAGAAAACAGTCAGAATGCGCTTATTGTTGACGGCTGTTTTGCCAATGATGATACCGTCACACAGATTATTTATTTTAATACCGAACTTTCGGTTTTGAGAAATCCGCTTTATAAAGAAAAAGATAAAAATATTACTCAACGCTCTGCCGATATAATCTGTACGGATATAAACAACGATTCCGTTACGGAAATTCCTGTCGTTGACAAATTGCCTTCAACAAGCGATGAAGATAAATCGGCTGTTGCGGATAAAATAAGCTGGAACAGTTTTTATCAGCAGAGTGAAATTTTAAATCACTTATCCGACCAAATTCCCGATTACCAAAACGGCTACAGCTTTACCGTTCCCGAAAGCTGGGCAGACGGTACATATACCGTCAGACTTGACAGTGAAAAACGGGCTATGAGCTTTTTTGAATGGGATTTTGACAACTTAGGACAAAAAGTATTTGAAATCAGAGCTTTTAAACTTGAGCAATGGGATGTCGGCGAGGACAGTGACGCTTATACATTAATATATAAGAACGAAAGCACAGCATACGCTTTTGCGGATGTAAACGAAGAAACATCACTTTCAATCAGCGAAGACGATATAAAAACAGCTTTTTCACTGATGACAGTTAATAATATATAATTTTTTTGGATAAAACACATTACGGAGGTTTATTATGAAAAAAATTCTTGTTTGTGAGGACGAGGCTGCAATTCGTGACTTTGTCGTTATCAACCTTACAAGAGCAGGCTATGATGTAGTCGAGGCTGACTGCGGCGAGGCTGCACTTCAAAAATACGAAGAACACAACGGCGACTTTGATGTTGCCATTCTTGATGTTATGATGCCGGGTATTGACGGTTTTCAGGTTTGTAAGGAGCTTAGAAGCCGCAACGGCGGTATCGGCATTATTATGCTTTCCGCAAAAACACAGGAGATGGATAAGGTAACAGGTCTTATGCTCGGTGCGGACGATTATGTTTCAAAGCCTTTTTCACCAAGCGAATTGCTCGCAAGAGTTGACTCCCTTTACAGAAGAGTAGCGCTTGCACAGTCACACGCCGAAAACAACTTCAAAGAAGAGCTTAAAAGCGGCGAATTCACACTTAACTTAAGAAACCGTGCACTTATGAAAAACGGTAAGATGATTGAACTTACACAGGTTGAATTTCAGATTATGGAATACTTTTTCTCTAATCCGGGTACTGCCCTTGACAGAATGGACATTTTAAACCATGTTTGGGGTGACGCTTATGTCGGCGAGGACAAAATCGTTGATGTAAACATCAGAAGACTTAGAATGAAAGTTGAAGACGAGCCGTCTAATCCTAAGTACATTATCACCGTATGGGGACTTGGCTACAAGTGGAACGCCTGAACTTAAGGAAACACCTTTAAGGAGGGCGACAGCGTAATGTTTAAGGGTATTACAAAACGCTGGATGTTAAACACATTGAGCGTTATATTTACAATAATAGTTCTGATCGTTGTCAGCCTTATCTTTGTTATTACATATGTTTACCAAAGCAGTGTTGAACAAACACTTTCTTCGGCAGGCAATGAATTGTCGCTTGTATTTTCAGACTACGAGAGCGACAACACAACAAGTTTTAATTCATCTGCCCGTGAATATGTTGAAAACTTTGACCGTAAAGAGCAAATGGAAGTTATTGTAATAAATTCATCGGGCAGAGTAATAATGACTTCCACGGGTTTTACCCCGTCGGATAAAACTCAAATGCCTGATTTTCAGGACGCTCAAAACAACTCAGACGGTTACGCCGTATGGAACGGCAAACTTCTCTCCGGAGAAAGAGCAATGAGCGAAACCCGCATTATCAGCAATTCAAACGGCGTTATGCTCGGTGCCGTAAGATACATCGTGTCTATGGAACCCGTGCACTCAAGAATCTTATTTATTTCTGTTCTTTGCGTTGCGGGCGGTCTTGCAATAATGGCGCTTGTATTTTTGTCGGGACTTATGTTTATCCGCTCCATTGTTAAACCGATAGGCGAACTTTCACTTATAGCCGGTCAGATTGCGCAGGGCGACTTTTCCGCCTCCGAAAAAATCGAGCATAAGTACGATGACGAAATCGGCGACCTTTGTGACGCTATATCGGATATGGCAAAGGATTTGCAAACTACCGAACAGACTAAAAACGATTTTATTTCAAGAGTATCTCACGAATTAAGAACCCCACTCACGGCAATAAAAGGCTGGGCAGAAACCATGCAGCTCAACGAAAAAGGCAAACTCGACAGGCGCACCTTTGACAAAGGTATGGGCGTTATTATAAAAGAAAGTGCCAGACTTACAAGCATAGTTGAAGAACTCCTTGATTTCAGCCGTATTCAGAGCGGCAGAATGGTGCTTAACAAAGAGAAACTCGATATTCTTGCCGAATTTGACGAAACCGTATATATGCTAAAGGACAGAGCCGTAAACGAGGGCAAGCATTTACTCTATGACGAACCTATGGACGCAATGTATCCGCCTGTTTACGGTGACAGCAACAGACTTAAGCAGGTTTTCCTCAATGTAATTGACAACGCACTTAAATACACACCAAAGGGCGGTGTGGTTGCGGCACAGGTTATTTACAGTAAGGATGACCCCGACATTATAAAAATTATAGTTACCGACACCGGCTGCGGAATACCTGCCGAAGACTTGCCAAAGGTTAAAGAAAAGTTCTATAAGGCAAATCAGACGGTACGAGGCTCGGGAATCGGTCTTGCAGTTGCAGACGAAATTATGAATCTGCACCACGGCTCTCTTGACATTGAAAGCGGAGAGGGCGTTGGCACAACAGTTACTCTCACCTTCCCTATCTACAAAGAGGGTGACGAGGATCAGCCGCAAACAGAAAATGTAAAACTATAACAGAAAATGTAAAACTATAAACGAAAGGATTGTGCGATGAGAAAAGTCAGTACAAAAAAAATCACTTCAATAGGCGGCAGTGCTCTTATTGAAGGTATTATGATGCGTGGTCCTAAGCGTACTACCGTATGCGTAAGAACAGGCGAAAACGAAATTTACAGCGAAGACATAAAAATGACCACTATTCCCGAAAAATGCAAACTTTTTAAATTGCCGCTTTTACGAGGAATAGCAGGACTTATTGATTCAATGCGACTTTCTTATAAATCGCTTATGCTTTCCGCTGACAAAGCAGTTGAAGCGGGCGAAGTGGAAGAAGAAGAACCGAGCAAGTTTGAAAAATGGCTTGACGAAAAATTCGGCGACAAACTTGTTAAAGTAGTAATGGTGTTTGCTTCAATCTTGGGTGTGGCACTTGCGGTCGGTCTGTTCTTCTTTCTACCGTCTTTCCTGTTTGACCTTACGGCAAATGTCGTACCCGTCTTTCAGGGTGACGGCGAGGGCGCTATTTTCTGGAAATCAGTTTTTGAGGGTGTATTAAAGATAGCCCTCTTCCTCGGATACATTGTATTATGTTCACAAATGACAGAAATGAAGCGTGTATTTATGTACCACGGTGCAGAGCACAAAACTATTTTCTGCTACGAAAACGAAGAAGAGCTTACCGTTGAGAATGTAAGAAAACAGATTCGTTTCCACCCCAGATGCGGAACAAGTTTTATGGTGCTTATGCTTATTGTAGGCATTGTAATCGGTCTTTTTATTCCCGTTGCTCCGTTCGGCATCGGATTTTTAAGACCTGTATTTAAAATTCTTCTCCTCCCCGTTTCCTGCGGTGTCGGATACGAACTTATTAAAATTTGCGGCAAACACGACAATGCTTTTACAAGAATTATTGCCGCTCCGGGACTTTGGGCACAGAGAATTACAACAAAAGAGCCTGATGACAAGATGATTGAAGTTGCCATTGAGGCTATGAAAGCTGTTATCCCCGATGACGGCACAGATATTATTAACAACAAATAATTGCGAGGCTTTATTATGACTGTCGGCGAGGCTTACAGAAAAACTAAAGGCATTTTAACAGAGGCAGGGTTTGAAGCTCCTGCCTTTGAGGCTTTGTGCCTTACGGAAAAAGTTTTCGGGTTTAACCGTCTTGCGCTCATTACAAAGGGCGAAGAAACTGTTGCAAGCGAAGAAAAACTTGCGGTTCTTGCCGAGCTGACAGAAAAACGCCTTAATCACGAACCGCTGCAGTATCTCCTCGGAAAGTGGAGTTTTATGGGAATTGACTTGCTTGTGGGCGAGGGTGTTCTTGTTCCGAGAGATGACACAGAGGTAGTTACTTCGCTTTGCATAGATTACTTATCATGCAAAGAAAGTCCGAATGTAATTGACCTTTGTGCAGGCAGCGGCGCTATTTCGCTTGCGCTCGAAAAATACGCAAACTGCAAAGTTACGGCAGTTGAGCTGAGCGACAAGGCATTTTCTTATCTTACACAAAATATTAAACTAAACAATTCTGCGGTAAACGCCCTGAACGGCGACATTTTTGAATGTCACAAAGACATTGCCGATAACAGTCTTGATCTCATAGTATCAAATCCCCCGTATATCAAAACTGCCGATATTGCATCATTACAGAAAGAAGTTCAACACGAACCTGCAATGGCACTTGACGGCGGCGAAAGCGGTCTGGACTTTTACCGAAGAATTGTTCCTTTATGGAAATCAAAACTTAAAGCAGGCGGTGCGCTTGCTTTTGAGCTTGGAGAAGGTCAATATGACGAGGTAAGCCGTATTTTGGCAGACAACGGCTTTGGCGGAATCACCGAAAGTATAGACTTCGGCGGTGTTCAAAGGGCTATAATTGGGACTTTGCTCCAAAAATAGAAAATTAGTTCGATTTTTTAGCCCTATACTTATTGCATTTTTTATGACGATATCTTATAATATACAAGTAATCAAACGGATTAACTAAAATTTAACCTGCATATACGGGAGGTACTTAATAATGGCTTTAGATAAGGAAAAAGCGCTGCAAACTGCGCTTACTCAAATAGAAAAGCAGTTCGGTAAAGGTGCGGTTATGCGCCTTGGCGAAAACAAACATATGAATGTTGACCACATTTCAACAGGTTCTCTCACACTTGACATCGCACTCGGTATCGGTGGTCTTCCACGAGGCAGAATCGTTGAAATTTACGGTCCGGAATCTTCGGGTAAAACTACGCTTTCACTCCACTGCATTGCTGAGGGACAGAAAAACAACGGTAATGTTGCCTTTATAGATGTTGAGCACGCACTTGACCCTACCTATGCGGCTGCACTCGGAGTAGATGTTGACTCTCTCCTCGTTTCACAGCCTGATACAGGTGAGGACGCACTTGAAATTGCCGAAGCACTTATCCGAAGCGGCGCTATTGATGTAATCGTTATCGACTCGGTTGCCGCTCTTGTACCAAAGGCTGAAATCGAAGGTGAAATGGGCGACAGCCATGTAGGCTTACACGCAAGACTTATGTCACAGGCATTAAGAAAACTTGCGGGCGCAATTAACAAGAGCAACTGCGTTGCTATCTTTATCAACCAGCTGCGTGAAAAAGTCGGCGTTGTTTACGGCAACCCGGAAGTTACCACGGGCGGCAGAGCGCTTAAGTTCTACAGCTCGGTAAGAATAGATATTCGTAAGCAGGAAGTTCTTAAGCAAAACGGCGAAATGATAGGTGCACACACAAAAGCAAAAGTCGTTAAGAACAAACTTGCACCGCCGTTCAGAGAGGCAGAGTTTGACATTATGTACGGCAAGGGTATTTCAAGAACAGGCGAATTGCTTGACCTTGCGGTAAAGGCAGATGTTGTTCAGAAAGCAGGCGCATGGTTCAGCTATGACGGCAAGCGCCTCGGACAAGGCAGAGATAATGTAAAGGAACTTCTTGAAAACGACAAAGAACTTTCAAAAGAAATTGAAGATAAGCTTATGGCAAATATAGACAAGGTTGTTGCGGCAAGCTCTCCTGCCAAAAAAGGCGCAAAGGCAAAGATAACCGAAGTTGCCAATGCTAAAAAGCCCGCCGACGCTCCTGCAGAAAATGCAAACAGCGCAAACATTGATGTGCTTGTTGACGAATAATGAAAATTACAGAAATCAAACCACGCAGAAAAAGACTTAGCGCTGTTTATATTGACGGCGAATTTGCCGTTTCTCTCGACACACAAACGCTGATTGAAAACCGTTTTGATGTCGGCAGAGAGATAGACGACGAAGATTTGCACGAAATTATAAAACTAAGCAATGAAAGGCGTGCAAAAGAAAAAGCTCTTTGGCTGTTGTCGTACAGAGAACATTCAAAAAAAGAGCTTGAGGATAAAATCCGCCGTACGGCAGACGAAGCTTCTGCACAGAAAGCTGTTGACAGAATGGAAGAGCTCGGCCTTGTGGATGACGAGCGTTTTGCAAGACACTATGCTGAAAAACTGCTCAACTCCAAGCATATGTCAAAGCGTGGCATTGCCTTTGAACTTACAAGAAAGGGCATTGATAAAGAAACCGCCGAACAGTTATGCGATGAACTTGATATTGATGTTCACGAACAAATAAGGGCGGTTATTGAGAAAAAATATAGGAATCTATCCGATGAAAAGGTAAAAAGAAGAGCTGTTGCCGCACTGCAAAGGCTCGGTTACCGCTGGGACGACATAAAAAGCGTTCTTTCGGAATATAATGAGGATGAAACAGATGAGTTCTAAAGTTGGTATTGTATCACTCGGTTGCCCTAAAAATCAGGTTGACGCTGAAATGCTGCTTTTTACATTAAAAAGCAAGGGCTTTGAATTAGTAAACGACCCCGCAGACGCAGATGCGGTTATTGTAAACACCTGCGGATTTATTGAATCGGCAAAACAGGAAAGCATTAACGAAATTATAGAGCTTGGCAAGCTCAAGCAGGAAGGCAAAATAAAAGCCATTATTGTAACCGGTTGTCTTGCAGAGCGCTATAAAAACGAAATCACCCGTCAGCTTTACGAAGTTGACGCAGCACTCGGAATCGGCGCTAACTCTCAAATTGCGGATGTTGTAGCCGAGTTGCTTTCGGATAATACAGAACATAAAGAAAAAATCGAGAAATTTCCCGACAAACAGCTTTTATGTCTTGAGGGCAGAAGAATACAGTCAACTCCTCCCTACACCGCTTATCTCAAAATTGCGGAGGGTTGCGACAACCGTTGTACATACTGCGCAATTCCTATGATTAGAGGTAAATTCAGAAGCCGCCAACCCGATGCGGTTGTTGAAGAAGCAGAACAGCTTGCCAAAGACGGCGTAAAAGAGATTATTGTTATTGCTCAAGATACAACACGCTACGGTGAAGACCTTTTCGGTGAACCTTACCTTGCAAAGCTTTTAAAAAGACTCTGTAAAATTGACGGATTAAAATGGATAAGAGTGCTTTATTGCTATCCGGACAGACTTACAGATGAACTTATCGACACATTTGCAGAGGAAGAAAAACTTGTTAATTACATAGATTTACCGCTCCAGCATTGCGACGGCAACATTTTAAAGAGAATGAACAGACACGGCAATCGTGAAAGTCTTACCGCATTACTTAACAAGTTAAGAGCAAAAGTACCCGATATGATTCTTCGTTCAACATTTATTACAGGTTTCCCCGGCGAAACCGACGAACAGTTTGAGGAACTTGCGGAGTTTGCCGCTGAAATTAAATTCCAGCGCCTGGGTTGCTTTGCCTACTCGGCAGAAGAAGGCACACCTGCGGCAAGTTTTCCCGACCAGATTGACGATGAAATCAAACAGCACAGAGCCGATATTATTATGGAACATCAGCAGAGCGTTATGGCAGAATACTGTGAAAGCCTCATCGGCAAAGAAATTGAGGTGCTTGTAGAAGGTTATGACAGAATTGCGGAATGTTTCTACGGCAGAACCTATGCCGACGCACCTGAAATTGACGGATGTGTATTCTTTACCGCAAACGGCACCAAACCACAGCCCGGCAGTTTTGTAAAGGTTAAGATTACAGATTATACGGATTGTGACCCAATCGGCGAATTGGCAGAATAATTTTATTTACATATAACCGACATCGGCATATAATATAATGGTGTCAAAAGGAGATCAGAGGGCAATTATGAATTTACCGAACAAACTTACTTTAAGCAGAATAATACTTGTGCCGTTCTTCGTGGCATCCTTGTTAATAAATTTTCCTTTTCACACAGCAGTTGCCCTTGTAATTTTTGTTGCGGCAACTTTTACAGATATGTTTGACGGTAAAATCGCAAGAAGCAGAGGACTTGTAACTGATTTCGGCAAGTTTGCAGACCCGCTTGCAGACAAAATTCTTGTATTAAGCGCATTGCTTTGCTTTGTGCAAACAGGTTGGTGCGACTGCATCGCAGTTATTATCGTACTTTTCAGAGAATTTTCAGTAACCTCTATCCGCCTTATTGCCGCTTCAAAAGGCAAAGTCGTTGCCGCAAATATTTTCGGCAAAATCAAAACCGTAACCCAGCTTGTAGCTATTATTGCCATACTGTTAATGCAGTTTTTAATTGAATTATTTACCGTAACATCTGCATTTTCCGTTGATACAATTTTGTATCTCCAAGGCATATTTACAGTAGTTTCGCTTTGTCTTATTTGGATTTCAACAATTATGGCTCTTGTTTCGGGCGTAATTTATATTGTTCAGAACAAGCAGTTTATAGCAGATATGTAAAAAATCAACACCACATCGGATGTGATACTTTGTTTAAAACACTAAAGGCCGACCTTGACGCCGTTATGGAGCGTGACCCTGCCGCAAGAAACCGAGCCGAAGTATTCTTTTTATACTCGGGTTTTAAGGCTGTGCGCTCTCACCGTAAGGCTAATTGGTTTTTAAGGCACAATATGAAGTTTATTGCCCGCTGGATTTCACAGCGCAGCAGGCATAAAACAGGAATAGAAATACACCCGGGAGCTACCATAGGCAAGGGATTATTTATTGACCATGGTATGGGCGTAGTTATCGGTGAAACAACTATCATCGGCGACAACTGCACAATTTATCAGAATGTAACCCTCGGCGGTACAGGTAAAGATACGGGAAAACGACACCCTACACTCGGCAACAATGTGCTTGTAGGTTCGGGTGCAAAGGTGCTCGGCCCGTTTAAAGTCGGAGATAACGCACGAATTGCCGCAGGTGCGGTAGTATTGAGCGAAATTCCGCCGAATGCCACAGCGGTAGGTGTACCCGCCCGTGTGGTGAAAATCAACGGAATACGCAGCGAAACTCTCGACCAGATTCATGTTTCAGACCCTGTCGCACTTGCACTTTGCAGTCTGGAACAAAAAATTACAGATCTACAAAAAGAAATTGACGCTCTAAAGGCAGAAAAGGAAAGCAAAAAGTAAAGGAGCAGTAAAATGATTTTATACAATTCATTGGGACAGACAAAACAGGAATTTATACCTCATACAGCAGGCAAGGTTAATATGTACACCTGCGGCCCTACTGTTTACCACTTTGCCCACATCGGCAACCTTAGAACTTATATTATGGAAGATGTGCTTGAAAAGTACCTTCGTTTTGCGGGATATGATGTTAAGCGTGTTATGAATATCACCGATGTCGGCCACCTTTCAAGCGATGCGGATACAGGCGAGGACAAAATGCTCAAAGGTGCAAAGCGTGAGCACAAGACTGTTATGGAAATCGCAAAGTTTTACACTGACGCATTTTTTGAGGACTGCAAAAAGCTCAACATCAAAAGACCTGATGTTGTAGAGCCTGCAACAAACTGCATTGACGAGTTTATTCATATGGTTTCTGTTCTGCTTGAAAAAGGCTATGCCTATATTGCAGGCGGCAATGTATATTTTGATACTTCAAAACTTGATAATTACTATGTTTTCGGAAATATGAACGAAGATGACCTTGCTGTCGGCGTTCGTGACAGCGTTGAAGAAGACAACAATAAGCGTAATAAAGCGGACTTTGTTCTCTGGTTTACCAAGTCAAAATTTGACTCACAGGAGCTTAAGTGGGAAAGCCCATGGGGCGTCGGTTATCCGGGCTGGCATATTGAATGTTCAGCTATCAGCTGTAAGCACAACGGTGAGTATCTCGACATTCACTGCGGCGGTATTGACAACGCATTTCCTCATCATACCAATGAAATTGCACAGAGCGAGGCTTACCTCGGTCATAAGTGGTGCAAGTATTGGTTCCATGTACTCCACCTCAATGATGCAAGAGGTAAAATGAGTAAATCAAAGGGTGATTTTCTTACCGTATCTTTACTTGAAAGCAAAGGTTATAACCCTCTTGTTTACCGTTTATTCTGCCTACAGAGCCATTATCGCAAGCCGCTTACTTTCTCTTATGACAGTCTTGACAATGCGGCTATCGCTTATGACAAACTCATTAAGAAGATTTCTACACTTTCTCCTGACGGAGAGCCTGATATGGAAGCTGCCAAGCCTTATCTTAATGAATTTAATGACGCTCTCGGCAACGACCTTAACACTTCACTCGGTCTTACTGCCGTTTACAGCGTATTAAAAGGCAATATCAGCGACGCAACTAAACTTTATCTCATAGGTGAATTTGACAAGGTTCTCTCTCTTGACCTTACAAAAGCACAGGAGAATAAGTCTGAAAATCCTGTAAACGAAGAAGTTGAGTCACTTATTGCACAGCGTACAGAGGCTCGTAAAAACAAAGACTGGGCGACTGCCGATGCTATCCGTGATAAACTTAAAGAAATGAAAGTTGTTGTGGAAGATACAAAAGACGGCATTAAGTGGCATTTTGAAAACTGATTTTAAAACCGAATAGAATAAAATAAAAATCCCTTTCATATACTTTGACATAAGCAAAGTCAATATGGAGGGGATTTTATGCGTCTTTATATAATAACAAAACGAACCTTATTTTCAATTGGATTTTGTCTGCTGATTGGTGTAATTGCGGGCGGAATTGCTTTGACTTCTACCGTACAGGCAATTCAGACCGCAAGCGCACAGCGAGAAATCCCCATTTACTGCGTTGATACAGATAAAAAGCAGGTAGCGCTGTCTTTTGACGCCGCATGGGGCAACGAACAAACCGAACATTTACTTGATATTCTTGATAAATACAATGTAAAAACTACATTTTTCCTTGTCGGCGATTGGGTAGAAAAATATCCCGAGTCTGTAAAAGAGATTTCAAAGCGTGGTCACGATGTAGGCAATCACAGCAATACGCATCCACATATGACGCAGATGTCGGTTGACGATATGAATACGCAGGTTCAGACTTGCAACGAAAAAATCAAAGCATTGACAGGCAAATGCCCTACCCTGTTCCGTGCGCCTTACGGTGACTACAACAACGATGTGGTAAAAACGGTAAAAGCTAATAATATGTACTGCGTGCAGTGGGATGTTGACAGTCTTGATTGGAAAGACCCTACTCCAAATCAAATTACCCTGAACATAACAAATAAACTTAAAGACGGCAGTATTATACTTATGCATAACGGCGCAACAAATACACCCGAAGCTCTGCCAATGGTAATTGAGGCTATAAAAGCACAAGGATACGAAATAGTGCCGATAAGCCAAATTTTGTTAAAAGGCAATTACACAACCGATGTACAAGGTAAAATGCTCCCTGCTCAAAATGCCACATCATAATGTTTTAGCGAAGTAACAATCAGGCAACCACTAAGCTATATGCCAAAATTATAAAAGTTTGGTCTAAATTTTTAATTATTCCTCTTAAATTCTTCTCTGATTAACAGCAAAAAGCCTCCGCAATCAAGCGGGGGCTGATTTTATGGGATTTATTCTGCAACCTGATTAATAATAGCAACCTGATAAGCTGTAATCAGGTTAGCTCTCTGTCGCCAAAGAGTCAAAAGCTATTTGTATCATAGAGCAATGTAAGCTGATCAAGATATCCGTTAATCCGGTTGAGCTTATTCTTTGTTGCGGTTGAAAGCTCTGCGTTTGCAAACTCACCGTTAAGTATAGCGTCTTTCAAAGCCTTTCTCTGCTCGCTTGTAACAGTCACCTTTGGAATATCCTGCGGCTTTTCAAGTGAATATGTGCTTGTGCTGTTTGAAGTTATTGATGCAGCCGCAGTGGCATTGTTAATAAATTTATCATTATATATTATTTTTACTGTCAATAAATGTTAAAACAAAAACTCCCTTACAAACCGATATAAATTTAACCTAACCGGTCTGTAAGGAAGTTTTTATTAAATTACATTAAATTTTACTTTAAAGTATTAATACACTGTTTAAAAGTTTCAATAACATACCATGCGTCATCGTCCGACATTGTTGTATTGAGCGGAAGTGTAAGCTGATTTTTATGCATATTATAGGTATTCGGATAATCCGAAATCTTAAAGCCTCTCTTTTTGTATGCGGAAAGCATTGGGAGCGGCTTAAAGTGAACATTGCACATAACACCGTTTTCCGCCATCATATTGTAGAACTTGTTACGATACTCGTCATCTTTTCCGATAAAGCGTACAAAATACAAATGACCGCTGCTTCTGTGATTTTCGTCGCAATGGTTAAGCACCTGAATAGGCAAATCCTTAAATTCCTCGTTATACACACGGATAAGCTCGTGACGGCGTTCAAGAATTTTTTCATATCTTTGCAGCTGAACCACACCGAGTGCCGCAAGAATATCCGGCATATTACATTTATATTGAGTATCCACAACATCATATTCCCAAGACGCTACCTTGTTCTTCTGATAAGCGTCCTTTGTCTGACCGTGAAGTGACAAAAGCATATACTGCTTGTATATGTCGTCCTCGTCAAGCCATTCGTGCGGACGGTGAACGGCTGCGCCGCCCTCAGCAGTAGTCATATTTTTAACTGCGTGAAAACTGAAGTTTGTAAAATCGGCAATTTCTCCGCACATTTTGCCTTTTCTTCTTGCGCCAAAGGCATGTGCGCCGTCTGCCACAACAATTACTCTTCCGAATTTCTCCTGAATTTCATTCTTTGGCTTAAACACGCTTTTCTGTCGTTCAACAGCCTCAAAAATTCTGTCATAATCGCAGATAACACCTGCAAGGTCAACAGGAATGATTGCCTTTGTGTTGTGATTTATGGCAGCCTCCATTTTGTCATAATCCATCTCAAAGCTGCCGCTTTTGCAGTCAATCATAACGGGCTTTGCACCGACATGATAAACTATAGACGCTGTAGCTGTGTAAGTATATGCAGGTAAAATTACCTCGTCGCCCGGTCCGATACCGAGAATACGAAGTGTAAGTTCTGCGCAAGAGGTTTGTGAAGAAAGGCAAGCCGCACGCTCAACATTGCAATATTCTGCAATACGGCTTTCAAAAAGTTTTGTTTCGGGACCTGTAGTAATCCAGCCCGACTTTAAAACCTTTACAACCTCGTCAATTTCAGCCTGTGTAATATCAGGCGGCGAAAACGGAATTTTTCTCATTTCAACTTCTCCTTGTAACGGGATATTCAGTGAAAACAATAAGTATATAAAAATACTATAAAATCTATATTTGTAATTAAATGCTAAACTTCATTATACATCATATGTTTATAAAAGTAAAGCAAACAAATTGACTTTTCACTGATTTTGTTCACTATTTTTTAATTTTTCCCTCTCCTGTGCCTGTTTTTTAAGTAAATATTTATTCTTTGTTGCCATTCCGCCTCTTATATGTCTTTCGCTTTTGTTGGTTTCGAGTATTTGCCGCACCTCTCTGTACAATGCAGGATTTACCTTTCTTAATCTTTGGCTTACATCTTTATGTACTGTTGACTTTGAAATTCCGAATTTTTTAGCGGCTTTTCTTACGGTTGCCTTGCTTTCTATTATATATTCGCCGAGCATTGCCGCCCGTTCCTCAACTATACCTTTCATAAATTCCCCTCCGAATGGTTTATGGTAAATTATATGAAAGTGGCAACTTGTGTATGCAAGATAATATCATTTGTGGAAATCAGACATTTTATTACAAAATATTTATGTAAAAGCAACACAGAAATTGCGGCTTTTGTAGATAATAATAAAAAGAAGCGGCAAAGTTTGTGAGTTTATTTGCCTTGTTATATATTTATATTTATGCTAAAATGTAAATAGTAAATAAAACATTTTTAGTTACTATGTTCAAAATAAAGGAGGCTGTAATTATGAAAAAACACAGTCGCTTATACAAAATGTTATCTGTTTTTTCAGCACTTGCAATTACTGCGCCTATGTTTGTAATCTCCGCATCAGCCTCTGTGAACGATTCCTCTGTAGGCAACCCAAACTATATTTCATATAATCAGGATTTTTACAATTCAAACTCCGAGCTTTGCAATACCCTTATAGACAGTATGGAAAATTTAAACAGCGAAATTGATGTTGAAAAATATCAATTATCTATAAATGATATAAAAAAAGCTATGCGCACGGTATCGCAAATAAGCCCCGACCTTTTCTATGTAAGCAAAACAACCTACGGTCTTGCAATCGGTTCTTGCGTAGCAAGAGTTATTCCTACATATATATATTCAAACGAACAGATTGTACAAATGAGAAGCGAGCTTGAAAGCAAGACAAATGAAATTCTTGCAAAAATTCAGCCGAATATGACTGATTTTCAAAAAGTCGCAATAATTCACGATGAAATTGTACTTAACTGTGAATACTCAAATTCACCTGACGCACAATATACCCGTACTTCCGTTTATGATTGTATTGTAAACGGATATGCAAATTGCCAGGGCTATACAAGCTCAATGTCTTATTTGCTTGAAAAAGTAGGTATTAATTCCGAAATTGTTGAATCCTCTCAAATGAATCATATTTGGAATCTCGCTGAAATTGGCGGAAATTATTATCACATCGACGCTACATTTGATGATCCTACGCCCGACAGATACGGTTTTGTATCACACAAATATTTTCTGTTGAGCGACAGCGCAATTAAAACATCGTCGGATATTTCGGTGCATTACGGATTTAAAACAAACAATTCTTGTACCGGCACCGCTTATGATAACTCATATTACAAAAATCTTAACACAAAATTCTGTTACTCAAATAATCTTTTTTATGCCGCAGACAATAGCAACAGCGGTAAAAACTCAAAAAAACTTGTTGCTTTCAATCCCGAAACCGGTTATGCAGAACCTGTAGCGGATATTTCCGATAAATGGTACACTAACGGCGGTTTAAGCTATTGGCACGACAGTTTTGTAAGTACAGACGAATACAACGGCAATATCTATTTCAACCTTAACAATTTTGTATGCAAATACAATACTGCAAACGGAACGGTAACCCAAGTTACAAATAAAATCAATACTTCAAACTATGCATACATCTATGGTATGAAAGTTGATAACGACGGAAATTTTCTTGCAGATGTAAAAAAATCCCCGTTAGACGATGCAAATATTATTAAACTTAATGTTTTACCTGAAAACAAACAGGAAAAACTTGATATTGGTTTTGGCAAAGTAAACACTGATTTGTTAATTCCTCCTAAATTTTTATTAGGAGATATTAATGAGGACGGCAATCTTTCAATTCTTGATGTTACTCTTTTACAAATGATTTGCACAAATTCACTTGATGCAAAAGAATCGCAAAAACTTGCGGCGGACTATAACGCTGACGGACAAATTGATGTTAATGATGCAACCGCATTGCAAATTTATATTTCTAAAAACAGTTAGTAGTTTTTTCATTTTATACCATTTTTCCGAAAAGACATCTTCAAGTAATGAGGGTGTCTTTTTTATTCCGTTTTTATATCGGAGTAAAGAAGTTAAAATAAGGTTTAGCAAAATACTTTGTTATAGTCTTATATTTTTTGTAATACTATGTTAAACCATAATATTCCCACTTAAAAAAGTACAAAAGCAAAACTCCGCACAGGTCAGCCGACAACCTATGCGGAGCGTAATTTTATATTATTTTTCTGTTTTACTGTCTGTAGTATTTGATTCTCTCTTAATCATTTTTCCGTTTACAAAGACATAATCATTACTGCTGTCTGCTCTTTCGACTGCCTGCTGTTCAACTATTTTTTCTACTTTTTCTTCAAATTCTTTATCAACCAATAAATCTTTACCTGTAAAAGAACCAACATTTTCCTGTAATCCCTTCGCTATTATGACATTCACACCATAAGTTGCTATCAAGGGATAGAATAAAACCGCAACTGTTATTGCAATCACCAGCATTGCTCCCTCTGCTGCGGCAATCCATAATATAAAACCAAGCGATACAGCAATAAAGAAAAGCATTGCAAGAATATTTTTAAGGATATTACCGAAAGCAAGTATAAAAGAATTTTTATAAATATCTGATATTTTCAGTTCATACGTAATCGACATTATCGGCACATAAAACATCATAGATGTAAGAATAAGCGAAAACAGAACATATACGGTAAGCATTGAACCGTATACAAGACTTGAACCGAGCAATGAAAAATAATACATAAACGCAAATATCGAACAAGCTATAATTGCGTAAGTAACAACTCCGTGCAATAAAAACGCCTTAAAATTCTCTTTAACTGTACCGAAAAATGTTTTTGCAACCGGTACATCCTTTTTTTCAATTCCTATTTTTCGCACCGTCATAACAAGTCCTGCAAAAAACGGCATTGACGGAATAATTCCCAGACACCATACTATAATATTGTTAAAACCTGTAAGGTAACCTATCAAAACAAACAACGCCGTAAATACCGCAAACGCAACTGCATTGATAAGTTGGGCAAGCAGTAATTTGGGAAATTCAGTAAAAAACCGTGCAAAAGCACTATTTGAAAAACTGTTCATAAAAACCTTCTCTTTTAAAAGATATTAATACAATTCTACCACATTATAAGCTTTTATAGCAATAGTAATTTAACATTAATAAATTACAAAACTGTAAATTCAACCGATTATTTATGCTGTTTTGATGTGATTACGGCGAAACAAGTCAGATTTTCACTGAAAAATTTGCCGTAATTTTTTGTAATTATTCATTTTACGCAACACCATGTTTTAAAAACAGATATAAATTTTTTAAACTTTTTTCAAAAAACTCTTGCAACTGTGACAAAAATATGTTATCCTTGTGATAACGAAGAAAAGCAAGGATTGCTTTTCACAATGCTCGCAAAGAGTAAATAATTGAAATTAAGGTGAAAATTATGAAAAAGTCAACAATCATAAGAGCATCTGCTCTTTCCGTTGCTGCTCTCATGGCTGCAACATCACTCGTAGGCTGCGGCGGCAACTCAAGTTCAAGCGACAGCGGTAGCAAATCAGACGGCGCTAAAAAAGGTTCGGTTTATTATTTAAACTTTAAACCTGAGCAGGACAAGGATTGGCAGGCTTTAGCAGCTAAGTACACAGAGGAAACAGGCGTTAAGGTTACTGTTGAAACTGCTGCCGAGGGTACATACGAATCAACCCTTACAGCTGCAATGGATAAGGACAACGCTCCTACACTCTTCCAGGTAAACGGCCCTGTAGGTCTTGCAAACTGGAAAGATTATTGCTATGACCTTAAAGATTCACAGCTTTATTCACAGCTAACAAATCAGGATTTTGCTCTTAAAGAAGGCGACAGCGTTTACGGCATTGCTTATGTTGTAGAAACATACGGTATTATTTACAACAAGACACTTCTTAAGAAATATTTTGATTCTGATTTTGCAACAATTAAATCAATTGACAAGCTCAACAACTTTGCAGCTTTAAAGACTGTTGCAGACGAAATTCAGGCTCACGCTTCTGACCTTGGCGTTAAGGGCGCATTCACATCGGCAGGTATGGATTCATCTTCAGACTGGAGATTCAAGACTCACCTTGCTAACCTCCCAATCTACTATGAGTACAAGGCAGACGGTATTACATCTACAGACGCTATCAAGGGTACATACCTTGACAACTACAAGAACATCTTTGATCTTTACATCACAGATTCAACTTGTGCTCCGACTGATCTTGCAAACAAGACAGCTACAGACGCTGTAACAGAGTTTACATCAGGCGAGGCTGTATTCTATCAGAACGGTACTTGGGAATACACAGGTATTAAGGACGCAGGTCTTACAGACGACGATCTCGGTATGCTCCCGATTTACATCGGTGTTGACGGCGAAGAGAACCAGGGACTTTGCACAGGTTCTGAGAACTACTGGTGTGTAAACAAAAACGCAAGTGAAGATGACATCAACGCAACACTTGATTTCTTAGACTGGTGTGTAACAAGCGAAGCAGGTACATCTGCAATGGCTGACAATATGGGCTTTGTAATTCCTTTCAAGAACGCTAAGGAAGCTACAAATGTGTTTGTAAAGGCTGATGCTGAATACACAGCAGCAGGCAAAACTCCGGTAAGTTGGAACTTTACAACAATGCCAAGTGAAGACTGGAAAAACGGCGTAGGTACAGCTCTTACACAGTATGCAGCAGGCACAGGCTCATGGGACGATGTTAAGACAGCATTCGTACAGGGCTGGGCTACAGAATACGCTAAGGCTAACGGCTAATCCGTAAATCCATTAATCATTAAAGGTTAAAATGTATGGCAGGGGAGGCGGCATCGTCTCCCCTGTTTTTTTGACAGAAAGTTTGACAGAAAGGTAAAAATATGTTTAAAAAACGCAGCAGAAAAATATATTTTCTTGTTTTTGTTGTGCCTACTCTTATTGCTTTTATGATCGGCTTTATATACCCATTCTTTCAGGGCATATACCTTTCGTTCTGTAAATTTCGTACAACAAGTAATGCAACCTGGGTAGGTTTTGACAACTACATAAAAGCTTTTCAGAACGAATCGTTTATCCGCTCATTCTGGTTTACCGCACTTTTTGTGGTAGTATCGGTAATTCTCATTAACGCAATCGCTTTCTTTGTCGCCTATGCTCTTACGCTTGGCATAAGAGGCTCAAATGTTTTCAGAACCGTGTTCTTTATGCCAAACCTTATTGGCGGTATTATTCTCGGTTACATTTGGAAACTTATATTTGACGGTATTTTACAGAATTTCGGTACAAACATTGTGCTTGATGCTAACTTCGGCTTTTGGGGACTTATAATTCTTATGTGCTGGCAGCAAGCCGGATATATGATGATTATTTACATAGCCGGTTTCCAAAGCGTTCCGTCCGACCTCTATGAAGCAGCAAAAATAGATGGCGCAAACAAAAAGCAGTTACTTACAAATGTAACTCTTCCAATGATGGCTCCATCAATTACAATTTGTACATTCCTTACACTTACAAACTCATTTAAATTGTTTGACCAGAACCTTGCCCTCACAGGCGGTGCTCCGGGCGTTCTATCTGAAACAAGCGGTACAATGATTTATCAGACACAGATGATGGCTCTCAATATTTACAACACATTCTACGCTAACCAGAACTCAAGAGGTGTTGGACAGGCTGAGGCTGTAATCTTCTTTGTAATTGTTGTAATTATAGCACTTGCACAGCTTTACTTTACAAGAAAGAGGGAGGTGCAGCAGTAATGGCTAACGAAACAACTAAAGTTGCTCCTGCAACAAAAGTTAAGGCTAAAAAAGAAAAGCCGCCTAAGAAAAAGCAAACAAAAGGTATGAAAATACTCACAGTTATTTTCTCAATAATTTCGGTATTTTATGTTGCACCTGTTTTTATTGTTCTTATGAACTCGTTTAAAACAAATGCAGGCATCAGTAAGTATCCGTTTGCATTGCCAAATGCAGAAACCTTTTACGGACTCAAGAGCTATATTACAGGTATGTTCTTTGGTAATTTCCCATTTTGGAAAACAATTTTATGCTCGCTTTTCATTACTGTTGGCGGTGTATTTCTGATTTTGCTCTGCACATCAATGTGTGCATGGTATTTACAGAGATCAAACTCAATTATCTGCAAAATCATCTACTACTTCTGCATTTTCTCAATGGTAGTACCTTTCCAGATGGTTATGTTTACTCTTGCAAAAACAGCCGACAATCTTCACCTCACAAACCCTGTAGGTATTCTTGTAATTTACCTCGGTTTCGGTGCAGGACTTGCGGTATTTATGTTCTCGGGGTTTGTAAAATCTATTCCGATTGAAATTGAAGAGGCAGCCGATGTTGACGGCGCAGGTCCGCTAAAAACTTTCTTCGGCATAGTTCTTCCGATTATGAAACCTACATTTATTTCGGTTGGTATTCTCGAAACAATGTGGATCTGGAACGACTATCTTCTCCCTTATCTTATTCTTGATAAGTCGCTTTACAAAACCATTCCTATTCATATTCAGTATCTTAACGGCAGCTACGGTCACACAGACACAAGTGCCATTATGGCGCTTATCGTGCTAAGTATTATTCCGATAATTATTTTCTACTTTGCTTGTCAGAAATATATCATCGAAGGCGTTGTAGCCGGTGCCGTAAAGGGTTAAAAATTTTTCAGGACATTTCCAATGTGGAAATGTCCTGATTTTTTGTATAAGCAAAGCCGAACTTCATCAAGAGCTCGGCTTTATTTTAATTCTTCTGATTTTGTCTTAGTGTACCGTTGCGATAGGCTTTTATGAGGCCTTTTAAATCTTTTATGTTCTCTCGTATTTTTTTGCCGTTGTCGGTATCCCCCACAAGTATTCTCTTTTGGCTGACTTCGGTCGCTACCTGATTTGTCTGCATATCTCTGCCGCTGCGGATTGTATAATCAACCGATTTAAACGGCTCGTGAGCGGTCAGCATTAAACCGTATGAATTATAAATCAGCGTATAACCCGCAATACCCGTAACTTTATGATACGGTTGAGAAAATCCGCCGTCAATTATAATAACCTTGCCGTTGCATTTAACGGGACTTTCGCCCTCTGTATGGTGAATAGGCACATGACCGTTTATAATATGAGCATTGTCGCCCTTTATACCGAACATTTTAAAAATTCTGTCTACAACTTCTTCATCATTAAAGAGTCTGTAATAAACATCTTTTATTTCTTTATAGGTGCTCTCGTCTGCGATAAAATACCGTTCAAATGTAGTCATTTTATCCCTGCCGTACAGCGGAGAATCCGCACCGTTCCACAAGAACCACAAAATGTCCCTGCCCACTCGCTTTTCTTCTTCATTCACGGAGAAAAACGCTTTTCTGGCGCAGCGCTCAAGTTCATCGTAAAGTTCTTTTCCGCATAAATCTTCACCAAAAAGATTTATATTTCTGAAACTGCCGTCCTCATTCATCGGAATACAACCGTGGAAAAGCAGATTATTATTGCAAACCTTATAAAGACTTCCTTTTTGCAAAAGTAAATTAATATGTGATTTCAGCTTTGCACAGTTCACAAAAGAATTGCATAGCTTTGCAATTACCGACTGTTCTTCACTTGTAAGCTCATAAGGATTATTAAAATCAATTGTCGGGAAATATCGGTCAAGCATAGGATATTCCTTACCGTCAATTGTAACCGTTCCTTTGTCTGCGTCAATTTTCTCAAGCAAGCGTCTGCTATCCATATTATACTCGGGATGTTTTGCTATTAACTGTCCCTCAAGTTTAAACTGAATAATCGTAATCGCCTTGTGCATTTTCATTGCGAGCACAGTTTGAGTATCCATTTCACTGCCGTGGCGACTGCGAATTGTAAACTGAGCGCACGGATCGTCTGCATAGGTTTCCATTGCAAACAGTACAAGCGGCATCATACTGATTCCGTAACCGTTTTCAAGCACGGAAAGATTATCGTACAAAAGGCTTGTACGCACAATATTGGCAATGCAGGCAGGCTGACCCGCAAAAGCACCCATCCACAATACATCGTGATTTCCCCACTGAATGTCAAGCGAATGGTAATTCATCAGGCTGTCCATTACAAAATGCGAGCCGTAGCCTCTGTCATAAATATCGCCGATAATATGCAGATGGTCGATAACAAGCCTTTGAATAAGGTTTGACATCTCAACTATAAACTCGTCCGCACAACCTATCTCTATAATTGTATTTATAATTTCATCATAATAAGCCTTTTTATTGAGAACTTCTTTTTTCTCGGTAATAAGCTCCTCAATAACATATCTGAAATTTTCAGGCATAGCTTTTCTGACCTTTGAGCGTGTGTATTTTGAAGATACAATCTGACACACAGACACAAGTCTGTACAGCGTTGTGCGATACCAACTGCTGTCGGCTCTGCCCTGATTTTTTACATACTGTAATTTTTCTGACGGATAATAAATAAGTGAAGCCAAATCTTCTTTTTGGTCTTCAAAAAGAGTATCGCCGAAGACATCGTCAATCTTTTTCATCACAGCGCCCGACCCGTTGCGCAGTACATGGGCAAAGGCTTTGTATTCGCCGTGAATATCAGACAAAAAATGCTCTGTTCCCTTTGGCAAATTTAAAATTGACTGCAAATTAATAATTTCCGTTGCAGCACTGTCTATGGTCGGATATTGCTTTGAAAGACATTCCAAAAATCTTATTTTTTCCATAAATTCACCGCCAATTTCATTATACCCTTATTATATATTCAACTCTTGCATAATTCAATATTTTTTATAAAAATCAATAAATCTGTTATGCCGAAAGTCAATAGCAAACGCTTTAGATTTTACAATTTGCATTATTCAGGATATTGAACAAAATCAATATAAAATGTATAATAAAATAAAATTCAACAATACTTGGAGGCATACAATGTCTGAAAAACGAAAATACACACTCGGAGAAGAAATTTTTAACTCTGTATCGCACGGTGTGGGCGCTTGCCTGTCTGTTGCCGGAACAGCAGTAATGATAGTTGCCTCGGTAATCCACACCGATGTATGGGGAATTGTCAGCTCGTGTATATACGGTGCTTCGCTGATTATTCTTTACACAATGTCAACTCTTTATCATTCGTTTACAAACAAAAAAGCCAAAGCTTTTTTCAGAATAATGGACCACAATACAATTTTTCTGCTGATTGCGGGAACATACACACCCATTACTCTTTACTATCTGCAAGGCGCAGTAGGTTGGATATTATTCGGAATAGTGTGGGGTGCGGCAATATTCGGAATTGTAATGAATTCAATTAACCTTGAAAAAGCACGAATACCGTCAATTTTCTGCTATGTGGCAATGGGATGGGTAATAATCTTTGCCATAAAACCGCTTATTGCATCAATGCCGAGTATTTCACTTGTATTTTTAATAATCGGCGGAGCTTTCTATACACTCGGAATTATATTTTACGCAATAAAAAAGGTAAAATACTTTCACTCAATATGGCACTTGTTCACCATTGCCGGAAGTGTTTTTCACTATTTTTCAATTTTACTCGGTTTTTGGAATATATAATAAAAACGGCTGTCAAAAATGAACTGACCCAAAAAAGTTAGACAAAGTTATAAAGAAAGGTTCTATGTCAATAGTTGGGGTTAAGAACATAGTTATTAAGGCTTCCCCCTTGAGGGGAAGCCTTTTTAGTTTGTTGAAATTTTTAGGATATTAGGATAGCATTATTACCCCAACATTTATCATAGAACCATTTATTATTACTCTTCCTCGGGGTAGGTCATTCCCCACTCCTTGCGAATATCTGTCATTATTTTCATTACATCTTCTGTAAAATCAAGGTGCATAAGGTCTGCCTTTCCTGCAACCGTCTGCTCCATATCCTCTACCTCGTAACGCAGGGCATTCTTTGTTTCTCCCTCGCAGATAGTTTCGGTGTGTCCGTCCTCAGTGTAAGTAATTACCGCCTTTTCTCCTCTCGGATACTCAAAAATTTCAACATATCCATTGTCAAAAGCAATAGTTCCCCTCTTAGGCTGTTTTGCATGGAGCGAAAGTATGACAGAAGCCATCTCTTCCTCTTTGTTTTTCAGCAGGATGCCCGCCTGTTCATCTACTCCCGTTGGTGCATATTTGACTTGTGAGAGCACTTCGTTTGGGCAAGAGGTCATAAACCATCTTACAAAAGAAAGCGCATATACGCCAATATCAAGCATTGCACCGCCCGCAAGATTTCTGTTAAAAAATCTGTTTTTCATATTATATTCTTTGTAACTGCCAAAATTCATCTGCAAAAGTCTTAACTCGCCCAAATCGCCCGACTGTATTTTTTCGTTGAGCGCTTTATAAATCGGCATATGGTAAATTGTCATAGCCTCGGCAAGCACAACATTATTTTCCTTTGCAAGTTTTATTGCCTCTTCAAGTTCTTCCGAATTAAGCGTTATTGATTTTTCGCAAAGCACATGCTTTTTCGCTTTCAGCGCCTTTCTTAAATAAGAAATATGTGTGTTATGCGGTGTAGAAATATAAATAATATCAACATTTTCATCTTCAAACAGCTCGTCAATGCTGTTATAAACCTTTTCAATACCGTACTTTTCGGCAAAAGCAACCGCTTTTTCGTGAGTTCTGTTTGCCACAGAGTACAGCTTTTGTCCACGGCTCTGCATTGCTTGCGCAAGCTCGTTTGCAATTACACCGCAACCAAGTGTTGCCCAATTAAATGTCTTCATCATCACCATCTCCGTTTCATAATATAATACTTTCGTATTACAAAATCAGTATAGCATTATAAACGGCAATTGTAAATGTAACTGATGTTAATAATAAGTCAAATTTTGCTTTTCCATTTATAATAATTGCAGATTTTGATAATATCATTTATAATTATACCAGGAAATAAATAACGAAGATGTAATTACAACTTCCACACCTTCTCCGATAGAGCAAACCGAAGCAAAAGAAAATGCTTATTATGACTTTTGGAACCTTGAATAAAATCAATCCGCTAAAATAATTTAACCTAAAACCTAAAACCGCCGCTCAGATTTTTACTGAGCGGCGGTTTAATGTCTTAATTATTTATATTGTTTTGAATATTTGGATAATATTTTTAGAATCACATATTATTCCATTCACGCATAACCTTTCTTAATTTTAAATCAATATCAATTCTTGTCTGCCGACATTCATCGGCATGCTCTTTAGCTGATTTAAAAATAAATTTCATAACAAATTTTGAAAAGCCCGTCACAAGTAATTTAATTAATGTTTCAGGGAACACAAAATGAGTGCCGTATTTGTACACAAGCACCTCGTAATCACACTTATGAGGTGTTTTCTTTAATCGCTCGTCCATTCGTCTTATATACTTTCCCGTATTCCATAAAGTATCGTCATCTGCGCCGATTAAACATAACTTTCCGCAAATATTTTCAACCTTAATCATTTCTTTTTCGGTGAGATTATACGCTTTTTCGGAATCATCAAAAAGTTTTCTTGAACACAGCATATTGCCTGTTCCTTTTGTTTCCTGTTCTATCACTTTCCAATAATCAGGGTGTTTATACACAAAAGGCATATAATCAAGAGGTTTTCCATGCCACGATAATGTAGATTCACCCTCAATAGGCCATTCTTTACAGCCATCTTTATTACCTTGCATAAACCCCTGCCATACAAAGTCGCTTGGCGTCATTGCAACGGTTAAAGTAATATCAGAAAAATAAGATGCCGCCACCAAAGCAAGCATAAGCAACATACAGGCAAAAATAAAAATCCGTCCTCAATGAGAACGGATTTTGGTGGGAGAAGGTGGATTCGAACCACCGAAGTCAGTGACAACAGATTTACAGTCTGCCCCCTTTGGCCACTCGGGAATTCTCCCATATGTAAAGCCTACTGCCTAAACAGTAGGCTTCTTTTGGAGCTGGTGGACGGACTTGAACCCCCGACCTGCTGATTACAAATCAGCTGCTCTACCAACTGAGCTACACCAGCGTTTTTCGCTGTTTCACAAGAGATTTTGTTTTGTTTTTGTATCTCTCGTTGACTGCTCATATATAATACCATACGAGGTTCCAAATGTCAACACTTTTTTCAAACTTTTTTAAAAAATTTCGAAAAAGTTCTTTAGCCCCACAAAAACGGCTTCAAATCCCTTCGTTTTCTTTGTATATAAAAATAAAAAACACCGCAAAGGGTGTTTTTTATTTTTTGGCCCACCCGAAGTACTCTTTCTTATTCTTTTACTCTCTGCCTCGCATATAACGGCTTGTTCTCAATTATAATATCATCAACGCTCCTCCCTAAAAACAGTCCACCGGACTGTTTTCTTAACGGTCGGCTTCAAATCCCTTCGTTTTCTTTGTATATAAAAATAAAAAACACCGCAAAGGGTGTTTTTTATTTTTTGGCCCACCCGAAGGGATTTGAACCCCCATTCTCCAGAATCGGAATCTGTTGCGTTATCCAATTGCGCCACGGATGGATATTCAGCCGTATTTTCATACGGCTTTTTATATTTAATTAATCTGAAAGTTCTTCCCAAATTGCATACTGTTCTTCCTGTTCATTCTGCAATTCTTCGAGTTTATTTGTAAGTTCAATAAGTTTTTCGTAATCAGCCGCTACTTCCTCGCCTGACAGCAATTCCTGTGTCTGCGCTATTTCTTCATCAAGTCTTTCAATTGCCTCTTCCGCTTTTTTAAGTCTTGTCTGTTTTTTGCGTTCTTCACTCTGTCTTTGCTTTTGCAGGAAGTAATCATTCTGCGGTTTTTCTTTTTTGACCGCCGCTGTCTTAACTTCGGTCTGCTCGGTTCTTATATGCTCAACATAATAATCGTAATTGCCGAGATATTCGGTTATACCGTTCTTATCAAGCACAAGCACTCTATCTGCCAACTTATTGATAAAATAACGGTCATGGCTGATTATGAGCAAAGTACCGCTATAGTCGGCAAGTGTTTTTTCGAGTTCTTCTCTTGATGCCGAATCAAGATGGTTTGTAGGCTCGTCAAGCAAAAGAAAGTTACTGCCCTTAAGCATAAGTTTTGCAAGCGAAATTCTCGCTCTTTCGCCGCCGCTCATTTTTGAAAGAGGTTTAAATACCTCGTCACCTCTGAAAAGGAATGATGCAAGCGCACTTCGTACCTCTGTTTGAGTCATCTGAGGAAAAGTATCCCATATTTCATCTACGGCGGTATTTTCAAGGTTAAGGTTTTGCTGTAACTGGTCAAAGTAACCTACCGTTACATTTGTACCGTACTCGTACTCGCCGCTGTCCTGCGGGCATTTTCCCGTTAAAATTCTGAACAGAGTTGTTTTTCCGCAGCCGTTACCGCCGAGAATAAATACTTTCTCGCCCTTTCTGATATGTATGTTTACATCAGAAAACAGCTTTTTATCTCCGAAAGATTTTGAAAGATTACTGCACATAAGAACATCATTGCCGCTTTCAATCTTCGGAGTAAATCTCATTTTTACGGTATCAAGCTCGCTTTCAGGCTTAACAAGCTGTGCCTTTATGCGGTCAGCCTCTTTTTGCTTGCTTGCGGCAGTAATAAAGTTTCTTTCTCTGCCCCAGCGTTTCTGCTGTTCTACTATGCCCTCTATACGCTTAATTTCGTTTAAGTCATTTTCATATTTATTCTTTAAAGACTCGTTATATGCCTCTTTTTTCTTGATAAATTCAGAGTACGAACCTTTATAGCACATTGTTTTGCAGTGCTCAAGTTCAATCGTCTTATTCGTTACATTATCAAGAAAATATCGGTCATGGCTAATGATTATCATTGCGCCCTTAAAATCACGCAAAAAGCTCTCAAGCCAATTTACTGCGCTTATATCAAGGTGGTTTGTAGGCTCGTCAAGCAAAAGGAAGTTGCTTTTTGAAAGCAAAAGTTTTGCAAGGCTTAATTTTGAACGCTGACCGCCGCTTAAATTTCCGACAGGCATATCAAGCTCCGCCTCTGTAAAGCCGAGCCCGAGCAAAGCCGAGCGTGTGCGGCTTTTGTATGTAAGTCCGCCAAGTCTTTCAAACTCGTCAATAAGCCTTGTCTGGCGTTCTACAAGCGCATTTAAGTCGCCGTCTTTATTTTCTATCGCATTTGTTACTTCGGCTATCTCCTGCTCTGTATCGGTCAAATAATCGAACACGGACAGCAGTTCGTTATAAATGCTGATTCGTGGATTATTGCAGGCATGCTGCTCCATATAGCCGACAACAGTATCCTTGGCAAAAACCACATTGCCCGATGTAGGTGAAATTTCGCCGTCCAATATTTTAAAGAGAGTTGTTTTGCCCACGCCGTTTGCACCGATAAAGCCAACTTTATCCCTTGACTCTACCTCAAACGATACATCGGTAAACAAATTTCTTTCTATAAATGTCATTGTAAGATTACTTACAGATAATGCGGGCAAAAACAACACCTCCGTCTTTACTCATTCTCTATTATTTTACATTAAAATATGAAAAAGAGCAATACAAAATTGAAAATATGCCAAAGATTTACGAGCATATATATAGAAATACCTACATACAGCATTATGTTTATTATAATACTGTCGCCTGCGTTCGCCCATTTGTTTACCAAGCAGCTCAACAGAATTACCGCAAGGGGAATTACTCCCTTGATTATAATTGTCTGCCAAAAATTGTTTAAAACAGGCTGCATAACAGGATTAGCCTCTGCAAAGTATCCGCTTGCAAGCAAAGCCTCAGTGCATATCCAATCCGTTATATTTAGAAAATACAGAAAAAACATCTTTTGATAAAAGGTGAATTTTATCCTTTTGGGTTTCTCTGCTTTTTCAACTGCCATGTTTATTGCCTCTGACATTAAAAATCACCTCACAACTATTATTTGCTGTGAGGTGGTTAAATATTACGATTTTTTCCATGCAGACGGTGCAAAAAGGAGCAAGAGCGGGTAAATCTCAAGTCTGCCTGCCAGCATATCGAAAATAAATACTATCTTTGACAAAATGCTGAAATCGGCATAATTTCCTACAGGGCCAACCGCACCAAGACCCGGGCCCGTATTGTTAAGATTTGCCGCTACCGCCGTAAAACTTGTTGTAAAGTCCATATTGTCTATGGAAACAAGCAAAAAGCTAATGGCAAACACACCTATATAAAGCACCAAATACATTGAAGTGGTACGCATAATATCGTGATTTACTGCCTTGCCGTCCATTTTTACGAGTTTAACATTTCGTGGGTGTACAAGGAGAGAAAATTCCTTTCTTACCTCCTTAAAAAGCAGGATAATACGGGAAATTTTAAATCCGCCGCCCGTACTGCCCGCCGAAGCACCGATAAATGTAAGAATTATAATAACCGTTTTTGAAAGTTCAGGCCATTTATTAACATCGGTAAGTCCGAAACCTGTTGTAGAAATAATTGATGATACATAGAAAAAGCTCTGATGGAAAGCGTCATACGGCTTGTAAATCGAGCTGATATTAAATGCAATAATTGCAGTTGAAACCGCCACTATTCCAAGGTATATCCACAATTCCTCAAATTTGAGCGATTGTTTGAATTTTCTTGCAATAAGACAGAGATATACCGAGAAATTTATGCCGAACAAAAGCATAAACACGGCAATTACAGTCTGCACATAATAGCTGTCAAAAGCCGCTGCGTTGCTGTTATATATTCCGAATCCGCCTGTACCGGCAGTTGAAAAACTTGTGTTTATTGCCTCAAATACATTAAGACCGCCAAACAAAAGCAAAATAAACTCAAGTGCGGTAAGAGTAATATAAATGCCGTAGAGCATAGTGGCATAATTTCTCATTCGAGGTACAGCCTTGCCTATGATAGGACCGGGGCTTTCTGCTTTCATAAGAAAAATATTCTGCTGACCGCCGAGCTTTGGAATTATGGCGAGCAAAAAGACGATAACGCCCATACCGCCTAACCAGTGAAGAAAACTTCTCCACATAAGCATACCTTTGCTAAGCGCCTCTACATCATTGAGAATTGTTGCGCCGGTTGTAGTGATACCCGATACGGTTTCGTAAAAAGCATCTATAAAAGACGGGATTTCTCCGCTAAGCCAAAACGGCATACAGCCTACAAGCGAAAGCAAAATCCAACTAAGCGCCGTTGATGCAAAACCTGCTTTTTGGTAAAGCACCATATTTTTAGGCTTTTTAACCTTTATAGCAAGTACACCGAGTATTGCGCTTACAACACCGGTAAGCACAAAATACCACGCCTCTTTTTCACCGTAAATTAAAGATGTAATTGTGCCTATCTGCATTGCAACGGCATCAACTATAAGCACCCAACCCAAAATATAAATAATACTTCGTTTATTCATAGTTATTTAACCTCAATGCTTTAAAATATCATCAAGGTCGCTAAGGCCTTTATGCTTAGTAATTACAACTACGGTATCGTCACACATAATTTTATCGCTGCCTTGCGGAAGTATAATTTTTCCGTGACGATTAATGCTGATAACCTGCAAGTTATCTTTTAAATTAAGTTCCTGCAAAGGAATACCCGTTACTCTTGATGTACTGCGCACTCTGAATTCAAGCGCCTCTACAGCGTCATCATTGAGTTTGTACAATGTTTCTACATTACTGCCGAGTGAATTCTGCATTGCACGGATATAACTTGCAATATACTCGCCCGTAAGATTTTTAGGGTGAATAATTGTTTTTATTTTTAAGTTGTGAAGAATTGAGTCAAAAGAAGTATTGTTTACCTTTGTAATAATCTTTGCCTTTGACACACTCTGAATATACAGCGAAATGAGAATATTCTCCTCGTCATAGTCCATAAGTGCAGCCACACCGTCGGCGTGTTCAACACCTTCGCTTAAGAGAAGATCCTGATCCATACAGTCACCTTGAATAACAACGGCCTCGGGAAGTATGTTTGTAAGTTCCCAACAGCGATCAGAATTTTTTTCAATAATTTTTACGCTTGCACCCGAAGCAATAAGGTTTTTGGCAAGATAGAACGAAATCTTACCTCCGCCAAGCAAAATCACATCTCGGCTTTTACCGATTGATACGCTGATACGCTTAAAGAATTTTGCCGCCACATCGGCCTTTGACGCAACAGAAATTCTGTCACCACCAAGCAGCACAAAGTCACCGTTAGGAATAAATACCTCGTCACCTCTTTCGACAAGGCAAATTCTGACTTTACCTTTTAAAATGTCAATCTGGCTTATCTTTTTATTCGCTATTGAAGAATTCTCGGGAAGAGCGACTTTTATAAGTTCAACCGAGCCTCTGGAAAAAGTGTCGATTTCAAGAGCACCCGAAAATCTGAGAAGTCTGCTCATTTCTTTTGCCGCCGTAAGCTCCGGATTGATAGACATTGAAAGACCGAGAGTATCTTTAACACGGTGAATATCCGCCGCATATTGCGGATTTCTTACTCTTGCAATAGTGTGTGTTGTACCCGCAGCTTTTGCCATAAGGCAGGTATAAAGATTTACTTCATCGAGAGCCGCCGCCGCAATAACAAGGTCAGCCTTTTCCGCCCCAGCCTCCGCAAGCACCTCATACGATGCACCGTTACCCTCTATTCCCATAACATCAAGGGAATTAGAAAGATTTTGCACAGCGTTGCGGTCAATATCAACTACAACAATGTCGTGCCCCTCCGCATTAAGCTGGGACGCTATAGATGTGCCGACTTTACCGCATCCGACAATTACTATCCTCATATTATTACCTCATAAAATTAATTGGACAAAATATGTCAATTATAATTCTAACTAATCATACACCAATTAAATATGAAAATCAATACATACTCGGTAAAATCTCTGTTTATTGAAGTTACAAATCCGTTACAAATCAAAAAGCCCGAAAATTATCTGATTTTTATAAATTCAACCGCTTAAATACAAAAGGCGGCATATAAAGGAACTGTTTTTTTATTATCTTCATATCCAAAATTCTTAGCCGAAAGTTTTATTGCGTATTTAGGATTGAATTTTTTCATATATACGCCAAGGCTCTTGGCTTTTGTATTGTCAGCAGACTTTACCTCTATAGGAATAATATCCGAAGCTCGCTGTATTATAAAATCTATTTCAGCGCCCCTGTCGGATTCCCAATAATATGTCTTATGTCCGTTAATTGTCAACTGAACATTAACATAATTCTCTGTCATTCCGCCTTTGAATTCATTAATTTCATCAACCATATAAAGTATATCGTTAGCAGATAAAGATTTTTTTGCGCATAAAAGCCCCGAATCCGATACATATATTTTAAAAGAATCAATATCACGATAATTTTCAAGCGGCTTTTTTATTTGTTCCACTTTATAAACCTGTGAAACTATGCCCGAAAGATTGAGCCATTCAATTGCATTTTCAAATTCAGATGCTCTTCCGCCTTTTTTTATTAGCTTATATTGAAATCTTGTATTCTTTTTTGAAAGTTGGACGGTAATATTATCATAGGCGAGCCTTGTCTTTTTTATCTCATTGAGATTATTATATTTGCTCATATCATTAAGATAACTTGCAAGAATTGTGTCTTGATTATGTCGAACAAGCACATAATCTTTTGTTTGTGCAAAAAGTGAAACACATTCAGGCATTCCGCCGACTACAAGATATTGACGATATAACTGCATACATATATCATGCAATGCCGCCGGCATAGGTGCATTGCTTTCAAATGATTTTCTTATCATTTCCGTCAGGTCTTTGTTGCCCATTGCTATCATAAATTCTTCAATATCCATAGGATACATAGTTTTGATATCCACTTTGCCTACAGGAAAAGAAAAAGTTGAACGATTGACGGCTACTCCAAGCAAACTGCCTGCAACAATTATATGATATTGAGGAGCATTTTCGCAAAAATATTTTAGTGAAGTCAGTGCTCTTTCGCATAATTGTATTTCGTCAAATACAATCAAAGTTTTTTCACTTACAATTGTTACTCCCGCAATATGCGATAAAATAGGAATTAGATAATCGGGGGTTATATTTTCATCAAAAGTTTTATTTAATGACGGATTAGTTTCAAAATTAAAATATGCTACATTTTCATAATATTCTCTGCCGAATTCAAGCACTGTATATGTTTTTCCAACCTGTCTTGCCCCCTGCAAAATTAACGGTTTTCTATACTTACTTTCTTTCCATTTCTTTAAATACTCCATAATTTTTCTGTACATAAGCCAATCCTCCTTCAATCATAATTATATTATAACATTTATTCGTGTAAAAACAAGTGAAATATATCGAGATTTTTACATTAAATTGCATAAATAGTTATCAGAAATTTCATTATTTTACACTTATGTTTTCAGATAAACAAAAAAGCCCTCAAAAGAGAGCTTTTATACTGTTACGGCATTCCTACTATATAATAAACAAGTACAGAAGAAACGCTGAATACCGTTACAAGAGTGTAAATTGCACCTCTTGCAACAGATTTATATTTTTTGTCTGAAGCTTTGCCTAAATACTGCACCGCAAGTCCCGTAAAGAATGCTCCGAGTATTATAAGCGGTACTGCATATCTTATGTTTTCTGTACATACAAATGGGAATTGGAAACAGAAAATATAATATGATACAAAGAATACTGCATATATCAAAGCAATAAATATTTTATGCGCATTGTTAAGGGCTGAATTTTTCCTTTTACAAAAAGCATAAATCATTGCCGCAAATCCGAATATTCCGATAAGAACCGCAGACCAGAACAAAATAATGTTAAACCCTGCAATTTTCGGATAATTGTTTGTATTTATAAGTTCGTCAAACATTGATGTCTTAAACAATGCCACAAGCGGGTTGTACTCATTATATGACGCACCGTAGGTGACAAACTGATCGCCTACATTTGCATACTGATTTAAACCGAAGTCAAACAGTCTTTTTGCATACGGCAAGTTTCCGATATACTGGTCGCTTGTAATTGAAAGTGCCGGCACATAGGTAAGCGGTACTCCGAATTTCAAAAGATTTCTTACCTGCCACCACAGTGCAAGAGGCGCACACACAACGCCAAAGCACAGAAATTGAACGAGGTACTTTTTAAAGTCCTTTAAATTCTTAAAGAAAACATATAAAAATACAAACGCAATTGCAGGTGCTACCATCCATACGGAAAGCTTTGTCATCATTCCCAAGCCAACACAAAGAGAAATTGCCATAATTCTCGGGAAAGTCGGATTTTTATACCAATAAAGCGTATTTAAAACAGCCGCAAGCATAAAGGCAATCGAAAGAATATCGTTGTTTACGCTGCCTGCCATTATGTAGAAAGTTGGACAGAAAGCCACTATTGCGACTGCACATACAAGACCTCTGCCTTTCAAACCCAATTGTCTGAAAATCTTATATGAAAGAACCATACAGATAGATGAATAGAAAAGTGTGAGAATCTGCACATTTTCGCCCGCAGCATAGTAATCTATACCTAAAAATGTCTGCAAACGCATCCATAATGCCGCTATGATATGGTGGAACGGAGGATGATAGAACTGCCAGTAATTTCTTACATCAAAATCAGGCAGATTAAAGTTTTCGTAAAAATATCTTATATATCCGCAATGACCTATTTCCATATCGAAATTTCCGACATCGTGTTGTCTTACCGAAATATCGGTATAAAGCACATAGGCAAGCCTTAACACAAAACCGAGTGCAAAAATTACAACCACAAAAGCCTTATCCGTCAGTCTGTCTGTACAGGCAAGGTAAATAAGCACAAGCGCCGACACAAGCAAACCGTAATTCAGAATATGAAAAGCCGTTGAACCTTTCATAAGTATTATTAAAAACAGCCCTATCGCACCTGCAAATGAGGCGACAGACATAAACAAAGCCATCTTTTTTCTGCTGTCGTCATCGGTTGTGTTTTTTGAACTGAAATAAATTCCGACAGGAACTCCCGCAAATAATACAATGAGCATAGGAACAATCGCAAATATCGGCAAAAGACTTCCGAATGATGTGCTCGTTGTAATAACCGTGCTTGCGAGGCACAATATTGCAACCGCAATGTACGGATGTGAAGTTACAAATTTTATAAAACCGTTGCAAGGATGATTTTCCCTTTGTACAAGGCTGTGCTCATCCTGCACCAAATGGTTAGGTTTAAATTCCATCAGATTACCTCCAAAACCGATTACTTTGTTTCGTGGTATTCTTTTTCTGTATTAACATTCCAAATATTGTGCTTATCTGTATTGCCTGCCTTTATAGCTTCTGCGGCACGGATAGCGGTAAGCATAGAGTGGTCCATATTATTGTAACGATGCTGACCGTTTCTGCCGACGCAGTAAAGGTTTGTGTATGTATCAAGATACTTGATAAGCTCGTCCATTTGAGCATAAGTATCAAAATAAGCGGGATAAGCCTTTTTGATTTTCTCACGGTGAGAGTCGAGAACTTCGCTTGAACTGATAACGCCCATTGATTCAAGTTCTTTTGTAGCAAGCTTAATGCACTCTTCATCGCTTAAATTCCAGAAATCGTCACCCTCGGCGCAGAAATATTCAAGTCCGATCCATACTGTATTTTCCGGGTCTTCCACCATATACGGCGACCAGTTGTTGAAAATCTGAATTCTGCCGAGTTTTACGCTGGTTTCCTGAACATAAATCCAGCAATCGGGTACGATATTGTTAAGAGTTTTCATCTTGGTTTCATTCTTAAGGTTAAGTTTATTAACAAGAAGTCCGACCGTAACAAAATCTCTGTAAGGAAGATTCTCTGCAATATACTTAATCTCCTTTGAAGGCTCATCGCCTGTCATACCTGCAACAAGGTCTTTAACAGGCATTGACGATACAAAAATATCGCCCTCAATAGTCTTTTCGCCTTCGGGAGTATTGCAAACAACGGCTGTAATCTTACCGTCTTTGCATACAATATTCTTTACACTATGATTTTTAAGAAGTTTTGCGCCTCTTTCAATCGCTCTGTCAGTAGCAATCTCCCAAAGCTGTCCCGGACCGTACTTTGGGTACCAGAACTGCTCAATAAGCGAGGTTTCCACCTCTTTTGATGATTTTTTGCCGCCGAATGCCTTTGAGAACATATCCTTTAATACGGCTCTGATTGAAAGTCCCTTTACACGCTGTGAACCCCAATCGGCTGAAATTTCACTCGGATGTCTGCCCCACAGCTTTTCTGTATAGCCCTCAAAAAACATTGAATAAAGTACCTTACCGAAACGGTTAATGTAGAAATTTTCAAGAGAATCTTCGGGCTTTTTGAACATTACGGATTTAAGATAGCTGAAACCTGCTTTCATTGTGGTGAGAAAGCCCATATTTTTAATTGTTGCCGCCGACATTGTAACGGGGTAATCAAAGAAGTGCTTGTTATAGTAAATTCTTGAAACTCTGTCACGCACAAGAATAACCTTGTCGTCCTTTTCGGGGTCAGGGCCGTTTTCAACCAGCGGCTTTTCTCTGCCGAGAATTTTATCGTCAAAAGACGGCTTGCCCTGTACAGGCATAAGCTCGCTCCACCAATTCATTACCTCGTCGCTCTTTGAGAAAAAGCGGTGACCGCCGATGTCCATACGGTTGCCGTTGTAGCGTACCGTTTGAGAAATACCGCCTATACGCTCTGTTTCCTCAAGAATTGTAACATCATATTCGCCTTTTGTATCCTTTAAAAGCTCATTTGCCGCTGTGATACCTGCAGGACCCGCTCCGATAATAATTACTTTTTTCATTATATTTCCTCTCTATCTGTAACAAAATTATTTTTTGCTCTTATCAAATAAAATAAATTTTCTGCCGCAGAAGTTCCATAAAAATACAACTACAGTAGAAACTATCTTGCCGATGTGGTAATACTGAATACCCCAAAGCCAGAAATACTTTGTTTCGCCGTTTACCACAGCAGATTCGCCGCCAAACACAAGACCTGTCGCAAGCGGATTTTGGAAAAGCCAGATAATTGCGGCATTAATTCCGAGACCGATTACACCGATAAGTGCAAAGGCAAGAAATTCCGCAAATCTGTTTTTTATTTTTGAATTTTTGAAAATCCAAAATGTACTGAGCAGGTAATTTACCAACAAACCCGCAACAAAAGAAACGGTTGACGAAACCACGGGATAAACCGAGAAAACCTCTGTTAAAAGCGTCATTACGCCAAAATCAACAACAAAGGCAAAACCGCCTACAAAGCAATACCTGAAAAACTGAATAAAAGTATTGTCGGTATCACCGACAAACAAGCTCTTGATTTTCATATAATTTTCCTTTCGCACCGCAAAGCAGTGCTGTTTTTTCCGCACTAAGCTATTATATAATTTTAATTCAAATAATACAAAAAGTCAATCTTTTACGCCATTTTTATACAAATTAACAGCAAAAAATAAATACCTCCGCAGCCAAAACGCAACGGTATTTTGTGTTGAACGGATTTTATTTAAAATTATGATTTGCACTGTTAAGATTTTATAATTGTAACGGATAGTTTAGTGGCTTTCAAGCGTTGTAACTCGATTATCACTTTACTAAGCCTTAATAAAAATCAGGTCAGAGGTTATCACATTTTTACGACATTCTCTGACCGAACTTTTATAATTTTGATTGCGAAAAGTTATACTGTTACGCGCTTTTTGCTTGTTTTTGCCTGTTTAATTTAAAATCTGTTTTGCTCCTTAAGGGCACGCTCCATATCTCGTTTTGCAGAGCGTTTTGCCATATCCTCTCTCTTATCGTAAAGTTTTTTACCTTTGCACAGACCCACCTGCACTTTAACCTTGCTGTCTTTAAAATAAAGACTTATCGGTATAAGCGAATAGCCCGTCTGTTTTACAATACCAAAGAGGCGGTTGATTTCTTTTTTGTGCATAAGCAGTTTGCGCACACGCATTGGGTCACGATTAAAAATATTGCCGTGGTCATAGGGAGAAATATGCATTCCGTTTATGAAAATTTCGCCCTCAACTATAGAGCACCAACTGTCCTTAAGGTTTACTCTGCCTGCACGGATTGATTTTACCTCTGTTCCGCAAAGCTCAATGCCTGCCTCAAAAGATTCTTCAACAAAATAATCGTGATGTGCCTTTTTGTTCTGCGCTACTGTTTTTAATGAAGCCATTATATTTCACTCCTGCCTTCAAGAGCCTTTGCAAGTGTGTATTCATCGGCATACTCAAGATCTCCTCCGACGGGGATACCGTAAGCAAGTCTTGTAACCTTAACTCCGAGCGGTTTTAACAGCTTTGAAATATATAAAGCTGTTGCGTCACCCTCTACGGTCGGGTTTGTTGCCATAATAACCTCTTTAACATCATCTCCGTTAAACCTTGCCAAAAGCTGTTTTATGGTAATGTTATCGGGGCCGATTCCGTTAAGCGGAGAAATTGAGCCGTGCAAAATATGATACACACCGTTGTACTCGTGTGTTTTTTCGATTGCTGAGGCGTCACGGGGAGTTTCAACCACACAAATAACCGACTTATCTCTTGCGGGATTTGCACATACGGGACAAAGTTCTTTATCCGTAAGATTACAGCACTCTGCGCAATAATGGATTTTTGTGTGAGCATCAGTCACAGCCTTTGCAAGTGCCTCTGCGTCTGTTTTTGACAGGTTAAGCACATAATATGCAAGTCTTTGCGCTGTTTTGTGACCGATACCGGGCATTCTTTCAAACTGCTCCACCAACACTTCGAGGGGAGCAACATTATAATTAGACATTATTAAAACATTCCCGGAATGTTAAGTCCGCCTGAAATAGTTTCCATTGTGTCTTCCTTTTCCTTACGAGCAGCTCTTAAAGCCTCGTTTGTAGCTGCAATAATAAGGTCGGAAAGCATCTCTACATCTTCGGCGTCAACAACATCAGGAGAAATATCAATCTTTGTGAGTTCCATCTTACCTGTTAATGTTACGCTTACTGCGCCGCCGCCCGATGTAGCTGTGTATTCTTTTGCCTCAAGCTCCTGTGAAGCCTGCTCCATATCGTCCTGTAACTTTTGAGCCTGACGAGCGAGCTGCTGAATGTTGTTTGCGCCACCGTTGCCGTAGCCCTTTGGTAATCTTGCTTTCATATTAAAAACATCCTTTCAATTACATATTTATTCTTGTGTTATTTCTACTCCGCTGCCCTCAAGGCTTTGCACAAGAGAGTTGAGCGGGTCTGTTTTTTCAACTTTTTTAGGTGTTGACCTTTTATAAGGTCCGAGGCTGTAATTTTTGCCTGTCAATTCAAGTAAAGTCTGCTTTATTTCTGTTCTTCTGCCGTTTTGTCTTAACAAATCAAACGCAAGCTCATTGTTTGTGTCAATCAAAAGGTAATTTCCGCTTTCGTAAGCTGTCGAACCTGCAAAGGCTGCCGCTATTGACCTTGAAACCGATTTCAGGCTGTCAACTACTTCTACCCATCTTGCAAAAGGCACTGCATTATCGTAAAGTTCGTCAAGGTTTACGCTTGCTCTCTGTGTAACAGGCTTAACCTCCGGTGCAGGCTTTGCAACAGGTGCTTTCTTGTGCTCCAGTTCGGGTTTTGCAAACGGTTCTTCAACTTCGGTCTGTGTATTCGGCACACTTGCCGATTGCGCAGCTTCCGCCTGTACGCTCTGCTGTGCAGGCTGTGCGTAATTTACGGTAATTCCACGCTTTACCGCTTTTTCAAGTGCAGTAACTCTTGCGGTCAATGCCTCTACCGTACCGTCAAGTTCGGTTGCCGACAGCTTTACAAGAGCCATCTCAAGCCCTGTTCTGTCGCCTGTTCCTCTGCCCATTCGCTGATATGCCCTTGAAAGCACATCCATATAGAAAACTATATCTGCAAGCGAAAGATAATCCGACTGCGTAACCGCCTGCTCAAACTCATCGTCCGACATTATCAGAATATCTCTCGGATTTTTGATTGTTTTAATAAGCATCAATGCTCTGAAATGTTCAACAAGTTCATCACAAAGCCTTGCCATATCCTTTGACTCGGAATACAGCCTGTCTATTATCTCAAGCGACTTTGTGGGATTCTTGTTAATTATAGCCGTTGCAAGTTCAAAAAGATATGTTTTGCTTACAAGTCCCGCTGCATTGCGGACTACTTCCTCATCAATATGAGAACTTACGGCAAGACAACTGTCCAAAAGCGAAAGTGCGTCACGAAGTGCGCCGTCTGCAACAGATGCAAGCATAAGCGCCGCCGACTCGGTAATCTCTGCATTTTCCTGCGAAACCACATACTCTACTCTGTCTGCTATCGCCTTAGGCGGTATTCTGTGAAAATCAAATCGCTGACATCTTGAACGGATTGTCTGCGGCAGCTTGTGAACCTCGGTAGTGGCAAGTATAAAAATTACATGCTCGGGCGGTTCTTCAAGCGTTTTAAGAAGAGCGTTAAAAGCCTCTGTGGTAAGCATATGTACCTCATCGACGATATACACCCTGTATTTGCACTTTGCGGGCTTAAACTGTACCTCGTCAATTATCTGACGAATATCATCAATTTTACGGTTAGATGCGGCGTCCATCTCGACAATATCAAGAATACTTCCGTCATCAATGCCCTTGCAGATTTCACATTCGCCGCAAGGATTGCCGTTTTGCGGATTAAGACAGTTTACAGCCTTGGCAAGAATTTTTGCGCAGGTGGTTTTGCCTGTTCCTCGTGAGCCTGTAAAGAGGTAAGCGTGGTTAAGTCTGCCGGACGAAACCTCGTTTTGCAAAGTGGAGGTAATATGCTCCTGTCCCGAAACATCGGTAAACACGGCAGGTCGCCACTTGCGGTAAAGCACACGGTACATACAAAACACCTCTCTTCAATAAAAAATGCAAGCCGTCAGCCGAATATTATACGGCATCATGCAAATAAGTGAACGACAGACTTACTGCATCGCATCGGCAATACTGCTTAATGCTGCTCGGTTCCCCGCCTGACATGATTCACAGACCCCAATCGTACAGGGCCTGCCGCTCACTTACTTGCACGCTTAACTGGCTTGCAATTACTTTTTAAGTATAGCATAAATTTTCAACAAAATCAATACCTTTTTAATAAAAATGCAAAAGGTCGGCAATTTCAACAATTACCGACCGAATATTTTTACATATAAATGTTATATTCAAATTTACTTTTTAACTTTTTCCTTATACATTACAGTAAATGCTCTGAAAATTATAGAGCCTACGCCGTTTGCGACAGATACTGTTAATATGTAAACAAACATTTTCGCAACCTGTTCAAGTGATGACGCTGCATAAGAAAAATAACAAATATCTGCAATACTGTGTTCAAAGCCTGCAAATATAAAAGCGGGAATACCGAGGAAAATACCGAGATATTTGCCGAGCGGACTGCTGTTTGCGCTGTAATTTTCTACAACAATATACATAATCATACCGCAAAAAATACCGAGAATAAATGTCTGCAAAAAATTCTGCGAAAGTTTATTTTCAGCAAGAACAACAGCTGCCTCGTTATATTTAGGATTTGCAAACCTCAGCGGAACTGTTGTTATAAGACAACCGACAAGGTTACCGAGCCAAATCATAAGGCAATTCGGATTATTTTTTGTAGGAATAACATAGCCGATTTTGCCTGTAAAAAGATTAAACCCAAAAGCACATATACCAAAAAGTCCCAGGCAGAACAAAATTGAACCGAATACTTTATTTTCAGATGAAATAAATGCTGTAACGCCCAATCCAATCATCACACCGGCAGGTACAGACTTTAAAAATGTGTTCCAATTACTCATATTATAACCCCTTGTTATATACTTTGTATAAATCCGAACTCAAAACGAGAGGTCACAGAAAAAACTCTGCGACCTCCCTAATTGCATTAACCGAAAGGTTTATTATTTATTTAATCCCTCGTAAACTGCAACTGCACATGCAACTGTAGCGCCTACCATCGGGTTGTTACCCATGCCGATAAGACCCATCATCTCAACATGAGCAGGAACTGAAGATGAACCTGCAAACTGAGCGTCACCGTGCATTCTGCCCATTGAGTCTGTAAGACCGTATGAAGCAGGACCTGCGCCCATGTTATCAGGGTGAAGTGTACGGCCTGTACCGCCGCCTGAAGCAACTGAGAAATACTTAACGCCGTTCTCAATAGCCCACTTCTTGTATGTACCTGCAACAAGGTGCTGGAAACGAGTTGGGTTAGTTGAGTTACCTGTGATAGATACACCAACATTTTCGTGCTGCATAATAGCTACACCTTCACGAACATCGTCTGCGCCGTAGCAACGAACAGCAGCTCTTTCACCGTCTGAGAAAGCTCTCTCTTCAACGATCTTGAGCTCTGATGTGAAGTAATCAAACTGTGTCTTTACATATGTAAAGCCGTTGATTCTTGAAATGATGTAAGCAGCATCCTTACCAAGACCGTTAAGAATAACCTTAAGCGGCTCTTTTCTTGCCTTGTTAGCGTTACGAGCGATACCGATTGCGCCTTCAGCGGCAGCAAAACTCTCGTGACCTGCGAGGAATGCAAAACACTTTGTTTCATCTCTTAGGAGCATTGCGCCGAGGTTACCGTGACCGCGACCAACATTTCTCTGCTCTGCAACCGAACCCGGGATACAGAAAGCCTCAAGACCGATACCGATGCACTCTGCAGCCTCTGCAGCTGTCTTTACGCCCTTCTTAATAGCTACCGCACAACCAAGTGTGTAAGCCCAACCTGCATTCTCAAATGCGATTGGCTGAACGCCCTTAACGATGTCATAAGCGTCAAAACCCTTGCTGTTGCAAAGCTCTCTTGCCTCTTCAAGACTTGCAATACCGTATTCGGCAAGGCACTTCTCAATTTTAGGCATTCTTCTTTCCATACTTTCAAATGTAACTGCCATTATAGTGTCCTCCTACCGAATTATTCTTCACGAGGGTCAATGTACTTAGCCGCATTATCAAAACGACCGTACTGACCGATGTTGTTTTTGTAAGCTTCGTTTGGCTCTACACCGTGACGAATGTCCTCAAGCATCTTGCCAAGCTTTACGAACTGATAGCCGCAAACCTCGTCATTCTCGTCAAGAGCTGTCTTGAGTACATAGCCCTCGGCCATTTCCATATAACGAACGCCCTTAGCGTTTGTGCTGTACATTGTACCAACCTGTGAACGGAGTCCCTTACCGAGGTCCTCAAGACCTGCGCCGATCGGAAGACCACCCTCTGAGAAAGCTGTCTGGCTTCTGCCGTAAACGAGCTGCTCAAAAATGTTTTTCATAGCTGTGTTGATAGCATCACAAACAAGGTCAGTATTAAGGCACTCGAGTAATGTCTTGTTAGGGAGAATTTCAGCAGCCATAGCAGCTGAGTGAGTCATACCTGAACAACCGATTGTTTCTACAAGAGCCTCTTCTACGATACCGTCTTTTACATTAAGTGTGAGCTTGCAAGCACCCTGCTGAGGTGCGCACCAGCCAATACCGTGTGAAAGACCTGAAATATCCTTAATATCATAGGATTTTACCCATTTACCCTCTTCAGGAATAGGTGCAGGACCGTGTTTTGGACCTTTTGCGACAGTGCACATCTTTTCTACTTCATTTGAATAAATCATGTGTACTTCTCCTTTCGATTATTGTTGAGCCTCTACACTCATACACATTTATTATAATGCGAAATATCGCATTTTTCAAGCATTTTTTACAAATTTTATCCTGCTTTTAATTTGTATATTTTGGATATATGTGTGGCATACTCAACAAAAAAGCACCTGTGCAAAGCAAAGCAATAGTCAGAATTTACTCTGTCATATCAAAAATTTTCACTGATAATTTTAAAAGTATTGCAATTTTAACATAAGTATAAAATATAGTTGAAATAATCAATAAATTATGCTATAATTTTTAGTATGAGCGTGTAAATACTCATATTGTAAAAAATATAATAAAAAGGCTGATGAGGATGAAAAAATTTTTCGACAATAAGTTAAACACCGTACTCACTGTTATTTTGGGCGTGCTGATACTTGCACTTTTAGGTCACTCTGTAATTTCAGCTCTCACACCGCAGACAAAGAAACCCGCCGTATCTACTTCTGACACAGCATACAAAAGCCGTGTTAATCCTAATATAACAAAAATCGCCACAGCAGACACCGCAGCAAGCGAACCTACGGAGACTGCTGCAACAAAGCCGACTAAACCGGCTTCAACACAGGCAACAACGGTAAAACCGTCAACCGCTCCTACAACTGTAAAGCCAACGACTGCCAAAGCGTCTACGGTTGCCACAACACAAGCACCTACGGTACAATTTGCCACAGCAATTCCTGCCGCAGAACCTGCCGATTACAACGAGCAGTGGAACGCAGGCTATCTTGTAGCTATTGACAATCCGGACAAAACATACAAGAGCGGTCAGGTTACACTTTCGGATCACGACAGAGATTTGCTTGAAAGACTTTGTATGGGCGAGTTTGGCTCGGGCGGATTTGTCGGTGCATCACTTATCGCACAGTCTGTAAAAGACGCAATGTGCTTTGACGGATTTACAAGCGTTGATGCAATCATCAGAGATTATCACTACACAGGCAGTACGGACATTCCCGCAAACGACAATTGCAAACAGGCTGTAAGATATATTTTTGACGAAAACCACGATGCCGTTCAACACAGAATACTTTATATGTATAACCCTCTCCTTGTTGCAAGCGAATTTCACGAAAGTCAGAATTACATTCTCACATACGAAGATGTAAGATTCTTTGACCGTTGGGGTTATTGATTTTACTCACCACGCCGATTATTTATAATAATTAAACTCCCTTTTGCAGATAATAATGCAGAAGGGAGTTTTTTTATGATACGAAGAATCGGAGGTCACACGCTCGGCTTTGAAGAAATGCCGTCAATAATCGGTTACGCCTCGGTTGCGGGAAAGAAAGAGAGCGAAGGTCCTCTCGGCAAAGGCTTTGACAAGATTATTTATGACAGCTATAACGGTAAGAACACCTATGAACAGGCGGAAAGCACACTGCAATTTACCGCTGTAGAAACCGCAATGCAGAAAGCCGGTGTTAAAGCAGAGGACATCGACTACATTTTTGCAGGAGATTTGCTCAACCAATGTATATCGTCAAGCTTCGGTCTGCGTGATTTCAACATTGCTTACCTCGGGCAGTACGGAGCCTGTTCCACAATGGCTCAAGGCTTGCTTATGACGGCTGTATTTGTTGAGAGCAATGCGGCAAACACCGCTGCGTGCGTTACCTCTTCTCACTTTGCCTCTGCGGAAAGGCAGTACCGTTTTCCTCTCGAATACGGCGGAGTTCGCACACCGACCGCACAGTGGACGGTTACAGGTTCGGGATGTTGCATTGTAAGCAACGCTAAAAAGGGCGCTTGCATAGCTCGGGCAACGGCCGGAAAAATAGTTGACCTCGGCGTAACCGACGCTAATAATATGGGAGCAGCTATGGCGCCTGCCGCAGCACAGACATTCATTGATTACTTTGCCGACACAAATACAAAGCCGTCCGATTATGACGCTGTTTTTACGGGTGACTTGGGCTTGGTCGGCAGCAGGTCGCTCTATGATTTGCTTAGCCTTGAAAACATCGATCTTGAACCAAAGCATTATGACTGCGGTATGATGATTTTTGATTTAGAGGGACAGGATGTTCACGCAGGAGGTTCCGGCTGCGGATGTGCAGGTTCGGTATTTTGCTCGGAAATTTTAAATTCCGTAAACAGTGGAAAATATAACAATATTCTTTTCATGGCAACAGGTGCGTTGATGAGTCCTACCTCATCGGGACAGGGTGAAAGTATCCCGTCGGTCGCTCATTTAATCAACATAAAATTAAGATAAATTTTATAAAAGCTCTGTTCAAAACAAAATTCTTGTGCTATAATAAAGATGTGTAAGGATATTGTTCAAAGTGTAATAATTATTTGCTAAAATTATTAACATCTTTTGGAAATTTAACAGTATCAGCGTTGATTAGGAGTTTTGTTTTATGTTCGGGCGGATTCAAACAGTTGACAACAAAGTTCTATATAATATCAGCAGAATGCACAAGCCTGCTTTAACCAAAATTATGGTAGCTTCTTCAAGACTGGGAAATGCCGGCTTTGTATGGTGGGCGATCTGCATACCGTTCTTTGTTGTACCGGAGTGGAGAAAAACAGGCTTTAACTTTGTTTTTGCCCTCTGCCTTGCTCACCTTATGGGCGAAATCATTATTAAACATCTTGTAAAGAGGACACGCCCCTGTCATCTGCTTGAGGACGAGGAGCAGATTATAAACAAACCGAGGTTTTATTCGTTCCCGTCAGGTCATACAACGGCGTCATTTGCGTTTGCAACAACGGCACTGTTAAGATGTCAGCCTGCGGCTTGTCTGCCGATTCTTTTCTTGGCATTTATGATTGGCTTTTCAAGAATTTACTTGAGAGTTCACTATCTTACAGATGTAGTTTGCGGTATGCTGCTCGGCTCAACCTGCGGAATTATCTCTGTAATGCTTTTCAATAATGTTTTCAGCTAAAATCAAATAAAAAATATGCACTCTTTGAGTTGATTCTCAAAGAGTGCTTTTTTGTTTGCCATTGAAATGTGGGGCTTTATCAAAAGTTAGGAAAATTATTGGTTATCATATAAACTTAAGTGAAATAATTAAAAAAATACATTGTATATGAAATGCATCTCATCACTTATTTCTCCTGTAACCCTCATCGTCTATGTATTCTTCGTGTTGTTTGAGATATTCTTCGTCCTTATCTCCGCAAATTGTATAATCGCACACACAGCCGTTTGCACAGGTTGTTTTTCTTACAAGTCTTGCATGGATAAGCTCCTTAGCGGTATAGTCGGGATTGCACATTGCAGGCATCACTTCCAGCAAATTATGTTCCCTTGCGAAATCCGCAATCGGACATTTTGTAAATTCATAATAGATTGGCTCATCTTTTTTGTACGGAGCTACATTCATATCAAAATCGTCCCACTTGTCACACTTCTTTTTAGATAAAGCAAAAGACCAATACATCAGCTTTTTATATATCGGTTTATTGCAATCGACAAACTTCAAATTTTTAAATGCATGCAAAAACAAATTGCCCTCCATCTCCTCGATTTCCGCAAGAGATGTTTTTTCTTTGCACACCACATAATAACTGAACAGAGCAATACAATCGTAATTTCCGCCGCGCCGTTGTGGAAATTCTTTTTTCCGCCTAAATCTGTTCTGTAATCTTTTAAAAATTCAATATACTGAAGCTGAACCTTTGTGAATATTTTTTCAACATCTTAGGCAGAATAATGCAGGGAGGAAATTTTATTTAAAATTTCCTCCCTGCACTGCTTCGTATACAATATATGGTGTTCACGGTCAAACACAAGTTCTTTATCTTCCATTCGCCGATTTTCTTTCCTTTTTGAATTTGCCTTTAACCCTTTCATTTCAAAATTTTTCGCTTAAATTTTTTGTTGAAAATTATACCTTGACACAAGATTTATACTATTTGTAATCAAATTCTTTCCACATTCAAGTATTAACACCTATGTTGAAAACTCCTGCGTTAATTGTTGAAATGTTACATTTCTGTAAAAGATTGGGTGTTACTTGTAAAAGGGCTGTAGTTTTGACAGTCGTTTAACATAGCTTTTCACACTTTCCACATAGTTTTCAACATTTATGTTAAAAGATGTGCTAAATACAAATTGTATAAATTAATAATTCTTACTGTTCTTTCTTTTATCAAGATAATTTTGCAAAATTATCGTTGCGGCAACTTCGTCTACCACATTTTTTCTTTTTTTGCCTCTTGTATTTGTATCGTTTAAAAAGTTGTGGGCTGTAATGGTAGTACCTCTTTCGTCCTGCAAATCCACCTGCAACCCTGTTTCGTTGTGTAAACGCTCCGCAAAGGCTCTTGCGTTCTGCGCACTCTCGCCCTCACTGCCGTCCATATTTTTAGGAAGACCCACAACCACGATTTCAGCCTTTAAATTCACAACGGTTTCTTTCACTTTTTCAAAAAGTTTTTCGGGTGATTTTTCAAAAATTACCGTATGCGGCGACGCTAAAAACTCTGTCTTATCGCAAACCGCTATACCTGTTCTTGCTTTGCCCAAATCGACTGCCGCTATTATCATATTAACATCCTTTCAAAAACAGGGAACCCTGCCGAGTTCCCCTTTTCATATTATCGTGACGGTCTTTTTACATCTGATGCAACACTGAATACATCACTTGATTTGCCAAGCACTACAAGGTGGTCGTTTTCATCAAAGACATAATCGCCGCCAAGGTTCAGATTAAGTTCATTATCATTTTTTACCGCAATAATATTAATCTTATGTTTACGGCGAACATCAACATCCATTACCTTTTTTCCAACCCACGATGATACCACGGGAATTTCAAAGATAGAATACTCCGAAGTGAGTTCAATATAATCAAAAATATTGTCTGCATTGTATCTTACCGCAAGGTTTTCGGCAATCTCTTTGTCGGGATATACAACCTCATCAGCGCCTATTTTCTTTAAAAATTCAACCTGTCTTGCCCTTTTAGCCTTTGCAATTACATACTTTGCACCGAGTTCCTTTAAAATGGAAGTAATTTCGAGGGAGGCATAAAAATCCTCACCGATTGTCACAAAGCAATAATCAAAAGTATTAACTCCTATAGATTTCAAAATTCCGTCTGCCGAGCAGTCACCGCAAAAAGCGTCGTTGAATTCAGGTGAAAGCTCCTGTATGAGTTCCTCGTCCTTGTCTGCAATCATTACTTCATTGCCGAGGTCCTGCATTTTTCGTGCAAGATAAATTCCAATTGTTCCCATTCCGATTACAAGTACCGACTTCATAAATGTTTCTCCTTAACCGATTAATATCTGTTCTGTAGGGCGCTTTACAGGTGCTTCGGGTTTTCTTTGTCCAAACACAAGCACAAGCGAAAGTCCGCCGATTCGTCCGCCATACATCATTATCATTAATATTATTTTTGAAATTGCCGAGATTTGGTTTGTTATGCCTTTTGACACTCCTACAGTGCCTGCCGCCGAGGCGGTTTCAAACAATACCTGCGACATACCCAATCCCTCTACGCTGCAAATTATCATTGACGAAAGCATAACCGCAAAGAGATAAATCAAAATAATTACCGCCGACTGCTTAACCACATCAGACACAATTCTGCGCTTAAAAGTGTTTATATCGTCACCGCCTTTCGCCATTGAAAATACCGCAATCACAACCACCGCTATTGTAGTTGTTTTCAGACCGCCCGCCGTTGAACCCGGGGAACCGCCTATAAGCATAAGAATAAGCGAAAGCAATGTGCCGGAATCCGAGAGATTTGAAAGGTCAATTGTATTAAAACCTGCCGTTCTCGTGGTTACCGACATAAACATAGCGTTTACAATTTTTTGCGGAACAGTCTTGTCGGCAAGTTCGCCGTTGTATTCAAAAATAAAAAAGCCAAGTCCGCCTGCGACAAGCAAAATTGCCGTTGTAACAAGAACTATTTTAGTATGAAGCAAATATTTAGAAAAATGAAATTTATTTTTTAAAATGTCATTCCATACAATAAAGCCGATACCGCCGATTACAATAAGCGACATTATAATTATGTTTACATAGTAATCATTTGTATAGTAAGTCAGCGAAGAATACGGTTGGCGAAATCCCATAAGGTCAAAGCCTGCGTTGCAAAAAGCAGAAATAGCGTGGAAACAACTGTAGTATATTCCTTTCAGCATACCCATTTGCGGACAAAAGCGAAAAGCAAGTAATACAGCACCTATTCCCTCAAAAATAAAAGTACCTCCGACTATTTTCTTAACGAGTTTTAAAGTACCGTCAATTTGAGTATTGCCCGATGACTGCATCATCATTTTGCGTTCACGCATATTAATCTTTTTGCGCAAAAATATTGAAATCATTGTTATTATCGTCATAAGGCCAAGACCGCCTATCTGAATCATTGTCAGAATAACAATCTGTCCGAAAACAGTCCAATGAGTAAATGTATCAAATACAACCAATCCCGTAACACAGGTTGCGCTTACCGATGTGAAAAGTGAATCAATAAAATTCGTCCATTCCCCCGTCTTTGAGGAAATCGGCAGGCACAAAAGGAAAGTTCCCAACAAAATTACAGGAATAAAGCTCAACGCTATAAATCTCGTGTAGCCGAGCTTTGATATTAACTTGCTTATCATTAAGCATTCACCGCCTTAAATTCTATTGTATCATATTATGTAACAATTCACAACAAAAAAATGCTCCTGCAAGCATTTTTGCAGGAGCATAAATTTTAATATTGACTTTTAAGAAGCAATATGAAGAACTATGGTTACTATTCGTACTACAAAAAGTGCAGCTGCAACCCACATAACAGGGTGAATCTGCTTGATTTTGCCTGTAACGATCTTGAGTATAACCCAAGAAATAATGCCGAACATAATACCTGTTGCAATTGAATATGCAAACGGCATCATAATGATTGCAAGGAAACCGCCAACTGTGTCGGCAATGTCAGACTCAAAGTCCATTTGTGTAATGTTCTTAAGCATTAAAAGTCCAACAAACACAAGAGCAGGAGCTGTTGCAAATGACGGAATTGCAAGGAAAATCGGGTAGAAAGGAATTGCAAGAAGGAAGAGAATACCTGAGGTCATAGCTGTAAGACCTGTTCTGCCGCCCTCGGCAACACCTGTTGTTGACTCAACATAAGAAGTTACGGTTGATGTACCAAGACAAGCACCTACGCAAGTACCTACGGCGTCAGCCATTAAAGCCTTACCTACTCTTGGAAGCTCGCCTTTTTCGTTGAGGAGGTTACCCTGCTGTGCAACACCGATAAGTGTACCTACTGTATCGAAAAGGTCAACAAAGAGGAATGCAAATACAATAACTGCAAAGTTTACTACATTCTGTGCTACATAAGTAAAATCAAACTTAAATAAAGTTTCTGTTGCCATATTCTGAACAGGAGCAAATATTGCATAGTTTGAGAAATCAGGAATAAGTGAAGTGCCCTGATACCAACCGCAAAGCTGTGCAATAATGCCGAAAATGTAAGTAACAATGATGCCGATAAGGATTGAACCCTTAACCTTGAAGTGCCACAAAGCGGCTACAATAAGAAGACCTACAATTGCAAGAACTACATTTGCGGAACCTAAGTCACCGAGTGTTACAAGTGTTGATGACTGAACAGCTGTGCCGTCATAGTAAGCATCTGAAACGATAACGCCTGCACCCTTTAAACCTACAATTGTAATGAAAAGACCGATACCTGCCGAAATACCGAGTTTTAAGTTCTTAGGTACTTTATTAACAAGTGTTTCACGGAATTTGAAAAGTGAAAGGATAATAAAGATAATACCTTCAACAAGGATTGCTGTAAGAGCAACCTGCCATGGATTTGTAATACCCTGTGATGCAAGCTGCGGAACTACTGTGTATGCAAAGTAAGCATTAAGTCCCATACCGGAAGCAAGAGCAACAGGATAGTTTGCAAAAAATGCCATAAAAAGTGTAGCAAATGCTGCCGATACTGCTGTTGCAGCAAAAACCGCACTTGAGTCCATTCCGGCAGCGCCAAGCATACTTGGGTTTACGGCAAGTATGTAAGCCATTGCAAGGAATGTGGTAACGCCGGCAACAACTTCTGTTTTTACCGCGGTACCGTTTTCTTTGAGTTTAAATAGTTTTTCCACTTAGAAAACCCCTTCATTAAATTTTTTATACAAAAGCCAAAAGGCTATTGTTTACCGCATTAATACTAAAAGTATGACACCTTTCGAGCAAAAAGTCAATGCTTTTTCGATTGGAAAAATTTTTTTGTAGGATACTATAAAATATTCCGTTAATTTTTTAACATTAATACAATAACATATTAATATGATAATTTAATATACTGTATTTCACAAAAATTTTTATTAGATTATGGGTAGAAAAATACTTAACCCAAACTTTTATAATTACTCGGCGAAATATTTTGCTAAACCATAATTACCTAAGCTTTCAAAAACAACCGACAACAAAAAATTCCGACCCTTGCAGATCGGAATTTTTTATCTGTTTAATTTTCAGTAAAATTATTCGTCTTTACCGCAGCACTTCTTGTACTTTTTGCCGCTGCCGCATGGGCAAGGATCGTTTCTGCCGACTTTTTTGCCTTTACGGATAGTTTTGTTGGCTGTGTCTGTACCGTCGCCCGAAGTTTCTGTAGGCTGAGCAACCTGCTCACGCTTTAAAGCAATTTCAATCGGGCTTTCTTTAGGCTCTTCATCTTCGCCGTTATTTAAAACTACCTGATGTGCAGCCTGTGCCTGCTTTAATGCCATACGCTTTGCAGCCTCGATAGCGTCCTGACGCTTTTTAACCTCATATACCTTTTTAGGCATAATGAGCATCATCTTAACTGTATCTTCTCTGATGCTTTCAATCATCTCGTCGAACATATCAAAGCCTTCAATACGGTACTCTACTACAGGGTCGTGCTGACCGTATGAACGGAGTCTGATACCTGACTTGAGCTGATCCATATTATCAATGTGATCCATCCAGTGTGTATCAACATTCTTGAGGAGATATACACGCTCCATTTCACGGATAGTTTCGGTCGGCAAAAGCTCCTCGTTTTCTTTATAGATAGCTTTTGCATCTTCGATAAGCATATTCTTAATGTCTTCGGCTTCCATATCCTCAAGGTCTTCGAGGTCAAAGTCGTAACGGCTCTCGTCCTGAATAAGCCAATCCTTATAATAATCCTTAAGGCTCTGGAGATTCCAATGCTCACGAGGGCCGTCCGGGAGATACTGCTTAACGCTTGTGTCAATTGTATCTTCAATCATCTTATAGATAGTATCGTGTAAGTCCTCACCGTTAAGAACCTGATCACGCTGACCGTAGATAATTTCTCTCTGCTTGTTAAGAACATCGTCGTACTGGAGTACATCTTTACGAATACCGAAGTTACGGAGTTCGATTTTCTCCTGTGAGCTGTCAATGATATTTGAAATCAACTTAGCGTCAATCGGCATATCCTCTTCAACATTAAGGCGCTCCATAACCATCTTCATTCTGTCGCCGCCGAATAAACGCATAAGATCGTCTTCTGTAGAAAGGAAGAACTTACTTACACCCGGGTCGCCCTGACGACCTGCACGGCCCTTAAGCTGGTTATCAATTCGTCTTGATTCGTGGCGCTCTGTACCGATAATGTAAAGGCCGCCTGCTTCTCTTACTTTTTCAGCTTCTTCTTTGATTTCTTCTTTATATTTTGAATTAAGCTCATCAAATGTCTTTCTTGCATTGAGGATTTCCTCGTTATCTGTTTCTGCGTGACCTGTTGACTCTTCAATAAGTTCATCTGTAAAGCCCTGCTTACGCATAGATGCTTTAGCCATAAATTCAGCGTTACCGCCAAGGATAATATCGGTACCACGGCCTGCCATATTTGTTGCGATTGTAACCGCACCGAGCTTACCTGCCTGTGCTACGATTTCAGCCTCTTTTTCGTGCTGTTTGGCGTTGAGCACATTGTGCTTGATGCCACGCTTTTTAAGCATTTTTGAAAGTTCTTCCGACTTTTCGATAGAAATTGTACCGACAAGTACAGGCTGACCCTTTTCGTGAGCCTCTACAACCTGGTCGATTACATTCTTAAACTTGCCTTTTTCTGTCTTGAATACGGAGTCCGGAAGATCTATACGCTGAACAGGCTTGTTTGTAGGAATTTCAACAACATCAAGTTTGTAAATTTCCTGGAACTCCTCTGCCTCTGTCTGAGCAGTACCTGTCATACCTGAAAGCTTTTTGTAAAGGCGGAAGTAGTTTTGGAATGTGATTGTAGCAAGAGTTTTGCTCTCGTTCTGAATCTTTACGCCCTCTTTTGCTTCAATTGCCTGGTGCAAGCCCTCGTTAAAGCGTCTGCCGTACATAAAACGACCTGTAAATTCATCAACAATGATAACTTCGCCGTCTTTAACAACATAGTCAACATCGAGTTTCATAATACCGTGAGCCTTGATAGCCTGGTTTACATGGTGCTGAATTGTAAGGTTTTCCGGGTCTGTAAGGTTTTCAATGCCGAAAAATTCTTCGGCTTTCTTAACACCGTTCTGTGTAAGTGTAGCTGTTTTCTGCTTTTCGTCTACAACATAGTCAATGTCGTTTTCTGCGTAGTAATCCTCCATATCTTCTTTGGAGTCAAGCTCTTCAAAGCGCTGAACCTTTAAAGTTCTGGCAAACTTATCTGCCTTTGCATACAAATCTGTTGACTTGTCGCCCTTACCTGAAATAATAAGAGGTGTTCTTGCCTCATCAATAAGGATTGAGTCAACCTCGTCGACAATTGCGTAAGCGTGGCCACGCTGTACTTTCTGCTCCTTGTAAACAACCATATTATCACGGAGGTAGTCAAATCCGAGTTCGTTGTTTGTACCGTATGTAATATCAGCTTCGTATGCCTTTTTTCTGCCCTCGTTGTCAAGTGAATGAACAATAAGACCTGTGGTAAGTCCGAGGTATCTGTAAAGTTTGCCCATCCATTCGGAGTCACGGCGTGCAAGATAATCGTTGACTGTTACGATATGTACACCCTCGCCTGTAAGACCGTTAAGGTATGCAGGAAGTGTAGCAACCAACGTTTTACCTTCACCTGTTTTCATTTCGGCGATTCTGCCCTGATGAAGTACGATACCACCTATAATCTGTACCGGATAATGTTTCATACCAAGTACACGCCAAGCACCCTCTCGGCATACAGCAAAGGCATCCGGTAAGATGTCATCTGTAGTTTCGCCGTTTGCAAGACGCTCTTTGAGAACAGCTGTCTGATTTTTGAGTTCGCTTTCGCTCATAGCCGCATACTTGTCCTCAAGTGCAAGCACCTTATCGCAAATCGGCTGAATTCGCTTTAATTCTTTTTTACTGTAATTGCCAAACAAGGCTTTGAGAATATTCATATATAAATGTCCTTTCGGTATAAATTCTTTTTACTGTACGGCAGCTGCACCGAGTGATTTTGCTGCCTGTATCATAGCTGCCTCAACAACAGGGCCCGCATAGGTAAAGCCAAAACCCGAGTCTTCCACAACGCAGGCAAATGCAAGAGGGCAATCCTCGTCCTTTGCATAACCTACCATCCAACCGTTAGGGCCTTTGTCCTCGCCGACCTCGGCAGTACCTGTCTTTGCGCATATCGTAAGTCCGCCAAACAGATCGTCGCCGTAGTAATCGGTCATTGTAAAGCGCATCATATCGTCAAGCGCTTCTGCCGTGCTGCTGCTGAAAAGTTCGTTTGTACTGTCCGAGCCGCCCAATCCGAGCACACCCAGAATTGAACCGTCCTTTATCATATACGGTTCTTTTGTTTTGCCGCCGTTTGCGATTGCTCCGCAAATAACAGCCATTTGCATTGGGTTTACTTTGTCATTGTACTGACCGACGCCCGACCAGCCGAGCTGGTTTGTGTTTGCATCGCTTACATCGTAATTTCCCTTTGCGGTTTCGTTGTCATCCACCTTAAAGCTGCTGTTTATGCCGGCTTTATTTGCGGTGGCAGTCATTTTTTCTTCGCCGAGTTCAACCGCAAGTTCCGCATAAACAATATTGCAGGAATGTGACATTGCCTCTTTAAAGTTTATGTAACCGTGCGGTTCAACACAGGTTACATCACTTCCGCCGATATCTTCCTTACCCGAACAATACCATGTACGGTCGTAGATGTCGGGAAGATTTTCAATAGCGCAGGCAGAAGTAATTATCTTAAAAATCGAACCGGGCGCATAGGTTGAAGAAATAGTATTGTCAAGATACACACCCTCGTAGTCTTTTTCGTTTTCCTCGGTAATTTCGGGAGGCGCTTCCGGATCGTAAGCCTTTGTACTTACGGAACAGATGACCTCACCTGTTTTGTAGTTATATACAACGCAAGCACCGTCTTTGCCGTAGCCTGACAATACATCGTAAGCCGCTGCGCAGGTGTCTGCATCTACCGTAAGATTAATGTCATTGCCCTTTCTTAGAGAATCGGGCATATTCAGTCCCCAAATAAGATTATATCCGATAAGCTGGGAACGGTATCTGCTCTGTAAAGCAGTAGAAATATTAGAAGAATTATCGCCTATTGTGTGCAAAAGCGAAGTTCTGACGCTTTGGTTTTCATTATAAACTCTTTTTCCGTCAACACTTTGAGCAAGAATATTGCCGTTGCGGTCATAAATTGTACCTGCCTTTGCAAGTCCGTCGGTTCCTGCGATGTGGTAGTTATAGTGCTGATCTACCCAATCGCCCGAATTTGCAACGAGCTTGTAGGCAAAAAAGCCCATACCGCCGATAAAGGCTACCGTAACCGCAAATATAAGCGTACTTCTCCGTAATACTCTTTTCATTCAAACACCGTCCTTTCTCTGATTTATTCAGAGGGTACTGCAAAGCAATACCTCATTCGGTTTTGTAAGATTATTTTTTCACCGCATATGTTCTTTCGTCTGCCGCCTTGATAAATGCAATAAGTCCCCAACAGGAAAGCACACTTGAACCGCCACAGCTGATGAACGGGAATGTTACACCTGTAAGCGGAAGAATATCGGTTGCGCCAAAAACATTGAGTGAAAGCTGTATTACAAGCAAACCCGCAGCACAGCAGGCAGAAATAGAATAAAATGTACTTCTGCTTCTTGTTGTGATTGCTCTTGCATATATAACAAGGCAAGCTACCGCAACGGCGAGAGTAATTGCAACAATTACACCCATTTCTTCGGAAACCAAGCCAAAGACGAGGTCGCTCTCCGACGCTCCGACGCCCTTTAAAAAGCCGTTGCCTATGCCGACGCCGAAAAGTCCGCCGCTTGCTATATATGTAAGCACATGAGTTTGCTGATAACCTAAGTCATTTGCGTATTCCCACGCATGTCCCCAAGCCTTAAAACGGTCGAGAACATAAGATTTAAAGCGCAACACAATAGACACACCGAATACAGCCGCCACAATGGCAAGAATTACTGTTTTAAAGTCGCCCGAACGCATAAATGAGATTAAAAGGAAGGTCATAAAGAATATGAGCGCTGTACCGAAGTCACCCATTAATGCAAGCAATCCTACACAAACAGCCGAGAATATAATAAACTCAAACAAATTCTTTTTTGTCTGTAATCTGTCAAGTGTGTTTGCACCTATAAATATGTATATGATTTTTACTATTTCGGACGGCTGAAGCGAAATACCGCCAATGCTGATCCAGTTAGCCGCACCGTAAGTTATTTTGCCGAACACTATACTCACGCCGAGCAGTCCTACTGCGGCAATCATAAGTCCGTATCTTAATTTTGTTGACGAAGTTCTGTCCGGGTCCTCAATAAACTTAATTATTACGCAGAACAGCGCCATTCCCACAACTGCGGCAATAAGCTGTACATAAGCCGACCTCTCTACCTGCCGCACAAGCAGCATTACACCCACGCCCGTCAAAAACAGCGCAAGGCTTTCAAGTTCAAAACTCACCCTTTTAAGTACCTTTGAAGAAACAAAGAAAAATGTCCATTCTGCCACTGCAAGGCATCCGAAAAGTACGAGCGGTGAATACTTGTTGGTACCGTCCTGCCAAAATACCGCCTCTACGCACATAAAGAAATGGAAAAGCGTGATTAAAAGCATAAGCTTCCACGACTTCATTGCAGGCTTGTTGTTGGCTTTCTTAAAAAACCAACTGTAACGGAGATTTTCGTCATAATCTTCGCCACGCAAAAACTGAAACTGCGAATTGCCCACACTGATAACATCGTCAATAAGCACTCTGGTTCTGCCCACAGCTTCTTCGCCGTTTACATATGTACCACCTTTTGAACCCGTATCGCAGATATACCAGCCGCTGGCTCTTCTCAAAAGAACGCAATGATTTCTTGAAACGGCAGGGTCATCAACGACAATGTCGCTTGCCCTGCTTCTGCCGATTGAATTTTCCCAGAAAATAACAGGAAGTTTAAGTCCTGTAACTGTATTGTAAAGTGTAACAAGAGGCTTTTCGGGCCTTCTGCGACGACGCATTGCAGCATAGCACTGATATACAATTATAATAGCATATACGGGCATTAATATTCTTAACGCAACAATGGCTAAATCGTAAATTACCGTCATATCAAGCACAGGCATCCTCCTTGTAATCATAGCTAAAGTTATACATTTATCATAATACCGCATTTTGGTAAAAAAGTCAATAAAAAAAGGCGGTTGACCCCTCAACCGCACAATATTATTTATCAAAAGCTATTATTTGCTTATTAATACCCGTAAATAATTGTCATAATCAGCATTATTACAGGCTGATGCAAAAGATATATTATAAGACTGTATCTTCCTATTACATTTAATATTGGAATTTTAAAATAAAAATATTTCTCCCATTTTATTTTCTTTATTATACGCCATAAAAATATTCCGAACACAAACATAAACAGCCACGGAATTATCGAAAAATAGTCGCTTGAAACAAAATCATACGAACGAAAGCCCAAGAATGACAGATATTTATATTCGTACAAAAAAGACGGCAGTTCAATAATCGGTATTCCCAAAAAACCTATGTAGCCTGTCGGAACTCCGTATGTAACGGCATAAAGCATAAAGCTCAAAATTGCACCCACTACAGTAGGAATTGCATTAAATAAGTCTTTCAGTGCCGAACATATAAGCATTGAAATACCCAATAAATTCAGTATTCCGAACCAAACAACCTGACTTGGTATAGCTATTGCAGTAACTGCTGTAACAACAAAACCGCATAAGCTCACTATTATTCCGTTTCTGACCGTATGATTTGAAAAATTAAAAGACACTCCCGAAATAATAATAAACGATACACAAATAAAGCGTTCCCATACGGCAAAAAATGAGTTTGTAAAAGCAGAGCCGTCGCCGTATATTATAAAAATATCATACAATGCGTGAAACGCAACCATATTAATAACGGCAAAGCCACGGATTGAATCAATTAAGTCATATCGTTTTTTACTTTTCAGAGTGTCCTTGTTCATTCGCAAATTCCTTACTTATCCTGTTTCATTCTGCGGTTAAACAGCAATACAGCACAAGCAAAAATTACTGCGGCATATCCGAATACCCAAAGTAATTCGGGTATTATCTGCGAATAATTGCCCTCAAGCGCTGCCCTTAAAGCATTTACGCAATGAATAAACGGCAAAAATTCTGCGATTTTTTAAAATGCACCGCCTACAAGCGAAATGTCAAACCATATATTTGAAAGCCATGCCGACAGGTTTGTGAGTACCACACCGCATATTATACCTACCATTTTATCACTAAATGCCGTACCGCACAATAGCCCTATTGAAATATATAAAAAAGCAGGAACAATACTTACAACCGCCGCAAGCAAAATATTTGCCGAAAAAGATAAACCGAAAATCAGCGCAAACAAACAGGTAACAAGTGTTTGCAATAAAGCCATAGGAATGAGCGGTACTGTATAACCGAGTATGTAGCCGCTCGGCTTAAGGGGCGAAGCGTAAAGTCTGATAATAAAAGCCGTGCATCTGTCTTTTGAAACCAAAAGCGCAGAAAAAAGCGACAAAAACACAAGTCCGAATGCGCTTATTCCGCCCGTAAGATTTTTAATTTCAAACAAGGTCATATGTGCCTCTTTCGGAATACTTGAGTTAATTACCGACAACAAAACAAGCAATACAATAGGAAAAGCAATACCGAAAATTGATGTTAAAACATCTCTCTGCAATTCCTTTGCATTTCTTGACGCAAAAGCTAAAGTTTTCATAATCATTTACCCTCTTCCGCAATTTTCACAAAAGCGTCTTCAAAAGATGTGGCATTAACGCTGTTTTTAAGTTCGTCAGCCGTACCCTCAGCCACAAGATTTCCCTTTACCATAATACCTATGCGGTCTGACAGCGACTCCGCCTCTTCGAGATAGTGAGTTGTAAGGATTACCGTAATCTTACCTTTTAAAGCGCTGATTTTATTCCACAATTCTCTTCTTGCCAAAACATCAAGTCCCAAAGTCGGCTCGTCAAGAAATAAAATTTCAGGGTCGCTTATAAGCGCCATTGCAATGCTCAATCTTCTTTGCCAGCCGCCCGATAAAGTTTTTGCCTTTGACTTTGCAACTTCCGCAAGCTCAAAATCAGCTATCATATTCTGCGCTTTCTGCACCGCCGTTTCTTTTTCAAAGCCGTATATTTCAGCTATCAGCTCAAGATTTTCTCTTACGGTCAGATTTGGCGCAACTGCGGTTTCCTGCGGTGATACATTAATAATTCTCTTAACATCTTTGCTGTCATTTACAATGCTGTATCCGTTAAGCACAGCGTCACCGCTTGTCGGCTTAATCAGACACGAAAGCATTTTTATTGTTGTCGACTTGCCCGCACCGTTTACGCCGAGCAACCCGTAAATTTCGCCTTTATTTATAGAAAGATTAATTGAATTTACCGCAACTTTATCTTTGTATTTTTTTGTAAGATTTTCAGTTTTTATCGCTAACATAAATAAAACCTCATTCCTCAAACACAAAATCACTTGCAATAGAACGGCTTACCTTGCCTATTCCCAAGCCACGCTTTATATCCCCGACAACGAGCAGTTTATCTCCGGGTTTAATGTCAAAAACATCTCTTGCGTGTTTAGGAATAACTATCTGACCACGCTCGCCTACTTTTACAATGCCGAAAACATATTTTCCGTCCTCCGAATTTGTCGATTCCTCTTCAACGGATATTTTATCGTGTACAAGCTCATCGAGCGATATTTCATAAAGATTAGCAAGTTCGCTGCATTTTATAACATCGGGAATACTCTCTTCGTTCTCCCATTTAGCCACAGACTGACGGGAAACATTAATTTTTTCCGCTACTTCTTCCTGTGAATAACCCTTTGCTTTGCGCAGCGCCTTTAAATTCATACCAATCATATTTTTCACACCCTTCATAGCCTAAGTATAGCACAGCAAATATGAGCGAACAACCAACTAAAACAAACAAGGTGTGTTAAAAACGGTTGCATTTTCTAAATCTGATATATAAAAATTTTTGCATTTTATAGATTACGCAATATATTATGCGAATTTAGCATATTCTTTAATTTACAAAATTGTGAACACTATATTATTATAAGTATTGCACAAATTTATAATGTGAATTTCTATCACAAAATTAATTAAAAGTACTTAACAATAATCAAATATATGATATAATGATATTGTAATAATAAATACATTAATATCACAATTTAAAAACATTGTGTGAAATGTATATAATTTTTGCTGTATACAGTTAAACTAAACTTTTTATTATTTGGAGGTGACACAAAATTTTATAATTTAACTTTTCCTAAATAGATATTTTTTAATTATTTACTTACAAGTGAGGATGGGTAAAATGAAAAGACATATTAAATTTATAAGTATAGCATTAGCAACCATGTTAAGCCTTAGTGTTGGAGCAGTTAGCGCTAAGGCTGCAACAAATCCCTTTAATCTTAATTATGCTATGGGAGCAATAAAAGATACTCAAACGCCTGTTTTGGATGAAAATTCTGAGAACGCTCCATCAGGAGCAGTTTTATTACCGTCATCAGTAGACCTTAGTTTAAGTGAGAGCTTTCCAAGTGTTGGTAATCAAGGTAGTGTAGGATCATGCACTGCGTGGGCATCAACTTATTATCAATTCGGCTATCAAGTTGCGTCAATGAATTCTTGGGATGCGAAAAATGATCCGACTAAGCAATTTTCACCAAAGTGGACATATAACTTGTGTAACAATGGTATTAATAAAGGTTCTCTTTATGCAACAATATATTCAGTGCTTGCTAATCAAGGAGCAGTTAGGTATTCTGAGTTTGCTCCATCGGGAGTTGCTACCAGAGCAGAATATGGTACATGGTATCTTGATACTGAAGGAATGAAAAGAGCATTACAATACCGTATAAGTGACTATGAACATCTTTGTTTTGCTGATGTAGAAGCATCTACACCTATTACTAATTCAAAATCTGCATGCTTAAATGTTATGAAAAGTTTATTAAATTCAGGAAATGTCTTAACTTTTCAAACAGATTTTGGTGAATGGGATTATATGAAATTATCTTCACAATACAATTCTGCACTTAATGGTCAATATGTGTGTATAAAGCATTATGATCCAGATGATAAGTGGAGCGGACATGCAATGGCAATAGTCGGCTATGATGACAATATTTCATATGATCTTAACGAAGATGGAATAATTCAAAATTATGAGAAAGGCGCATTTAAAATTGTAAACTCTTGGGGAGAACGATATGGTAACAATGGATATATGTGGGTTATGTATGATGCCTTAAACAGAGTTTCAAATGCTACAAATCAAAATGTTCCTAATAGAGAACCCATATTTGATGATTATGCTTACAATATAATTACAGTTGAAGAGTATCCTTTAGATTTGGTTGCAGAAGTAACAATATCACAGTCTTGTAGAAATCAGATAAAACTTAAATTAGGTCAATCGGAAACTGATATAACTACACCACAATATACCCAAAACACATTGTTTAATTATTCTGGTGGAGCTTATAATTATTCTGGATTATCTACTACACCAATGGAAGCAACTTTTGCTTTTGATTATGGTAATTTATGCAATTCAGAAATTACAAGAAAAAATTATTATATTTCTATTAATGACTTATATTCTGGTAATAGTACTCATATAAAAAATATTAAGTTAATTGATAGTACCGGAAAAACTGTTACAAATGATAATGTTAATGATATATTTGATAGGGGAACAAAACTATATTCTTATAGAATTGGTATGGTTGGCGATGTAAATAATGATGGATACATAGATTCAAGAGATATTACAGATTTACAAAGCTATTTATCAGGTAATATTGATTTTACTTCGGATGATATGTTAGTTGCCGATGTTAATGGTGATGGTGAGATTAGTGTTAATGATGTATTAGATATACAATACTATGTAGCCGGATTTACTGACTCATTTGCAAACGGACATTTTGTAAAATTAGGTTAAAAGTCTAAAGCTATATAATATAATACAATGACAATAATATAGTGTTTACAAAATTGTGAACACTATATTATTGACAAAAATGCACAAAAGCACAAAATTGTTTTCAGCTAAAAATGCACTTATAATATTGAAAATATTATGATATAATTATGATATAAAATTATTATATTTTAATAGTTTTGAATAAAAAGTTAAATCAGAGAGGATTTGAGGATTATGAAAAAAATTATAAAAGCGGCTTTGTCGGGCGCACTTGTAATGGGTATGCTTGCTGCACAGTGCTTTTCAACTTCTGCGATGATAAGACCTATAATTACAGGCGATGTTGACTGGAATTTTAAAGTAGATGTAAACGATGTAACACTTCTTCAGAATGCGCTGGCAGGAAGTGCAGAAATTGATAAAAGTCAAAATTATGCAGGCGATGTTAATTTTAACGGTGTAACCAATGTTGAAGATGTTACACTTATTCAATTACATATTGCCGGAAAGTATGAATTTGAGAGAGATAGTACTGCTTTGGAACACATTATCCGTAATTTTTGCGCCGATTATGATTCCGGAAAGGCAATGACAGGCACTCCTGTAACATTTACCGCAACAATGTATTCGGGCGTTACACCGTTCAGCTATGAATTTTTGATTAACGGCGAGGTTGTTCAGCAAAAATCTGAGTCAAACACATTTACTTATACATTTAGTGAAAGTGGCAGCTATGATGTTTCGGTAAGGAGTTATAACGCTATTGATGATTGCACAGAGGAAACCCTGTATAATTATACGGTAGTTGACGCATATGAAAGTGAAAACCCTGTTATTTGCGGTATTCATACAGATGTCGATTATATAGGCTTTGCTGAAAATACTCTTACAATATCTGCAAACGCAATTTTTGGAACAGCGCCGTACCAGTACAAGTTCACACTTGACAACGGATTGTTAGTTCAGGATTATTCCGAAAGCGCTGATTTCGCTATTGATATGGAAAGCCTTTATTATGAAGGAACACCTTTAAAAATTGGTGAGCACACTGTACTTGTAGAAGTAAAGGATGCAGACGGCAAAACCGCACAGGAAACATTTACATTTGAAGTTAAAGAACCAAGAATGTGATTGTCCGAAACAGCATAATATGATATAAAAATTCAGCCGACAAACTTAGTTTTGTACTATGTTTGTCGGCTTTTTATTATTTGTCAAAGTTGGTGGGATTAGGTTTTAGGAAATTATCGGTCGGGCAACAAAGTAAAGAAAAAGATAAACTTTCCGTCCCGAATATAAAAGTTTGGTCAACCTTTTCAAAGGTTGTGGGTGTGGGCAACGCCCACAAATGCTTTATGCTGTCGCAAATTTTGATAGCCAAATGGCTTGCCGTTTGGCGGCTTGAACATAACGGCGAGAGCATAAAAATTGCGATAGCAACAAAAGAAAAGGCACGCTACTAAAACTACTAATTTGCCTCTTTTCAAGGGCAAATTAGCCACACACAAAAACCTTTGCATCCTTTATAGTATCTTTTTCTAAGACTGCTCAAGTGCAACTTTCTTACTTTCTGCCACTCATTAGTCTTTACTTTTGTTTTATATTAAAATCTTGATTAATCTAAAGTTTGGTTATTCTACAATATAATTACAACTGTTTGTTTTAATTACAAATCAGTTCGCTTTTATTATTTAATGGGCTCTGCCCAAACCCGCAACCCTTTAAAAAGGGTTGACCTAAATTTTGAATTTATTAAACCAAACTTTGTGTGTTAAACATCATTTACAAATACCACCGTTTCTCCTTAATCTGCCATTCTTGCCAGTAAATTGACTTTTATGCCAAATAGTTGCAATTCTTGTCATTAATGTGTATTATATTAGTTGTAAACAAAAATATGCAATCAAAAAATTAAAGAAATGAGGTAATTGTTTATGAGTAAAGCAGGTGCAATTTTAATCACATTTTTCCTTGGTGGTTTAGGTGTACACAGATTTTTGACAGGTAAAATCGGTACGGGCGTAATTTGGCTTCTTACAGGCGGTGCTTGTGGTATTGGTTGGCTTGTTGACCTTATTATGGTTATTGCTGGTAAATATACTGACAAAGACGGTAATGTATGGGGTACAAACTGATCTTATACATAATGGAAGGGGTTACTAATGGCTTTATGTGTTAAGATCAACAACATAAAAGCCAACAATTCCTATTTTATTGAAAGTTTTTACAAAGCAATTAAAGACAAGCATTTTTCAGCCGGTGTTCCGTCACTGACTAAATACGGTGCCGCAAGTGTTATAACATTCCCTGCAATTGACAGTCAAAACCAAGTATGGATTATGAAAAACGGTTTATCTACCAAGTCGCATAAATTTTCCATACAGAAATCATATGAGGCAGGTCTTGATAATATCGAAAAAATCACTTATCCCGACTCTGAAAATCATAATTCTTTCGGCTTTGATTCGATTATTAACGACAATGCAAAAAAATGCGAACATCTTGTTGACATCACTGCAAAAAAGCTTTTAAAACTTAATCTTTAAAACCGACAGGTACAATCAATTTCCGATTGTACCTGTTCTTTTTATGGTTTTATTCTAAATGTTGGGGTAACAATAATAAATTATGGTTAGCAAATTGTAAAATGAAGATGAAAGAATAAAAAAGAATATCCATAGAAACGATTTCGTAATAGAATTAAGTTACCACACCTAAATTTGAAAGAAAATCATCACTATGGATACACTTAATTTTACACAAACACACAAAAGGTCAACACTTAACAAGAGAAACCTTGTGCTTGAGCGTATCTGATGAATGATACAACGCTGAATTTGTGCATTTGGAAAAGCCGCTTCAATAGCTTGTCTGAAACCTGTCAGACCGTCCACGCAGAACAGAAATACAACTTTTTTTATTCATAACTATAGACCTCTTGATATGTAAACTTTGTTTCATTGCATCTCCTTTAATTAAGTTTACTGTTGTTACAGTCCTGTTTCAGAGGAACTATATCTTTTTTAAGTAAGAAGAAGGGCGTACAATATTACAGATTTTATTTAAAATAATGCTAATTAATATCGGTACAAATAGACCAAATATAAGATATACAAAAGCCCACTGTTGCAAACCGTTTGGGAGATAGTAGTACCATATACTTGATTTAAATGATGCAATATTAAAGTCACCAAACAATGAGCCTGAAGTAATGCAGCTTAATCCGTAGAATACAAATTTTAGGCACATAAAGCCTACAAGCTGATTTACCATAATTCCGTATGTGTTGTCAGCTATAAGCCTTACAAGCTTGCTGTTTCCTATGGCAGGTACAAGCAATCTTGAAACTCTCAACCAAAATGCAATTGCTGTGATTGACGAGATATACGGAATTACAAAACCGTTGTTGAAATTAGTGAACGATGACGGCGTGTACTCCAAATTTTCGCAAAAAGTTAAAAGTATCAGCTGTACAACAAATATAATTGCAAAGTACGCAACATTATTGAGAGTGTCTTTCTTTTCAAGCACAGCTTTATAAAAGCGTCCGAATTCATAACACGGCAGGAAAAACATTGTTCTGACAAAAAGTTTCACTATACCGTTAATTGCAGTCGGATTTTCTATTGCAGTGTTAATTCCTATCATTCCGATTGCGAGATATACTATCAAAACTATAAATTCATTGTCAAGGTGAATCAGTTTCAAAAATTTTCTGAACAGCACATTTATTATACAAACCAAAAACAGCGGGTACACAAACCATGAACCAAGGTTATATTGAAAAGCCTCACCGTCAACAAACGGCATAACAAAAAGATTGTATAAATCAGGCTTTGCACCTATAGTAAATCCAAACAAACCGAGAAATGCAACCATTCCACCGTAAAATATATTCCACAGATACGCAGGAATAAGAAGCCGCTTTGTTCGTTTCCATATGTATTTTCCGATATTTTCTTCATAATCGGTTTTGTAAAAATATCCCGATATAAATACAAACAGTGCCAAATTATACGAATACGGCGGAAACCAGTTATAAGCAAGTTCCATTCCGCCATGATAACAATGTCCGGAAACTATAATGATAATTCCGATTGCCGACAAAAGTTTGAATTGCAAATTCACCCCTCAGTCAGTATTAACGCTACGCAAATTTCTACCCTTTTCCAAAATTCAACTCTCCTTAATTTTTGATTTATATTAAATATTACTGCTTATTTTCCCCTTTTACTTAGAGCGTATCTGAAAACAGAAGCGGAGAAACAAATATGCTCTACAAATATTTTACCGAAAAGCTCTTAGGATTGCAAGATGTTAATATAGAAAAAGTTGAAGAAATTGATAATTCAATCCATATTAACTGCCGATTAAAAAGAAAACCTCATAAATGCCCCTGTTGCGGTAAATTAACTGATAAGGTTCACGATTATCGTGAACAGCCTATAAAGGATATTCCTGCCTTTGGTAAGCACATCTTTATTCATCTTTATAAGCGTCGATATCGTTGCTCCTGTGGCAAGTGTTTCCGTAACCGTATTTTACATATGTTTTCTCACCAAATGCAAAAACAAGCGATAGCTTGATTTACTATCGCTTGTTCATTTCAATTCTTCTTTTTCGGGTTTACCCCAACTATTGACATAGAGCCTTTCATCTTTTTTGGGTTTACCCCAACTATTGACATAGAACCCTATAATAGTAATTTAGACAAACTTTTAGATAACAAAAAAACAGAGCAGCTATAAAAACTACTCTGTTATGGCTCCCCCAACTGGGCTCGAACCAGTGACATCATGATTAACAGTTTGAATTTGCTAAAATAGCTTGTAACTGCTCTTCAACTGTTCCAATTCCCCTGCACCTGATAAGAGGTATATTAATTTGTTCAAAAAGTTTATTTTTAAAATCGTCTTTTTCGTCGCTGTGGCTGTTATCGTCAAGCTCTATTGCAACTACTATTTTCAATGTTTCTTTATCCAGCAACAAAAAATCAATATGCTTACATCTGATTTTTGCAAAGTATTTCATATATTCAGATTTGTTATTAACTTCTACAAAATCTGCAAGTCTGACTTTTGCAAGAGGAAGTAAATTTTTGCTTTCTGCAATCTTCTGCAACTGCTTGTAAAAATAAAATTCGTTCTTTGTAAACAAATACTTTTTCTTATACGATTTATAATCATCAACGCTGATGTTTTCTTCTTTCTCTTCTTCAACATCTACAGTATTTGTCTTATCAACATTCAAGTTTTTGCTTTGCTGTAACTTTTCATTAGTTTTCTTATTTCTAACGCTTTGCGATGCTACTTCTAATATTATTACTATAATACCTATTACAATTAATATTCCCCAGTTCATTTTATTCTCCTATTTCATTTCGATTTTATGTATTTTATTCTGACCCGATATATTTAATTGGTTTTTAATATCATAATTTGGTGTTGGATTTTTAGTTAGTCCTAAAATATAATCAGTGCTAACATTAAATTTTTTTGCATAGTTAATCAACATATCTAATGAAATCTGTCTTGTTCCTCTTTCATATTGTGATATTGTGATTTGGTTTACATTAAATTCTTTAGCTAATTCAGATTGTGTTAAATCTGCATCTTCTCTTAAAGCTTTTATAATTTCGTTAAATTTCATAAAAATTCCTCGCAAAATTCTATAAAATATCAGTTATATTTTATCACTTTCTGCTGAAATATATTGACAAATAGTTCATTTTGAATTATAATATAATAAAATAGTTCAATATGAACTATCAGATTTAAAGGGGACATTAAAAATGCTTGAAAACACACAATTCAAAGAACTTAAGCTTAATGTAAATAAAACAAATATGGTTAAGCTTTGTAAGTTTTATTTTCATGAGATTTTAAATAAAAAATTATCAGATTTCTTCTTTTTCAAATATCAGCGTGACAGTTTTTATGTGCTTGAATGTAGTTGTTATGAATTTCATTTATTTGTTAATTGTTGCAAAGTTCTTTTAACTGAACGCAATTCTGATGTTTCTTATATCGTTGATTATGACGATTTATTCAAATTTTACATTGTTAAAGAAAAATAAAAATAAAGGGGACATTAAAATGACAGAAAATGAAAGAATTATTCATAATGAAAAAATGATTAAATTAGCTAAACAAGCTGGTGCATCAGTTCTTGAATATAATGATGATGGTCTAATTGTTGGATACGGCACTGATTCTGATTATGACACTCACGCTGTTGATATTTCTAACGGTCTTGGCTATTACGACAACGACGGCTATTATCGTTCATTTTAACCTGCGGAAATAATATCATTTTTTATTAATTTACATAACATTCGGTTTAGGTCGAATAAAAGAGACACAAATTAGAGTAATTCTCCCGGTAGGCATAACGGAGTATGTAACACTACGATTTTTAAGTTACTTAATGTCAAGTCTTTCCGAATGTCCCTATAAAATCTATTCTAATCAAGGAGGCAACAAAATGAATGATGTAAAAATGATAGTAGGCTATCGTTCAGGTGATTTCGTCACTGAGCAGGGAGAACGCATTGAATATCATAGACTTTCAGTTCTCAGCCAGTCAGACGATACAACCGGACTGAAAGCCGAAGAAGTAAAAGTAAGAGATTCCGAAGTCCTCGCAAGTGCAAAGCTGGGTTCATTCGTCAATCTTTACTTTGACGACAAAAAGAAGTGTATTCTTATCAACGAAGTTGAAAATGTTGATGATGATACATTGAACGCATTTACAGCGGTTTGGGGTGCATAAAATGACAGGATTTGCACTTGGAATGTCTTTTACATTGCTTTGTATGTGGTTATATAAAAAGCGTAAAGACAAGTTCCGCCCCGGTGATGAAGAAGTTTGCAAAAAGTGTCAATTCAAAGACGCTGTAATGAGCACTCTGGCAGGTGATGACAATGGCAACGATTGATGAGCTTGGAAACATTAATTTACAAGGTTTTCAATGTATAATTGGATTGTTGGCTGTAATTATCGGCATTTTGGCAGCTAAAGCCTTTAGCTTTTGGAAGTGGTGATTTAATGAACTATATTCATGAATTATTTGCTTGTTTTCCATATGGGTTTGGTGTTGGCTTTGCTCTTTACACTTGCTTATCTTTACTGTCATTCGGTATTCGTAAGGCTGTTAGTCTTTTGAATATAAAATCTTAAAATTTTGATGAAAGGAGTACAAATTATGTCTAAAATCAAGTCATTTTTCAAAAAACATTCAAAGAAAATTGTAGTTTCTGCAATTGCTTGTATGACTGCTGTTATTGGTTGTTTCTCAAGCTTTGCCGCAGAGACTGGACAGGCTGCAAGTTCATCTGATCTTCAGTCAAGTTTTTCAACCGCAATCAGCTCAATTCAGAGCGATATTCTCGGTTATATCGGCTTAGCTCTTCCTATCGGTCTTGCTATCTTTGGTGCAATTATTGCAATCAAAAAAGGCATTTCGTTTGTTCGTGGACTTATCGGCAGATAATTGTTTACCTCTCAATCAAATTTAGGGGCAGGGTTTTAATGCCCTGCTCCTATTTTTTAGCTTTTAGATTGTGAGGCACGCCGTAGGCAATTTCGGAAATCTGATGTATCTATTCTCTGAAAAAAGTTTTTAAAAAAAGTTTAGTCTTTACTCGGAAAAAGCAAATGATAAAATGTTTAAGCCGAGTGACTTAAAATGAGTTTTAGCTTTTGAGTTGCTCGGCGACTTAAAGCTATCATTTGCTTTTGGAGAGTCAAGACCTCCGCAGGAGCTTTTTTTCAAAAGTTTTTTCAGACATAGCAGACTTAAAAAACGGGCGTTCGTAGTGCCGCTTGCGGCCCAATTGGGGACCCGCATTATAATTTTTTCCTGCGGGTTTTCCGGTGGGCGGGTTTAGAAAAAGCATTTTCGCTTGCGGAAATGCTAAACCTTATTTTCAAACTTTCCTCTTAATCAAAATCTTATTATATTACATTAATAGTAATTCTTAAAATATTAAATCAGGCAATTTGTCTGATTTGATATTTTAAAAATTACGAACCTATTAAACATCTAAAAGGTGTGATTTTATGGCAATTTCACTTTACAGTGGTACACCGGGAAGTTACAAGAGTTATCACGCAACTGCAGATATAATAAGTTGGCTTGGAGCTGGTAAGAATGTTATTGCTAACTATCCTGTCAATGCCCGGAAGTTTTACAAAAACCGAAAAAATTTAGGTAAGTTTATTTTTCTGCGTAACAGTGATTTAACTATTGACTATCTTTTAAAATTTGCAAAAGAGAACCATAAGCCCGGCAAGCTCAAGGCTCAAACTCTCATAGTAATTGATGAAGCAAGCATAATGTTTAATGCCCGTCAATTTGTCCGCAAAGACCGTATGGAGTGGGTAAACTTCTTTGCTAATCATAGGCATTTTAATTTTGATGTTATTTTAATTGCACAAAATGACCGAATGCTTGACCGTCAGATAAGGGGATTGCTTGAGTACGATTATAAGCATAGAGCTTTACGAAATTGGAATTTGGCAATGGCTCTTGTGTCAATAGCCTGTAAAGGTTTGTTTCATTGCGTTGAATATTGGTATCCTTGCAAAATCAAAACAGGAACGCAGCTTAAACGCTTTAACAAGAAGATAGCTGCTTGTTATGATACTATGGCACTTTTCAATTTTAAAGAAGATAAAAACAAATCTACTAATCAGACTTCCAACGCTGATGCAAAGCCTAAACAGCAAATAGATGTAGAAAAAATGAAAGAGAGGTTACGAAATGCTATTAAGAATAAAAACCTTGTTCAGCAAGAAGAACATCAAGAAGCTGCTCCGTAGTTCTCTGTGTTTTTTACTTTGCATAATGACTGTAATATGTTTCGGCGGTGTGCTTGCACCGGCACAGGCTCACGCTTTCGCATTAGTTGATGACGCTATTTATTTTATAGTTGCTTTTTTAATATGCTGCGGACTGACATTTTCGACAACATCTGCAGCCACTGCCGCAGCACAACAGTTTTATGCACAAGCTCCGCCGAGTGTTCAAGAAATTATAGACTATCAAGCCGAACAGCTGCAGAAAGATTCAGCTTTACCGTTTGGTGTGCTCGCAGTTCTAAAGAGTCAATGGAAAGCTTTAATTGATGAGTTTATGGCTCAGTTTCCGCAATTCTGCAATATTGATGTTGATTATACTAATCTCTTGAATCAGCAATTAACTGATGGCATGTCTTTTTATCAAACATTAATTTCTGATTCAAGTAAGGTAATATATTTCGATGTTCCATGGTATGATGATTCTTATGTAACTACTCAACTTTCTAACTCATCAACTTTAACTTTTTGCACTTCTTATAATATTTCTCGTGTAATTGGTTCTACAGCATATTCTTATCTTTCATCTCGTGATTATTTTAATTCTTCTGACGGTACTCATTATGCTGTTTTTTCTGTACCTAATTTAAATTTAACTGGTTATTTTACTCTTGGTCCTCGACAATTTAATACACCATCTCTTTTTCAACGTTTTTATAAATCTGTAGACTGTCCGGGTTATTTGACATGGAATGGTCATTTGGTCGATTTGCCTCTCTTTAATTTTTTTTATAAAGGCGAAATTTGTTCTTTAGAATTTTCAATTAATGGGCTAATTATTTCAACTGCAAGTTACGCTAATATAGTTGCTGATATGCTGTCCGACGATGTTATTTTGCCTAATGACAATCTTATTAATTGCGATGATTTAACTATACGCTCAGTTGATTTGATGAAGTTACTATATGGCGAAGATGTATTCGGGGTAGGAGTTGACGCTGCTCATCTTCCTGGAATTGACTCTTTCCCTTCAACAGCTGATGATTTAACAGATGTATCAACTTATCCTGATTCAATCGGTATAAGCGTACCTCGTGACTTATCAGACACAATAACAAAGACCGCAGAAGACATTAGAACAGTAGACAAAGACAAGACCGACACAGACGATAAAACTGACACAAAACCAGGCGAAAGCAAGCCTAACAAGCCGTCAATTCCGGGTTTGAGCTTGCCGGAAATCCTTTTCAAGGAAAAGTTTCCGTTCTGCTTGCCATGGGATTTATACAACCTCTTTGCAGGCTTGCAAACAGAGGAAGAAGCTCCACGCTTTGTGGTTCCGTTCAAATTTGAGCGGCTTGGCATAGATGAAGAAATAGTTATTGATTTCTCGGACTATGAAGAACAAATTAAAATTATACGATTTTTCACCGGAGCTATGTTTGTTCTTGCTCTGATTATGATTTCAAGAAAGCTGATAGGTGCGCAATAATGGAAGTATTTGGAGAAATATGGAATTGGATATGTGATACCCTATACGATTTGCTGAAAAGCATTATAGATTTACTTCCTGACAGTCCGTTCAAGTTGCTTGACAGTACACCTATTCAACCTTATTTAAAATATATCAACTGGGTTATTCCTGTTGATTTTATAATTGACACTCTCTCATTATGGTTAGTTGCTGTTGCAGGTTACTATACATATAGTGCAATCCTCCGAATGCTGAACACAATTGACTAAAAATATATTGACTGCGGGGTGGCGGTTTGAACCGCCGGGGCCCTGCAGTCAAAAAAATTGAGGAAATGGGTTTCCTCTCAGGGGGGCAAGCTAATAGCCCCCCTCTACCTACAATACACGCAGAACACGCAGAAAGGGACATTATTATGGATAACAAAATTATGATAGACTGGTTTAGTTTTACTACTTCTATTTGCTCTCCTGAAGACATTATAGAATTATTAGGAATGACAGACTGCCCATTTACTGAAACATACGGCTTTTACGGTTGGCAAAATAGATTATTTTTCGGCGGTGTTTCTGTAATGTACGGTGGACATGACGGTCTTGTTATGCTCGAAATGAGTGGTCAAGGTTGTAGAACGTTTGAAACACTTGGCAACGGCAATTTTAAAAATATTTTCCAATTCTGCGTATATAATGTATGTGATTGCAATATAACAAGACTTGATGTTGCGTATGATGATTTTAAAGGTTATTTGAACCTTGATGAAATAGTTAAAGATACAGTAAAAGGTAATTTTGTAGCAAGAACTCGAAAATGGGAAGTTATTCAGAGTTCAGACGGCAGATGTGTAGTTCACGGTACTCGCAAAGGTTCGGTTCTTATTAGAATTTATGATAAAGCTGCAGAGAGAAATCGTTCTGACGCGATCCCGCACTGGGTAAGATGTGAATTACAGTTGCGACAAGAAAGAGCTGCAGAGTTTGTCAGATTAATAGTTATGGAAGATGAAATAGTTGACAAATTATATTTTGCTGTCTTAAATCATTATCTTCGATATGTTCAACCTTCCAGCTCTGATTCTAATAAATGGAGATTTGATATAGCCGAGCATTGGTTTGATTTCTATAATTCAGCTGAAACAGCTCCAAGAAGTATATATGTTGCTCCGGGAATGGAATACAATGCATCTAAACTTCGTCATACATATGGTCATAACTTTGGCGGTGGTATTTATACGTATATTAAAATTTTCGGAATTAATACATTGCTTGAAGATGTTGAAAAAGCAAAACCTCGACTTAATCCTAAATATAAAATGTTATTAGCTGAAGATGAGGAATTAAGGCGGGTTAATTACTGTGAACATATTGAAAGCATATGAAATGTTTATGCAGGAGCAAAAATTTAGGGGTAATTCAGTTTACACTCTTGAATATTATGAACGCACATTAAAAATGTTTCTTGACTTCTGTTCACCTGATATGGATATAGAAGATTTAGACATTATGATTTTTAAATCATACCAATTACATCTATTTGAAAGTAGAAATATTAATAAAATATCAGTCAGAACATATGCAAGAGCCGTTAAAGTCTTTTATCGTTGGCTATATTTTGAAGAATACATAGACATAGATATTAATAGGCTTAATCTTATGAAAGCGAATAAAGAGGTTATTTTACCTCTTACAGATGTAGAAGTCAAAAATCTGCTTGCATTGTATGATAATACTACAATTCTGAATTGTAGAAATCGTACTGTTATTATGTTAATGCTTGACTGTGGTTTGCGGCTGGCGGAAGTTGTAAATCTGAAATGTAGTGATATTGATATGAATAATAGATATATCATAGTAAATGGCAAAGGTTCAAAGCAAAGAGTAGTGCCTTTTGGCTCTTCTCTACATGCCCAATTATCAGCTTATTATAACTATCGTAGTAATATTACAGTAGTTTTTGATAGTCTTTTCTTAACGCAGCGTAATGCACCTATTACTAATAACACAATAAAAATGCTTTTTGCTCGAATTAAAAAGAAAAAAGGTTTTTCAAGGATTTATCCTCACCTGCTCCGGCACACATTCGCTACCAACTTTGTATATAATGGCGGTAATCTTGAAGTGCTGCGTGTGTTGATGGGACACTCAACAATAAATATTACTCAAATTTATATACACCTTGCGGCTCAAATGCATCTTGTAAACGATAACTATAATAGTAATTTAGACAAACTTTTAGATAACAAAAAAACAGAGTAGCTATAAAAACTACTCTGTTATGGCTCCCCCAACTGGGCTCGAACCAGTGACATCATGATTAACAGTCATGCGCTCTACCGACTGAGCTATGGAGGAATATAGTGCAAAACACCCGATTAGGTGTTTCGCCTGTGTTGGCATCTCCCTATCTTTCCGGGCCGTCACCAGCCAAGTATTTTCGGCACCACTGAGCTTAACTTCTGTGTTCGGTATGGGAACAGGTGGACCCTCAGCGTCATCAACACCAACTATTCTCTTGTATTTATTCTTCCCTTATTTGAGAAGTATATACCATCTTCATGGTGACTCGTGCGGGAATCGAACCCGCGTTGCCGGCGTGAGAGGCCGGAGTCTTAACCGCTTGACCAACGAGCCATCTGTTTGTAACAAAGGCTAATGGTCTTCTTTTCATTAGCCCCTGTTACCTTTTTGGTGCACCATCAGGGGCTCGAACCCGGGACACCCTGATTAAGAGTCAGGTGCTCTACCAACTGAGCTAATGGTGCATTTCACAGTCGCTTAGACAGCGCCCTGAAAACTGAATAAAGATTAAGCAAAGTGAGAAGCAATATTGTAAATACTTTAATAAGCTGACCAAAAGACTCTTGTGGTCAAGCCCTCGACCTATTAGTACTGCCAAGCTAAATGCCTCACGACACTTACACATGCAGCCTATCAACCTCGTAGTCCTCAAGGGGTCTTACTTGCTTATGCAATGGGATATCTAATCTTGGAGTCGGCTTCACGCTTAGATGCTTTCAGCGTTTATCCGTTCCGTACGTAGCTGCCCAGCCGTGCCATTGGCATGACAACTGGTGCACCAGAGGTACGTCCATCCCGGTCCTCTCGTACTAAGGACAGAGCTCCTCAAATATCCTGCGCCCACGACAGATAGGGACCGAACTGTCTCGCGACGTTCTGAACCCAGCTCGCGTACCACTTTAATCGGCGAACAGCCGAACCCTTGGGACCGAATACAGCCCCAGGATGTGATGAGCCGACATCGAGGTGCCAAACCTCCCCGTCGATGTGGACTCTTGGGGGAG
>OLGH01000159.1_pt1 | contig 86661 bp, 66 predicted proteins | sample 1604851 | NCBI WGS metagenome assembly OLGH01 (sample SAMEA3888894, study PRJEB22519) | human gut metagenome | biome: human gut; feature: human-associated habitat; material: faeces | place: Denmark | collected 2010 | reverse complement strand
TTTTGTCGCTTTGCAAGCAAAATCCCACTAAACCCTATAGGTTGCGGATTTGAGGTATATAAAGAACAGCCTGTGAGCTTACGTACGATTCCTAATAAAGAAATATTTTGAGATATGGCGAACATATTGAGGCCATTTTTGATTTCCAACCGTTCCAACCACGCAATATATTGCGAAGAAATATAATCTGTCCCCGGAGAGAAGAATATCGGCAAAACCAAAAACAAACATCCCCAAAAAACGCAGGAAAATACAAGACGCAATTTGTGTTTTGAAAAAAAGAAAAAAGCTAATCCTACAATCGGATATATTTTTATTAATGTTCCCAATAAAATCAAGCAAGAAGCCCAAAATTCTTTTTCTTTCTCAATTAAAACAAAAGAGAGAATAATAAATGCTGCCACAGAGATATTAAATTGTTGTACCCCCTGCGCCGTCATTAACTCACACAAAGAATACCAATAAACTATAATCCTCTGACTCTCATTGAAAGGTAACTGACGAATAGCATAAAAAAGAAAATATGTATTCATTAAAATCCAAAAAATCATCCCCAACCATTCAGGCAAGATAGAAAATGGAGCAATCACAAGCGCAAAGATCGGACCATAATGGTTTACATCATAATATTCGGTAGGATACTCCACATATAAAGGTAATCCGTTAATTACGTGAGGAAAAACATTTTCAAATATTTTATAGTTATTATATTTACCTATCAGCAATTTGACTATTGCATAAATTAGTCCAGAGGACATCCATATCCAAAAGACCGTTCTTTCTCTATGAAAAACAGTCTTTTGAAATATATGTGATAAAAAGTTGATCTCTTTTACAGCTTTCATGTCAAAACCAATATCGCTTAAGCGAAAAACTCCAACAGCAAGTCTTTGTTGTTGTCTTCAACCTATGCTTGAATAGGTCGTTTAGGGATAATAGACTTAGGAGCAGTATCCCACTTCCCTTTCAGATATATTCGTTTCTTGGCAAAGCAAGGAAACGAAAATGTCGCTATTAACAGTAAACATCCAATTTTTCTAAATGTCTTCATATTATGTTTAATATTTTCAAATGTAAACATAGAGGGAATTATTGGATGCAACAAATCGGTATATGGACAACCTTCTTTTTATATGGACAAAATTATTTCTCAGCTGCTATAAAACTGATAATAAAATACATAAACTTACTTCATATAGCTTACGCAAACGATCTAAATCCTTCCAAAATCCTTTTTTAATGCTCTTTACCTGTATATTCCACACTTCCGAAGACAAAACTGTCCCTATTTTTATACCCATATCTACTCTATTACCATCCTTTTTGTAGGATACACCCATTTATATCGCTTCCTTTTTGATTCGGACACAGCTTCCGCCGAGTACGACTTCGGAACTTATTGGCCGAATCGGAACTGACTCCCAAAAGAACAGCCTCCTCGTTTAAGTGCAAATCCAAGAAACTGAGATAACAGATCTTGGTTTCTGTTTTTGTCAGACCCAACGTATTTTCTTTCATAAAAACGCTGACATTCGGAAAAAGGGAATCAATCAGACGAATCAGGCTTCTCCATTCCTCTTCGTTTAGTTTTTGTTCGATATCAGGTTTTACTTTCCGACAGCGCTCTTTCATTGTTTCAAATAAAGAGGATTGCTTCAATTTTTCCACCCTTAATACGGTGATTTCTTTCTTATATTCACTTGTATCCTCATGCGCAGCAGCTTTCCTTTCCATCTCTGCCGTTAACTCCCGAAGGCGACCTTCCTGTTCCGTTTCTTGCTTCTCATGCCGATTTTTTTCCTCTTCTAAAAACTGTTGCTGCCGATTTATTTCAAGCCGTCTTTTCCTATCCCTCAACTGATAACCCACAATCAACAAAAGGCAAATGATAACAGCCAAAGCAAACAAAAACTGTTTCTCTGCAACAAGTTTTTTATTGTCTTGAACGACAGTGACCACATCATGCCGTTTCTCTGCATCAATAATATCTACCTGTTTTTGTTGATCATATAAAGAATCTTTCTTTGCCTGATATTGTTCCAAAAGAGAAAGCGCTTTTTCTGTATCACCAGCTTCTTTTTCGATAAGGTAACCTAAATAGAAGCAATCGATCGATGTATAAGGGTTCAATGACGGACCTGTGGCTAATGCTAAATAATAGCGGGCTGAATCAAGGAGGCTTTCATTATAATAGAGATCACTCAAAGCCAGATAAGAGGGAACTTGATCCATCGTATCAGAACTTAAACTTCTACTATAATAGGCTCTCGCTTTTTCCACATCGCCCATTAAGTCATAAATATTTCCCAAACCATTAGAAATCGAACTAATCCCCCTTAAATCTTGAAACCTTGTAATAACAGAATCCGCTATTAACATATAGTGAAGCGCCAACGACAAAGAATCGTCAAATGCCCATGTTTTAGCCACATCTCGCAGGGCAAAGGCATAACTCCGCTCGTTACCGGCCTGCTTAAAAAATTCTGCCGCTTCTTCAAACTTCCTCCGCTCTTCGCTTCTTTGGCCCGTATAAGTGTACAAGTCTGCCATATAGCTACAGATATACCCTGCTACATCATATAAATACTTCTCTTTTGCCAACGACAACGCATCAGAATAAGCCTTCATTGCCGGGATAAAAAGCTTATCTTTCACATACGAACGTCCTAAATAAAGTCCCATCCAAGCCCGCTGTTCCGCGGTCCCATGATTTTTACACCAAGCCAACGCCCGGTCGAGTTGTTCGGTATATAGCATATCTTTGAAGAGTTTATCCGCCGCCCGGCAATACAGCATGCACCAACGTGCAAACTGCCGTTCATTCAACCTATCGGGAGTTTTTACCTCATTCAATAAGATATAAGCGCTATCCGGATTTGCTTCTAAAAGTATTTCTGCCCGGTCCATCGTTTCCGATGCGATCCGGTCTCCTACACACGAAAAGAAGAGACTGACGGGCAACAAGATAAGCAAGAATATTTTTTTCATACGGATATATTGTTAGACCGGTTGTTTTCAGGAGGGAAAGGTACGCATTTTTATAATCAGGACAACCCTTTTAACTACTCGATTTATCATAAAAACAGGTTCGTTGCTGTCAATTTGATTTGTTTTTAAGATTTCTGACGATATTAACATTCCTGTTTTCAGGCTTCTTAGCTTAAAGAGCAACCGTTTTTGAAACTCTTTTTCCAAATCATCCGAATGATTTTCCCGAACAATGCGAAACATCACCCATAAGCCCATCACACTCTTTCCAGGGCCGGGTGAAGAGAACCTGAAGAAATATCTGAAAGGTCTGAATGTACATCCGTTCGTCATATGCAAGTTGATGCGTGGTCATACAGGCAGGGACTATATGTCACCACAGCAAAAAGCATCCTCAAGCATGTAGATGAACTGGCCTTTGAGATCAGAAATATTCAACAGGGCAAGCATTACCTTGCTATGCAATAAACTTATTAGCTTTAACACATGGCCTACCCCGAAAGTGACGAAAAACTAATGTTTTTGCAAAAACAACCATCATACTATCATATCCGTTTGTATATTGTTTTAAACCAATATGTTATGGCATGATAGTTGCCATTTTGAACTATCATTCATCTATCATAACCATCATGGCGAAAGACGATAACATGCTGTGTATCAATTATACGATAAAAACAGGGACCGTTCGGGAACAGATGCGAAACCTGTTAAAACGGCTTCTTTTTTCATCAAGACAGGCTTTTCTTTTGTCAAAAACAGCTTGCAAAGCCGCTTGAGACCCGGGTGTACCCATCATAGAGACCCGGGTGCGGGAGAGGTGCAGACCCGGGTCTGCGCGAAGCCGTTCCGGGAATGCAGAGAAGTTTATCCGCTATACCAGGGGCACTTTTATGCCCAGTTTTTGCATCTTATCCAGCGAAAAGAGGCATTTTTATGACAAAAACGCCCCCGTTTTGTCAATGGCTATTCTGCTTATGTAAACATAAACAGTGCATTATCATCCATATAAATAAACATTCAAGTAAAAAGCATGATGGTAGGATGGAACCTTCCGGCACGATTACTCTGAATTTTTTATTTTCACAACCATATATTTGAAAAAAATTTACATACTTTTGTGAAGCCATTTCAATATTATAATATTCTATAGCCATGAATACAAAATTTTTACTGTCTTCCGATAATAACAACCGCAATGAACTTCTGAAAAAGAAGATCATCCATTACTATATTGCCAATGGCGATGCGACCATTGCCGATCTGGGCCGTGAAATGGACCTGAGTATTCCGACCGTCACCAAACTGGTCGCCGAGCTTCAGGACGACGGCTATATCCTGGACTTCGGAAAGCAGGAAACCAACGGAGGACGCAAACCGAACATCTATGGCCTCAATCCGGCATCCGGATATTTCGTGGGAGTCGATATGCTGAAAGACAAGTTGAATATTGCAGCGATCGACTTCAAAGGCGACAAAGTACAACTCGAAGAAAATATCCCATACCAACTTGAAAATACACCAGCCTCGCTGGAGCAATTCTGCAAGATTATTGACGATTTCATCGTTTCATTGCCTGTCGAACGGAATAAGATATTAGCGATTGGAGTCAATATCACCGGCCGCGTGAACCCAGCATCGGGCTATAGTTACAGCATTTTCTATTTCGAAGAGAAACCCCTCGCTCAGATTCTTGAAGAACGGTTGCAGACGAAAGTTTTCATTGAAAACGACAGCCGGGCCATGACCTACGGCGAATATATGAAAGGAGTCGTACAGGGAGAAAAGAACATTCTGTTCGTCAATATGGCGTGGGGACTAGGTCTAGGTATCATCATCGACGGCAATTTATACTACGGGAAATCCGGCTTCTCCGGGGAGTTTGGACATTTTTGCATGTTCGAAAACGAAGTGCTATGCCATTGCGGCAAGAAAGGCTGTCTCGAAACAGAGGCTTCCGGATCGGCTTTCCACCGTATCCTGATAGAACGTTACCGGGAAGGCAGCAACACCATACTCGCCGGGAAACTGGACAGCGGAGAGGAAATCTCGCTCGGCGACCTGCTCGAAGCAGTGCGGAAAGAGGATGTACTTTGCATCGACATCCTCGAAAAAATGGGCGTAAATTTAGGAAAAGGTATTGCCGGACTGATGAATATTTTCAATCCGGAACTGGTCATACTGGGCGGAACGCTTTCACTAGCAGGTGAGTATATCAGCCTGCCGGTCAAAAGTGCTATCCGTAAATATTCGCTCAACCTGGTCAACCAAGACACGGAAATCAAAATATCCAAATTAGGAGAAAGAGCAGGCGCATTCGGAGCATGTCTCTTATCAAGAAGTAAGCTACTCGGTATGATACATTATTAATAAAACATTCTTTTCTTTAGACCATTATCTATAATAATATTTTAATCAAGGCTATATTATTAAAATATTTTATTTACATTTGCCGGGTATTTAAAAAAATACCAGACAATAAAACACATTAAATCGCTCAGATAATGGAAAAGATTAAAGGCTTAATTGATGCATCTTTCACACCGTTCTACGAAAACGGAGAAGTAAATTACGAACCGATAGAAGCATATGCCAAGCTTCTGGTCAAAAACGGTTTAAAGGGAGTGTTTATCAACGGATCTTCGGGAGAGGGCTATATGCTGACCGACGAAGAGCGCATGAAACTGGCTGAAAGATGGGTAGAAGTGGCGCCTTCCGGATTCAAGGTCATCGTACACGTAGGCAGCACCTGCGTAAAAGCGAGCCATAAGCTGGCTGCTCATGCCCAAAAGATCGGAGCCTGGGGAATCGGAGCCATGGCCTCTCCTTTCCCGAAAGTGAATCGGATAGAAGAACTGGTGAAATACTGCGAAGAAATCGCTTCCGGAGCACCTGAACTTCCTTTCTATTACTATCACATCCCGGCTTTCAACGGCGCTTTCCTACCGATGGTCGAACTGCTGAAAGCGGTAGACGGGCGTATCCCGAACTTCGCCGGCATCAAATATACATATGAAAGCCTTTACGAATACAACCAATGCCGCTTATATAAAGACGGCAAATTCGATATGCTTCACGGACAGGACGAAACAATCCTTCCATGCCTGGCAATGGGCGGTGCACAAGGCGGCATCGGCGGGACAACCAACTACAACGGCAAAGAACTGACCGGGATACTCGAAGCCTGGGCTGCCGGAGACCTCGAAACAGCACGCGAACGCCAGAACTTCTCACAGGAAGTGATCAACGTGATCTGTCGTTATCGCGGCAATATCGTGGGTGGCAAGCGGATCATGAAGCTGATCGGGCTCGATTTAGGTAAAAACCGGACACCGTTCCAGAATATGACAGATGAGGAAGAGACCGCTATGAAAGCCGAACTGGAAGCGATTCATTTTTTCGACAGATGCAATAAATTCTAAATCCATAAACGCCATGAACGACACAACAAAACCGTCCGAATACCTCGGATATTGGGGAGAAAAATACAAAAATGATTTACTGACCGACATTCTGCCTTTCTGGCTGAAATACGGTATCGATCATGAGAACGGAGGCTACTTCACTTGTTTGGACCGGGACGGTTCGCTGCTGGACACGAACAAATCGGTCTGGTTCCAGGGACGGTTCGCCTTTATTCTCGCTTATGCTTACAACAACCTCGAAAAACAGGCCGAATGGCTGGAAGCCTGTAAAAACGGGATCGACTTTATCGAGAAATATTGTTTCGATACAGACGGCCGCATGTTTTACGAGGTGACTAAAACAGGAACTCCCGTACGAAAACGCCGATATGTATTTTCCGAAACGTTTGCCGCAATCGCCATGGCTCAATATTCGATCGCTTCGGGTGACAAGAGCTATGCTGAAAAAGCAGTCAAGCTGTTCAAACAGATTCTCTATTACAAAAACACACCGGGCGCATTAGAGCCCAAATTCAGAGAAGGATTCGTTGCAAAAGGGCATTCCTTTTGCATGATCCTGATCGATACTGCCGCCCGCATCCGGGAGGCAGTAGACGATCCTGTCCTGACACGTCAGATCGACGAGTCGATAGCCGAACTACGTCGTGATTTCATGAAGCCGGAATTTAAGGCCATCCTCGAAACGGTCGGGCCGAACGGCGAATTTATCGATTCGATTCCCGGCCGGACCATCAATCCGGGCCATTCCATCGAAACGGCATGGTTTATCCTCGAAGAGGCCAAGCACCGGAACTGGGACCCGCAGCTGAAGCAGATAGGGCTCACGATCCTGGACTGGTCCTGGGAATGGGGTTGGGACAAAACACACGGTGGAATCACCTATTTTAGGGATTGCAAGAACCGCCCGCAGCAGGAATACTGGCATGACATGAAGTTCTGGTGGCCACAGTGCGAAGCCATCATCGCCACGTTGTATGCCTATGAAGCCACAGGCGATCCCAAATACCTGGAAATGCACAAGCAGATAAACGAATACACGTATGCCCGTTTTCCAGACAAGGAATACGGCGAATGGTTCGGCTATTTCCATTACGACGGGACGCTCTCGCAGCCGGCAAAGGGAAACATGTACAAAGGTCCGTTCCATATTCCCCGGATGCTTTTGAAATGTCATCTTTTATGTAAAGAAATTCAGGGCTATGACAAACAATAAGAAATACTATCCCTGGATCGTTGTCGCTCTGCTTTGGGGCGTGACTTTGTTAAACTACATGGACAGACAGATGCTTTCAACCATGAAGTCTGCCATGATGATCGATATTACCGAACTGGAATCTGCCACGAACTTCGGACGCCTGATGGCGGTATTCTTGTGGATATACGGCTTGATGAGCCCGGTCGCCGGCATGATCGCCGACCGGATCAACCGGAAATGGCTGATCGTCGGCAGTCTCTTCGTCTGGTCGTTCGTCACGCTGATGATGGGATATTCGACTGATTTCAACCAAATTTATATTCTCCGCGCCATTATGGGAGTCAGCGAAGCCTTGTACATCCCTGCCGGACTTTCGCTGATCACGGACTATCATCAGGAAAAAACGCGATCATTAGCTGTCGGAATCCACATGACCGGGCTCTACACCGGACAGGCATTGGGTGGCTTCGGAGCAACGATCGCAGGAGCATACAGCTGGGAAACGACTTTCCACTGGTTCGGGATTATCGGAATCGCGTATAGTCTGGTATTGATTCTTTTCCTGAAAGAGAAAAAAGATCATACGGTCGCCAAGCTTGACTCGGAACCCGGCCCGAAAGAGAGTCCGGTAAAAGCGGCTATAAAAGGAATGGGGATGTTGTTCGTCAACATTTCATTCTGGATCATCCTGCTCTATTTCGCCACTTCGAGTTTGCCGGGTTGGGCTACTAAAAACTGGCTGCCGACTTTGTTTTCGGAGAATTTGTCCATCGATATGTCGGAAGCCGGGCCATTGTCCACCTTCACGATCGCGATCTCTTCCTTCATCGGAGTGATTGCGGGCGGTATCTTGTCCGACAAATGGATTCAGCGGAATGTACGGGGACGCATTTATACCGGTTCCATCGGGCTTGCCTTGACCATTCCGGCACTCCTGCTGTTAGGATTCGGCGACAGTTTCGCCATGATTGTAGGCGGCGGACTCTGTTTCGGTATCGGTTTCGGTATTTTCGACGCCAACAACATGCCGATCCTCTGCCAGTTCGTATCGCCACGCTACCGGGCGACCGCCTACGGCATTATGAACATGACCGGGGTATTTGCCGGAGCGATCATCACAAAACTGTTGGGCGAGTCGACGGATGCCGGTAACTTAGGGCATGATTTCGCAATGATGGCCAGCTTGGTATTCGTAGCCTTAGTGGTGGAAGTCATCTTCTTACGTCCGAGAACGGTCAACATGACCGACAAGTAAAACCTGTAAGGTTTCCAAAGGTATTGACTTTTCCTGCAAATGTCATTATCTTTGGAAATCCTATTTTATAATAACCCAATCAACAAAAAACATCATGAGAAAAATCTTTCTTTACTTCAGCCTCCTTCTCTTCATGCAAACAGCCTTTGCCGCCGACAGCTTGTTTGTCAGAAAGCCGCAGATCCCGATACTGATTGACCGGACAGACAATATCCTGGTGGAAATGCGTGTACAGGCACACAAAGGGGATGTACTCAACAAGCTTTCCCTGCAATTCAAAGAAGGAATCGACTTAAACGACATAAAGGCTCTACGCTTTTTCTATAGCGGAACGGAAGCGACCTCCCGGCAGGGAAAGCATTACCGTCCGGTTTCCTACATTTCCAGTCACGCAGAAGGCAAGACAAAGGCTGCTAATCCCGCCTACTCCATCAAGCAGAGCGAAGTAACTGATATCACCAATGTCGTGACCTTCACCAGTAACCAGCCGATGGTGGAAGGAGTCAACTACTATTGGATCAGTATCGAGATGAAACCGGAGGCTTCCCTGTTAACGACCTTTACTGTCCAGATGCCGATGGCTGAAATCAATAATATGCCGGCGACAATTGTCTGGGACGGCAAATCAGATGTCCGCCGCATGGGAATCGGTGTCCGCCACGCCGGTGACGACGGGGCTTCGGCCTACCGTATTCCGGGGCTGGTAACGACCAACAACGGGACGCTTCTGGGCGTGTACGATATCCGCTACAACAGCAGTGTGGACCTGCAGGAAATGGTCGATATAGGGGTAAGCCGCAGCACCGACAAAGGACAGACCTGGGAACCGATGCGTGTTGCGATGACGTTCGGCGAAACGGGCGGCCTGCCTCACGCACAGAACGGTGTGGGAGACCCGTCTATCCTGGTGGATGAAAAGACAAATACGATCTGGATCGTTGCTGCCTGGACACATGGCATGGGGAACGGACGCGCCTGGTGGAATTCCATGCCGGGTATGTCGGCCGACAGCACCGCCCAGCTGATGCTCGTCAAAAGCGAAGACGACGGCAAGACCTGGAGCCAGCCGATCAACATCACCCCGCAGGTGAAAGATCCTTCCTGGTACTTCCTGTTGCAAGGACCGGGCCGGGGCATCACGATGAAAGACGGGACGTTGGTTTTCCCGATCCAGTTCATCGACTCCACCCGTATACCGAACGCCGGTATCATGTACAGCAAAGACCGGGGAACCACCTGGCATCTGCATAATCTGGCACGTACGAACACGACCGAGGCGCAGGTAGCCGAGATCGAACCGGGTGTCCTGATGCTGAACATGCGTGACAACCGGGGAGGCAGCCGCGCCGTGGCCACCACCCGCGATTTGGGCAAGACCTGGTATGAACATCCGTCCAGCCGCAGTGCCCTGCAGGAACCGGTTTGTATGGCAAGCCTCATCCACGTGGACGCTAAAGACAACATCACGGGGAAAGACCTGCTGATCTTCTCCAACCCGAACACGACGAAGGGACGTAACCATATTACCATAAAAGTAAGTACCGACGGAGGCATGACCTGGCCGCTTTCCAACCAAGTGACACTGGACGAAGACGAAAGCTGGGGTTATTCTTGCTTGTCCATGATCGACAAGGAGACAGTCGGCATCTTCTACGAATCGAGCGTCGCCCATATGACTTTTCAAGCTGTCAAACTGACCGATCTGGTCAAGTAGTCCTGCATGAAACGCATACTCTTCATATTGATAAGTTTATATATAGGGATATTGGCTGCCTGTGCTGCCAATATCCCTCATTTGCTTCCATGGCCGCAGAAAGTGGCATGGAACGGGAAAAAGTTTCAATATAGGGGAACTTTTGTTTCCCTTACGGAAAACTTTTGTTCCATAGGCATGGAACAACCGGCAGGCAATAAGATAACGGGCAATCCGTCAAGCCATCCGGCACTATCGGTCAAATGGGTGGAGGATTTCCCCGATATCCCTCTCAATCGCAACGAAGCCTATAAACTGCGTGTCACATCAAAAGGAGTGGAGATCGAAGCCATCACCGAAACGGGCGTTTACAGGGCAATCCAGACATTACGCCAATTGACGGAAAAGAAAGGCAACGGCATTGCAATCACCGGATGCGAGATCACCGACTGGCCCGCCTTTCGCATCCGCGGCTTCATGCAGGATGTAGGACGCACCTATATCTCGACGGACGAATTGAAACGGGAAATAGCGATCCTGGCACGTTACAAGATAAACGTCTTTCACTGGCACCTGACGGAAAATCAGGCATGGCGCCTGCAAAGCAAGGTGTTCCCAATGCTGAACGACAGCGTCAACACGACCCGCCAGCCGGGGAAATACTACACGCTGGAAGAGGCACGGGAATTGGCCGCTTTCTGCAAGCAACATCATGTCCTGCTGATCCCGGAGATCGACATGCCGGGACACAGTGCCGCTTTCGTCCGTACTTTCCGCCATGACATGCAAAGCCCGGAAGGGATGAAGATACTGAAACTCCTGATCGACGAGGTTTGCGAAACGTTCGATGTCCCTTACCTGCATATCGGGACAGACGAGGTGCAGTTCACCAATCCGGATTTCGTACCCGAAATGGTCGCTTATGTCCGCTCCAAGGGGAAAAAGGTGATCTCCTGGAATCCGGGATGGCACTACAAGCCGGGAGAGATCGACATGACGCATCTGTGGAGCTACCGAGGAAAAGCCCAGAAAGGGATTCCGGCGATCGACTCCCGTTTCCACTATCTGAACCATTTCGACACGTTTGCCGACCTCTTCGCCCTCTACAACAGCCGCATCTACAACGAGCTGCAGGGCAGCGATGATCTGGCAGGCACGATCCTGGCAATCTGGAACGACCGGATGATCCAGCCGGAAGCCGATATCGTCAAACAGAATAATTTCTACCCGAATATGCTCGCCATGGCCGAACGTGCGTGGAGAGGGGGTGGAACTGAATATTTCGACAAGCAAGGAACGGTTTTACCATCGGAAGACAGCGAGTCGTTCAAGTCTTTCGCTGATTTCGAGAACCGCCTGCTCTGGCATAAGGAACATTGTTTCGGGGGATATCCGTTCGCTTACGTCAAACAAACGAACGTCAAGTGGCGTATTACGGACGCATTCCCGAACCAAGGCGACCTGACGGCATCATTCCCGCCCGAAAAGGAGTTGAAATCCCACTATACATACAAAAACAAGACGTATGAGACACAGGATGCGACCGGCGCAGGCATCTACCTCCGCCATGTCTGGGGGACGCTTGTTCCAGGGATCTACAAAGAGCCGCAAGAGAACCACACGGCGTATGCCTGGACCTGGGTCTACTCGCCTAAAGCACAGGATGTAGGCGCCTGGATAGAGTTTCAGAACTACAGCCGTTCGGAAATGGACTTGCCGCCACTTCCGGGAAAATGGGATTACCGGGAAAGCCGAGTGTGGGTCAACGACCGGGAAATCCTGCCTCCGGTATGGACGGCAACGCACCGGACCAAATCCAACGAGGTGCTGCTCGGCAACGAGAATTGTGTCGTGCGTCCTCCCATGCCTGTCCATCTGCAGAAAGGATGGAACAAGGTATTCATGAAACTTCCGGTCGGAAAGTTCACCGCGCCGGAAATCCGCTTGCCGAAGTGGATGTTCACATTCGTATTTGTCACACCGGATGGTGAAAAGGCTGTGGACGGCCTGGTCTATTCACCCGATAAGAAACGATAAGCAAATGAAAAATATCCTGCTCTGTTTATTCATCGTATTTAGTGCCACGATCCAGGCGCAAAAGATCAAGGTGGCCTGTGTAGGCAACAGCGTAACGTATGGTCACGGAATTGAGAACCGCGAAAAGAACAGTTATCCCGCCCAGCTCCAACGGATGTTGGGCAACGAATACGAAGTCGCCAACTTCGGAAAAAGCGGGGCGACGCTATTGCGAAAGGGACACCGTCCTTACAACGAGCAGGAGGAATGCAAGGCCGCCCTCGACTTTGCCGCCGACCGGGTCGTCATCCACCTCGGACTGAACGACACCGATCCGCGCGACTGGCCGAATTACCGGGATGACTTCACGAAGGATTATCTGACCCTGATCGATGCTTTCCGACAAGCGAACCCGAAGTGTGAAATCTGGATCTGCCGCCTGACGCCGATCTCCCACCGCCATACGCGCTTCAAATCGGGCACACGCAACTGGTACTGGCAGATACAACAAAACATTGAAGATATCGCAGTACTCGCCCACACCGGACTGATTGACCTGCATACAGAACTTTATGACCGCCCTGACCTCTTGCCCGACGCCTTGCATCCCACAGCCGAAGGAGCCGGAATCATCGCACGGACGGTCTACCGGGCATTGACCGGAAATTACGGTGGTCTCCAAATGCCCGTGATCTATTCGGACAATATGGTACTCCAACGGGAGAAACCGCTCCGGATAGCCGGAACAGCCAATGCCGGAGAAAAAGTGACGGTCAGCATCGCCGGACAGAAAGGTGAAGCGATAACGACCTCGGACGGGAAATGGTCGGTCATCCTGCCACCGATGAAGGCAGGAGGCCCGTACACGTTGAGTATCTCCGCCGAATCAGGGAAACTGGATTATACGAATATCCTGATCGGCGAAGTATGGCTTTGCTCCGGACAGTCGAATATGGCATTTCAGGTGAGCAGTGCCGTTGACAGCCAACGAAAGGCTTTTCTGGAATTTGCCGCAAGGAAACCGCAAATCCGTCTTTTCGATATGAAACCACGTTGGCTGACAAATGCGGTGGAATGGGACATTTCGACACTGGACTCCCTCAACAGGCTCCAATATTACCGGGATACTGAATGGAAGGAATGCAACGAGGAAACGACGAACCGTTTCTCCGCCGTAGCCTTTGCCTTCGGACAGATGTTGTCAGACAGCTTGCAGGTCCCGGTCGGACTTATCCTGAACGCTATAGGCGGTTCACCGGCGGAAGCCTGGATAGACCGCAAAACGCTGGAATTCGAATTCCCCGACATCCTCTACGACTGGAAGCAGAATAATTTTATCCAGGACTGGGCGCGGGAACGCGCCGCCCTCAATATCCGTAAATCGACGAACAAACAGCAACGGCATCCTTACGAGCCTTGTTACTTGTACGAATCCGGTATCCAGCCGCTCGAAAAGTTCCCGATACGGGGTATCATCTGGTATCAGGGAGAATCGAACGCTCACAATATGGAAGCACATGAGAAGTTGTTCCATCTTTTGACAAAAAACTGGCGGGAGAACTGGGCGGAAGAATTGCCTTTCTATTATGTGCAACTATCCAGCATCGATCGTCCCAGCTGGCCTTGGTTCCGGGACAGCCAGCGCCGGATGCTCCAATCGATCCCCAACAGCGGCATGGCGGTCAGCAGCGACCATGGCGACTCCCTGGATGTCCACCCGCGCCACAAACGGGAGATAGGGGAACGCCTCGCTCACTGGGCACTCAACAAGACATACGGGCACGAGATCCTTCCTTCCGGTCCACTCTACCGATCGGTGATATTCAAGGACAGCACTGCCTATGTCACATTCGATTACGGAAAAGGCATGCACAGTTCCGACGGCGACAAACTACGTACTTTCGAGATAGCCGAACACGATGGTTTATTCGTCCCCGCGGAGGCACAAATCATCGATGGAAAGACAGTAAAAGTATGGAGCGGCCAAATCCGGAATCCGAAATTCGTCCGTTACGGCTGGCAACCTTTCACCCGTGCCAATTTAGTGAACGAAGCGGGGTTGCCGGCTTCGACATTCCGTTCGGAAGCGGCTCCGGTCAGCTGGTTTCGGCTGCCTGACCTACCCGGCACTGAAAAAAGCCCGTCATTAGGCGTATCTGCTCCGTTTACCGGTGTCAGTGGCGGGCAGTTGTTCGTGGCCGGCGGATGCAACTTCCCCGGCAAACCAGCGGCCGAAGGGGGAACAAAAGAATACTACTGCAATATATATGCATTAGATATAACCGCCCGATCTCATGCCGGATGGAAAAGGATCGGCAAACTGCCAATACCGCTTGCTTACGGGGCATCGGTCACAACCCCCGAAGGGCTCGTTTGGATCGGAGGAAATAACAATAAAAAGGTCTCCCGACAGGTCTTCTTCGTCAACTGGGACGGGGAAAAACAACAATTGCATATCACCGAACTGCCGCCACTTCCCATGCCGTTGGATAATCTCTCGGCCACATACGCCGATGGTTGCCTGTATGTCGCCGGGGGTAAGGGCAAGCCGCAAACGGTCCCAATAGGTCAGGACGGTTCGCAAACCGCCCCTACGAACCCACTCTTTTCATTACAGCTAACACCGTCGCTTCAAAAGGAATGGGTCCGGCTTCCGGATTTCCCCGGACCTGCCCGAATACAGCCTGTCCTCACGGCACAGCAATCCGAGGATGGCATACGACTTTATCTGGCAGGCGGTTTCCAGCCGGCATCCGCCCATCAGGAAGCCATTGTTTGCACAGATATGCTTTCTTATCATCCGAAGACAAAACAGTGGAGAAATGAAGGATTCCTGCCTTCTTTAGCAGGCGGTTCCCACCGTACCGTTACAGGAGGTTGCGCCATCGCATCAGGCGATAGCTCCATCCTGCTGGTAGGAGGCGTGAACTACGACCGTTTCCGCGACGCCCTAAACCACCCCGAGCCGGATTATCTGCTACATCCTGTCGACTGGTATAAATTCAATACCTCCCTGTTACAATACAATACTTTCACAAAACACTGGACCCACTTAGGCAACTACGAAGAACTGGCACGTGCCGGTGCCGGCATCGCAAACAATGCCAACACGGTAATCATAATTGGCGGAGAGTTAAAACCGGGCATCCGCACACCGGAGGTTAATGCGTTTAAACTAACGTGCCATCCCTGATTCACACCAAAGCCAATTTACGAATATTCGCATCCCAAACCGGTTCCGAAAAAATCAGTCCGACAGCTTCGGCCGGGGTAGAGGCGACCGTCCAAAGTGCTGCATGCTGCGGGCGCATGAAATGCTCGTCGACGGCCCGGCGGAACATCTCCAAAAGAGGATCGAAGTAGCCGTTTATATTCAGGATGACAATCGGGTTGAGATACAAGCCTAACTGTTTCCAGGTAATGACTTCCAACAATTCTTCGAGAGTGCCGCATCCGCCCGGAAGAGCGATCACGGCATCCGAAAGATCAGCCATTCGTTGTTTGCGCTCATGCATACTGTCGACTTCGACCAGATCGGTAAGCCCCTTGTGACACCAATCCTGTTCTACCATAAAACGAGGGATCACACCGGTCACAGTCCCGCCGGCAGCCAGCGCAGCATCCGACACGGCACACATCAGGCCTGAATTGCCAGCCCCGTTGATCACTCTCAGGTTCCGTTCGCCCAACAGATGTCCCAACTCGGTCGCAGCCTCCCGATATGCCGAAGCGACCTGCGTGCTGGAGGCACAATACACGCAAACGGAAGTTATCTTATTTCTTTCTCTTTCCATCTTTCTTTTTGCATTATGATTTTAAAACAAAGGGGATTCAACAAGCCATCAACCGAAATCATCAGACTCAGCGCCTTCCAAAACCACTTATTTTCCCTTATTTATATCATATCCGAACAAGGCGAAATCGCCCAGGCAAGGATCATCCGGGAAGATATGCGACAGGGCCTCGGTTATCTCGAGCGCCGTTTTCAGGGTGGCGGTTCGCTGCTGTGTCAAACCAAGTTCCAGTGAAATTTGGTGAACATGCGTGTCCAGCGGAATAATCAATTGGCGGGGATGAAAGACTGTCTGCCAAATCCCGAAATCGACGATTCCATCGGTCCGGACCATCCAGCGAAGGAACATAGCCAGGCGTTTACAGGCAGAAGTGCCGCCCATCACCGGAATACCGTTTATGCCGGAAAAGAGATCCTGCAATTTAAAAACCGGATTCGGGTAAGAGCTTGCAGCCAATGCATCTTCCAATGAATCATACCGCTGATATATCTCTTTCAACCGACCACAGAGGGCACAGAGGTCCGAATGCGTATAAAAGCGATAAAACGTATCGCGTTTGCCGGCTGGGACATCCGAAACCAGTTCCCAGTACCGGCCGGACAATACCCATTCGTAAGGACTTCCACCCATCCGGCTATGTAACCAGTCCGCCTTGCGGAGGATCAGTTCCCTGCGTCCATAAGAGATCCAGGAAGTGATAAAAGCGGATATTTCGATATCCCGTTTCTCCGTAAACCGATGAGGAAACTGAACCGGATCATCGGATATAAAAGACCTCACATTATAGATCCCGGCCCATTCCTTCAATTTCGCTTTCAGTTGTTCGTCCATCCCTTACTTCATCTTTAAGAAATACTGGCGCCGGTCTTCGGGATAATGCTCGATGGCATAGCGAAGAGCCGTACGCGGAAGCTGTGTCGCATAACGTTCCAGAAAGTCGGTGAGGGTATCCCGATCTCTTTTGCCCACCTCGCGGAGCATCCAGCCTACGGCTTTATGCATCAAATCATGTTTATGCGTCATCAACCGTTCGGCCAACGCCAGCGTATCGGTAAAATCCGAACGGCGGATAAACGCCCAAGTACAGACGATCGAAATCCGCTGTTCCCAAAGATTATCGCTGGCAGCCAGTTCATACAGGACGGAACGGTCCCGGTTCACCAAATATTCGCCGACAATATCCCGGCAGGACAAATCCACCAAATCCCAATTATTGCAGCGGCGGGTATTCTTCAAATAGAAACGATACATCTTTTCCCGTTCAGCTTCCGGTGTCTTCTTATCCTGAAAACGGTAGACCAAAACCAACAGGGCGCAAAGACGGGCCTCATGCCAGGGACTATCCAACAAGCGCTGCAATTCATCGAGAGGCATCGCTTTGTTAGCTTTCGCTATACTGCGAGTTTGCGGAACGACAACCCCTAAAAAGCGGTCGCCTTCGCCATATTGCCCCGGTCCGGTCTTGAAAAATCGGCTCAGATGGGCCGCCTTTTCCGGTGAACCGACCGATTGCAGTTCACTCAGCACAAACTCCGCCGTCATGGACGCAGTACCCGTGACACAGGACGGTCGCCTTCCAAGAATCCGATTACATTGTTGCAAACCGTACGCGCCATGATAATACGCGTTTCCAATGTCTGCGTCCCAATATGGGGCGTAAGGACGACATTTTCCATTTCCAGCAACTCCGGCGAGGGATAATCGCCGAACTCGAATACATCCAGACCGGCGCCATGAATCGTCCCGTCTTTCAACGCCTGCACCAAAGCCTTTTCATCGACCAAAGGACCGCGGCCGGTGTTGATCAGAACGGCCGTCGGTTTCATCTGTTTCAATTCGGCTTCACCGATGATATGGTAGGTTTCCGGTGTATAAGGAGCATTCAGAGAGACGAAATCGGATTGGGAGAGGAGCTCCTCCTTGGAAACGTATGTCACGTTCAGCTTTGTCTCTTCTTCGACATACAGTTGGCGACGGTTATGATAGAGGACTTCCATACCACAGGCATTCGCACGTTTGGCAAGGGCCTTTCCGATACGTCCCATACCGATAATACCCAGCGTCTTCCCAGTCACGTTGATACCTAAATTCTCCAAGACGCCGACTTTCATGCCAAGGCCTTCCCGGCGCAGCTTACGGTCGCATTCGGTAATGCGGCGTGCCACATCGAGCATCAGGCCGAGTGCGAGATTAGCGGTAGGGGCCGTCACGGGGTCGGGGGTATTAGCAACCGTGATTCCTTTCTCAAGGCAGTAGGCGACATCGATATTATTGTAACCGACGGCATAGTTTGCCACCATTTTCAGTTTGGGGGCATGGTCGATCAATTCCTTGTTTACCGGGAAATCGAACATCGAGCACAACACGTCATACTCCGGAATCATCTCTAAAACTTCTTCGTACGTGAAATCTCTTCCTTCGGGAAAAGTAACCTCATACTTGCTTTCCAGCTCGGTAAAACCTTCGCGGAACATGTCGTAAGTAACTAATATAGTTGTCATAACTATTCTTTTTAAATTTGCAAAAATATAAAATTATCCGATGTTCACTTCTTTTCATGGTCACGGATAAACCGGACGGCTAAAGGGAAAGCGGCGGCGCACATACTGCCGTGGTCGAAACCGCCCAACTCGTAAAGGGTCACATCAGGATGGCCGAGCAGTTTGAAAAGGCGGTAGAAATAGGCGGACTCTTCGTAACGGCCATACAATTCCTTTTCACGGTCACCGGAAAGGATCAGAATAGGGGCGCAATCATTCCGGACATGGTACAAGGGAGCCGTTTCGTCGATTGTCGGCTGCAAAGGTTTCAACCCTCGCTGGTTGCGGGTTTCGAAATGAGTGATTACCTGGCCGCTGAAAGGGATGATCCCGGCGAGCTTGTCGGCATCTTTCCCATAACGCGCCAACAACTTCTTATCCAATCCGACCATATCGACCAGATATCCGCCTGCAGAATGGCCGGCAATATAGATGGAGGAGGTGTCGCCTCCGTATTTTCCTATATTATCGAATACCCAAGCAACGGCGGCAGCGGCATCATCGACGATCTCCATCGTCTTCACATGCGGAGACAAACGGTATTCGACACCTACGACTACCATGCCGTCCGTTAATAACCCGGAAGGGATTTCACGACTCCCGCCGGTCAAACCGCCGCCATGAAACCAAACCACGACCGGCGCATTTTGTACATCCGGCTGGTAAGCAATATCCAGACGACACATTTTAGAAGCATATTCATCACCTGTATTTCCACGGTACGGGACATTACGATCATAGGAATAATTAGCAACGATAGCCATCACAGCAAACCAGGCAAGCAGAAAGGTTAATCCGATTTTATTCGTCATATTATACACTAAATTTGAATTGATTAAACACAAAAAACATCCTCCAAATGTAATCAGCTTTTTACAACTAAACAAACAATCTGCCATTTCGCACAGGGCAACCGCATCAAAATCATAAAGCGTCCATCCGTTTTCGCCACCGATACGGACTAATCATATGAATGTTTTTGCAAAAGCAACTATCATACTATCATATCCGCATGTGTATCGGTTTAAACCAATATATTATGTTATGATAGTTACCGTTTTGAACTATCATTCATCTGTCATAACCATCATGGCAAAAAACGATAACGTGCTGTGTATTAATTGTACGATAAAAACAGGGACCGTTCGGGAACAGGTACGAAACCTGTTAAAACGGCTTCTTTTTTCATCAAGACAGGCTTTTCTTTTGTCAAAAACAGCTTGCAAAGCCGCTTGAGACCCGGGTGTACCCATCATGGAGACCCGGGTGCGGGAGAGGTGCAGACCCGGGTCTGTGCGAGACCTTTACGGGGGTGTGGGGATGTTTATCCGCCATGTTAGAAGTGTTTTTATGCCCTGTTTTTGCATCTTTTTCAAGGAAAAAAGTCGTTTTATATTTAAACGGCCCCGTTTTGTCAATGCTATTTTGGTGCGGTTAGCCTGCCATTTCCCGCCTTCTTTTTCCGATAAAGCCGATTATTTCCTATTTTTGTAACCATTAACAAGTATCTTATTACCTGTCAACAACTACTATGGTTCTAAATTATATCTGGATCGCTTTCTTTCTGATTGCTTTCGTGGTGGCGCTTTGCAAATTAGCCATCGGCGGAGACACGGAAGTTTTCACCCATATCATCAACGCTTCTTTTGCTTCGGCAAAGACAGGGTTCGAGATATCCCTCGGACTGACGGGAGTCCTGGCTCTTTGGCTCGGCATCATGAAAATCGGGGAAAAAGGGGGCGTGATACAAGCCTTTGCCCGGTTGACGGCACCCGTGTTCAGCAAGCTCTTTCCGGGAATACCGAAAGACCATCCGGCAACAGGTTCTATCTTCATGTGCATTTCCGCCAACCTGTTAGGCTTGGACAATGCCGCCACGCCGATGGGACTGAAAGCCATGAAAGAGTTGCAGGAGCTAAACACGCAGAAGGATTCAGCCAGCGATCCGATGATCATGTTCCTTTGTATCAATGCTTCAGGACTGACACTGATTCCGGTCTCCATCATGACCTACCGGGCACAGATGGGAGCGGCAAACCCGGCTGATGTCTTCCTGCCCCTCATGCTCGCGACCTTCTCTTCTACCCTGGTCGCCATACTGGCGGTCTGTATCAAGCAACGGATCAACATCCTGCAACGGAACCTGCTGCTTTTCTTCGGCGGGATGATCGCGTTCATCGGTGGTCTGGCCTTGCTTTTCGGGATGATGAGCCAGCAATCGGTCTCCCTCTACTCCACCCTGTTTGCCAACATTTTGCTTTTCTCTATTATATGCGGATTCATTATCAGCGGTATCCGCAAAAAAATCAACGTATACGACACCTTTATCGAAGGCGCAAAAGAGGGTTTCCAGACTGCCGTGACGATCATCCCCTACCTCATCGCCGTATTGGTTGCCATTGCCGTTTTCCGGGCTTCGGGAGCGATGGATTTCCTGATCGACGGCATCCGCATGGGAGTCTCGGCAGCAGGGCTGGACACGCAGTTCGTGGAAGGTCTGCCTACCATGCTGATGAAACCGCTCAGCGGCAGCGGGGCGCGGGGTATGATGCTGGATGCGATGAACACCTACGGCGCGGATTCGTTCATCGGCCGCCTCTGTTCCATCGTGCAAGGATCGAGCGACACGACTTTCTACGTCGTCGCCCTTTATTTCGGCAGTGTCGGAATCCGCAACACCTACTATACGATCCCCTGTTCGCTACTGGCCGATTTAGCCGGGGCGGTGGCAGCGGTCACTATGACGTATCTGTTTTTTACCTAATATCAAAATGACACTCCTACCCCATGTAAATCGGATTAGTAGTGCATCTATCTTGGAATTAGCATAGCAGGTAATTATTTTTAACATATCATTCGGTAAGATAAAACATAAAAAGAATAACAATATGGCAATAGCATTCTACGCGGAAGACACCAAGCTTCCGGCAATCAAAAAGAGAGCGGTCGGCAACTGGGTAAAGGAAGTTGCCGCCACATACGGTAAGAAGGTCGGCGATATCAGCTACATCTTCTGCTCCGACGAGAAGATTCTGGAAGTAAACCGCCAGTACCTCCAACATGATTATTATACAGATATCATCACGTTCGATTATACGAGCGGCGATAAGATCTCCGGCGACCTGTTTATCAGCCTCGATACGGTGAAGACTAATTCCGAAGCCTTCAACACTCCCTACAACGAGGAACTCCACCGTACCATCATCCACGGTATCCTCCACCTCTGCGGCATCAACGATAAAGGACCTGGGGAACGCGAGCTCATGGAGGCCAACGAAAACAAAGCCCTGGCGATATTGCCGGAGGAATGCTGGGAAAGTCAACTTTCCCGGTAAAAAGAAATGTCTGGAGCCGCTTCCTGTTAAGGATGCTACTGAAGAGGTTGTATGATATGTGTGCCTGATAAAAGCCTGCACATGCTCCGGTGAAAACAGAAATTACCGGAGCAATGCTCCCAAAACCGATTACTCACTATCACTACCCAAATACTCATACCAAACGGCTATTTGCTTATTTGCCGGATACTCCCCCGATGTTATCACATAGATTTGGATACCTGGAAACAGGCAAATAAGGGATTGGTAACAATAATAAATGATCCGGTATGAAAGGCACAACTACTTTCTTTCTATCTATTCTGTTAATAACGACAGGTTGTAAAAGACTGGATCAAACGGCAGACGACTTGATCACAGTAGATGTAACCAATAATTCTTTTCCCAAAAAGGAACTGGCTCTTCAAGATTTCATGGATGTAGAATATATCCCGCTGGAAACAAACGATGATTTTGTTAATCAAGGGTTTGTGCAGGCTATAGGTAAAGAATTCATATTAGCAAAGAACTATAGGGATGACGGTGATATTTTTGTGTATGACCGGACCGGAAAAGCCATTCGTAAGATAAATCGTAAAGGGCAAGGAGGAGAAGAATACATCTCTTGTAGAAGTGTTACATTGGATGAAGAAAACAATGAAATGTTTATAAACGATTTCTTGGCAAGAAAAATAAAGGTCTATGACTTGGAGGGAAATTTTAAACGAAGTATCAAACAGAAACAAGATGGTGATACCCAGTTTTATTTGGACATATTTAATTACGATAAAGAGAATCTGATTTGTTACGATGAATGCAATCAAGAGATACCATTCCTACTCGTATCGAAGCAAGACGGAAACATAACCAAAGAGATTAGAACCCCATTTAAAGAAAAGAAGCTATTTCTTCAACTTTTAAGACATGAAGGAGGAACGAGAGCTGCCGGACCGGGCGAATACAGTAGAATAATCCCATTCAATGGCAATTGGATTCTATTAGAACCCTCGTCAGACACGATCTACACATTAATGCCCGATTACAATTTGCGGCCGTTTATCGTGCGAACACCTCCTATTCACATTATGAATCCAGAATCTTTCTTGGTTTTAAAGTTGGTTTCCGATCGTTATTATTTCATGGAAAGTATAAAGAACGTATATGATTTCAGCAAAGAAGAAGGCTTTCCGAGAACCTACTTCGTGTACGATACAGAGGAAAAGGATTTCTTCAGGTATATCATATACAATGGCGATTATTCTTATAAAAAAGAATTCTATATGGTCATGCTGACCCCTATCAATTCCAAAGGTGAATTATGGGCAACTATAAATGCTTTCGACCTTTGCGAGGACTATAAAAAAGGGAAGTTGAAAGGCAAACTAAAAGAAGTCGCTGCAACATTGGAAGAGGATGACAATCGGGTGATCATGTTGGTCAAACACAAAAAGTAATCCTTAGGATATATTAAAATCAAAACCTTTAAACGGCAAAATCCCGTCCTGCCAATTTTTAGAAGCATCGGATCTTATCCGAGATTATAAAGGGGGAAAGCTAAAGGGCTGATTGAAAGAAGTGGCTGCTACAGTAATTCCATCCTTTTCACAAAGTCAGAAATAAAATAAACAATATACAACAAACTTTTATTTCAAATACTCATTCAAAACAACCATCCGCTCATTAAGTCAATAATAAGCGGTCTTTACGGGATATATTTGAAGGGTAATTCAATGATTCATCTTATTTTTACAGGTATGAAAACAACAACGCTCCTATTGCTTCTCCTTTTTCTAGTAAACAGCAGTTCGGCTGAAACGTTCATCCCCTATACCCCCGACTCTTTGAAAAAGGGCGATTGGGTGGAAATCGAGTCCGTCCACTACTATCCCTATGTGGCTCCGGGCATCGAAGAAAAGGTTCCCTGGCGGGCGGAAAACATCCGACGAGTCATCTTTAAGGCGACCGTAACGGATCTGAATGAACGTACCCTCACCCTTGATTATACGTTCAAGAGCCTGTACGATTGCAGGAACGATACCGGGAAGCCCGGTTTCTACTATTTTGACAGCCGTTATCAACAGGACTTCACATTCGATCACGGGATGGTCGGCAAACGGTTCCTGCGCGTCACATACGATCGGGAAAGCCGGAAAGCACATACTTTAGACAAACAAGAAACTACCTTTTCTTACTCGAAAAACTATGTTCCTTTCGGAGTAAGACAGGCAGGGTTGTCTGCCTATCCGGGAACGACTATCCAGGATTCCTTACCCTTGGACAAACAGCTTGCACCGGCGGTACAGGATATCCTGACCGGCTGGCAGGAAGACGGGATGCCTCGGCTGGCACAAAACACGCGGGTCATCGACGCCTCGTTCTCCCTTCCTCCGAATACGGAATTTACGTGTAGCTATGTCAATTTCGACTTGTCTGACGATTCGACCGTCCACAAGAAGATATTCATCCCCTACCCGACCGAACACAAAGTGGGCGAACGGGTGACGATCCTGCTTACTCCGGGGGATTCCATCACGCAAGACAAAGAATTGTTTGCCACAACACACAAAAGACGTTATCAGGGACGGGGAAGCGAACAAAGCAATTTCCAATACAGCTACCGAAGATTCGCCGACCTGTACGAATCAGACCTTTATATGTACCCTTCGGACCTCGAATCTCCCGATAAAATGAAAAAAGCCTTCCAACTCCGCGAATCTTTGTTCCAAAATGTATTAGCGAAAGATTTTAAAAACATGGATCCTTATTGGCAGATGGTATTCGAACGTTCGGAACAGTATCTTAAAGGGGCGCTTGCCCTTCATCTCTATATGTATGCCAGCGATAAAGAAGTTTGGCACAAAAGCGGCTTGGTCGACTGGCAAGCTCCCTATTTCGTCTCGGTCAATCCACTTATCGATTTTGCATACAGCATGCATCGACCGGAGGTCGCTAATTACTTTTATTTTTTGAATGTTTACACGATGTATAAGAAACAGGAATTGAAAGCAGATAACCTGAACCTAAAAACACAAAAAGCGAAGGAAAAGGCAGATGATTATTATCTGAATAAACATATCCTCTCCGGCTTTCCCAAATATCAAGTAAACGGAATGAATTTACAATTTTTAATGCACGATAAAACGTTAGCTGAAACTCAAGAAGATTACAACGATTTTATCCGCTCCTGTCCGGATACCAGCCTGACAAATCAGCTTCGAAGAGCATACGATAAACTATTGCCCTTCGAAGCCGGAAAAAATATCCGGGAAAGCGGCCTTAAGATAGCCGATAGCCTGCATCTGGTGAAAGGAAGCGACCGAAAATACATCCTGCTGTTTTTATCAACGAGGGAACAAGGTCTTCCAGCGCCAAGCCTTCAAAATGCACTCGATTTCAAGAAACGCCTCGAATCGGAAGGGCTGGCCTCCATCGTACAACTCGAATTATATTCAAAATTCCAATCTAACAATGCCAAACGGGTAAAGCCTTTTAAAGCTATTTCCGATCTGCAAATAGAAGAATTAAGGCGTAAGGAACTCGGCACCGTGACTATCCTGATGCGTGAAGACGGGACCATCCTCCATCGGCAATTTACGAATTGGCAATTTGACCCCAGCCCCGCCTTGGAAATCATTCAAAACGACCTGAAACGGGAAGACGAATCTTTCAACGATTTTCTAAAAGGATTCAAAGAAGGAGTATTAGGTACGCTTTTAATCGCTGCAATCATCGGTATCGCTTATTATTCCAGGGTGAAAGGGAAGCAAAAGAAGGAACGTAACCGCCGCCGTATCCGTGAACTCGAACTACGCGCCATCCGTTCACAGATGAACCCGCATTTTATTTTTAATGCGCTCAGTTCGATCCAGAATCTGATCAACCGCTCGGCCAATCAGGAGGCGAATAAGTATTTGATCGACTTCTCACGCCTGTTGCGGAAAGTGCTGGCGACTTCCGAAAAGAAACTGATCCCCCTCTCTGACGAGATCGAACAGTTGCAGCTCTACCTGAAGCTCGAACAGCTCCGTTTCCCCTTCTCCTACTCGCTGACGGTAGACAATAATATCGAACCGGATGCGATCGAGATTCCGGGGATGCTGATACAGCCTTTCGTCGAAAATGCCGTCAAACACGGAATCGCTCCGCGCGGTACGGGAGAAATCATAATTCGATTATCTTTGCAAGACCAGTTGTTGGTCATCGACATCATCGACGATGGTCCCGGAATGGTAACTGAAACGGAAAGCGGCTTCGGTATCCGTGCCATCAGCAACGAGTTCGAGATATTAAAGGATTTGTACAATACGGAAATCGGCATAACGATCGAAAACAGGCAGAAGAAGGAATCTGTTTCCGGTTGCCATGTCCGGCTATCCATCCCTTTATAAGACAAAATATGGACACCAAAATAACCGCAGCAATCGTAGATGACGAGCAGGGGAACCGGGAGAACCTGCTCCGCATGATCGGGAACTATTGTCCGCAGATCAGGATATCGGCCATTTGCAGCTCCGTCATCGAAGCCCGTACCGTACTGCCCGAAGCTAAACCGGACATCCTTTTCCTAGATATCCGGTTGGGCGACGACACCGGTTTCTCCCTCTTAGGTAGCCTTCCGGAAATTCCTTTCGAAGTGATTTTCGTTACCGCCTACGATAGCTATGCGATCCAGGCCATCCGCTTCAGTGCGCTCGACTATCTGCTGAAGCCTATCGACCCGGAAGAACTGACGCATGCCGTAGACAAGGCGGTCCAGGTCGTCCTTCGGAAACAGGAGAACAAACGGATGCAGAACCTCCTGCAAAACACGCAAGCATTGGACAAACAAAAGAAAATAGCTCTGTCGGTCGCCGATAAGATAGAGTTTGTAGAAATCGGTTCCATCATCCGTTGCGAATCCGAAAGCAACTACACGACTTTCTATTTGAAATCGGGAGAAAAACTGATCGTATCGAAGACACTCAAGGAGTTTGACGAACTACTGGCCCCTTACCATTTCCTTCGCGTCCACCAATCACATCTGATCAACCTGGATGAAATCAAAAGTTTCATCAAAAGCGACGGTGGATATATACGCATGAAGGACGGAGCCTCGGTCAGCATTTCCCGCCAACGGCGAAACTATGTGATGGAAGTATTAAAACAATTATAAACCAAGCCATCTAAATAACTGCTCATTCCTTATATTTCAAATCGAAACGGCCTTCCGTAATGCGTCCTCCCTCGAAAGTGCCGCTGAACACGCCGTCCGACATACGGGAGATGTAGACCTTGCCATCTTCCATATTTTGATTTTCAAAAGAGAGATTCACATAAGGAAGCGTTTCTCCCTCCTTGGGATCGGCAATCGTAAAACGGATATACGAACCGAGACCGACCTGCGCCGAAACCGTCACGCTGGAACCCTCTTCCCGCTCCAAATATTCCGCAGAAGGCATCCCCCACCGGCCGCTTGTATACACCCAGCCGTCAACCAAGCAACCAAATGTATTCGCCCCGGTCGTAGTAGCTTCGGGCATGATCGTCGGATCGACCGATTCGTTCTCTTCACAGGCCACACAAAACAGCAACAAACAGATAAATAACAGATGTCTCATAACCGTATCTGATTAAAAGTGTAAATTCATACCGAACAATAAGGATAATTGGGAGAAACATCCTCCGCCACCACTCAATTCAGGAGATTCGACCTGCCATTTCTGACCGTGATACCTGACCGAATAGCTCTCGGAGGAGGTAACGATCCAATTCAATTTTGCAGAAATCCCCACCAATGGAGAAAGACGATACTCGCCTCCCGCCGACAGATTATAGGCCAGTTTATTCATTGACACATTCCGCGGCTTGCCGTACACAAAACTTTTATCTTTATAATGCTGATATCCCACCCCGGTCGATAAAGACAGATTGTATTTCTGCTTCACCATAAACAAGGCAAGCTGAGGCGCGATATAATGCATCAGTATCTTGTCGGAACTTTCGTCATGAGTATTTTTATAACGTCCACCCTGATAGATAAGTCCGGGAGCGAGTTTAAACGAACCGAAGATATATTTGTCTCCTAAGAAATAATAATTGGCATCCCAGGCGATCCCATTCCGCAAATCATTCCGATAAGCATCGGAGTTGTTCGTGATCCCGATCATTTTCCCCAAATACCAGGAAGGCCCTGCATGAACGGAGAATATCGACTTCCCGACAGACGTCTCCTGGGCCAAAACCGACACAGCTTGTATCAACAGCCCTAACAAAAGTACATACTTTTTCATATCATTTCTTTTAGACTTATAATCATAAGTATAAGATGCTCAGAACCAGTAAAACGCTGCACTGGCGGTTATGATAGGATAGGGTCGTATTGTCTCCCTATCTCCAAAGTATCGCTTGGTTCAGATAATGGATAAATTCAGGATCATCGGGTGCAATGATAAAGTTACCACGGCGGGAAGTCGTAATCAGAATACGGTTATCAGAACGCCGGGCAAAAACTTTTACACGTCCGATAGCAGTAGAAGAAAAATATCCGAGATCACCAAACAACCAACCGACACCAAATGAACGGATCATTATTCCTAAATCCAGCCGGTCGACCTCGCGAGCCGAAAGGATTTCCTCTATGTTTATATACGTCTTCCGAAAATACGCATCTATCACCAGTTTTTCTCCATCCACAATAAAACGGTTTGGCATAAATCCTCGAGTAAGCATACAAAAGATCGAACTGACGGCAAACAAACCTAACAAAACAGACAGATTGCCATCCCAAGCCGGAAATATACAGATACCATATAAAAGCAGAAGCATGACAGACGTTTTTATTTTATTGGCATTGTCCATCGAAGAAGAAGATATCCGGGTTTCCATACTCTTATTCCTTTAGTATTACTTAGATATTCCAAGACTCACAAATATAACAAAAATCCCGTACAAACTATTATCTTTGCAAAAGAAACAAAGACAATTAGGACAATGACTTTCAATTACGATGTAATCGTGGTAGGTGCCGGTCATGCAGGCTGTGAAGCCGCAGCGGCAGCCGCCAATATGGGTTCAAAGACGCTTCTCATTACAATGGATATGAACAAGATTGCACAGATGAGTTGCAATCCGGCAGTCGGAGGTATCGCCAAAGGACAGATCGTCCGTGAAATCGATGCCTTAGGCGGATATATGGGAATTGTGACGGACCGGACAGCCATCCAATTCCGTATGCTGAACCAAAGCAAGGGACCGGCCATGTGGAGTCCGCGCTCCCAGAGCGACCGCGCCCGTTTCATCGAATGCTGGCGGGGAATACTGGAAAACCTGCCGAACCTGTATATCTGGCAGGATACCGTACGCGAACTGTTGCTCGACGGGAATACCGTATGCGGCGTAAAAACGGATATGGGAGTCGAGTTCCATGCGAAAAGCGTGGTTCTGACAAACGGGACTTTCCTGAACGGGCTTATGCATATCGGACGGACACAGATCAGAGGCGGTCGTATAGCCGAGCCGGCTGCAACCGGACTGACCGAACAACTGGTCTCATTAGGCATCAAATCCGAACGGATGAAGACCGGAACACCTGTGCGTATCGATGCACGCAGCGTGCACTTCGATGAAATGGCGGAACAGCCCGGAGAAAACGACTTCCATAAGTTTTCTTATATGGACACCTCGCACCGCGTTTTGAAACAACTTAGCTGTTGGACAACGTTCACCAACGAAGCCTGTCATGCAGTCCTGCGCGAAGGTCTCCCCGACTCCCCGTTGTATAACGGGCAAATCCAAAGCATCGGCCCACGTTACTGTCCGAGCATCGAGACAAAAATCGTAACGTTTGCGGACAAGCCACAACACCAACTATTCCTGGAACCGGAAGGTGAAACGACACAGGAATACTACCTGAACGGCTTCTCATCCTCCCTTCCGTTGGATATCCAGCTACGTGCCTTACAACAGATACCGGCATTCCGGGACATACAGATCTATCGTCCGGGATATGCTATCGAATATGATTTCTTCGATCCGACGCAGCTCCACCATAATTTGGAAACAAAACTAATCCGCAACCTCTTCTTTGCCGGACAGATCAACGGGACGACCGGATATGAGGAAGCCGGCGGACAAGGATTGGTAGCCGGCATAAACGCACATATCAATTGCCACGGCGGAGATCCGTTCGTTTTAGGACGCGACGAAGCCTATATCGGCGTACTGATCGACGATCTTGTCACAAAAGGCGTAGACGAGCCTTACCGTATGTTTACCTCACGTGCAGAATATCGCATTCTGCTCCGCCAAGATGATGCAGACATGCGTTTGACGGAAAAGTCGTATCATCTCGGTTTGGCAAAGCAGGACCGCTACGATCTGTTGAAAGAGAAAAAGGCAAGCCGGGATGCGATTATTTCTTTCGCAGAAAACTACTCCATCAAACCGCAATATATAAACAGTGGCCTGGAGGCGTTGGGCACTACCCCGCTCGCACACGGATGCAAGTTGATCGAACTGATTCCACGTCCTCAGATCACCTTGGAGAATATCGCGGAACTGGTTCCGGCATTCCGGACAGAGCTGGACAAGGTCCCTGTTTCACGAAAAGAGGAGATCATCGAAGCGGCAGAAATATTAATCAAGTATAGCGGCTACATCCGCCGCGAGCAGATCATCGCCGACAAGATAAACCGCCTGGAAAATATCCATATCAAAGGCAAGTTTGACTACAATGCGATCCAGTCTTTGTCTACGGAAGCCCGCCAGAAACTGACACGGATAGATCCAGACACGATAGCCCAGGCAAGCCGTATTCCGGGCATCTCACCGAGCGACATCAATATCCTTCTGGTGATGCTGGGACGCTAAACGTGGAATGTTCCACGTGAAACATTTACTTTAACAACAATAGCGTAAAAGACTGAAAATAGGATAGAAACAGATGCAAAAAGCAATGAGCGCAACCGAGGAACATATAAAAACAATCCTTTCCGTCATACCGGAATCGCCTGGCTGCTACCAATACTTTGACGAGAAGGGGACGATCATCTATGTAGGCAAAGCAAAGAACCTGAAGCGTCGCGTTTCCTCCTATTTCAACAAAGAACACGACAGCAACAAAACACGTGTCCTGGTCAAGCAGATACGAGACATCAAATATTTTGTTGTCGACACGGAAGAGGATGCACTTCTTTTGGAGAATAACCTGATCAAGCAATATCGTCCCCGGTACAACGTGCTATTGAAAGACGACAAGACCTATCCGTCCATCGTTGTCAAGAACGAATATTTCCCGCGCGTATTCCAAACCCGGAATATCGTACGGGACGGTTCGCGCTATTACGGTCCCTACCCTTCCATCTATACGGCAAAGGTCATGCTGCAAATGCTGAAAGAACTGTATCCGCTACGTACCTGCAAATATCCTCTTACTCCCGAATCCATTGCGAAAGGACGGTATAAGGTATGCCTCGAATACCATATCAAGCGCTGCAAAGGGCCTTGTGAAGGATTGCAGACATTGGAGGAATACCAGCAAAACATTTCCGAAATAAAGGAAATCCTACGCGGGAATATCTCGCAAATAAGCAAACATCTGTATGAAGAGATGCAGAAACTGGCAGGAGAATTGCGGTTCGAAGAAGCACAGAAGATCAAAGAAAAGTATGAAGTCATCGAGAATTACCGCTCCAAATCGACAGTGGTCACCCCGATGCTCCACAATATAGACGTATTCTCACTGGCCGAAAACGAGAATTCCGCCTACATCAATTACCTGCATATCGGCAACGGAGCGATCGTGCAAGCCTATACATTCGAATATAAAAAGCGTTTGGACGAGTCGAAAGAGGAGTTGCTCAGCTTGGGGATCATCGAAATGCGCAACCGCTTTAAAAGCACTGCACGCGAAATCATCGTTCCTTTTCCGTTGGATATAGAACTGGAAAACGTTTCGATCACCGTTCCGCAGCGCGGAGATAAAAAGAAGCTGGTGGAATTATCGGAAATGAACGTGAAGCAGTATAAGGTCGACAAGCTGAAACAGGCGGAGAAACTGAACCCGGAGCAACGCAGCACACGTCTTTTAAAAGAGATACAGGAGACGCTCCATCTCCCCAAATTACCGGCTCATATCGAGTGTTTCGACAATTCCAATATACAGGGAAGCGACGCGGTAGCTGCGTGTGTCGTCTTCAAAATGGCGAAACCATCGAAAAAAGATTACCGGAAATACAACATCAAAACGGTTGTCGGCCCGGACGACTATGCCTCCATGAAAGAGGTCGTACGTCGCCGCTACCAGCGTGCCATCGTCGAAGAGACTCCCCTGCCCGACCTGATCATCACCGACGGTGGAAAGGGGCAAATGGAAGTCGTACGCGAAGTGATCCAGGACGAACTGCACTTGGACATTCCGATAGCCGGGTTGGCAAAAGACGGGAAACACCGGACTTCGGAACTCCTGTTCGGCTTCCCTCCCGAAACGATCGGCATGCCGATACAAAGTTTCATGTTCAAATTCTTCACGCAAATACAGGACGAGGTGCATCGTTTCGCCATCACTTTCCATAAGGATAAGCGCAGCAAAAGCCAGACAAAATCCGAATTGGATACGATAAAAGGGATCGGAGAAAAGACAAAAGTATTACTTTTACGTCATTTTAAGAGCGTAAAACGAATACGTGAAGCCGGCTTCGACGAACTGAAAGAGGTAATCGGAGAAGCCAAAACAAAAGCATTATTAAATGGTTTAAAATAAAGATATGAGAACATTGATACAACGGGTACAGCATGCCTCCGTAACCATAGACGGACAGCTGAAATCCAAAATCGGGAAAGGTCTGCTCGTACTGGTCGGTATTGAAGACCGCGACACGCAAGAAGATATCGAATGGTTGTGCAAGAAGATTGCCAACCTGCGCATCTTTGACGATGAAAACGGCGTTATGAACCGTTCTATCGTCGAAACGGAAGGCGAAGTGATGGTGGTCAGCCAGTTTACCCTGCACGCCTCCACAAAGAAGGGAAACCGCCCTTCCTATATCCATGCCTCCAAACCGGACATAGCCATTCCGATGTACGAAGCTTTTTGCGCCGAGATGGGCCTGCAGATCGGAAAGGAAGTACAGACCGGCACGTTCGGCGCCGACATGAAAGTGGAACTGGTGAACGATGGGCCTGTCACGATCTGGATCGACTCACAAAACAAAGAATGAAAAGATATGGCAGAAATTACGCTTAAACAGGCACAGGAGCAGGTGGACAGCTGGATCAAAACGTATGGTGTCCGCTACTTCAACGAACTGACGAATATGACCATTCTGACCGAAGAAGTCGGCGAACTGGCCCGCATCATGGCCCGCACATATGGTGAACAATCTTTCAAGGAGAGCGAGAAACACCGCGATTTAGGCGATGAAATGGCCGATGTCCTATGGGTATTGCTTTGCCTTGCCAACCAGACAGGCGTCGACCTGACGGCTGCTTTCGAAAAGAACCTGCAAAAGAAAACGAACCGGGATAAAGAACGACATATAAACAATAAAAAACTATAAGATTATGGTACACGAACACGATCACGAATGTGGATGCGGACATCACCATCATGATGAAGACACCGAACATCTCCACACCAATAAATACCAGCAAGCATTCGCCAAATTCGAGGCGGCCGGCACAACGGAAGAAGTGACCGGACGGGTAAAGACACTGCTCGGAAAACATGGGAACGACAACTTCACTCCCGACGTTTTGAAGCAGATTCACGGTTTCATCGACCTGACTTCCCTCACCAGTATCGACACGAAAGAGAGCATCTGGAAACTGGTCGACAAGGTGAACGATTTCGAAGGAACCCGCCCCGACGTACCCAACGTTGCCGCCATCTGCACCTATCCCCTGTTTGTTGAGACGGTAAAAGAGGCCCTCTCCGCACAGGAGGTAAAGATTGCGTCCGTAGCAGGCGGTTTCCCTTCCTCGCAGACCTTCATGGAAATAAAGATTGCCGAGACAGCGATGGCCGTCATGCAGGGAGCCGATGAAATCGACGTTGTCATGAACTTAGGCTATTTCCTCGAAGAAAATTATGACGAACTTAGCGAAGAAATTCAAGAGATCAAAGAAAGCTGCCGTGATGCCAAACTGAAGGTCATCCTTGAGACAGGTGCTCTCCAGACTCCCGAAAGCATTCAGAAGGCGGCTGTCCTCGCAGTCTATTCCGGTGCGGACTTCATCAAGACATCGACAGGGAAAGGTTATCCGGGAGCCACTCCGGAAGCCGTTTACACGATGTGCCAAGTCTTGAAAAAGTACCATTCCATCACGGGAAAACGTGTCGGTATTAAAGTTGCAGGCGGTGTCCGCACGGCAGAAGAGGCTGTCCGCTACTATACCATCGTCAAGGAAGTATTAGGAAACGATTGGTTGAATAAAGACCTGTTCCGCATAGGAGCCAGCAGTTTGGTGGAAGACATCGAACACCGTCTGGGAAAATAAGAAGAAAAGCAACGGGATATTTCTCACAAACCCATAGTCTTTTCTTCCAAAGATAACGACATAAATTCGGCTACACCCGGATGTTCCCACCTGCTACACCCGGATCTACCTTAAACGAACACCCGGATGCAGGGATCGCCTACATCCGGGTGTCGTCGTGTTTATATAAGCAGTTTATTCATCTTTCTCTGTATCTTCCGGAAGTTTTTCCAAGGTGCTATGCGCATTCAAGGGAGAGACAACAGAACGTCCCAACTGACTTTCCAATTGCTGCCTGGCCACTTTGGCGACCTTGCCGCCTTCCATCGCTACAGAGGCGTTTTCATCGAAATTTTGAGGGTTCTTTACTTGCGAAAGTTCCGTTGTGGAGGCTTCGGCAAGCATATTCAAGATCAACTCCGTATTAGTCATATTATCCCGGAGGTTTTCTTTCTTAAGCCCCTTATACGCCTTATATTCTTTCGTTGTCTTATCAGACCAAGTCTTTGTGATAATATCGGTCAAAAAAGCGAACTGTACCCCTTCTTCCATTCCACAACGCTTCCATTCGTCCGTCAGATTCTTACGGATCTCAATGCTTTTTAATCGTTGATTGATCCAGCTGTCAGAGTATCCCAAACGTTTATATTCCCACATAGCACGATCTATCGTCAATTCAGGATCCTGCAATTCATCGATTCTTTCACTGGCAATCTGCGCCATCCACCCTTTAAAAGGTTCGGCTTTGGGAGAAGGGACAGATTGAATCAGGCGGAAAAGTTGTTCGGTATCGGCAACATCGGTAAGACGTTTCTTTCCATCTTCGGCAACCAATTTCAACTGGTTACAATTTGTAACCGTTTCATTTCCCTCCTTCTTCAACCGATTTTTCAATACTTTCCAATAATTTCGAGGATCAGGACTGTCGGTTAACACACCTATTACATCTACAATAGAAAAGTACCATTTTTCCAGTTCATCGTCCCAAACGGTCCGGACTTTACGCTCTTCGAAGAGCTTAATCGCTTCTTTTTTTGTCATAGTCACTGTTTTTAAGTAATATCTGGCAAAGATACTGATAATAAAGCAGCAAACCTAAATTTCCTTCGGCATATTTATCAAATTGATTTTCAACCAATAACGTATTAAATGAAAAGAAAAGTGTGATAGAGAGTGACACAGGAGTGATAGATGAAAAAGGCATCTATCACACTCAATACATGTTGATATACAAAGGATGCAAGAAAAAAAGTGATAGAGTGACAGTAAATACGCGAAAATCTATTTACGGCGCTCTACGATGTAATCGGCAAGCAGCAGCAAACCTTCGCGTGCTTCCGATTCAGGAAGTGTCATCAAAACCTCGACCGCTTTGTCATGATATACCTGCATACGCTGTTCAGCATATTCGATTCCCCCGTTCGCTTTCGCAAAATCAATCAGCAAATCTATATTCTCTGTGGTAAAGTCTTTTTCATTTATGATATGAAGGCAATGTTCTGCCTCTTCTCTCCTACCCGTCTGCAACGCGTGCAGCAAGGGGAGCGTGACCTTTCCCTCCCGGATATCGTTGCCGGTCGGTTTGCCGATATTCGCTTCTTTGAAGTAGTCGAAGATATCATCTTTGATCTGGAAACAGTAACCTAAGTATTCGCCGAACTCACGGCATTTTTCCACCATTTCACCGGATGCCCCGGCAGAGATGGAACCGATCTCGGCACAAGCGGAAAGCAGCATGGCCGTCTTTTTCCGTATCACCTGCATATAGCAGGATTCGTCGATGATGCTTTCTTCGGCCGTTTCCAACTGCTTGATCTCCCCTTCCGAAAGATCGCGTCCGAGATTGGAAACAATACCTATGATTTGCAGATTACCTGTCTGGATAGAACGGATCAACGCGGTGGAAAGGACATAATCGCCCACTAAGACAGAAATGCGGTTATCGAATATGGCATTCAAGGAAGGAACCCCGCGACGCTGTTTTGTCTCGTCGATCACATCATCATGAATCAGTGTGGCAGTATGAAGCAGTTCCAACAGAACAGCCGAATTGATCGTATTATCCGTTACCTGCCCACATGCTTTAGCCGTCAAAAGTACTAATAAGGGGCGGACATGTTTTCCGCTCGCATTCAGTATCTGGTCAATAGCTGATTGCAAACGATTCGTTTCGCTTCGCAGCGAAGCAGCAAACTCATCATTAAAACGTTTAAACTCTACGGCAACCGGTTGTTCTATTTTACTTCTATCCTTCATAATTGATCCTAAGATGCGCAAAAGTAACAAAAAGTATCGAGTAAGCGAGTTTTTTCGTACATTTACCGACAATTGTCACACTAAAACGTGTTAAAAGAGATGAAGTTATTCCTCATAGATGCATATGCATTGATTTATCGGTCTTACTACGCTTTTATCAAGAACCCGCGTATCAACTCCAAAGGCATGAACACTTCGGCCATCTTCGGTTTTATCAACAGCCTGGAAGATGTCCTGAAACGTGAAAACCCGACCCATATTGCGGTAGGCTTCGACCCGAAAGGTCCGACTTTCCGCCACGAAGCCTACGAACAGTACAAGGCGCAACGGCAAGAGACGCCGGAAGATATCCGCAAGTCGGTCCCTTTCATCAAAGACATCATAGAAGCCTACAATATCCCGATACTGGAAGTTCCGCGCTATGAGGCCGACGATGTTATCGGCACGGTTGCCAAGCAAGCCGAAAAAGAAGGTTTCGAAGTATATATGATGACACCTGACAAAGACTACGGCCAGCTGGTATCCGAACATATATTCATGTACCGCCCCCGCTTCGGCGGTGACTACGAGATTATGGGCGTACCCGAAGTACTGGACAAATACGGCCTGACATCCGTCGACCAGGTGATCGACCTTTTAGGACTGATGGGCGACAGTTCCGACAACATCCCCGGATGTCCGGGTGTCGGTGAAAAGACCGCCCAGAAATTATTGGCCGAATTCGGAACGATCGAAAATCTTTTGGAGAATACCGACAAGCTGAAAGGCTCCCTTCAAAAGAAGGTCATGGAGAACATGGAGCAGATCCGCTTCTCCAAATTCCTGGCAACAATCAAGACGGATGTACCGATCCGGTTCGATGCTGCCAAATGCATCCGTGAAAAGATGAATGAGGAACGTCTCGTAGAGATTTACACTGAATTAGAATTCAGAACATTTATTAACAGAATGAGCGGAGAGCCGGAAAAAGTCAAAACGGAGTCCAAAACAGCACCGGCGCCAGCAAAAGCCGATACAAGAAAAAAAGCAGCTCCGGCAGGCCCGATTCAAGGCTCGCTCTTTGAAGAATTTGCGACCGAACCTACGGCTGTTCCCAAATATTCGACTCTCGCGAACTTAAAGTCTACTCCTCACACCTATTATCTTGTTGATACAGAGGAAAAAAGAATAGAATTAGGGCGGTTTTTGAACGAACAGGATTTTTTTGCTTTTGACACGGAAACAGATGGTATAGATCCATTGAAGGCCGGATTGGTCGGAATGTCGTTCGCCGTGAAGGAAAACGAGGCCTGGTACGTCCCTGTTCCGGCAGCCCGCGAAGAAGCCGACAAAATTCTTGCCCACTTCTCCCCCGCCCTGCAGAATCCGAAATCTCTCAAGATCGGACAAAATATAAAATTCGACATCCTTGTCGTCCGCAAATATGGAATCCGGATAGCCGGCCCTCTATTCGACACGATGATCGCCCACTACCTTCTGAATCCCGAACTGCGTCACGGTATGGACTACCTCGCCGAAACATACCTTAAATATAAAACAGTACGGATCGAGGAACTGATCGGCCCGAGAGAAAGGAAACAACTTACCATGCGTGACGTCCCGGTTGTCCAAGTAGCCGAATATGCCGCCGAGGACGCGGACATCACGCTCAAGCTGAAAAACTATTTTACCCCCTGTCTGGAAAAAGAAGGACTCGAATCGCTTTTTTATGACATCGAGATGCCTTTAATATATGTATTGGCTGAAATGGAATATACGGGAGTGACGCTTGACACCGTCGCCTTGAAACAATCGTCCGAGGAACTGACGACCGCACTCAAGAAGTTGGAGAAAGAGATCTACGAACTGGCAGGAATGAAGTTCAACATCAATTCTGCCCGCCAGGTCGGCGAAGTCCTTTTCGATCACCTCAAGATAGAAGAGAAAGCGAGGAAGACAAAGACAGGCAGCTATAGCACGAGTGAAGAAATACTGGAAAAAATGCGTTCCAAACATCCCGTCGTGGGAAAGCTGCTCGAATATCGAGGGCTGAAGAAGCTGCTCAGCACCTATATCGATGCCCTACCCGAACTGATCAACCCGGAAACCGGCAAGATCCACACGTCCTACAACCAAGCAGTCACCTCGACCGGCCGCCTCAGTTCCACCAATCCGAACCTGCAAAACATTCCGGTACGCGATGAGTTGGGACGTGAAATCCGGAAAGCCTTTACAGCCGAAAACGAAGACTGTATTTTCTTCTCCGCCGACTATTCGCAGATCGAACTTCGCATCATGGCCCATCTGAGCCAGGATGCCCACATGATAGAAGCCTTCCGCAGCGGAGCCGACATTCATGCCGCCACAGCCGCCAAGATATACGGTATTCCGGTTGAAGAAGTCACTTCCGATATGCGTCGGAAAGCGAAAACGGCCAATTTCGGCATTATCTACGGAATCTCTGTTTTCGGGTTGGCCGAACGGCTGAGCATCCCACGCGCAGAGTCAAAAGAGTTGATCGAAGGATACTTCAAAACCTATCCAGACATCCGTGCATACATGGACGAAAGCATCGAGGTGGCGAAAGAAAAAGGATATGTAGAGACGATCTATAAGCGCAAACGTTTCCTGCCGGATATCAACTCCCATAACGCGATCGTACGGGGATATGCCGAACGAAACGCGATCAACGCTCCGATCCAGGGCAGTGCAGCCGACATCATCAAAGTTGCCATGGTTCGCATCTTCAACCGCTTCGAAACCGAAGGTCTGAGGAGCAAGATGATCCTGCAGGTACACGATGAATTGAACTTTAACGTCTACAAAGACGAATTGGAAAAAGTGAAACAAATCGTGTTGGATGAAATGGAAAATGCAATCAAACTGCAAGTTCCCTTGATCGCCGACTGCGGTGAAGGGGTAAACTGGCTGGAAGCGCATTAACAAAAACACATAAAGTTTATAAATCACAGCATTTATACACTATCTTTGTCGTGAAATTTATTGCAAGGAGTTGCAATATCACATAGTAAAACAGAAGCGTTATCATATTGTCCTTAAGCAAGAAAATCGCCAATTTTTCATCCAGCAAGGACAGTAGACAACAATTGCCTCACGTTTTTTGTATATATATACATAATATATAAACATCAAGCGTGGGCTGTTGTCTATCTGCTGGATAGGTGTTTGGCGATACCTCTTGCTTGGATAGATGGCAGTTCCCACGCTTTTATTATATTTTCCGTCTTAGGGGGACAGATGGAGCAATTGGAAAATTATGTATTTCATATTCCCTGACAATCTTCCGGCATCCGTACAAAAAGCAGCGTTCGAATTCACATCCGGACAGTTCCCCTTGTATCGTTACATAACACCGGATACAGAGATACTGAATCGGGGTATTTCAATCGCTATCCCGGATGAAGCCAGCCACATCCGTTCCATCCGCCTCACGACATCACTGAGCCATTTCACTTACTATTACCCCGAAAAAGGATATAAGATCGCGCAAGGTATCCATCTTCCCCCTTTCCGGGTTCCGGCAGTCGGAGATCTCTATGCAAACGGCGTGATCATACAGGCTGGAGCAGATTCTCCCGGTCAGCATATAGAACCCGATATAGCCCCTTATAAAGGTTCGGTAATGGAGATACGGGAACAGACACTCGATTATTTCGATGCCTTGATCTATTGCGAGTCCATTTCCGAAGGGACCTTAGACAACTGGCATCTGCCGGATATGCTCAATCTGGTATTACTGCACACCAGGCAACGGGAATTCAACATGTTCCTCGCCAAGTATCAAGGAACTTTTTTATACGACGAGGAATACTGGTGCAAAGACAACAGCGTGATCGATCTGGGAGTAGCATTCAATATGGCAAACAGCCGCCTCGCTATATGCCCCAAAAAGGAAAAGCGGCAGGTTCGGGCCATACTGGATTATTAAAAGACTCAAATTCCTCTCCCGCTTATTCGCCCAAACAATATTTTCTATATCCGGTTCGCCTGTATCCGGCAACATAAATACAAAAGATTGTATATCTTTGCAGTCTGGAAACAAAGTTTGAATAAATCATAACAACAAAATAGAATGGCATTACAATGTGGCATCGTAGGACTTCCCAACGTAGGAAAGTCTACTCTTTTCAATTGCTTATCGAATGCAAAAGCACAGTCTGCTAACTTCCCGTTCTGTACGATCGAACCGAATGTCGGCGTGATCACCGTACCGGACGAACGTTTGAACAAACTGGCAGAAATCGAACATCCCCAGCGTGTTATCCCTACTACGGTGGAAATCGTAGACATCGCCGGCCTTGTAAAAGGCGCCAGCAAAGGAGAAGGGCTGGGAAACAAATTCCTTGCCAATATTCGCGAAACAGATGCAATCCTGCATGTACTGCGTTGCTTCGATGACGACAATATTGTTCATGTGGACGGCCGTGTCGATCCGGTTCGCGACAAGGAAATCATTGACACCGAATTGCAGATCAAAGACCTGGAAACCATTGACAGCCGTATTGCCAAAGTGCAGAAACAGGCTCAGACAGGCGGTGACAAGCAGGCTAAAATCGCTTATGAAGTACTTTGCAAATATAAGGAAGCACTGGAACAGGGTAAAAGTGCCCGCACCGTTTCTTTCGAGACGAAAGACGAGCAGAAGATCGCACACGATCTATTCCTGTTGACCGACAAACCGGTAATGTATGTCTGTAACGTAGATGAAGCAAGCGCAGTCAACGGTAATAAATATGTGGATGCTGTCCGCGAAGCCGTAAAAGACGAAGGAGCTGAAATATTGGTCGTAGCGGCCAAGATCGAAAGCGAGATTGCCGAATTCGACACCTACGAAGAACGCCAGATGTTCTTACAGGAGATCGGTTTGGAAGAATCCGGCGTTGCCCGTCTGATCAAGTCCGCTTACAAACTCCTGAACCTGCAAACATTCCTGACCGCCGGTCCCGACGAATGTCGTGCCTGGACTTTCCATAAAGGATGGAAAGCCCCGCAATGTGCCGGTGTGATCCATACCGACTTCGAAAAAGGCTTTATCCGCGCCGAAGTCATCAAATATGAGGATTATATTTCCTACGGTTCGGAATCTGCTGTAAAAGAAGCCGGAAAGATGAGTGTCGAGGGAAAAGAATATATCGTTCAGGACGGCGATATCATGCATTTCCGCTTTAATGTGTAATTACCTAAAACAAAATACATTATGATTGATAAAACCAGTACAGCATTAATAGTGGCCTTGATAAGTATCTTAGGGCTTACCAGCTGCATACGATACAACGTTGCAGAACCATTAGACCGTTTCAGCAGTCCCGAAATGGGAACTGCCGACGGTAATGAAATAACCGTGACAGCCGGATCGACCTGGTTTGCTGAAGGAGAATATGAGAACTTTATACTTACCGGGCAAGCTCTCACCGGGGAAAATGCGGAAGCGGCCTTGTTGTTCCATCATACCGACGGGAAATCAGGCTATGAGGTAGCATTCCGGAACGGAGCCATCGACGGCACACGTAAAAGCGGCAGCCTCACATCCGTGCGTAACCTCTACCGTTCATTAGCTGAAGACGGGAAGTGGTTCGACTTTGAAATTGCTGTACGCGGGCATAACATAATGATTGCCATAAACGATACGGTAGTAGTATGCTATACCGAACCCGAACACCCCTATCGTACAAAAGAGTATGCCGGGCGCTTGCTCAGCCGCGGTTCTATTGCACTAAAAGGTATGAGCGGTGATGTAACCTTTCGTAACCTCAACATGACCCGCTTGGAAAAAGACGCGGTCAATGAGGCAGACACAATGCCACGGATAGACGAACAGAACGATGCTGTGATCCGTTTCCAGCAGCAAAACTTCCCCGTGATAGATTACCACGTGCATTTGAAAGGCGGCCTGACGAAGGAGATGGCGCACGCCATGTCAATGAACTACGGTATCAACTACGGTGTGGCTCCCAATGCCGGTGAGGGTGGCGTAGGCCGTATGCTTGCCGATGACAAGGAAGTGTACGAATACTACAACGAAGTAAAAGACATGCCATTCCTGCGCGGTGTGCAAGGTGAAGGCCGTAAGTGGACAGCCACCTTCTCTCAGAAGGCTTTAGGCGTATTCGATTATCTCTTTACCGACGGAATGACCATTGTGGACCATAAAGGACGTCTGTCAAGGATATACCGCCCCGAAGAGGTACACTACGACGGTGTTACCAAAGAACAATATATGGATCACTTGGTGGACCAGACCGTCAAGATCCTTACCAATGAGCCGGCCGACATCTATGCCAATCCTACCTTCCTGCCGGAAGAGTTGAATGCAGAGTATGCCAAATACTGGACCGATGAGCGTATCGACCGCGTCCTGGATGTATTGAAAAAACATAACATTGCACTCGAAATCAACGCACGCTACAAAATTCCAAGCTTCGACATCATCCGCAAAGCGAAAGAGCGTGGAATCAAGTTCACCTTTGGGACGAACAATGTCGATGCCGATTTCGGCAAACTGGAATATTGCCTGCAAGCCGTCGACGAATGCGGTCTGACAGCAGAAGATCTCTGGTTTCCGACTATGAGCGTACGCGGTACTCGCGAAGTGGTGCTGTATAATAAGTGGTAAAATCTTCTCTTTACAAATAATTTTCATTTTCAGGTGCGCTGTCTATACTTAATCAACAGCACACCTGTTGTTTTATAGATACTCCTATCACATTCTATGGAATATTAGAAAGTGACCAAACTTATCCTCTACAGCAAAGCTGGCCATCTCCTGCTGGACGAACCGTTCAACGCCTCTCCTATTGCTGCAGAAGAAATACGTATGCACATCACCGAAAGCGCCCGGACAAGAGGCATTATCTTGATAGACCACAATTTCAGGGTAGTGCACAAAATAGTAAACCGCACCCTGCTTCTGGATCAATGCTACCTAAAGAAAACCAAGGAAAAGAAAAAATTAATCCCTTACGGTCATTATCGTCCCGGCTAATTTTAGTATCTTTCAGCGCATATTAATTCTCAATCATTATGAAAACCTGTTGTATGATTCTCTTAGCGGCTTTCACGTCGCTCGCATCCGCCCAACAAAACGACGTAACCAGCATATTGGAAGTACTGGACGTAACAAACGGCAGGCGCACCGTAGTCAAAGAATTCCCCTACCGTGTCGAAGCTCCAAACTGGACACCCGACGGCCAGTGGCTCGTGTATAATAGCGGGGGAAAACTGTACAAACTCTCCCCCGATTCGCCCGGCGAACCTGAAATGATAAACACTGGCTTTGCCACCCGATGCAACAACGACCATGTCATAGCTGCCGACGGCAAGCAGATAGCTATCAGCCACGGGACGAAAGAAGACGGCAAATCACGCATCTATACCCTCCCGATGCAAGGAGGGACACCTCGCTTGATCACCCCGATTGCTCCTAGCTACCTACACGGATGGAGCCCGGATGGACGGCAACTTGCCTATTGTGCCGACCGGAAAGGCAATTATGACATTTACATTATTCCAGTTGAAGGAGGAGAAGAAAGACAGCTGACGACAGCAGAAGGATTGGACGATGGTCCCGAATATTCCCCTTGCGGAGAATATATCTGGTTCAATTCCGTACGCACGGGTTTGATGCAAGTATGGAGAATGAAGAAAGACGGCTCCGAACAAACCCAGATGACGTTTGACGAAACCCGCAATTCCTGGTTTCCTCATGTCTCGCCTGACGGTAAATCCGTTATCTTTATCACTTATTATAAAGGAGATCTGGAACCGGGGCAGCATCTTCCCAATAAGAACGTTGAACTTAGGATTATGCCAGCCACAGGAGGAAAGCCAAAAACATTAGTCAAGTTATTCGGAGGACAGGGCACAATCAATGTCAATTCCTGGGCTCCGGATAGTAGGCGCGTCGCATTCGTCAGTTACCGCCTCTCCTCTCCTTCATCCAAATAAGCATTCTTGGCGGTGTCAAAACTATTCTACCCCCACGCTTAACGCACCGCCAAGCTTTTACATTATATAGAAAAACATCATTTCTAATAAAAAAAGGAATGCCGTACCGACATTCCCTACCAAACACACATTTACCTCTTATTTCATACCATATTTCTGCATTCCATATTCACCTAATATTTCAAGGCATCTGAGGCACTTTCTAAAAAACTTCTTCATAGCTTCTCTCTTTTTGTTTAAAACGACTCATGCAAAACACACCCGCATTAGTATTGCACAATTATGTTTTACAACACAAAAATAGAGGTAAAACAGATACGTTATTCACCTCAAATGTCTATTTAACATCATTTGTACAAACAGCCGAACAATAAAAAAGCACCTTAGCCTATGATATATTTCGCATGTGGCAACTTACTCACCAGATAAGTAAATGACCATGAACAAATAAAGGTAAGAATGGTCGAAACAGGAACCAAGGCCGGAATAGGTGTTCCAATCCACTGCGCGAACATATAGGAAGGACCGACAAAGAAATAATGCACGCAATACAAGCCAAAACCACATTTGGTCAGATTGGCAAGGGCACGGCAAATAACCGGCGAAGTAATCCGTACTTTCCGTACCAACAAGAAAACGGCAGCCGTCATCAACAATGCGTTAGGCGAACAATAAGTAAAGAACAACTCCATCCCCTCCTCGCTCACGTTCGGATCGGATGTCATATAGCGAAAGCCGGCTAATGTAATAAAATAGCCAACTAAAAACAGCGGAACCGTCACCGAGAAAGTCTTGCCAAGCGACCAATCCGTTCTTTTCCCTAAATAATGTCCTAACAGCAAATAGCCGTTGAAACCGGCAAAATAATAAAATAGACCGAATGAATTCCATGAGCAGGTTCCGAACTGGTAATGCGAAACAAACTCCGTCAGATAAGGGATAAACAACGAAATAAACCAAAACGCCAGAAACATACGCTTCGCCTTATCCGACGCCTTTTCCACCCATGCGGAAAAGACCGGCATATACAGATAAAGTCCTATCAGCACATAGATATACCACATTGGCGTCGCATAGACCGTAAAGGTTACAGGGATCAAAGCGATCGTCTTCAACGCCTCTACAAACGAGGCCGAAGGGTTTGGTTCCCAAGGGAAAAAGTCCGTCACCAGTTCCGGGCTGCCTCCTATCCACTGGATGAACCAGGGCGCCAGATCAAACAAAACAGACCAGATCAGAAATGGAAACAACACACGTGGAATGCGTTTCTTATAAAAGGCAGAAGCCTCTTGCCTGACCGGCAACAAAAGAAATCCGGTCATCATCACAAAAAGCGGCACACTGGCACGCAGCATGGAGCCATAAACAGAACCCCAGAAATTGAACTCCGGATTGGCACGCGATTCAGGCGAAGCGTTAAACGGATCAGTGCAATGAATGGCAATCACCATCAAGATGGCGACAAGACGAAGAACATCCAGCCAGACAATATGCGGTCTGGCAGTAGTAGTTTGAACAGTGTCCATGGTAGAATAAAGATCGTTATGTATTTATTTGTTATTCTTATACTCCGACGGGATCGTGCCCGTACACTTCTGGAAAGCCCGCCGGAACGTACTGATCGAATGGAATCCGGAACGTTCGGCAATCTCCTGTATACTGGCATTCGGCTCGGCATCCATCAAGCGCTTGCTTTCCTCGATCCGGAACTGGTTGACATAATCGGAGAACGATTGTCCCAACTCCCGGTTAAACAATTGGGAAAGATAAGAACGGCTGATAGGGAAGATCCGTTGCAAATCCGTCAGGCGTAAATCTTCGCGAAGATACGGTTTTTCTCTTTCAAACCATGCACTTACTTCCTCTGCATAGCGTTTACTGAGAACCCTGTGTTCATCATCGTCATTGTCGTCCTCCTGATACGGAAGATCCCATCCACTTTTAAAAGAATGCTCCAAAACAACTACCTTCAGAAATAGCGCCTTATAAAAGAAATAATACCAAACGAACAACAGGACTGTTTTGTCGATCACATACATCAATGGTGTATTGGTCAGCAATAAGACAAGATAGAAACCATACAGAACAATCAAAATTATCATGGTTTTCCTTAACCATTCCAAATCATATTCTTCCGGATCGGAAACATTCTCTGCTAAAAAAACATTGAAGTCTTTACTGTACCTTGCTATCAGATAAACGGGCAGAATCATATAAAACAAAGTCAGCAGAAAGACTGTCATACGAAGCAAAACATCCATATTCAAGTATTCGAAAACCTCCCTTATTGAATAGTAGGTATGAATTTCACCTCCCGACAAACGATAAGTCAGGTAAGCCAGTCCACCAAAAACAACCGGACTGATAAATAAGAAAAAACGTTTGCAGGTAAGAAACCCGGGCCGTAAGACCTCAATCACATAACAAGCAAGCGTTGCCGTTACCAAAGCACCCATAATCAATATATCCGGATGGAAAGCCTCTTTCGGTTTATGCAGGTAAAGGTTCACAGACAACCTTATGGCAGCCAGAAAAGCCCACAAAAACAGACCCCACCCTAATATCCTTTTCGCCCGGTTATCACCGGCCCGGAGCAATAGGGTAGCTCCACCGAAGATACAGAATCCGATGATCTGTAAGCTTAATAAAAACTGAATTTTGTCCAACATAATATATCCCTCGTATCAAGTAAACAAATTGAAGCATTAAATAGTTGATCTGAACCATTAGTAGACAATTTGATGCCTGTAGATAATTTGCACCTCGTGGTTTTATACGATTTCATCGTGGTTTTATACCGAATGCACCCTCTACCTCTCCAAACTGACTGATCTTTGTACCTGCAATCACTTCACAAAAATAATACAAAGAATGAATAAATTACTACTATTTATGATGACGGCGGTTAGTATTTTTAGTTGCACAAACGACTACGACCCGGGACTCATTGAAAATTTAGGCATGAAAGAGCAACCTTTAAGAATAATAACAAAGGTGCTGACAACAAAGTCTCCTAATTTTATGCAAGAATTTACAAGAGGATCGGTCATCGGGTTGCATGTCGTCTCGGAAAGTACCGGCAACATCTACGATAGTAATCCGGATTACAAAAACGTGCGGGCTGAAGCCTTTCTGGTAAACAACAAGCTGAACTGGCGCCAATCACCCGATATTTATCTGAACGAGGAACCAGTCACCGTTTATGCCTATTACCCGTATCAGTCGCAGGTTAATTTCGACCCGGAGAATATCCTGGTCCGCATATCGCCGGACGCTTCCCTGACGAAAGATTACATGTACGGGATACAGGCCAGCGGGCAACGAGCGGTCAACCAGATTTCCCCAGTCGCGTTGCTTAACATGAATCATACGCTTTCGCTCCTGAGCTTCCAACTGCGAATGACACCGGAAGCAGAAGGCTGCTTCCTACTCCATGCGATACAGATCGGAAACAAAGCCGGCGGTACAGCTCTTTGCTTCAGGGGTAAGATGAACATTAAAACCGGAAATATCGGCGGATGTGCCGGGACAAATGCCTCTACCCGACTAAAACTGAATACTCCGCGCATGTTGAAAAAGATACCGGACGAGCCGCAACAACTAATGGTAATCCCCACATCGCGTATCAGAACAGACGGAGATGTGGAAGTGCTCTTCACCATCAACGAAACGACATTCAAATATAAAATTCCCGCCAATACGAAGTGGGAAAAAGGAAGAAGATATATCTACAACCTTCTTTTCAACGGTAAAGACATCACACTCGAAAATGTAAGTACCAGCGAATGGCTTCCTGTTGAAGGGAATATGGAAAATACTATTCTGTAATGTAAGTTTTATTTTATGTTCGGTTATGTCAGGTGTAACAGCCGAATATCGCCACTCAAAAGACATATGAAAGCGCCCCGCCCATTTTATCCCTTCTCAACTTATCGCCAACAACACACCTCTATTCAAATTTAACCAGGACGGGGCCGCTTTTCATCTCACTTCTCATTTACAAAAATATTTATGCATGATGAACTTGTAACTGAATGTATCATATCCCATGCACTCGTCAAGCTACGGAACCCCCAATATGTAACTGTTTGAGCACTCACATCTCCTGATACTAGTCTCTTAAATAAACAAGGGCAGTCCATACATTGTGAACTACCCTTGTTTCATTCTATAATCAATAATATTTTCAGGAAAATAATAATTTATCTCTCACTCCGGTCTCTGCCCTTAACGCTCACCAGCTTAGGCCGGAGCAAGCCTGACGGTTAGATCTTGCCTGACGTTCCGGAAGAAGATATGCCGGTTACAGTGTTGCGATCCGATGTTTTAGAAGCGGAAGCCGTTGTTTCAGAAGCTATACTTGTAGTAGTCGCAGCAGTTCCTTCTACCTGTTTGTCGACTTCCCAATGGAACGGTTCAAAGGCAGTATTCGGGTCCACCCAAGACGGTTTTTTGGCAGCATAGATAATGAACGGAGCGGCTACCACCACGATAGCGCCGATAATCAGCACGGCAAACCAAACGGTATTGTTACCTGTAGAAATTTGACTGGGCGGAATAAAACTCAGTACGAAGGCAAGCAATGAACCGCAAAAACCAAGGCCGCCGATAAACCACATCAGACCGTTGCCACTCTTACCGATACGGAACGGACGACCGGCTTTCTTCATCCGATAACGCAATGCGATTGCACCAGAGAACATCAGCATATACATAATCAGATAAAGGATAACTGTCAACTGTGACAAAATCTGATAGAAACTTTGTACGGAAGGCATAACCACGAACAACAAGCTCAGGAATGTAACAGCCAAGCCCTGAACCAGCAGGATATTTTTCTGCACACCCAACTTATTTGTTTTCTGGAAGAACGGAGGCAGATAACCGGCTTTGCCAACGGCAAAGATACCTTTTGACGGACCGGCCACCCATGTCAATACACCTGCCAACACGCCGAAAGCCAATGCAACTGCGATAACCGGCGACAGCCAAGAAGCATGAATAAACTTGAAATAGTTGTCAAAACCGACCAACAAACTCTGAGTCAGGTTAATGTCCTTCTGCGGGATAATGATACCTAATGCAAATGTTCCCAACACGAAGATCAACACCGTGATCAGCGCACCGATAAACACGGCCTTCGGATAATTGACGGAAGGGTTTTCGACATCTTTCACATGAATACCGCCCATTTCCATACCGGCATAAAAAAGGAAGATACTGGAAGCAAGCACCAGGTTATCGAACTTCGTAAAGTCAGGGAAGAAATTGCTGTGGAAGTCCATGTTGGAATGACCGCCGGAAGCCAGGTACACGATACCTAAGATAATCAACAAGGCAGCAGGGATGATCGTACCGACGATGCCACCCACTTTAGCCACTTTACCTACCCAGCTCAGACCTTTCAAAGAGATAAACGTAGCGAGCCAGTAAATAATCAATACGACAACCAGCGTATACATTTTGTTTGAAGCCAGCGTCATATCGTGCGCATCGTTCATCCCAATAAAGGCGATGGATACAGCACCGAAAGTCAATACGGTCGGATACCAGATCGTACTCTCGATCCATTGTACCCAGATAGCCAGGAAACCCCATTTCTTTCCATAGGCCTCTCCTACCCATCGGAATACCCCGCCCTGTTTATCCTGGAACATGGCAGCCAACTCAGCTGCCACCAACGAGGTAGGAATTAAGAACACGATTGCCGCAAACAGATAATAAAAGGCTGAACTCAGTCCATACACAGCCTCAGCAGGCAACCCGCGGAGCGAGACGACTGCCGTGACATTCATAATCGCAAGAGTAAATACTCCAAGTTTTACTGCTTTTCCAATATTTGCCATGAATTTTACTATTAAAATGTGAATTTTGTTTTGCTTGTATTGACAGTATAACAACTCGTTTTTGTGTTAGTTTGTCAACAGGATGTCAAACTTGGTTAATTAACAGACAAGTGTTAAAAACAAAAGGTGTCATTTTGCTGTTTCATCGGATAAAATGTAAATGATGATTTACAAAATAAATACCAAATATTAAAAGACAATGAGAACTGCATTCAATGACTTTTTTTATGAAAAGCGAGGCATTTACGGAGTGCTTCATGTGATGATATTGCTACTCTCGCTTTTCCTGATTGTGGATATTTCGATCGACACGTTCAACAACATACCGTTCATCTCTCAGACTTCGTATCTGAAAACGCAGTTCTGGATCTGCATGTTCTTCATCGCCGATTTCATATTGGAGTTTTTCCTGTCAAAAGATAAAATTCATTATTTGCAAACCCATTTCCTCTTCCTGCTGGTTTCGATCCCTTATCTTAATATTATCAATTACTACGATTTCACCTTCTCGGCCGAAGTGACCTATTTCCTACGTTTCATCCCGCTCGTACGCAGCGGATGGGCACTGGCGATCGTCGTCGGCTGGCTAACTTCGAACCGGGCCTCCGGACTCTTCGTCTCCTACCTGACGATGTTGCTGGCAATGGTCTATTTCTCCAGCCTGATCTTTTTCGTGATCGAACAGAAGGTGAACCCTGAAGTAAAGGATTACAACGACGCCCTCTGGTGGGCTTTCATGGACGTGACGACTGTCGGTTCGAACATCATCGCGATCACGCCTACAGGGCGTATTTTGTCGGTCCTGCTGGCCGCTCTCGGCATGATGATGTTCCCGATCTTCACGGTCTATGTCACGAGCCTAGTACAATCGGCAAACAAGAAAAAAGAAGATTATTATAATCAAACGCATCCCGTCTCCTCCGGACAAGCATCAGAAGCCAAACCGGCCGGTTCCACTCAAACAGACAAATAAATTCAAAACTACTAATAGTAGTAATATAGGCGTTTTTATATAGTTCTACCAATTTACTATCACAATGCAAATAGCTGAATAATAGCGAATTTAAACGTTTTTTCTTTCTCAATAATTTGCGGTATTTTCTTATAATCTCTATATTTGTATGCAAATCGTATGCACATTTATTTGCATACAAGGAAGTAGAAACATTAAAATACAGCAGCGTATGTTCAAGTATTCAAAAGATGGCGTTTCGGTACTGTCGGTACTGGATGCACGCAGGGCAAAGAAAAGCGGCTTGTTTCCCGTGAAGATACAGGTAATCCACAACCGCAAACAGAAATACTACTCCACGGGTAAGGAGTTGTCAAGGGAGGACTGGGAGAATCTTGCCGAAAGCAAAAGTCGCAGGCTTATAGAAATCCGTTCCAGCATAGAGAACAGTTTTTCCATCATCAAAGGACAGGTCGAAGCCCTTGCGGAACGTGGGGAGTTCGCCTTTGACCTCTTGAGTATTCGTTTGGGCAGGTGCGCCACGGCAACGGTAAACGCCGCAATCACGGCAAAAATAGAAGAATTACAGCAGAACGGACAGGTGAGCACCCGTAACAACTACCATTCCATGTTAATGGCGATAGAGCACTTTGCGGGAAAGGACATACCGTTTTCCGCAATCACCATCGACTGGCTGAACCGTTGCGAAAGGTTTTGGACTGGCGAAAAGAAAAGCAAGTCCACCGTCTGCGTGTATTTCAAAATGCTCAAAGCCATACTCAACCAAGCCAAGACGGACGGCATGATAAAGGAGGCGCACTTTCCTTTCGGTCGTGGGAAATACGAAATACCGTCAGCAGAAGGCAGGAAATTAGCCCTCACGCTGGAACAGATAAAAAGGCTGGTAACCTATACGGACGGACGGGAAGAAACCGAACTCTACCGTGACCTGTGGTTTTTCTCCTACCTGTGCAACGGTATTAATTTTCGGGACATGCTTTTTCTCACCTACGGGAATATCGTAGGCGGTGAAATCTGTTTTGTCAGAGCCAAAACAAAAAACACATCCAAACAGATACGCACCATCCGAGCCGTACTCACCCCTGAAATGCAAAAAATAATAGACCGCTGGGGCAATCCCAATGACGGGAACCCCGAAACTCCGCTCTTCAAGTTCGCCACAGGAAAGGAGGACAGCATAAAGACAGCACGGATTGTACTGCTCACCATACAGAAATGTAACAAGGTATTGTCACGTATAGCTAAAGCCACGGGACTGCCGCCCGTGACCACGTATTCAGCCCGCCACTCCTTCGCCACCGTACTGAAACGCAGTGGTACGAACATATCCTATATATCGGAAAGTCTGGGACACTCCAACCTTATGGTAACGGAGAACTACCTCGCCAGCTTCGAGCAGGATGAAAGAATGAAAAACGCACAATTGTTAACCCGATTTGATTGAGCCATGCCGAACAAGAAAACCAAACAGATAAAAATCCGACACTTGAAATGCTTTGCCATCATCGCAAGGGAACTTTTCGAGCATCCCGAATACAGGGAGTACGAGATAGAAGAAGCCGTTCTGTCCATGCGGGAATACATACCGCCCACCATCAAGGATGTGGAAAAGGTCATAGAGAGGATAAGGTTCAGCTATGCCACCCACAAATACAAATATGGCGTAATACTGGGCAGGGAGTTGATAGACCAGCAGGTGCTGGCAAAGATGGCGGGCGTTTCCCGTCAGACCGTGGCACGCTGGGAGGAACTGGGTTTCATCTCACGTAGCGACATCGGCATACCGAGAGAGAAATATTTCGTAATAAAAGAAGTTATATCCCAGCTTGAAAAGTTAAAATCCGCAAAATAACAACCTTTTCCTAATAACTTAACATAAGTCGGACAAATCAGGACACGGCACGGGGAACTGTCCGCCCGTGTTCTGATTTGCCCTCGTTTTGTCCCGTCCTGTCTGCTCCCGTTCAGCCGACAATCCACCCGTGTCAACAAAAGTCATCAAATGTCATATCCATGTTAAGTTATTAGCAATTCGATATTTAGAAGTATATATTTTTCCTTTGCCGCATCAATCGGTTGAGAGGCTATGACGATAGCCGGGTAGTAACAACAAAAAAGGAAAAGAAATGACGAATATTGTTTTGACCACGCCCGAGGAATTACGGGCTATCGTAAGCGAAACCGTTTCGCAGACACTGGCGGGATTTGCCCGACCTAAAAACGAACCTGACAACCTTACACCCGATGCGGCGGTGGAAGTGTTGGAGCAGCATGGCTTTATCATCTCCAAAGCCAAACTCTACAAGCTGACCGCAAAGGGGGAAGTACCTTTCCGCAAGTACGGGAACAAACTCCTGTTTTCCCGAAAGGAATTGCTCGCATGGGCTGAAAGCCTTGCAAGGCGTGTGAATGACAAGGGCATGGCGGCACTCGCCATTGCCAAGAGCGCAAACCGAAAACTACGCAGCCATGGAAAATAGCAGGGAAAAGGAACAACTGACCAAGGAACAGCTTGATATATTGTGGCAGGCTGTCTGCATCGACCTGTCACAGGAATACGCCCTGCCGCCCGAAATGCTGTGGGTGCACGGCTCGACCATCGGAACGCTGGGAAATTTCAGCGCATCCACGGGAAAAGCCAAAAGCAAGAAAACGTTCAACGTTTCCGCAATCGTGGCGGCAGCCCTCAAAAACGGTCAGGTGCTGCAATATGTGGCAAAACTTCCCGAGGACAAGCGAAAAGTCCTGTATGTCGATACCGAACAGAGCCATTACCATTGCCACAAAGTGGCAAAACGCATCCTTACCATGGCGGGACTTCCCACGGATAGAAGTCACGAAAACTTGCAGTTTGTCGCATTGAGAGAGTATGTCCCCAAAGTGCGCATCGAGATAATAAACCATATCATCGACAATACGGAAGGGCTGGGGCTGGTAGTGATAGACGGAATCCGTGACCTCATGTACGACATCAACAACCCCAGCGAGGCTACCGACCTGATAAACCTGCTGATGAAGTGGACAAGCCGGTACAACATGCACATACATACGGTGCTGCATCTGAACAAGAGCGATGACAACATAAGGGGACATATCGGCACGGAGTTGAGCAACAAGGCTGAAACCGTCCTGCAAATCTCCCCCAGCAAGAAGAACAAGGACATCAGCGAGGTTCAGGCAATGCATATACGTGACAGGGAATTTTCCCCTTTCGCCTTCCGTATCAATTCCGATGCGTTTCCCGAAATCGTGGAGGGGTATGTTTTCGAGGGCGGTTCGTCCAGCAAAAAAATCTCCTTCGAGGATTTGCCGGAGGAAGAGCATCACAAGGCACTGGAGAAAGCCTTTGCGGGGCAGTCCATACAAGGATATTCCAACGTGATTGCGGCTTTGGAGAAAGGTTACGCCTGCATCGGATATGTCAGGAAACGAAACACGCTTATAAAGCTGAATACCTTCCTGAAAGAAAACGGAATGATTGTGCCTGACGGAAAAGGTTACAGGCACAACCCCGAAGCGGAACTCCGACTGGTTTAGTACGGTATCGGGGCATATATATAAAGAACGGACGGGACGGGAAGCCGACAGGATACCGACAGGTTTAACACGGTTCGGGGGCGTACATATAAAGAGCAAACCGAACCTTTCCTGACCGTCCAAATTTCCATCATGCAATAAAAAAACACCATGACTATAAAGGAAGCAAAAGAGATAAGGCTTGAGGAATATCTGCAAAGCCTCGGTTTCCTGCCCGTTTCGAGGCAGGGAGGAAACCTTTGGTACAAATCACCGTTCCGACAGGAACAGAACGCCTCATTCAAGGTAAACACGGATTTAAACCTGTGGTATGACCATGGAGAAGGAACAGGAGGCAATATCATTGCGTTGGCAGGCAAGCTTTTCCAGTCCAACGATGTAGCCCTGCTGCTCGGACGGATAGCGGAACAGACACCCGCCATCCGTCCCGCATCCTTTTCTTTTCGCCCGTCCCCCCGTCTGCCCTCTTTCCAGCATTTGGAGGTATCCGGTCTTTCCTCTCCCGTGCTGCTTTCCTATCTGCGGGAACGTGGAATAAACGTGGAACTGGCGAAAAAGGAATGTGTGGAACTGTGCTACATGCACGGGGACAGGCAGTTTTCCAATATCGGTTTTCCCAACATTTCGGGAGGTTACGAGGTTCGCAGTAACGGTTTCAAGGGCTGCGTAGCCCCGAAGGACATCAGCCACATACGGCAATCGGGAGAGCCTAAGAATACCTGTTACGTATTTGAGGGATTCATGGACTACCTTTCCTTCCTGACCATCCGACAGGAGAAATGCCCGAATTACCCGTGCCTTGACTGGCAGGACTACATCATCCTGAACTCAACCGCCAATGTGGAGAAAGCCCTCTATCCGTTGGGGGAATACGAGCGCATACACTGTCTGCTGGACAATGACGATGCGGGGCGCAAGGCTGTCCGCACCATTCAGGATGAATACGGAATGCGTGTGCGTGACGCATCATACCTGTATGGCGGGTACAACGACCTGAACGACTACCTGTGCGGTAAAAGGGCGGCAATGCGTTGCAACGTTGCAACGCATTGCCACACCAACAGCCTGACAACTGACCAGCCAGCCAAGCAGTCAAACGTTCAAACAGCCAGCCGTTCAAACGTTCAGACGGTCAGACAACCAGCCAGTCCGACACAAAAGCACGCCGACACGCCAAGGCAACCGTACGGGGAGCAGGATAATTTACATCGCACGCCCCCGAAGCGGAGCAGAGGCAGGGGAATATAAGACAACAGGAGTATATACATGCGCTGGCGGAAAAAGTGGTGGCTAACGTTAGCAAGGTTATGGAAATGTATACATTTCCGCACCTTGCTTTGCCTCTCGGCAAAGGAAACCGCTCCCGTTGGTCGCAGTTTTAAAAAGATAGCCATATGCAAAAAAACATACAGAAAACAGAGAGCCGGAAGCGTAACAAGGTGCATATATTGAGCGCACGCTTCACCGATATGGAGTACAACGCGCTGGAAAAGCGCAGGAAGGATGCGGGCGTTTCCGTGAGCCGTTTCATACGTTCCGTCATGCTGACAGGGAAAGTGGTGCAGCGCATCAGCCGAGCCGATGCGGACATACTCCGCAAACTGGCTGGGGAAGCGAACAACCTGAACCAGCTTGCACGCAAGGCGAATGCGGGAGGCTACACAAAAGCGGCAATGGAAATGGTGATACTAAACAGGAAAATGACGGACATCATAAAACAGCTATCCGATGATTGGAAAAATAAGCAAGGGGGCAACTTTTAGCGGTTGCGTGAAATACGTATTGGGCAAGCAGGAAGCACGGCTGCTTGATGCTGCGGGCGTACTGACAAACGACATCGGGACGGTGACGGGATGTTTCGAGGCGCAAAGGATGATGAAACCGCACATACGCCAGCCCGTAGGGCATATCTCGTTAAGCTACGCTCCCGAGGATGCGCCACGCCTCACAGATGAAGTGATGGTACAATACGCAAAGGAATACATGGAAAAGATGGGTATCAAGGACACCCAGTATATCATCGCACGCCATCACGACCAAAAGCATCCTCACGTGCATATCGTGTTCAACCGTGTGGATAATAACGGGCGTATCATCAGCGACAGGAACGACCGCTATCGCAATACGGACGTGTGCAGGGAACTGAAAGAGAAGCACGGGCTTTATTTCGGAGAAGGCAAGGACAGGGTACGCACGCACAGGCTGAAAGGCAGGGACAAGACCAAATACGAGGTTTACCATGCCGTAAAAGATGCGCTTGCGAAGGCTGGCGGATGGCGGCAGTTTGTGCGGGAACTGGAACGGCAGGGAGTACAGGTAACGTTCAAGTACAAGGGAAGCAGTGACGTGGTGCAGGGACTTTCTTTCAGCAGGGACGGCATCACGTTCAAGGCATCCGAGGTGGACAGGAAATTCAGTTTTTCCAAGCTGGACGCATTGCTGGACGGACACACGGAAACCGCCACAAGTCAGGCTCATGCCATAACGGGGCGAAACCGTTCCGAAGAACGGCAGACCGACATCCGTGCGGAGAACGACCGTTCTTTCAGCGTGTTCGGAGGCTTGTTCAGTCCGTCAAACGTGCGGGACGAGCAGCCGTTCATACCGCCCAAGAAAAAGAAGAAGAAAAAAAGAGGTTACAGGTTATAATGTAAATAAATGAAAGGAGAAAAGAGAATGAAAGGCAACAACCGACAGGAAGAACTGGAACGTGAACAGGAATGGCTGCAACGTCTTGACGCCATGGATAACCGATTATGTGAGATAAGGGAACTTTTGGAAACCCCACAGGCTGACAGGGATACAGAACTGGCAGAGGAGGCAAGGCTGAACCGGCTTGCGGAATGTGTCAGGCTGCAAACGGAAGCCATAAAGATGCTGTCGCAAAAAGACACCGCTGACGGTCAGGACGTGCTGGAAATGCGCAAGGCACTCCAAGCGAACAAAGTCCTGTTCAGAATGGCGGATGAAAGAACAAAGGTACAGCAACGGACGGACGAATACCTGCAACAATTGAGCCAGCAGATAGACCAACTGGAAAGGTTGAAAGTAAACCACAGCCATAGCTTCAACGTGACATATTCCAAGCCGTTTCTTGTTCAGATCACCATCGTGGCACTGTTTCTTTTTTCGCTGGTGCTTAACGCATGGCAGCTTAAAAGAGGCTAGCGGCTTTCCGACAACGACCTTAAATACCGCTATGTGCTGATGATGGGAAGTGCGGACGCTAAGGCACTTGACATACTGGAGAACTGCTTCGAGTGGAACAGGGACAGGAAGCTAATACGGAAAATAAGAAAAGAGGTGGAGGACTTCGAGCGTTGGACGGAAATGGAGGCGGCAGAAATGCTGCGTGGCAAAAGGCAACAGCAGGAAACCGGAAAATAAACACGCAGGAAATCAGGAAGGTGGATATTTATGTTTTTGAACATGCAGGAAATAAAAAGGAGTTCAAACAATACCGTTCTTCCTGATTTTTTTATATGTTTGGAATTGATGATGTCAAACATATAAAACAAATGACTATGAACACCGAAATAACCTTGGAAATAAACGGATACAAACGGAATATACTCAGGTATGGCTACCAATTTTTTCGCAACACAGACCGCAAGGGCAGACCCGTTACGGGGCTGTTGGGTGGAAATATATATGTGGAAATGGAATCAGACGAAAGCAGCGATGTCTTGGAGATGATGCTTGCCGATATGAACAAGCCCCGACCCTGTTTTTTCTTTCGTCCCGAACCTGTTCCTGTCTGGGGGAAAATACGGCATACCGTAGATGATATGATGTTCAGAGAACTCGCTTTTGATGAAGCATATATCTACTATTATGGTGAAACTATGGATGCGACAGGGGCTAATCCCATGCTTACCCGTTTTCTTATATCCCCTACACGGTTGGATATTAACAGAACCGTAAGAATGGACAGAAGGATTAGCACTACTTATGGCTTTTGGTGGGAGGAATACAAAGAAGAAGAAAAGATACCAATAACTCCTGCGGCTATTTCAGAAACTTCAAAACCTATTGTATTGGTTACTTCTGTGAAAGGCAATACAATTGCGTTACCCAATGACAAGGTCAGATATAAGGTTACTGGATATAGTCTACCAACTGTAAATGAAAGTGATTGTAAACGTGTAAAATGGGTGATTCTTGTTGATGGAATAAAGGAATATAGAAAAGAACAAGGAGAAATCTTCGATTTACAAATCAAAGAAGAATGGGCTGGCAAAGAAATAACTGTAATGCCTTATTTACGAGCGGAAACCATTAATGTTAGTGTGAAAACGCAAGTTAGAACTGAAGCAATTGTTGTTTTTGTGAATGGATATTGGAATACAGGAAAGACCGAATCACTTGCAGAACCCCTAAAAAAAATGATAGCTAAAAATATCATTGGCACTAAAAGCAAGAGAGGTTATTGGGGAAGTGCGTTTATAAACAATGCCTATATCTTTTTTATGCAAAAATATAAACAATGGACAAATAAAACTATTCCCCGAAATGGTATTACTCCTCTTTTTATTGATGGAAGTAATGTTTGGAACTCATCAGGTCAAACCCGTTTTAATGCTGGCTGGAATGAAGCAGAAGAATTATTAAAAACAGATTTGTTAACTCATAATGTAATTAATAATGAAGGACTTCAAAAGAAGAGGATATTCATTGTTAGTCATAGTATGGGAGGTGCACACGCTGAAGGAATGATTTCGGCATGGAAATATCATAACTTAGAAATAGAATATGTTTTGCATTTTTCTGCTGCGGATAACAAAGACTTTCAAGTAAAACTACCTCATATCACATACCAAATAAACTTAGTTCCTGACCCTGTACTAATGTACAAAAACGCAGATGATTCAGCTAAAGTTCTTTGGGAAAATTTTTGGAATATGCTTAAAAGACCATATTTAGATACTCCCAATGTTTATATGATAGAAAAAATGTTGCCAGAACACTATATTGAAGTTAGGAATGCAGATGCGTTAAATCACGCTCATACAAAAGGAGGAACTGTATGGAATTTAGTGCCATTCTTAAAGAATTAACATACAAAAGCGTATGTCGTTTTTTAATTGTTTCATCTTTATTCTTCGCGGTTGCTTGTGTAGCACAACATGAAGAGGATAAAACTATTACTATCAATGAATTATGTATTTTTAAGGAGGCGTTGTATAATATACCCATTGATTCAATAGACAGACAGATTTATAAAGCAAGTTTTTTGAATAAACATAGGGGAAAATACTCGTATTGTCTTGAAATATACGCATCAAATGATACTATTAGTAAGGAAAGTTTAAAAAATAAAATAGATAGTATTGTAAAGAATATAACATTATTGATGGAAAGAGAGGGTGTTGTACTATATGATTTTCAGGTTTATTATTATTCTGAAAATATGAATTTAAATTTGAATTATGAAATAGATAAAAACGAAAAAATCCATTTGCGTCAAAGGAAAAAATCTCCCAATGACAGATATGACAAATAAAAAAATGGTTTTATGTTGGTATATTGCAATATTTTTGTAAGTTTGTATTGCCTAACAAAAAAATAGGTTTTGCTCTTTGAAATAGCATATCGAGAAGCGTTCAGCTTTTTTTACGTAGCAGCGAAACTACCAATTTCTGTTTCACCTTTAAGATGAAACCAAGACACGTAAAAAATGACTGAACGCCTGCGTTGTCATAGGCGTGGGCGTTCCTTTCATTTGTGTCTTGGGGATTGGTAGTTCCTGTTGCTACATTTGAGAGTGAATGTTCCACGCTTTTTTATATTGTTCAAATGGGAAAACTATGAACTATAAATACACGACGATGGGAACACAACAAATACACCCTGCATTTATTTCAAAAGCACTGTTCGATTTCTTGAAGATTAACATAATGCAGCGCATGACAATGAAACCGAGAATCGAATTTTTGAATTTGAAAAGAAACGAAATATATCTGCAAAAAATATCAAGAGGGAATGTTTCTTGAAACCTTTCGGTACGTTCAGTTTTCTATGGATGATAAAATATTATTGTGTATATTCAACAATACCGACAAATGTTTCAGAACTTATTCCTATAAAATTGTTGCGCTGAACTAAGATATATGAAAGGTACTCAAAGGTGAGTCAAATCGGACGGAGTGGAGGTCTGACGGATGAAAAAGGTCGCAAACATAACAGTCCTGCTGTTATTACTTGCCTTTGACTACTTTACTAACAATGACATTGGATACAAATGCCGTATTCCATTTTTCTAAGGTCAAATAACATGGAATAACATTCCGTTAAACGCTCTAATGCTGCCAGTTCTTGCCAACTGGTATAGATTTAGAGATATGGAGATAAAGCTTGTGAAAGCTATAATCCCCTGACAGAACCGAAAGAACCATTCGAGAGAACCGTTCTTTCTTATTTAAGACATGTAACAATCCATAATATTAAAAGGTATGAATGAGGTAGCATTAATTACAGTTACATACAAAGGCAAAGAGTTGACAAAACTTGCCTTTATAGATAAAGACACTGGTGAAAGTTTTGTAAGAACGGTGACATCATTGCTGACTGAACAAGCGAAAAAAGATTTCTCATTCACGGGAGAAACTTTAACGGTATATACTCCTGAAAGTATTCTTGGTGAATGCGCTGAATTCGCAGCAGGTAAAATCAAGCCTACAAATACAGTATTGAATATGATTAACATTATTGATGCAGCAGAACAAAACTAATCACTTATATCCTCATTAAAACAACCTTTGTTAATCTGCCTTTGATTTGTTTTACCAAAAAGAGGTACAATAGGAATAGCCCGTGAGGGTTGTTCCTTTTTATTCTTTTTCAAATAAGGTTAGTTTGCGGCTTTGTATATATATCCAAAACAAATTAAACCTATATTTGTACCGACAGCAAAATATATGCTGGCGAAAACAAAAGCTTGTGATTTTTTTGTTTTCGCCAGCATATATTTAAGTTAGTGGTCAAAAGAATACATGCAACCACAAGAAAAGACATACTTTGTGTGCTATTTATTAATACTATAAAATTGAGTTTCTATTTATCGAAAAAGGCTGGATTTGTATGCAAATTGCATGTTTTAATAATTAGCTACTTACGTTTATTTTTATATATTATATTGATAATCAATATGTTAAAAATACAAATTCATTTCTCTAATTATAACTTATTGTAAAAAACAAGTTATTTAACAATTGGCAGGTCTGACGATGAAAGAATTCAAATATTCTTCTTTTTGAATATAAAACGTACTTTTCCCATTTATTTGCCGATCTATTACCATGAAGACGGTCGTCATCGCCAAAATACTGCGCAACTCTTGGCTTTTCCTACTCAGGCTGACAAAACAGAAGCAATAACCGGACAAGTTGCCTATCACATACTTTCTGTTGTCAAACAAAAACCGTCAGGCCGAACAAAATGTAAGATTAAAATGAACTGGAATTTCAAATGAAAAACTATTCCCGCAAAAAAACAAGCCTCCCGTCTCCCTATTATTTCAGGGGAGTGGAGGCTCGTCAACTAAAAGAATAAACCGTTTTAACCGGTGATTGTAAACCGGGTACTGCCAAAAATGGAGAGCCCCAGTTTATTCATTATATATTTGATCGCCAATTGTGCTTTCACCGAATTGCCGGAGCTATCCAATGGAGGCGCAAAGGCGGAGATTCCGAAGTGTCCGGGCATGATCCCCATGACACCGCCGCCAACACCCGTTTTGGCAGGAATACCGGAAGTGTACAACCAGTCTCCCGTACGTTCATAGAAACCGACCGTAGCCACTAAGGATGTGATTTTAGGCGACAAAGAAGCGTCGAAGACAAGTTTCTTTGTAACCGGGTTCACGCCATCGTTGGCAATCGTTGCTGCGGCGATGGAAAGTTGTTCGGCTGTGATACCCAACGAACACTGGCGAGTATACAGGTCGAGCGACATATCCGGATCGTCATAGATACGGTTGTAATTCTTCAGTAACCAGGCGATAGAACGGTTATTGAAGTTGGTGGCAGTCTCTGACTTGTACAGTTCATCGATCAGTTGCGGAGCACTCCCGCAAAGGTCGGTGATGTTGGAAACGATGGCTTCCCACTTCTTGTCGGAACTACCGACCGGTTGCACCATACTGCAAGCCGTGATCGCTCCGGCGTTTACCAGTGGAGTGGAAGGATGGTCATTTTCCAACAAGATCGCCATGATGGAGTTGAAAGGAAGACCGGTGGCATCGGCACCGATCATCTTTAGCACTTTCTCGGCTCCGTACTGGCGAAGTGCCAGGATAGCCGTATGTACTTTCGAAACGGATTCGATCCCGAAACAGTAGGAAGAGTCCCCTAACGTAATGGTTCTGCCATCCAACAGGCAGATACTGATACCGAACAAGTTCTTGTCAATATTAGCCAGATAAGGGATGTAATCAGCATTCTTGCCACCCGTATTATCCTTGAACTGCTCGTAAGCCTCCTGTGCCGCTTCTTTTATCTGTGAAACGGAAATTGTTTTACTCATGATCATTTCTTTTTATGGGGCATACCCGTATGAGTAAACACAGAACCTTTCACTTCCTGATTCTTATCCTGTGCGATACGGGTAGGAGTCGGATATTCCAGTTTTTCAAGTTCCGCAACAGCTCCTGTGATATCATTCAGCAACTGGTCAGCCATGTCGCGACTAAATCCCTGACGGGCAACGATACGCATCACGACATGGTTTTCAAGATTGTTTGGCAATGTATAGGCAGGAACCATCCAACCGCTTTGTTTCAGTTTATCCTGCAGGTCGTACAGGGTCCATTTCGCTTTTTTCGCATAGTCCGGTTTCAGATACCAGATAAACAACGGGTTCACGACTTCGTTGCTGTAGTTCACGAACGGAGCCATCTTACCGATCTGATCATGTAAGTATTGGGTAACCGCCATGCTGTTTTCCTGAACTGCTTTATACCCTTCGAACCCGAGACGGATAAATTGGTAATATTGTCCGAGGATCTGGGCGGCAGGACGGGAGAAATTCAGACCTACCTGTGTGATATTGGCTCCCAAATAATTTACACTGAATGACATGGAGTCGGGCAAATATGACTTGTCTTTCCAGACAACCCAACCCAGGCCCGGATAAACCAGACCGAACTTATGTCCGGACGTACTGATGGAAAGAACCCATTTCAAACGGAAGTCCCACTTCAATTCCGGTTTCAGGAACGGGAGGATAAAACCGCCGGAAGCAGCATCCACGTGAATTGGAATATCGTAGCCGGTCTTTGTATTGTAAGCATCAAGAGCTTTGTCCAAAGCCTCCACATCATCGTTCAGACCTGTCCATGTAACCCCTTGGATCGGCACGATACAGATTGTATTTTCATCACACATCTTCAATGCTTCTTCGGGATCGAGCGTAGTCTTCTCCAATGTCAGAGGCACCTGACGCATTTCGATCTGCCAAAGCTGGGCGAATTTTTCCCATACAACCTGAAATCCGGTAGAAATAACGAAGTTCGGCTTATCCACAGGCTTACCGGCGGCTTGCCTTTTCTTACGCCAGCGCAACCAAGCTGCGACACCTCCCAACATACATGCTTCGGACGAACCGATAGCCAATGCACCGGCTTTCCATTTTGCCTGTTCGGGAGTATTCCACAAATTGGCTACGATGTTGATACATTTGGCGTTCATAACGGCAATACGCGGATATTCCGTTTCATCGATATAGTTGATGTTGATCGCCTCGTTCATAAGTTTGGTTGCATAGTCGTCCATATAGGTAGTTACGAATGTCGCCAGGTTCAAGCGGGGCTGTGTCTGTGCAAACGTTTCGTCTTTAACCATCTGATACGCGATTTCCGGGGTGGTAGGACCATCAGGGATTTTGTCTACAGGAGAGGCTTGTAGCATCTTTTCCGAGCCAAAGATTGCTGTCTTGGCATCACCTTTTCTGAAATTAGAATCTTCCATGTCTTTTTGTTTTTAATTAATAATGGCGCTATCGACTTGTTTCGGCCGATTGTATGGCAAAAACAGCTACTATCCGCAATTGTTCTGCGTTTTTCGTTAAACATACGATATTTGGGGTTTATTAAAACAATGAACTTTCACTATTCGGGATTGTTTCAATACAATAAAAAATGATGTAACGAAACGATTATGCGAATACAGACCGGACAGGGGACGATTCCTCTTATCACGCTAATAGGCATATGGTCGATATCGGCACTGAATGCACTGCCCGGCCTGGCTGTCTCCCCAATCTTAGGAAGACTTTCTGCAATCTTTCCGCATTCCACAGAACTGGACATACAGATGCTTTCATCACTTCCTTCCCTCTTGATCATCCCTTTTATCATCCTGTCGGGCAAACTGACGGAAAAGATCAATAATGTCCTTCTGTTGCAAGTGGGACTGGTGATCTTCTCGTTGAGCGGCATCCTGTACATGCTTTCCACAAAAATGTGGCAACTGATAACAGTCAGCGCATTATTGGGGATCGGTTCCGGATTGATCGTGCCGCTTTCCACCGGTTTGATTTCCCGCTTTTTTACAGGAACATACCGTACGAAACAGTTCGGGCTCAGTTCCGCCATTACGAATATAACGTTAGTGCTGGCCACCGTTCTGACGGGGTATCTGGCAGAGGTGAACTGGCATTTGCCGTTTGTCGTCTACCTGTTTCCGCTGATCTCGATCGTTCTCTCGTTCTATCTGAAAAAGAATATTTCACCGTATCCCGGTATAGGCATAAACACCACTAGCCGGAGAACGGAAAGGCCTACCAATAGCAATTTCGGGAAGTTCGGTATACAGATTCCCCACCTGATGCAGATCATGTCGTTCTATGGGTTGGCTACTTACTTAGTGATCATCATCAGCTTCAATCTTCCTTTCCTGATGAAAGAATATCATTTTACCAGCGGTAATTCGGGTATTATGATCTCGCTATTTTTCTTGGCTATCATGTCGCCAGGATTTATACTGAATCAAATTGTCTCCTTCTTCGGCAAAAAGACCAAATTTGCCTGTATGGTCTCGATCGCTGTAGGAATGGCACTTATACTCGTTTCCCGCACCGAATGGTTGATCGGGCTGGGTTGTATCTTTGCCGGATTAGGCTATGGTGTCATACAACCGATAGCTTACGACAAAACGACCCGCACGGCTATTCCTGAAAAAGTGACGCTTGCACTGGCATTCGTTATGGCCATGAACTATCTGGCCATTCTTCTTTGCCCTTTCATTATAAACATACTCAAGGATATGCTCCATATCGAGACACAGCAGTTCGCTTTCATCTTCAATATGGCCATTGCCCTGATAGCTGCCGCATGGGCCTACCTGAAACAAGATTCGTTCTTGTTCGACGACCGCATCAAACAAGTATAACATAAAATCCCAAGCATCGTGAAAAATAAAATAAGAGAAGCCAATATTTACATGATTATTTCCAAAACTTTCAGCGGGTTGAATATGAATGCGTTGAAATACCTCCTACCGCTATGGATAAGTCCGCTGATGGGTGTAACCCTGCGCTGTACATTTGCCGCCCTTGCGTTCTGGATTATCGGTATGTTCACCAAGCCAGAGACATCCAGCCGCCGGGAAAAGATTCTCTTATTCCTGTTGGGGGCACTCGGCATTTATGGCTTCATGTTCTTTTACTTACTGGGATTGAGCAAAACGACCCCTGTATCAAGCTCCATTTTCTCCAGTTTACAGCCTATCTGGGTGTTCATCCTTTCTGTCATCTTCTTTAAAGAAACAATCACAAAGATGAAAATAACCGGTATCCTGATCGGATTAGGCGGCGCATTGCTCTGCATCCTGACACAGAAAAGCGACGACCTGGCTTCCGATGCCTTCACCGGAAATCTGCTTTGCCTGCTAAGTTCCTTAGCTTATGCAATCTATCTGATTGCAAGCAACCGGATATTGAAACATGTGGGAGTTATGACAATGCTGCGATACACCTTTTCCGGTGCGGCCTTCTCCGCCATCATCGTTTCTGGATTTACAGGATTCGAAACGACACTTTTCACACTCCCGATCCATTGGAAACCGATGGCAGTCTTGGCATTCGTCCTGATTTTCCCGACCGTTATCAGTTACCTGTTAATACCGGTCGGACTAAAATATCTGAAAACCACACTGGTGGCCATCTATGGTTACCTGATCCTGATTGTGGCAACCATTACCTCGCTGGCATTAGGACAAGATCGCTTCAGTTGGTCCCAATTAATAGCTGTCCTCCTGATTTGTTCGAGCGTTTATTTCGTTGAAATAGCAGAAAGTAAGGAAAAATCATAAATTTTTCTCTTTCTTTGTAACAACAGCTTTTCCGTTCCCGTCTACTTAATGAACGCTCTCCAATAGCGCGCGTTGAAGAGCCGGAACTAACGGAATAAGTAACGATTAATACATTAGAAAGATGAAAAAATACATCGCAATCCTGATCCTCATCCTATTCTGCCAAGCAGGATATAGCCAGAGCATGGACAAACTGTTCAACGACTTTGCCAAGCAAAAAAACGTAACCCACGTAACGGTCGGCCCGTTCCTGATGAAAATAAGCAGCCTGTTCACCGAGACGATGGGTGTAAAAAGCATCGAAGTCCTTTCTTTCGAGGAATGCGGCAATACCGTCAAAGACGATCTCCGCGCTGCTATCAAGAAACTGAAAGACCCGAATTACGAAACAATGGTCAATGCCAACGAAGAGTGCAACCGCACGAAAGTAATGGTACGTATTGACAAAGACATCATCCGCGAACTGGTAATCTTGACAACCGATGGAGGCGACGATGCCCTGATCCGCATCAAAGGAAAGATCAAACCATCTGACATCGAAAAAGTAATAAACGACCACAAAGATGGATGTTGAGAACTTTAAAAGGCTGTTCCTTCCCCTCCATCCCAAGCTCTTCCGGATTGCTTATGCGCTGGTCGAAAACAAGGCCGATGCCGAAGATATCCTGCAAGATGCCTACTATAAGTTGTGGAGTCGGCGGAATGAACTGACCGATATCCAAAATCCGGAAGCTTTCTGCGTGACGCTGGTCAAGAACCTCTGCCTCGATTTCCTTCGCTCACCTCGTGCTAACAGGCGCGACGCAGATGTCACCGAAGCCGTCACTCTTTCTACCGCTTCTTCACCGGACGAAGAGTTGGAAAGACAAGACAAAGTACAGCAAATCCGCCACCTGATCGACCGCCTGCCGGAAAATCAGCGGCAAGTTCTCCGGTTGAGAGGGATCGAAGACTGTTCGATGGACGAGATAGAACAGATCACCGGCCTGAGTGCCGTCAACATACGGGTGCTACTCTCCCGGGCACGAAAAATAATCCGGGAACAACTTGAAAAATATTATACATATGAATATGGACGATAAAAAGATAGATGAACTGATCAATAAAGCCCTTCAAGAGGAACAAGCTTTACCCGAAGGACTTTCCCGTAGACTGGAAAAGCAGATCGACACCTGGGCTTCCACGGAAGAAAAGAAGACCCGTTCATTGACCCGTAGACGGACTTTATATTGGTTAAGTGGAGTTGCCGCCTCCATCCTGTTGTGCATCAGCTTTTTACAATACAAATCGTCGTATCAAGCTCACGACCGGCTCAGCGACACTTACACCAATCCGAAAGATGCCGCCGCCGCTGCCGAAAAGGCTTTACTCCTACTCTCGCAGAACCTCAACAAAGGCATCAGCCAGGTGGATAACGCCGGGCAGGAGATAGATAAAGTAAACAATATTTTAAACAAACACTTAAACGATTAATCTTATGAAATTAAAGAATACATTCCTGATCCTATTTCTTTGTTGCACCAGCTTGTGCTTTGCCCAGGATAAACTGTTCGAAAAATATGCCGATATGGATAATGTTACATCCGTCTTCATCTCCAAAAAAATGTTCGACATGATCCCTAATGTAGAAAGTGGTGGCCTCAACCTGATGAATCTGAAAGGGAAAATAAACAACCTCCAAATCGTCACTTCCGACAAGCAGGAAGTCCGGGACCAGATGCGAAAAGAATTCAGCAGCCTTATCAGCAAATCACATGAAGAACTGATGCGGGTCAAGGACAACGATACACGCGCCTCTTTCTACATCGTCCAGAACGGTGACCTAATCAACGAAATGATCATGCTGGCCGACACAGATTCAGACTATGTGGTCATCCGGATAACAGGCAAATTCACCTTGCAGGATATACAAGATGTGGCGAAAAGTTTTTCCCAAAACGATAAAAAAGAGGTAACGATCAGTTACAACTAAAACCGGAAAAGTATAAATATCCCGAAAAGATAATTATGCTTTTGTGAATACCTTAGTTCTGGTAGAACTAAGGCTATTCTTGTCTGTTGTTTGCTACCGTGACAAAATTAGCTATATAAAACTACTAGATGTTTTCAAAAATGATATTAAAATTAGTCAAATTGATATTCTTTCAAAAAAGATATTCTCCTTTTTCCCTTCCAGAAGACTCCAATAACCTCCACAGATAAGCCAAAACCGATAATCGAGCCTACTTTTTTACAACTATCCGTACTGTATAGTTCATAGTTCTACCAGAACAAATTCAATTGCAATCTTAAATCATTAGCCTATGGAGAGAAGTAAATAACACACCTAAAAAGTTTTTGTAGAGAAAATTAGAGTATTTCAACTGTTAAATTAAATTTTAATATTATGATCAAATCGATATACAGCAACTTATTGCCTAAAGCTGTACTATTATCAGTATTTTTAAGCCCCGGATATGTGATTTCAAAAGCTCATGCAAACACAGATTCCATCAGTGGTATAGAACAAACGAACGGTAAACTGTCCGGACGGGTTATCGATGCAAAAGGAGAACCTATACCAGGTGCAAACATTTCCGTCAAAGGCACCACCATCGGTACCATTACAGACATGGACGGTAATTTTTCCATTGATGTTAACCCCAATCAAATACTCACCATCAGTTTTATCGGATATGAAACAAAAACAATCCCTGTCTCCAACCAGAAAACATTAAATGTCGTTCTGCAAGAAACTGTAAACCAACTGGACGAACTTGTTGTCGTTAGCTACGGTACACAGAAAAAAAGGGATTTGACCGGATCTGTTTCCAAGATAGATGCAGGAGAATTAGAAAGTTTTCCTGTAGGACAATTTGCCCAAAAACTTCAAGGACAGGTAGCAGGTGTACAAATTAACCAATCTACAGGACAGCCGGGTAAAGGTATGGGATTCCGTATCCGTGGTGCAGCATCTATCAATGGTGGTAGTTCACCTTTATTCGTGGTCGATGGAATCCCTATCAATATGGACCTAAGCAGTATCAATCCGGATGAAATCGAAACCTTTTCCATCTTGAAAGATGCCGCTGCCACTTCTTTGTATGGATCACGTGCCGCCAACGGTGTCGTACTGATCACAACGAAAAGAGGAAAACAAGGTAAAACTCAAGTGGATGTGAATGCTTCATTCGGTATTCAGACTTTAAAGGGACTAAAGACTCCGGATGTTATGAACGGGGAAGAATTTGCCCAATACAAAAAAGAATACTACGAAGATGCTGCCAGATATGAAGGTTATACCGGAGGAGTTCCAGAACAATATCAAAATCCATCCCAATACGGTACTGGTACCAATTGGTATGACTTACTGACACGCAATGCCGCCACACAGAATTACAGTATCAGTGTGACAGCCAATAAAGACAAGTTCAATACAGCTATCGTATTAGGCTACTTCCGCCAAGACGGTGTTATGTACAATTCTAATTTCGAACGTTACTCTTTACGTGCAAACAATGATTATCAAGTAAACGACCGCTTAAAATTAGGACTGAACATAGCTCCCACCTTGCAAATCAAAAACAACCAAAATACAGACGGAGGTTGGCAGATATTAAGTGCTGCGTTCTTGGCTGACCCAACTGTAAATCCTTACGATGAAAATGGAGAACCTATTCTTTCTCTAAACTCTCCAGGGATGTTCCCTCAACCTAACTGGATACGTGTTTTACATGAAAAAACAAGTAAAACACAGGATTTGGCCTTATTAAGCAATGCTTTTGCAGAACTGGATATATGGAACGGTATCAAATATAAATTCCAGGCTGGTTTCGATTTAGGTGCCAAGAACTATAGAGATTTTACACCTTCGACAGCCGGTGGAGCCATGTTTACTGCTCCCCCTCAAAAAGCAAGTGGACAATACAACACCAACTTCCACTATAGTTGGACTATCGAAAATATGTTGATGTATAACCATAAATTCGGAAACCATAATATAGATGCACTGGTCGGTTATAGTGCACAAAAATATTCCAACGAATATAACCAGCTAACAGCAACTGACTTTCCAAGTGATGATATTCCTTGGATGGGTGCCGGTGCTACAAAAAACGGTGACAACAACATCGAGCAATGGGCATTAGCCTCTGTCATCGCACGCGCGAATTATAGCTTCAAAGACCGCTATTTACTCCAGGCGACATTCCGCCGAGATGGTTGCTCCCGTTTTGGGGCAGGCAATAAATATGCAAATTTTCCTTCCATATCCGCCGGATGGATTGTATCTGACGAAGCCTTCATGGAACCAGTAACCAATGTTATGAACTACCTGAAAATAAGGGCCAGTTATGGACTAACTGGTAACTACAACATTGGTAATTACCGATATATTGCGGGAGTTAGCACTTATAACTATGTCTTAGGTGGCTCTTTAGCTCCGGGAAAAGGATTAGGTAATTTAGGGAACAATGCTCTTACTTGGGAAGAAACAAAGCAACTGGACTTAGGTGTCGATATCGGTTTCCTAAACGATCGTATCTATTTGATGTATGACTATTATAATAAAAAAGTCGATGGACTTTTGTATCAAGTCGATATTCCAAGAGCTTCCGGCTTTTCCAACATTTATTCCAATATCGGTGATTACAAAGCATGGGGACATGAAATCACTTTGCAATCTCGTAATCTTGTCGGTGATTTCAAATGGACTACCAACTTGAATATAGCCTTCAACCGGAATGAAATAACCAAAATGGGAACAAACAACACCCCAAAAGGTGGATATTCCAATCAGGAAGATTTCAACCGTTTAGCAGTAGGAGAACCTATCGGTATATTCATGGGATATGTATTTGACGGCGTATATATGACCGAAGAAGAGTTTAATTCCCAACCAAAGCACGCCTCATCTGAGATCGGAACGGTCCGCATGAAAGATGTCAGTGGTCCTAACGGTGTTCCTGACGGTATAATCGACAACAATGACCGTGTAAAAATTGGTGATCCGAATCCGGATTTTATTTATGGTATGACAAATGAATTTTCCTGGAAGAACTTCGATCTGAGCATTCTGATCAGTGGACAAGTAGGTGGTGACATTATCAATTCAAACTACGAACATACCTTGAATATCGACGGTTGTTTCAATGTATTGAAAAAAGTTGCCAATCGTTGGCGCTCTCCGGAAAATCCGGGTGACGGACAGGTTCCGAGAACAAAAGCCGGTACCACAGAATTATTCCGCTTCAATAATAGCAGTTGGGTATATGATGCTTCTTATTTGACCATAAAGAATATCACTCTGGGCTATACAATTCCGATTAAACCGAGTCAATACCTCTCTAAACTCCGGGTATATGTAACAGCTCAGCAATTAGTCACATTCACTAAATACCCAGGTATGAATCCGGAAATAGCCATGAATGAAGATATGGGATGGAACGGTTTAGGAGTAGATCGTACAACTTACCCGGTTCCAAGAACATTCAGTATCGGATGTAACATTTCATTCTGAAAGAAAAACAAATTATAAATTTAAAGCGAAAGATCATGAAAAAGATATTTAGTTTAGTTGTTGCATTGTTGACTTTGGTTTCTTGTTCGGAAGATTTTCTGAATCTGACGCCTCAATATTATCCGAATGATGCGACATTCTTTAAAACTCAAGAGCAATTCACTCAAGCAGTGAACGGAGCCTATTCCGCTCTACGGGGAGTATCGGCAAGACAAGGATACCTGATGGGAGAAATGCGTTCCGACAATACACATTACACCCGCTATAAAGCAGACCGTGGTCTACACATCTTGTATCGTGAAAATATCGCGGATTTTGTTGTAGATGACCAGAACCAATGGACAAATGAAATGTATTATGCATGTTATACGGGCATTTCAAGAGCCAACACCATTCTGAACCGCATTGAAGGGACGACTTTTCCCGATGATTTCAAAAATAAAACGATCGGAGAAGCTAAATTCATCCGTGCTTTCATGTATTTCCAATTGGTGCAATGCTACGGAGACGTCCCTTTGCATCTGGAAGAAGTGACAGGAGCAGACAACGCATTCTTACCTCGTTCATCTGTTAACGATATCTATACAGCCATCGTTGATGATGTGAAAGATGCCATAGAGAAACTTCCTACGGTCAAATTCCCGCAAAATGGTGCTGCAACCAAAGGAGCTGCCAAAATGCTCTACGCTTATGTATTAATGACAAAGCCAGATCGAGATTATGCAACAGCGGAAACGCAGTTAAAAGATATCATGAATATGGGATATGAATTACTTCCCAATTATGCCGATATATATGACACATCCAAAAAGAACGGAAAAGAATCGATTTTCGAAATCCAGTATCAAATGGGAGATCAGGGACAGCAAAGTGATTGGTTATACTACTTTATTCCCAAAACAACGAATGCAGAAATTATTACAGGTGTTCCGGATTGTAGTACGTTACTGACAGGAGGCTGGAATGTTCCGACACCGGAAATGATCGCTTCTTACGAACCTGGAGACCTGCGTGTCGACCCATCTATCGCTGTTGCAGTCGGTACACTGGATGCAGCAAACGCCTTAGTCGTAGCTGATGTACTAAAAGTCGGTGATCCCAAGATCAATGATTATCAAGTTAATTATCCATTTATCAATAAATACCGTCACGCACACTCCAAAATAGAAAATACAGACGATAACTGGCCTGTTTACCGCTATGCGGACTGCCTGTTATTGTTAGCTGAATGTCTGGTGGAGCAAGGACGTGCAGGAGACGCAGCACCCTATGTCAATCAAGTACGTGCGCGTGCAGGTTTACCTGCTGTTACAACAATCAATGCCGAGGTAGTTGCCAATGAGCGACGTCACGAACTCGCATTTGAGAACCATCGTTGGTATGATTTATTGAGAACAGGAAAAGCTATTGAAGTAATGACTGCCTACGGAAAATATATCAAAACGATTGATACGGAACTTCCTGAACGTACCTATCAGATAAAGCCGGAATATTTGCTTTATCCGATACCTTATAACGAGTTGCAATTAAATGACCAGCTCAAACAAAATCCAGGTTATTAATTATCATATTAACAAAAAGACCTTTACTTTTGTAGTAGAGGTCTTTTTACTATTAGCACCATGAATACACAACGTATTATCAAAAACTTTATATATACCGTCGCAGGAGGTATCCTGTCTCTCGGAACGACTGGTTGCAGTGGCAACAAAGCGGAAACGACAGACAGTTTTTCCACTTTGGAAGCCCAGTTTTCCAACCCTTCACCCGAGTACCGTACAGCCCCTTTTATGGTTTGGAACGGAAAAGTTACAGAAATTGAAATCGACCGTATGCTGAAAGACTTTAAAGATGCAGGCTGCGGAGGTGCGTTTATCCATCCCCGTCCGGGCATGATCACGGAATATATGTCGGACGAATGGTATTCCCTCTACCGTTATGCCGTCGATAAAGGAAAAGAGATGGGACTGGACATCTGGATTTACGATGAAAACTCCTATCCCAGCGGCTTTGCCGGAGGACATGTTCCCGAAGATATGCCCGAATCCTACAACCAAGGACAAGGACTTGAGTTGACAAAAACAGATCTTCTGCCTGACAAGACAGACGAATATTTCATCATCCTTAAAAAAGAAGGGGACAAATGGGCAGATATCACGAACGCCCTGAGCCAGCATAAAAAAGCAAAAGGAGAATATTACCTCTACAAAAAGACCTATTTAGGCAAATCAGACTGGTACGGAGGGTATTCTTACGTAGACCTGCTCGTACCCGGTGTGACTGAAAAGTTCATCGACCTCACGATGAAAGGATACGAAAAAACAATAAAGGACGAATTTGGCAAATCTGTTTTCGGTATCTTCACAGATGAGCCCAACATCAGCAGTCCCGGAGGCTTGCGCTGGACACCAGACTTGTTCGAAGTATTCCGGAAACAGTGGGGATACGATCTAAAACCACTACTTCCCCTTCTGGACGAAGAGACGGGCAATTGGAAACAGGTACGTCATAACTATATGGAAACCCTGTTGCAAATGTTTGTCGACCGCTGGTCCAAACCTTGGCACCACTACTGCGAGACGAACAACCTGAAATGGACCGGACACTATTGGGAACACGGTTGGCCGCAAATGAACGACGGACCGGACAATATGGCAATGTACGCCTGGCATCAGGTACCCGCTATCGACATGCTGTTCAACCAGTTCGACGAAACCAACCCGCAAGCACAGTTCGGCAATATCCGTGCAGTAAAAGAATTGCGCAGTGCCGCCAACCAAACAGGTTGTAACCGTACCCTCAGCGAAACTTATGGTGGTGGAGGTTGGGACGAAACTTTTAAAGATTTCAAACGGTTAGGCGATTGGGAGTATGCACTCGGGGTCAACTTCATGAACCAACATTTAGCCCATATGACACTAACAGGAGCACGCAAATACGACTATCCGCCGGTATTCACCTATCATTCTCCCTGGTGGCCCGACTATCGCGAACTGAATGACTATTACGGACGCCTTTCATTTGTTATGAGCAAAGGCATCCAGAAAAACGATATTTTGGTTCTGGAACCCAACTCGACTTTATGGAGCTATTACGTCCATGCAGGAAGTTCCCCGAAACTCATGGAGATAGGAACCAATTTCCAAGCTTTTGTTACAACTTTGGAAAAGAACCAGGTAGAATATGACCTCGGTTCCGAAAACATCATCAAAGACCTCGGAAAGGTAGAAAACGGGCGTTTCATCGTCGGCAATGCCTCCTACTCGACTGTCGTTCTGCCTCCCATGATGGAGACCTTAAACAAGCCTACCTTCAACCTCTTGCAACAATTTGTAGAACAAGGTGGACAGATCATAACCTTCTCCGCTCCCACCCGGATAGACGGGGCTGTCAATGACGAACTGGCCGGACTGTTGACCGGTACAACCGTCACATCACTCCCGGAACTATCCAAAGATGTAATCGCCCGGTATTTCTCTTCCGATAACTTCAGGATTACTTTCAACAGTGGTAACCTGTATCACCATCGTCGCCGGTTTGCAGACGGAGAATTGGTTTTTCTCGTCAACTCTTCTATGGATGAAGTTGTTGACGGCACCCTTTCGACGCAGGGAAAAGCCATGTTGGAAATGGATGCTCTGAACGGGGAAATCTATACGTATCCGTCTTCAAAAGAAAAAGGCATACTAAGTACATCTTTCCGGATCGAACCGGCAGGAAGCCTCTTGCTTTACTGTTCTGACAAGAACCCTAAAAACTATCCGGAACGCCCCGGAAAAGCGGGAAGCAGCCCGGTGACGGCAACAAGCCGGACCACCGTCAGCCGTTTACGCGACAATGCTCTGACAATTGACTTTTGCGATGTTACGGTTAAAGGAAAGACTTACAAGAAACAACATTTCTCCCGTGCCGCCGATATCACCTTCAAAGCGCACGGATTCACCAACGGCAATCCTTGGAATACCTCCGTACAATACAAACGGAATATCCTCGACCGCGACCACTTTAAGGATGGCGGCTTCACGGCCTCCTATCATTTTACGGTAAACGATGCTTTCGACTATTCCGGTATCAAACTGGTTTCCGAACGCCCCGAACTATTTACCGTAAAAATCAACGGAAATCTCGTGAACGCTCTTCCAGGTGAATGGTGGCTGGACCGTTCTTTCGGCGTTTATCCGATAGGCGGACAGGTGAAAAAAGGTAGCAATACGGTAGAACTCAGCATCAACCCGATGCGTATTTTTGCAGAGATAGAACCGGTCTACATCATCGGAAACTTCTCGGTCGTACCCGAACAAGAGGGATGGAGCATCGGTGCACCACAGGAATCGTTCACACTGGGTAGCTGGAAAGAACAAAAGCAACCGTTCTACTCATGGGATATGAGCTATAGCAAAGAATATACCCTCGATGACCTTACAGGCAGATATGCCGTCAAACTGAACAAATGGAACGGGACGGTAGCAGAAGTATACGTCAACGGACAGAAAGCCGGTATGATCGCCTTCGACCCCTGGCAACTGGATGTAACATCCTACCTGAAAGAAGGCAGCAACACGATCGATGTACATGTGATCGGCAGTTTGAAGAACCTGTTAGGCCCGCATTACCGGAATCCGGCTCCCGGCCTGGCATCTCCCTGGCATTGGAAAAACGTAGACAAACCAATATCCGGAAAAGAATACCAGATGATGGATTACGGGCTGATGGAAGATTTTGAATTAATTCATTAAACATACACGAAAAGAGGGTGCGTGCTTTTCCGGAAAAGCATGGCACCTTTTTCAAAAAAGGACGGCAGCATGAAAAATAGACTTTTAAACATTTGTATCTTATGTATGGTTTTTCCTTTCTTTCTACAGGCAGCGGACACACATTCCGTTTATAACCTGCGATGCGAACAGGAAGAAAACCCGTTAGGAATCGAAACAGGACAACCTTGTTTCAGCTGGCAGATACAGGCACAACAACGGAACTTCGAACAATCGGCCTGGCAGATATTAGTGGCCGATTCTCCGGAAAAACTACAGGCCGGCAATGGAAATATCTGGGACAGCGGAAAAACGCTTTCTTCCGCCTCGATCCTTGTTCCTTTCAAAGGAAAAGAATTGAAAGCAGGACAGACCTACTACTGGAAAGTAAGGAGTTGGGATAAGGAGGACAGCCCTTCCCGCTGGAGCTGTATCCATACCTTCGGCATGGGGCTTCTTTCGGAAAAAGACTGGAGCAATGCCAAATGGATTGCACTGGAAAAAGACAGGAAAGACGAAATCGTCACGATAGGGCTGCACGGACTGGCCAACGTGGACCGGGAACTCAAAGGCAAAAAGATCGGTATGTACCGCCTCCCCCAATTCCGAAAAGAATTTACGGTTCAAAAACCGGTAAAACGAGCGACCGCCTATGTCTCCGGACTCGGACATTTCGATATGTTCCTGAATGGAGAGAAGGTGGGTAACAACTTTCTCGATCCGGGATGGACAAAATATGATAAATGTGCGCTGTATGTCACTTTCGATCTGTCCGGACAGCTAAAGCAAGGCGGAAACGCAATAGGCGTCATGTTGGGAAACGGCTTTTTCAATATCCCGCGGGAACGTTATTTCAAACTGCTTGCTTCATATGGCGCTCCGCGCCTCTTGATGAAAATACAAATCGAATATGCAGACGGCAGTACGCAGGACATCGTAACCGGCACAGACTGGAAAACAACCGAAAGCCCCGTTACCTACAGCAGTATTTACGGCGGTGAAGATTACGATGCCACGAAAGAACAGACCGGATGGATGCAACCCGGTTTCGACGACCGTACCTGGAACAAAGCCCTCGACACAGGCTGGAAAACCCGGCTCCTCTCCCAACGCTCCGCACCGCTGACCGTACGTGACCGAATCCCCACCGTCCGTCTTTTCAAGACCCGGAAAGGACAATGGGTGTACGATTTGGGACAAAACTTTTCCGGCATCATACGGCTTTCCCTGCATTCAAAGGACACGCACCCGGTTAAGCTCTATCCGGCCGAACTGCTGAATCCGGACAGTACCGTAAACCAAAGCGCGTCCGGCGCTCCTTTCTGGTTCGGTTACACACCGAAAGGAAAAGGTATTGAAAGTTGGCAACCCCAGTTTACCTACTACGGTTTTCGTTACGTGCAGGTCGAAGGTGCTGTTCCCGCCGGACAATCCAATCCGGACGGACTACCTGAAATAACGGAAATCACCGGTCTTCATACTTGCTATTCGGCCGAAGATGTCGGCAGTTTCCATTGTTCCAAACCGTTGTTCAATCAGACATACGAACTGATCGACTGGGCGATCCGCAGCAATATGGCAAGCGTGCTAACCGACTGCCCGCATCGTGAGAAGTTGGGTTGGCTAGAAGAAGCGCACCTGATGCAATACTCCGTACAATACCGCTACAACCTGGCACGCCTGTACGAAAAGACATTCAACGATATGCGCTCCACACAAGCAGCCAACGGCATGATACCGACCATTGCTCCCGAACTAGTCGAATTCGAAGGAGGCTTCAAGGATACGCCGGAATGGGGAAGCACATTTGTCATCAGCCCTTGGTACATCTACCAATGGTATGGCGATACGCGCCCGATCGAAACCTATTATCCGGATATGCAACGCTACATCGACTACCTTTCCTCGAAAGCCGATAACCATATTATCGCCTACGGCTTGGGAGACTGGTTCGACATCGGTCCGGAAAGTCCGGGAGAATCGCAACTGACCTCCAATGGCGTAACGGCAACGGCTATCTACTATTACGACGTCACCCTGATGGAGAAAATGGCAAACCTTTTAGGGAAGCCGGACGATGCACGCAAGTACCAGGAACTGGCGGCCCGGATCAAACAAGCCTTCAACCGGACTTTCTGGAACCCGTCCACCCGTACCTACGACCGCAACAGCCAGGCGGCAAACGCCGTCGCACTCTACATGGGACTGACGACTCCGGAAAACAGGCAGCAGGTATTCGATAACCTGATAGCCGATATCCGCGGACGCAACAACGCCCTGACGGCAGGCGACGTCGGCTACCGCTATGTCTTGCGTGCCCTTGAAGCCGGTGGCGCTTCGGATGTCATTTACGATATGAACTGCAAGTACGACACACCGGGATACGGTTGGCAACTGGCACACGGAGCTACTGCTCTCACCGAATCCTGGCAGGCATACGGCTTCGTATCGAACAATCATTTTATGTTGGGTCATCTGATGGAATGGTTGTTCAGCGGCTTAGGAGGCATCCGTCAGAAAGAAGATTCCTTCGGGTTTAAGCATATTGTCATCAAACCCGAACCGGTCGGTGATGTCCGCGACGCACAGGTTTCCTACGAATCGCCTTACGGACAGATTGTTTCCGACTGGAAAGACAACGATAAAGAATTTATCATCCGAGTGGAAGTACCGGCAAACAGCAAAGCCTCCGTCTATCTCCCGTCTGCCGACACGAAACAAATAACCGAAAGCGGTGTACGATTGGAAGATGTCCCCGGAATCAGTTGCAAACAAGAAGGAAATCGGTATGTCGTAGCAACAACAGGTTCCGGTACTTATACTTTCAAAGTGAAGAAAAATAAATAATGAAGAATACCATGAATACAACAAAAAAGGAAGTTAAAGTCGGACTGATCGGAGTCGGATTGAACACCTATTGGAATCAATTCGAAGGGCTTCTCTCCCGATTGACGGATTACCAAAGAATGATAAAAGAACGTATGTCCGGCTTACAGGCAACCGTGATTGACGGGGGAATGGTAGACAGCCCGGAAAAGGCAGCCCGGACAGCAGAAGTTTTAAAAAGTGAAGACATAGAAATCCTCTTCATCTTTATTTCGACCTATGCCCTTTCCTCAACGATCCTTCCGATCGCCCAGCGCATCAAGATTCCGGTTATCCTGCTCAACATACAACCCGTAGCCGCCATAAATTACGATTATATCAACGGATTAGGCGACCGTGGAAAAATGACCGGCGAATGGCTGGCTCACTGCCAAGCCTGTTCCACTCCGGAATTTGCCTGCGTATTCAACCGTGCCGGCATCAAATACGACATCCTGACCGGTTACCTCGAAGAACCATACGTATGGAACGAAATCGAAAACTGGATCGATGCGGCAAGGGCCGTACAAGGGATGCGTAACAACCGGATGGGTATTCTCGGACACTATTATTGCGGTATGCTGGACGTTTACACCGACATTACCCGGCAATCCTTCACTTTCGGCACTCACATAGAGCTTCTCGAAATGTGCGAACTCAAAGCTTACCGGGATGCTGTAACGGAAGACGAACGAACAGCAAAACGTCTGGAATTTTCCATGAAGTTTGAAGTCGACCCGCATTGTGAAGAATACGAATTGGATCGTGCTGCCCGCACCTCTGTCGCACTCGATAAACTGGCCGAAGCCCACAACCTCAGTTCAATGGCCTACTACTACGAAGGTTGGAAAGGAAACGATTATGAAAATATCGTGACTTCCGTAATAGCCGGCAATACCCTGCTTACAGGACGCGGCATCCCGGTAGCAGGCGAGTGCGAAGTAAAGAACGTACAAGCCATGAAGCTCCTTTCTCTTTTAGATGCCGGAGGTTCATTCTCTGAACCGTATGCCATAGACTTCAATGACGATGTTGTTTTATGGGGACATGACGGGCCAGCTCATTTCGCCATTGCTGAGGGAAAGGTCAGCCTCGTACCGCTACCCGTATATCACGGTAAACCGGGCAAAGGATTGTCCATTCAGATGCGCGTCAAACAGGGACCTGTCACTTTTCTTTCCGTATGTGAAAATAATGATGGCGTATTTTTACTTATCGCAGAGGGAGAATCGACCGACGGACCCACCCTGCACATAGGAAACACGAACAGCCGCTACAGGTTCAGTTGCGGAGCCCGCACCTTTATGAACCGATGGAGTAAGGCGGGTCCTTCACACCACTGTGCAATCGGTATCGGACATGTTGCGGATAAACTAAAAAAGATAGCTTTCCTGTTAGACATACCTGTTATCCAGGTTTGTTAAAAGATAAGAAAAAAAGAGAGAGGCTCTTTATCTATCACGATCTTTTAGACACGGATTTCACGGATAAATTATTTTACTTCCGTGTAATCCGTACTTAAATTATGGCTATCAGTATGCAGGATTTTGTTTCGACATACCTCTCAGATAAATACCCTATGCGACATAAGAGAGACCTTATCTTTTATGGTGAGAAGATCCCCAGATAAACACCAGTAGTCGTTTTTATTTCCCAGTAATAATCCTTCGTATCTCACTCAGCTTATTCAACGCTTCCAGAGGTGTCAGGTTGTTGACGTCCAGGTTCTTGATCTCATCCCGCACCTGGCTGAGTACCGGATCATCCAATTGGAAGAAGCTGAGCTGATAGCCGTCTGCCGATGAAGCGATTCCTTTTACAGGCTTGCTTTTGATACTGCCTTTGCGTTTTTCCGTGACAATCCCCTCCTGACGGTTTTCCGTTTCCAACTGTTTCAGGATTTCGTTGGAACGCTTTACGATGCTTTTCGGCATACCCGCCATCTTGGCCACATGGATACCGAAACTGTGTTCACTGCCTCCGGGAACCAGTTTGCGCAAGAAGATCACTTTGTTATTGACCTCCTTCACCGAAACATTGTAGTTCTTGATACGCTTGAAAGAAGCCTCCATCTCGTTCAACTCATGATAATGCGTGGCAAACAGTGTCTTCGCACGGGCATTGGGATGTTCGTGGATATATTCGACAATCGCCCAGGCAATAGAAATACCGTCGTATGTGCTTGTCCCGCGTCCCAATTCGTCAAACAGGACAAGACTGCGGGAAGACATGTTGTTGAGGATATCCGAAGCCTCGTTCATCTCCACCATGAAAGTGGATTCTCCGACCGAAATGTTATCCGAAGCTCCCACACGTGTAAATATCTTATCCACAATCCCGATACGAGCGCATTCGGCTGGGACGAAACAACCGATCTGCGCCATCAGCGTAATCAGAGCCGTCTGGCGAAGCAAAGCGGACTTACCGGCCATGTTCGGTCCGGTGATAATGATAATCTGCTGCTTTTCATCGTCCAGATAGACATCATTGGCAATATAAGGTTCGCCGATAGGCAATTGTTTTTCAATCACCGGATGGCGGCCAGCCTTAATATCGATCACCTGCGAATCATTCACATCCGGACGGATATAACGGTTGCTTTCAGCTACCTTGGCAAACGAGAGCAAACAATCCAGACGGCCGATCAGGTTCGCATTCATCTGGATAGGCGGAATATATTCGGAAAGACAAAGCACCAGTTCGTTAAAGAGACGGGCTTCCAACGAAAGTATCTTCTCTTCCGCTCCCAATATCTTCTCTTCGTATTCTTTCAGTTCTTCAGTAATATAACGTTCGGCATTCACCAAAGTCTGTTTGCGTATCCATCCGGCAGGGACTTTGTCCTTGTAGGCGTTACGCACTTCGATATAATACCCAAAAACATTGTTGAAACCGATTTTAAGGCTCGATATACCCGTCTGTTCTATTTCCCGCTGTTGTACCTTCAAAAGATAATCTTTACCCGAATAAGCGATTGCACGCAACTCGTCAAGCTCGGCGTTCACGCCTGTCGCAATCACGCCGCCCCGGTTCAGCAAGGAAGGCGGATCGTTGTTGATCTCTTTTTCTATCCGGTCACGGATCAGGGCACAGGCATTCAACTGTTCGCCGATACGGCAAAGGCTCGGCTCATCGCTTGCCGTACAAGCCTCCTTGATCGGCTCGATGGCACGAAGGGCGACTTTCAACTGTACCACTTCGCGGGGAGAGACGCGACCGACCGCTACTTTGGAAATAATACGTTCCAGATCACCGATCTGTTCCAGTTTCTCTTCCAGCAGCTCCTTCACTTCGGGATGGCGGAAGAAATATTCCACTACGTCCTGACGCTCATGGATCGGTTTCACATCCTTCAAAGGGAACAATATCCAACGGCGCAACATACGCGATCCCATCGGGGAAACGGTCTTGTCCAGCACATCCAGCAAGCTCGTCCCCTCCTCGTTCATCGTGCTGACCAGCTCCAAGCTACGCACCGTAAACTTATCGAGGCGTACATAGCGGTCTTCTTCGATACGGGAAAGAGAGGTGATATGCGAAATATGGGTGTGTTGCGTCTGATCCAGATAATACAGGATGGCTCCCGAAGCTACGACTCCCAATTTCAAATGCTGGACACCGAAACCTTTCAGGTTCTTCGTTTCGAAATGTTTCAGAAGACGGTCGTTGGCAGCTTCCGAAGTAAACACCCAGTCATCCAGTTCAAAAATAAAGAACCGAGGACCGAAAGCCTCTTCAAAACGTTTACGGCTACCCCTTTCGACCAATACTTCTTTCGGTGAAAAATTATTCAGCAGTTTATCCACATAATCAACGGTTCCTTCGGCTGTCAGGAACTCGCCGGTAGAGATATCGAGAAATGCAATTCCACAGACATCCTTACCAAAATGAATGGCAGCAAGGAAGTTGTTTTCCTTATGGTTGAGTATATTGTCATTGATAGAAACACCCGGAGTTACCAATTCGGTGATACCGCGTTTCACTAATTTCTTTGTGAGTTTCGGATCTTCCAGCTGGTCGCAGATAGCTACGCGCTTACCGGCACGCACCAGTTTGGGCAGATAGCTGTCTAATGCATGGTGAGGGAAACCGGCCATCTCGATCGTTTGCCCCGGTCCGTTCGCTTTTTTCGTCTGTACGATACCCAGTATTTCGGCTCCGGTCACAGCGTCTTCGCCATACATTTCGTAAAAGTCGCCTACACGGAATAACAGGATTGCATCAGGATGTTTTGCCTTTATATCGAAATACTGCTTCATTAAAGGTGTTTCCACTATCTTTGCCACTGTTCTTTTCTTTTTATCTGTTCGACTGTACAAAGGTACGATTTTTCATCTTTCAAAAAATTCACGGATTGCTTTTTCATTTATTCCTTAGAAAAAATATAACTTTGTAAGCATCCTAACAAAAAACATATATCATGAAACAGGCAATTCTAATTTCGACCGGCCTTTTGCTGACAACTCCTTTCATTCACGCAGAGAAGAATAAGGACAAGAAACCGAATGTCGTTTTTATCCTTGCAGACGATTTGGGTTATGGCGATCTAAGTTGTTACGGACAAGAAAAGTTCGAGACGCCCAACATCGATAAGCTGGCACAAAGCGGAATGCGCTTTACGCAGTGTTATTCGGGGACAACTGTCAGTGCCCCTTCCCGCTCTTGTCTGCTGACAGGCACGCACAGCGGACATACCCCTGTACGTGGCAACCTCGAACTCGATCCGGAAGGGCAGTTTCCGCTTCCCGACGATGCCCGCACCATCTTCGAAGTAATGAAAGATGCAGGATATAAGACATCCGCTTTCGGCAAATGGGGACTGGGCTATATCGGTTCAACCGGCGATCCTAAAAATCAGGGTTGCGATACTTTCTACGGATACAATTGCCAATTGCTGGCACACAGTTATTACCCCGACCACCTCTGGGACAACGACAAACGAGTGGAACTCGAAGACAACAACCTGAATGTACAGTACGGAAAAGGGACTTACTCTCAAGATCTTATTCATGGAAAGGCACTAGAATATCTGGACAATATGAATCCGGACGAACCGTTCTTCATGTGGTATCCGACCATCATTCCGCATGCGGAGCTGATCGTTCCGGAAGACAGCATCATACAGAAATTTCGCGGTATGTACCCGGAAAAGCCTTACAAAGGAACCGAACCGGGCAGCCCGGCTTTCCGCAAGGGAGGTTACTGTTCGCAGTTCCATCCACATGCAACTTTCGCCGCTATGGTCTACCGTCTGGACGTCTATGTCGGGCAGATCATCCAAAAGTTAAAAGACAAAGGTTTATATGATAACACCATCATCATCTTTGCGAGCGATAACGGCCCTCATATGGAAGGGGGCGCCGATCCCGATTTCTTCAACAGCAACGGCATTTATCGCGGATATAAACGGGATCTGTACGAAGGCGGTATCCGTGTCCCGATGATCATTTCCTGGCCCGGACATGTCCAACCGAATACGGAAACCGACTTTATGTGCTCTTTCTGGGATGTATTACCGACCTTCGAAGAAATCATCCATCCGAAAGCCAAACAGAAGGAAATGGACGGCGTCAGCATGCTTCCCCTCCTGGAAAACCGGAAAGGACAGAAGGAACATGAATTCCTGTATTTCGAATTCCAGGAACTGAACGGTCGCCAAGCCGTACGCAAAGGACCGTGGAAATTGGTCCACATGAATATCCGCGGCGACAAGCCCTATTATGAACTGTATAACTTGGCGTCCGACCCGTCGGAACGGCACAATATATTGGACCAGTATCCTGAAAAAGTAGCAGAACTGAAAGATATCATGGTCCGTGAACACAGACCGGACCCGAACTGGCCGCTATTGAAAGAGGAAAAGGCGAAATAATAGGGAAAATTTATAGAAAAGGATGTCAAAATCCAAGACAACCGCATCAAAATTTTCCAAGGTTGTGATCTACATACGAAGTTTTCTGCAAATCTTCTATCACTCTATCACTACAAAAGTTTCAGATATTGATATT
>OLGH01000151.1_pt1 | contig 89001 bp, 76 predicted proteins | sample 1604851 | NCBI WGS metagenome assembly OLGH01 (sample SAMEA3888894, study PRJEB22519) | human gut metagenome | biome: human gut; feature: human-associated habitat; material: faeces | place: Denmark | collected 2010 | reverse complement strand
GAAATGACGGAGTCAGAGTCCGTTGCCTTACCATTTGGCGATGGGCCAATGTGTTGTCTCAACAAATGATATTATACACATGTGGTTATATAGTGTCAAGCATTTTTTTATTTTAATTAAATGTAATTGAATATAAATTCTGCTTGTCCTGCTAAAATATGAGCACCGGCTAATTTTTAAACAGCAATACCTCGCCATCATATTCAGCAAATGTCACCTCATCGCCCCACTCAAGCTTTGCCGTGCCGTTTGTCTGCTCTATGATTGTTTTCTCTATGCGTTTTTTATCATTTTCCGGGATAACAGCTTTCACGAGCACATCCGCCTCATACGCAGTGTCCATCACCGTAATCTTCTCCTGTGCAAACAGATACTGAAGTCTTCCGATTCCGGTATAGTCCGTCCTGATAAACAGTACTGCACCATCCTTCTTCTCTATTATCTCACTTGCCGAAAGCCCCGCCTTTGTGGCTTGCTGATACGCACGCACCAGTCCGCCAGTGCCAAGCAGCACCCCACCGAAGTACCTCGTTACTACAACAGCGGCATTGTGGATATTTTCCTTAAGGAGTACATCAAGCATAGGACGGCCTGCGGTGCCTGCAGGCTCCCCGTCATCCGAGCATCTGGTCAGCTCCTGTCTCTTTCCTATAACAAAGGCACTGCAGTTGTGCCTTGCATCCCAGTATTTCTTTTTCGTCTCATTGATAAAGCTTACAGCCTCATCCTCAGACTCTACCGGCCTTACGGTTGCTATAAACCTCGATTTCTTCTCTGTTATCTCACCCTGTCCGCCCTTGTACACGTACAGGCTTATAGTATTCTCTGACATATGATATTCTTTCCATCCTGATATTGCCTGATTACACTCATGCATCTTAAAGACACTTTATAATTGTTACCTGTATTATATAATATGAAAACCAATCTGTAAATTGCATTTAAATGCTATATTTGATATAATAATGTATACTGTTTATTTTCTAATCACAGTATATACAAACAAGATTACAAATCTTTATAATGACAAGGAGGCCTATATATGAATTACGGCAAAAAAGCTACAATGCAGCTGCTCCGGAAATATGACAATAAGAGCTCTAAGGTCAAAAACAAGTTCAAGCTCATTGTTCTAAAGATTCTTCTGGTTGTAGTAATTGTAGCAGGCGCAGCCGGCATCAGTTCAGGAATCGGTGTCATGAAGGGAATCATTGATTCCGCACCTGACATATCAAAGATCGATGTCACTCCTACCGGCTACTCAACTACCGTTCTGGCGGCAAACGGAGAAGAAACCGCCACACTCGTAGGTCAGGGGGCAAACAGGCAGTATGTCACCATCGATGAGATTCCGCTGGATTTGCAGCATGCTTTTGTTGCAATCGAGGATGAACGCTTTTACGACCACAACGGCATCGACCTGCATGGTATCGGAAGAGCCTTTATCTCCGGTCTGTCAAAGGGCAGATTCAGTGAGGGAGCCAGCACAATAACACAGCAGCTCATCAAGAACAACGTACTGACCAGCTGGACAAGCGAAACTTCCTTTGTAGAAAAGCTTCAGAGAAAGATTCAGGAGCAGTACCTTGCCCTTGAGCTCGAAAAGCAGGTAAACGACAAGGACTGGATTCTTGAAAACTACATGAATTCGGTCAATCTGGGAGCAAATACCCTCGGTGTGCAGGCCGCATCCAAGAAGTACTTTAACAAGGATGTCTCAGAGCTCACGCTTTCTGAAGCATCTGTCATCGCAGGTATCACTCAGAATCCATCCGGCTACAACCCTATCACACACCCTGACAAAAATGCCAAGAGACGTGAAAAGGTGTTAAATAACATGAAGGATCAGGGCTATATCTCCAAGGCGCAATATGATGAGGCCATGGCCGATGATGTCTACTCAAGAATTGCTGAGTACAACACCACAGGCTCAGGCTCTGTGAACACATACTTTATTGATGCGCTCATCGACAACGTGTTCGACGATCTCACAGCCGCCGGTTACTCTGAGACAGAAGCCTACAAGCTGATTTACAAGGGCGGACTGACTATCAAATCGACCCAGGACCTTACTATGCAGACTATATGCGACGAGGAGGCAAACAATCCATCCAACTATCCGTCCGACGCAAAGTATTCGTTCCAGCTTTCCTTCGAAGTAAAAAAGGCAGACGGTTCGTACAAGACCTACACGAACCAGACCATGCTCTCTTTTTATAAGAAGAAAACCAACAATGATGATTTCAGCATCAACTACTCAAGCCCTGATGAATGCAATGCAGCTATTGCACAGTACGAGCAGGATGTACTTGAGGAGGGCGATTCAATTGTGGAGGGTTCTGAAGCTGTCAATATCACGCTGGAACCACAGGTTGCCATGACAGTCATCGACCAGAGCACCGGTGAAGTAAAGGCACTGGTCGGCGGTCGCGGTGACAAATCCGGCAACAGAACATGGAACAGAGCTACAGATACATGCAGACAGCCCGGCTCTACCTTCAAGATAATCGGCTGCTATGCTGCTGCTCTCGATGCAGGCGGCAAAACACTTGCATCCGTGCAGGATGATGCACCGTTTACAGTAGGTTCAAAAACCTTTAACAACTATGACAAATCTTTCGGAGGCTTTACCTCCATCCGATGGGCAATAACAAAGTCCATCAATATTGTAACAGTCAAAACCTTACAGGATATCGGGGTTGATCTCGGTTACAAATATGCGGAGGATTTCGGTATTTCAACTCTCACCGATTCCGACAAAAACCTGTCACTGGCGCTCGGCGGACTGACAAAGGGTGTCACAAACCTTGAGCTCACAGGTGCATATGCTACTATAGCCAACGGCGGAGTATACTTAGAGCCAAAGTTCTACACTCAGGTTCTTGACCACGATGGCAATGTATTACTTGACAAGACCAATACACAGGACACACGTACTGTAATCAAGGATACTACGGCATGGCTTCTTACAGATGCCATGAAGGATGTTCTGACACAGGGAACCGGAAAGCTGGCGCGCTTTGACAGCCAGATAGCCCAGGCAGGTAAATCCGGTACCACAACCAGTAACCGCGACTGCCTGTGGGCAGGCTACACACCATACTACACATGTGTCGTATGGGGCGGCTATGATGACAACTCAAAACAGTCCGGCAAGCTCACATCCTATCCTAAGAATATATGGAGGAATGCCATGAGCAGAATCCATGAAGGACTTGAAACCAAAGACTTTGTACAGCCGGATGGTATAACAAATACCACGGTATGCAGCAAATCAGGACTTGTTCCTTTAGAGGGAACATGTGACAATGATCCTCGAGGATCAATGCTGACAACCGAATATTTTGATACGGACACTGTGCCGACAGACAGCTGCGACCATCATGTTGCACTTGAGATTTGTGCCGATTCGGGAGCCATTGCCGGTCCGTATTGTCCGAATAAAACATCAAAGGTATTTATAACAGGCGCTGTATCAGGCAGCCCTGAGTATGAATTCATGGCAGATGATACGTTCATGAATACCGTATGTACATTACATGATGCAACATCGCTGATTAACAGCTCACCAACCACCACGGATCCTACCAATTCCGGTACTACACCGGGCAGTACTGACGGCACTGCGGCTGGAGCACAGACAGGTGGGGCTGAATCTGGTACCGGTGCCGGCTCAGGTGCTGGTACTGGCGGTTCCGGTTCAGGTGGTACTGATACCGGCAGCTCCGGTTCATCCGGTAACACTCATCGTTAACCATTACGATTCACAACTTAATTATCTAAAGCAAAACCCCCCAAGGATCATATCCTCGGGGGTTTTTGTTGATGTATATATGCTAAGGGGATTAGATAATAATTTGCATTACTCTACATCCTGTAATGCCTCAATTCCTTCCTCGCCTGTACGAACCTTGACAACCTGTGCCACGTCGTAAACGAAGATCTTGCCATCTCCGATATGTCCGGTGTAGAGAGTCTTCTTAGCAGTCTCAATAACCTTTTCTACCGGAATCTTGCCAACGATTACCTCAACCTTAACCTTTGGAAGTAATGTCGCATCAAGCTCAGCTCCACGGTATTTCTCGCCGGCACCCTTCTGGATACCGCAGCCCATAACCTGTGTCACTGTCATTCCTGTTACACCTAAGTCATTCATAGCCTTACGAAGCTTGTCGTACTTTGTAAGCTTTGAAATAATAACAACCTTGTGGATACCGCTTGCTGAAGCCGGTGTTGTTGCATTTACAACAGGCACTGCTGCATCCTTCTTTGCCTGAGAAGCTGTTGCATACTCAGAAGAACCAAGGTCTGTATTTTCATTGACATCCATAACATCACCTGATACATCCATGATAGCAAATCCTGCGTATGCTGATGGAAGACCATGCTCTGTTGGGTCAAGTCCGATGATTTCCTCTTCCTCTGAAACTCTAAGTCCCAGTGTAGCCTTGATAACAAGGAATACGATTGTAATAGTAACTACTGTCCATGCTGCAACAGAAACAAATCCTGTGAGCTGGAGTCCTAAAAGCTTAAATCCACCGCCGTAGAAAAGTCCTACGAGCTCGTTACCCTTTGAATCAGCAATTGAATATCCCGGAGCACTGTTTGTGGCAAAAAGTCCAACAGCGATTGTTCCCCAGATACCATTCATCATATGTACTGCGACAGCACCTACAGGATCATCCACACGAAGTACATTGTCAAGGAACCATACACCGAAGCAGACGAGAAGTCCTGCTACGGAACCGATAATAATAGCACCGAGTGCATCTGTTACATCACATCCTGCTGTGATAGCTACAAGTCCTGCAAGTGAAGCATTCAGACACATTGACACATCAGGCTTGCCATATTTGAGCCATGTGAAAATCATACATACTACTGTTGCAAGTGCAGGTGCGATTGTTGTTGTTACAAAGATAGAACCAAGCTGCTCTACTGATTTTGCTGCTGCACCGTTGAATCCATACCAGCCAAGCCAGAGAATGAATACACCGAGTGCACCGATTGTGATGTTATGACCCGGAATAGCGTTTACCTTTGTAATCTTTCCGTTTTTATCCTTTGTAAACTTTCCGATACGAGGTCCAAGAATTGCAGCTCCTACAAGAGCACTGATACCACCAACCATGTGGATGGCACATGAACCTGCGAAATCATGGAAGCCAATCTGTGAAAGCCAGCCACCGCCCCAGATCCAGTGAGCCTCGATTGGGTAAATAAGTGCTGAAATAACTCCTGAATAAACACAATAGGAAATAAATTTTGTTCTCTCAGCCATAGCTCCTGATACGATAGTTGCTGTTGTCGCACAGAAAACCAGGTTGAATACAAAGTTTGACCAGTCAAAATCTTTGTAAGATGTAAAGATGTCAAATCCCGGTTTACCGATGAAACCAAGAACATCTTCACCTAATAAAAGTGAAAAACCAATCAGTATGAATACAACTGTACCAATACAGAAATCCATCAGGTTTTTCATAAGGATGTTACCGGTATTCTTTGCTCTGGTAAAACCTGCTTCTACCATAGCAAAACCTGCCTGCATCCAGAATACCAATGCTGCTCCAATAAGGAACCAGACTCCGAAAATTACTCCACTAATCTCTTCTGTCATAGTAATGTCCTCTCTTTCCTGTTTCTTCTTTCATTTTTTCATTTTATTGAAAATAAAATTTATAAAAAAATAGAGACACTTCACCAATTTCCACAGCTTCGTGGTTCAGCAAAATGTCTCCATTTTATTATTATGTTAAATTAAATCATATATGCCGCTCTAAACAGCTTTCCGTAAGCTTTGGGCCTTAAACTACAAGGATTAAACCTCGAAGATTAAATCGCCGTATGATGGCATTGGCCACATCTCTTTGTCGACAATCATCTCAAGCTCATCAACCGGAGTACGAAGAGCATCCATAGCAGTCTTTACAACATCTCTGTAGTAAACAGCCTGCTCTCTGCCCTCTTCCATAGCACCGGCCTTTGCTGTCTCATCCTTAAGCTTTGCAAGTGCAACCTGTGCATCTGAGAGAAGAGCTGAGCTCTCTGTAAGAAGCTCTGACTGAACAGATACATCTGCATCAGCAACTGCACTCTTAACTGAGTTAACTGACTGTGCAAGTGATGTAATATACTTGATAACTGCAGGAATAATCTGCTTTCCGGCAATATCAATCATAGCCTTTGCTTCTATATTAATAGTCTTTGCATATGTCTCATACTCGATCTCGGCACGGCTCTCAAGCTCTGTCTTTGTAAATACACCGAACTTCTCGAATGCTGCAACTGACTCAGGAGCAACGTATGCAGGAATTGCATCTACCATAGACTTGATGTTTGGAAGTCCACGTCTCTCTGCCTCAGCTACCCACTCATCTGAGTATCCGTTTCCGTTGAATACGATTCTCTGGTGCTCTACTGCGTAATCCTTGATGAGATCATGTACAGCGAGGTCAAAGTTGTCTGCCTTCTCAAGTATATCACAAGCATCTGAGAATGCCTCAGCCACGATTGTGTTAAGCACGATGTTGGCCTGTGCAACAGAATCCTGTGAACCAACCATACGGAACTCGAACTTGTTTCCTGTGAATGCGAATGGTGATGTACGGTTACGGTCTGTAGCATCCTTCATGAAATCAGGAATTGTCTTAACACCTGTCTCAAGCTTCTCACCCTTTAAGCTGTGTGTAGCTGTACCTGTTGCGATAAGCTGGTTCAATACGTCTCCAAGCTGGTCTCCAAGGTAGATAGAAAGGATTGCAGGTGGTGCCTCGTTAGCTCCAAGTCTGTGATCGTTTCCTACATCTGCTGCTGCCGCACGAAGAAGTGCTGCATGCTCGTCGATTGCCTTTAACATACATGTGAGTACAAGTAAGAACTGTACATTGTCATGTGGTGTCTTGCCAGGCTCAAGCATGTTGATACCATCATCTGTTGTGATTGACCAGTTGTCATGCTTTCCTGAACCGTTAACTCCTGCGAATGGCTTCTCATGAAGTAAGCACTGGAGTCCGTGACGGCCTGCCACCTTCTTAAGTGTCTCCATGATAAGCTGGTTGTGGTCAACAGCTACGTTGCACTCAGCATAGATAGGTGCAAGCTCGTGCTGTGCAGGTGCTACCTCGTTGTGCTGTGTCTTAGCTGAAACACCAAGCTTCCAGAGCTCCTTGTTTACATCTCTCATGTAAGCTGCGATTCTCTCACGGATAGCTCCGAAATAATGATCATCCATCTCCTGTCCCTTTGGAGGCATAGCTCCGAAAAGTGTACGTCCTGTGAAGATGAGATCCTTTCTCTGTAAATACTTCTCACGGTCTACGATGAAGTACTCCTGCTCAGGTCCGACTGAAGGAGTAACCTTCTTTGATGTTGTATTTCCGAATAATCTAAGAAGTCTCAGTGCCTGATCATTAATTGCTTCCATTGATCTAAGAAGAGGTGTCTTCTGATCAAGAGCCTCGCCTGTGTATGAACAGAAGGCTGTTGGAATGCAAAGTGTTGCGCCTGCTGCATCCTGTCTTACAAATGCAGGTGATGTACAATCCCAGGCTGTATATCCTCTTGCCTCAAATGTAGCACGAAGACCACCTGATGGGAAAGATGAAGCATCCGGCTCACCCTTTATTAACTCTTTTCCTGAAAAGCTCATAAGTACTTTTCCGTTTGGCATTGGAGAAGTGATAAATGAATCATGCTTCTCAGCAGTAACGCCTGTAAGTGGCTGGAACCAATGTGTATAGTGTGTTGCACCCTTCTCAATGGCCCATTCCTTCATCTCGTGTGCGATAACATCAGCAGTCTCGAGATCAAGCTCCTTTCCTTCGTCCATAACCTCATGGAGCTTCTTGTAAACCTTCTTTGGAAGACGCTCCTGCATAACTGCATCGTTAAATACGTTCTCTCCAAAGATGTCTGCTACGTTGAAATATTCCTGTTCGCTCATATCTTACATCCTTTCTGTTCATCAATCCCCTTGAGTGAATTGTTATTTTCAAATAATGTTTAAACAGCTGCACAACATATAAACTCGAATATTCTTGTTTTATGCCGGACTTCTTAGTTTATTAAAAAAGAGGGCACTCCATCTATGGTGGAACGCCCTCGTTCATTTCGCTTAACATTATTTCTGAAATTAAGATACTCCTTTGAGTATCAAAAATCAAGCGTTTATGTTAAAAAAGTTAAGTTTTATAAAATTTTACTACAAGATATAAATATTTTGTAAAGTAGTATGTGCAAAAATACTAAATTGCAATAATATTATTCAGCCTTTCCAACTGATCCGAAAAGCTCCATCTTCTCCTTAACTGTTGCCTTGATTGCCTCAGCACCTGGAGCAAGAAGCTTACGAGGGTCAAATCCCTTGCCCTCAAGATCCTTTCCGGCCTCGATGTATTTACGTGTTGCATCTGCGAATGAAAGCTGGCACTCTGTGTTAACGTTGATCTTAGATACTCCAAGGTCGATTGCTTTCTTAATCATGTCAGCCGGGATTCCTGTACCACCGTGAAGTACTAATGGCATAACACCAGTCTTCTGCTGGATAGCGTCAAGAGTCTCAAAGCTGAGTCCCTGCCAGTTTGCAGGATATTTTCCGTGGATGTTTCCGATTCCTGCTGCAAGCATATCTACACCAAGATCAGCAACTCTCTTGCACTCGTCAGGATCAGCGCACTCGCCCATTCCAACAACTCCGTCTTCCTCGCCACCGATTGAACCAACTTCAGCCTCGATAGACATGCCAATTGCATGAGCAACTGATACTAACTCTTTTGTCTTTGCAACGTTCTCATCGATTGGATAATGAGATCCGTCGAACATGATTGATGTGAAGCCGGCCTTGATGCACTTGTAGCATCCTTCGTATGTGCCGTGATCAAGGTGAAGTGCTACAGGTACTGTGATACCGAGCTCGTCATGCATAGCCTTAACCATTGCTGCTACTGTACCGAAGCCTGTCATGTACTTTCCGGCACCCTCAGATACACCAAGGATTACAGGGCTCTTAAGCTCCTCTGCTGTTAAAAGTATTGATTTTGTCCACTCAAGGTTATTGATGTTGAACTGACCTACTGCGTAATGTCCTTCTTTTGCTTTCTTAAGCATTTCTGTTGCAGATACTAACATATTTTTTCCTCCTGTTAATTAAAAGCTAATGTTATTATATTACATAACCTTATAAAAATAAAGTTAAATTTTTAACACAATCAGACAAAAAATTGTGTACTATTACTATTTTATGTCCGATTTTGTATTTATCAGCACATAATGGTAATCTGTTTGTTCAGATTAGTGATGGTCAGATCCGTGTGGCTGCCGCCAAACTCTCCGTCGAGTGTCCACGGTACCTCCTCCTCACTCTCCACATGCAGCTCTCTGGTCTTGAAGGAGTAGATGAGCTCATTGTCATTTTCACGGTTTGCCAGTCCCGCAAGTATCTTGTTGAGCTCGATTGGGTTTTTTGGATTCTTGATGAGTGTCACCTCAAAAAGGCCGTCATCAAGCAGTACGTCAGGACCTGATATGCCCTTGAAGCCTCCTACCGAAAGGGAGTTGGTCACCATTCCATATATAAACTCATCCTCTATTATCTCACCGTCATGGCTCACCTTCATCCTGTACGAGGTGATATCCATCAGGTGCTTTGCACCCTCTAAAATATATGCTGCATGTCCCAGTATATTTTTCATCTGCTGCGAGGTCTGGTAGGATACCTCTGTAAAAAGGCCAAAGGCTGCGACATATACGAAGGTATCTCCGTTGAAGCCTCCCACATCACACGGGAATGGAGTACCGTTTACGGCAACTCTTGCGGCCTCCTCCATATTTTTTGGTATGCCGAGAGAGTTTGCAAAGTCATTGGTGCTGCCCGCAGGGATGTATCCTATTGGTACATTTACCTCGCTTTGCTCCATGCCGGTCACTACCTCGTCGAGTGTGCCATCTCCGCCGCTGCACACTACAAGGTCATACTTCTTAGCATTTTTCCTGACCTTTTTTATGGCATCTCCCTGACACTGTGTAGGATAAATGGTGATTTTGTATCCTGCCTTTGTCATGATGTCCACGATATTTACTAGGTGCTCCTTTATGAGTCCCTTGCCTGATTTGGGATTAAATACAAATAAAAGCTTTTTCTTCATCTATCTCAGTTCCTCCGCAATCGCCGATAATTTTCTAAGCCTGTGGTTGACTCCCGATTTACCCATCGGCGGATCCAGATAGCCTCCGAGCTCCTTTAGCGGTGCATCCGGATATTCAAGCCGAAGCAGCGCCATCTCCCGAAGCTGCGCCGGTAAATCATCGAGTCCTCTCATTTTCTGTATCAGTCTGATATCCTCTATCTGCTTTACTGCCGCATTCACAGTCTTGCTGATGTTTGCGGTTTCGCAGTTTACTTTACGGTTTACACTGTTGCGCATTTCCTTTAATATGCGCACATTTTCCAGCTTCATGAGTGACACATACGCCTCCATGATGTTGAGACTGTCCACGATGTGGGCGCCCTCCTTTATGTACACTACATAGTGCCCCTTGCGCTCTACTATCTTGGCATCCGTATCAAAGCCGCACAAGAGCTCCTGAAGCTGCTTCGCCTGCTCTTTCGTATGACACACTATCTCAAAATGGTACGCTTTGTTGGGGTCGCTTATCGAGCCTGCTGCCATGAAGGCTCCCCTGATAAAGGCTCTCTTGCAGCATGTCTGCATAAGAAGCAGTCCGTCTGCAGTCTGTCTGTTGACAGGCTGTGCCGTGATTTTAAGCGCTGCAAGTATCTTTCCGGTATCCTGCTCATCCAGCGCCTTTGTGGTATCTGTGCCAAAGGCGCGCTTCATAAGTGTGGCATATTTATTTAAAAGCAGCAGGTTTTCGGTGTCGAGCTCAAGTCCCTTTGTTTTTTCATTGATACGGCCCGAAAGCTCTATGATGCCTGCAAGCTCAGCGAGCTGACAGTGCCTGCTCTTTGATACCTGCTTTGCCAGCTCTTCCTTTACATCACTGGAAAATGACATGTTATTTACCTCTCAATGCATCCTTTCCTATGTCGCGATGCTCTATCTTAAGTCCATAGTCATTACAGCCGCTAAGCCTCTTGTACAGCTCGTTTGCAAGCGTTACCGAGCGGTGCTTGCCTCCGGTGCAGCCTATAGATATAACAAGCTGGTTTTTACCCTCAGAGATATAGTTTGGAATGAGAAACTTTATCATATCATCAAGCTTGTCGATAAACTCATTTGCCTCCGGAAACTGCATGACATAGTCCTGTATCTCCTTATCATTGCCGGTTTTCGCGCGTAGTCCGTCCACATAGTAGGGATTTGGCAGAAACCTCACATCCATGACTATATCAGAGTCTGACGGTATGCCATACTTGAAGCCGAAGGACAGTATCGTGATAAACAGATTTTTGTAATCCTCATTCTGCACAAATATCTTTTCCAGCTCAATTTTAAGCTCCCTTGTGAGAAGCTGGCTTGTGTCTATGATATAGTCAGCATTGTCCTTTAAATACTGCAGCTTTTCCCTCTCAAGCACGATGCCCTTATTGATGCGCTCACTGCCTGCGAGAGGATGGTTTCGCCTCGTCTCCTTGTATCGCTTTACAAGCACCTCATCCTCAGCATCGAGGAAAAGTATCTCATACGGAAAATTTTTCTGCCTTAGCTGCTCGAGCGTCTGTGGAATCGCATCAATTCCTGAACCGTTTCGCACATCTATGCCGACTGCCACCTTGGACACATCACTGTGGAAGGTATTTGAAAAGTCTATGAGCTTATCTAATAGCTGTATAGGCAGATTGTCTATACAAAAATATCCCATATCCTCCATCATTTTCATTGCTGTGCTTTTTCCGGCACCTGACATGCCCGTCACTATTACAAATTTCACTAGAATTCTCCAATCATCTTAACTTCCGGTTCGAGCTTTACTCCAAACTGTTTTAAAACTGTTTCCTGCACGTCTTTTATGAGTGTCAGGACATCCGCTGCAGTGGCTTCGCCCTTATTGACTACAAAGCCGCAGTGCTTCTGAGACACCTGTGCATCTCCCACGCTGTAACCTCGAAGACCTGCATCCATGATAAGCTTCCCTGCAAAATAGCCCTCCGGTCTCTTAAAGGTGCTGCCTGCACTTGGGTACTCAAGCGGCTGCTTCTCCACTCTCTTTGTGCGAAGCTCTGCCATATATGACTTTATCTCATCCTTAGGCTTTGGTGTGAGCCTGAATCTGGCTGACAGCACTATATAGCCCTTTTCCTGGACTATACTGTGCCTGTAGGATAAGTCAAGCTCATCCCTTGTGACAGTCTTTAGCTCGCCCTCTGCTGTGAGCACTGTGGCATCGATTAGGACATCCTTTATCTCTCCGCCGTAGGCTCCTGCGTTCATGACTACCGCACCTCCAACACTTCCCGGGATGCCCGATGCAAACTCAAGGCCTGAAAGCGATGCCTCCGCTGCCTTTGCCGCCACTGCTGCAAGGATAGCCCCGGCGCCCGCTGTGATGATATGACAGTTATCTTGTGCTGTGAAATCCTGCGCTGTGCTTTGCTGCGCCACAGCTTCTGTCACCTCGATTTCGGACAGGCCTTTTCCAATACCAATTACAAGACCTCTAATGCCCTTATCTCCTACCAGCAGATTGCTTCCGTTTCCTATCACTGTAACCGGCATATCACATGCCTTAGCCATCTCTATAAGCTTTGAAATCCGGCTTATATCAGGCTCTGCATAGTAATCTGCCGGGCCTCCTATACGGAAGGTCGTGTGTTTTTTCATCGGCTCATCCTGCAGGAGACCAAGCTGCGGCAATTGTTCTGTTACACTTTTTACAAATGTCTGATTCATCTTATATTCCTTTAGCCTATGCTTCCTTCAAAAATGCAATGTAGCCTCTGAATGCCTCATATAAATCGACCTTGCTGATGATTTCCCATGGCGCATGCATGTTGAGCACCGGCACACCGCTGTCAATAACATTCATGTCATAGTTTGCGAGGATATATGCGATTGTTCCGCCGCCTCCCTCGTCTACCTTTCCAAGCTCTGCTGTCTGGAATGAAACATCTGCTGTATCCATGATATTTCTAAGCCTTGCAACATACTCTGCGTTGGCATCGTTTGAGCCTGATTTACCTCTGGCGCCTGTATATTTGTTGAATACAAGGCCCTTTCCGAAGTATGCCGAGTTCTTCTTTTCCATAACCGATGGATAGTTCGGATCAAAGGCTGCTGATACGTCTGATGAGAGTACCTTTGAGTTTTTCATTGCACGTCTGACTGCAAGCTCGCTATAGTCTCCTGCCAGATTCATCACCTCTGCCACACAGTTTTCGAAAAAGCGTGACTGCATGCCGCTGGCTCCCACTGAGCCGATTTCCTCTTTGTCCACGAGCAGGCATACACTTGTATATTCCGGTGTGCCCTCTATCTCAAGCATAGCTCTGTATGAAGGATATGCACACACTCTGTCGTCGTGGCCGTAACCCATGATCATACTTCTGTCAAGTCCGTAGTCTCTTGCCTCTCCGGCAGGTACTACCTCTATCTCTGCTGAAAGGAAATCATCCTCGTCCACACCGTACTCCTGTGAAAGTATTGTGAGGATATTGGCCTTTACTCTCTCCTTGATATCCTTGTCGTCCTCGTCCTTTTCTGGTCCCGGTATGCTTCCAATGAGCACATCAAGGCTCTCGCCCTTTATGACCTCTGAGGCTTTCTTGCCCATCTGCTCGCCTGACAGGTGAATAAGCAGATCGCTCACGCCCACTACTGGATCATTTGACTTGTCTCCGATATTGACTGTCACTGTGCTGCCATCCTTTTTGCAGATGACTCCGTGAAGTGCAAGCGGCAGTGTAACCCACTGGTATTTCTTGATGCCGCCATAATAATGTGTGTCTAAAAGTGCCATGTCTGTGTCCTCGTATAAAGGCACCTGCTTTAAGTCCATTCTAGGTGAATCAATATGGGCTCCAAGGATATTCATACCCTTCTCAAGAGGCTTACTGCCCACGATAAACAGTGCCAGTCCCTTTCCCATATTGTTTGCTATGATTTTATCTCCTGCCTTTACGCTCTTTCCTGTCTCGATGAGCTCATCAAGGTCCACAAAGCCGTGTCCTGTGGCGTCAGCATAAACTGCTGCCGTGCACTCGCGCTCTGTCTTGCAGCCGGATATAAACCTTCTGTAATCCTCTGCAAATGCAAATAATTTTTCTCTTTCAGGTCCCTGGGGATATTTCTCCCAGGCGTTTTTCTTTTCTATTGCCATGATTTATTATACCTCCGAATTTTTTGTAAGATTTGCCTGGACGCGGCGATACAGCTCCTGAGCTGCATTGTAGCCCATCTTCTTTTGTCTGTGATTGACTGCTGCTGTCTCTACGATAACCGCCAGATTACGTCCCGGTCTGATTGGCAGTGAATGACACACTACCTTGTTGCCGAGATACTCGGCATATTCTTCCTCGAGGCCGAGTCTGTCGTACTCTGCCTCCTTCTTCCAGTCCTCGAGCTTGATTACGAGGTCTATCTGCTGTTTTTCCTTTACACACTCTACTCCGTAAAGTGTCTTGACATCGATGATTCCGATGCCTCGAAGCTCTATAAAGTGTCTGGTAATCTCAGGCGAAGTGCCCATGAGCGTATGCTCGTTGATCTTTCTGATTTCCACCACATCATCCGTCACAAGACGATGTCCTCGTCTGATGAGCTCGAGTGCAGCCTCACTCTTTCCGATACCGCTCTCGCCTGTGATCATTACTCCCTCGCCGTATACATCTACCAGCACGCCGTGCACTGTGATGCATGGTGCGAGCTGCTCACCAAGACAATAGATGAGCTCAGCCATAAAGCTTGATGTTGAACGACCTGTTGACAGCACCGGAATACCGTGCTCTCTGGCCTCTTCCATAAATATCTCATCCGGCTGTAAATCTCTGCAGAAGATGATACATGGTATATCAAACTCCATGAAGCGGCTATAGCGCTCTTTTTTCTCGCTGTCGCTCATCTTCTCTATATAGGTATACTCTACATTTCCGATAATCTGTATTCGTCTCTCCTCAAAATGATCAAAATATCCTGAGAGCTGAAGCGCCGGTCTGTTGACGTCCGAGCACTCTATCGCCCTCTCCTTTAGGTTCATCTCTTTTGTGAGATTGTTGAGATCGAGCAATTCTGCTACCTTTGCAACTGATACTGAGTGTAATGCATCCATTCGCGGTCCCCCTTGATGTATATTTGTTTTTTAGTATACCACAGATTATCTTCAAAATCTACGTGGCAGAGTGGAAAAATGCATACACTGCCTGTGCTGCTTTTTCGTTCATGGTCTCTGTCTGCATAAGGTCTTCGACATCTGCTTCCTTTATCTTCTCTAGCGACTGGTAGCGGCGCATGAGCGCCTTTCTGCGCGCCGGCCCTATGCCTTCAATATCATCAAGCACCGAATGTACCTGACTCTTTGAGCGCAGTGACCTATGAAACTCTATTGCAAAGCGGTGTGCCTCATCCTGTATTCTCGTGATGAGCTTGAAGCCTTCGCCGTGGCGGTCGATAGGTATCTCCACATTGTTGTAATAAAGACCTCTTGTGCGGTGGAAATCATCCTTCACCATGCCACACACAGGTATGTCGAGTCCCAGCTCGGAAAGCACCTGAAGGCATATATTTACCTGACCTCTTCCACCATCCATCATTATAATATCCGGAAAACGGTTGAAGCTGCCTATTTCCTGTGGAGAGCCATCTTTTTCAATCTGCTTCTGTTCTTCCATGCCATGTGTAAAGCGGCGTGTGAGCACCTCGTGCATTGACGCATAATCATCAGGTCCCGTAACTGTGCGAAGCTTAAACTTTCTGTAATCGCTCTTTTTAGGCTTGCCCTTCTCATACACTATCATGGAGCCGACAGTCTCAAAGCCGTTGATATTGGAAATATCATAGGCCTCCATACGGTTTAATCCATGTAAGCCCAAAAGTCCCTCGATTTCCTTTACAGCTCCTATTGTGCGCCCTTCTTCTCTCTTTATCCGCTCCTTATCCTGGCTGAGCACTAAGAGTGCGTTCTTGTAGGCAAGCTCAACAAGCTTTTCCTTCATGCCCTTCTGCGGCACTTTTATATTCACCCGCCTGCCTCGCTTTTCGCTGAGCCACTGCTCCAAAACAGCCATATCCTCTATCTCGCTCTGCAGCATGACCTCGCGCGGTATAAAAGGTGTTCCGGAATAAAACTGCTTCACAAAGTTATTTAACACATCATCCGCTGCCTCCTCGCTTCCAACCCTCACATGGAAATGGTCTCTGCCTATCAGCTTTCCGTTTCTTATGAAAAATACCTGCACCACGGCATCCGTATCGTCATTTGCAAGTGCTATGATATCCTTATCCTCGCCGTCGGCATTTGTTATCTTCTGCTTCTGTGCTACCTGTTTCACACTGTTTATCAGATCCCTGTATTCAGTCGCCTTCTCAAACTCCATGCTCTCTGAGGCCTTTAGCATTTTATCGCTAAGAGCCTTTATTGTCTGCTCATAGTCGCCGTTTAAGAAATCTATCGCGCCCTTTACAGATATGGCATACTCTTCCTTCGTCACATACCCCTGGCATGGTGCACTGCACTGGTGTATATGATAGTTGAGGCACGGCCTGTCTGCTCCTATATCACGCGGCAGCCTGCGGTTGCAGGTGCGAAGTTTATAGATTTTGTTTATCAGATCTATCGAGCTTTTCACTGCAGAGGCACTCGTATACGGACCAAAGTAACGGGATTTGTCCTTTTTCATCTGACGCGAAAACAGCACCCTCGGATAGTCCTCTCCCAGTGTCACCTTGATGTACGGATATGTCTTGTCATCACGAAGCATAGTATTGTACTTTGGTGTATGCTCCTTTATCAGGTTGCACTCCAAAACAAGGGCCTCAAGTTCAGAGTCGGTAACTATATACTCAAAATGATCTATATGCTCTACCATCTGTTTTTTCTTGATGCCCTCATTATGGCTCGCCTGAAAGTACTGATGTACTCTCTTCGTCAGGCTTTTGGCTTTGCCGATATATATGATTACATCATCCTTGTCATGCATAATATAAACTCCCGGAGCATCCGGGAGTTTTTTTAATTCTTCTTTGATATCAAATGTTCTTTCCATATTCGCTCTTTTGGGTTGTGGTGGAGTTTCGCACTTTTCGTGGTGCGTGGTGGAGTTTCGCACCTTCAGTTTGTGTGGTTGCCGGCATGGCACACTGTGTACCCTCCGGCTTTTTTCAGTTTATGTGTGCGAAACTCTTTTCTACTGCGCTCTTTTTTACGCTCTTTCGCTGCGCGAAAATCGCCCTATAAGGTACTAATTATTTGATGTATCATCCGGCGCTGTATATCCGGAAGATTCATTTGTATCTGCAGGTTGGTCTGTGGCGTTACGAAGGAGCGGATCTGCTGCTGATGTCTCATCATTCTGTGCATTTTCCTGCTCTTTGCTCTCTTCACCATCTTTTTCTTCGTCCGGGTCAGGGAGTCCCTTCATGTCGCGGAACATCTTCATGAATTCCTTACCTGTGATTGTTTCCTTCTGGTAGAGATAATCTGATATACTGTCGAGGATTTCTCTGTTTTCATCGAGGAGCTTCATAGCCTCTGCGTAGCTGCTGTTTATGATTGAGAGTACCTCATCATCTATCTGCGATGCTGTATTCTCTCCGCAGATTAATCCTGCTCCGCCCTCTAAGTACTGGTTTTGTACTGTTGCAAGGCACATCATGCCGAATTTATCTGACATTCCGTACATTGTTACCATGGCACGGGCTATCTTTGTGGCATTTTCTATATCATTTGCGGCTCCGCTTGTGACTGAGTTAAATACCAGCACCTCTGCTGCACGACCTGCCATATATGTTGTGATTTTGGCGAGAAGCTCGTCCTTTGTCTCAAGGTATTTCTCCTCTTCAGGTGTCTGGAGTGTATATCCGAGTGCTCCCATGGTACGTGGTACGATTGTGATTTTCTGTACAGGCTCTGTGTTTTTCTGCAGGGCTGATACAAGTGCATGTCCAACCTCATGGTATGAGACGATTTTTCTCTCTTTATCGCTCATGACACGATCCTTCTTTTCCTTGCCACCGACTGCTACAAGCTCGAAGGCCTCAAAGAGATCTGACTGGTTTACAAGCTGTCTGCCGTTTTTGACTGCATTGATGGCAGCCTCATTAATCATATTGGCAAGGTCTGAGCCCACAAGTCCTGCTGTGGCAAGTGCCAGTGCATCAAGGTCTACCGACTCATCCATCTTGACATCCTTTGAGTGTACCTTTAAGGTCTCCAGACGTCCCTTTAAGTCAGGCTTGTCAACAATGATTCTTCTGTCAAAACGTCCCGGACGAAGAAGTGCCTTATCAAGCACCTCAGGGCGGTTAGTTGCTGCTAATATAAGTAATCCTTTTGATGTATCAAAGCCATCCATCTCTGCAAGGAGCTGGTTTAATGTCTGCTCACGCTCGTCATTGCCACCGCCGTATCTGCTGTCACGGCTCTTTCCTATTGCATCTATCTCATCGATAAAGATAATACATGGTGCCATCTTTTGTGCTTCCTTGAACAAATCACGCACTCTCGAAGCTCCGACTCCGACAAACATCTCCACAAAGTCTGAACCTGCAAGTGAGAAAAACGGTACTCCTGCCTCTCCTGCTACTGCCTTGGCAAGGAGTGTCTTACCTGTTCCCGGAGGTCCCACGAGAAGCGCTCCCTTAGGAAGCTTGGCTCCGATATCTGTATATCTCTTAGGATTGTGAAGGAAATCAACAACCTCCTGGAGAGATTCCTTGGCTTCATCCTGTCCCGCAACATCCTTGAAGTTGACGCCTGTGGACTTCTCCACATATACCTTGGCAGTCGATTTGCCGACTCCCATCCCCATGCTGCCGCCCATCTTCTTTGAAACAAATGCCAAAAGCACCCACAGTAAAATAAGCGGAACTATAAAGCTTAATATATTAAAAATCCATGTAGATGTATTATCAGGTATCGCTGCCTTTATCTCAATAGACTTGCCCTCTGAGGTCTTTGCTTTTTTGAGTGTCGGCACAAGCTCATCATCAGCCACACGGCCTGTGTAATATGTGATGTCATAATCCTTGTGTCCGTCATCCACAAGCTTGTAGTCTATCTCGTAGGAATCAAACTCCACGCTCTTGACATTACCCTTGTCGAGCTGTTTTATGAAATCGCTGTATGACTTTTCCTGTGTGCTGGCATGCGATATGCTGTTTGATATAAGTGCATACACAAACAATGCCACGAGTGTCAGCAGGATAAATGCCATAATACCCTGTCCGCCACGGTTGTTTCTGCCACCGTTTCCACCAGGTCTGTTACCACCGTTATTCCCGTTTCCACCGGACCCATTATTGCCCGGGCCATTGTTGTAATTATAGTTATTAGGTCCCTGATTATCCATATTTTCTCCGTTCTTTTCTTATTTATTACAAGCTTCAAGGCAATTTTGACCTGTAATTTTTATAGTCATTCCCATGAAACCCTATCCCCGAAAAATATCATTACAGACTTCTTATTTTTCAAGGAATATATTGTATATGAAACCGTCTCCTCACAATATATAAAGTGTGAAGCTTCACTTTATTATAAGAAAAAGTGCGGTCAAAATCAACCGCACTTTCTAAATATTGTATTAAATATAACGAAAAATTATCTGTTCACCTTGTTTGCCGCCTCTATGAAGCCATGGAAAAGCGGATGTGGACGGTTCGGACGTGACTTAAGCTCAGGATGTGCCTGTGTGGCAATAAACCACGGATGCTCCGGAATCTCAATCATCTCCACGATTCTGCCATCCGGTGATGTACCGCAAAGCTTCATGCCATGCTCTGTGAGAGCTGTTCTGTAGTCATTGTTGACCTCATAACGGTGACGATGACGCTCGCTTATATTCTCTGTGCCATATACCTGATATGCCTTTGATGTCTTGTCGAGTACACATGGATAAGAGCCAAGTCTAAGTGTACCTCCGATATCCTCTATTCCGTTCTGGTCAGGCATAAGTGCGATAACCGGATGAGTAGTGTTTGGATCAAGCTCTATACTGTGTGCATCATGGAACATACATACGTGGCGCGCATACTCGATGATTGCCACCTGCATTCCAAGGCAGAGTCCCAGATATGGGATATTGTTTTCCCTGGCATACTTAGCTGCTGCAATCATGCCCTCAACACCACGGTCTCCAAAGCCTCCCGGAACGATAATTCCCTGAATGCCCTTGAATACCTCTGCTGCATTGTCATCATTAAGTTCCTCTGAGTCAACCCACTTTATATCAACTGTGGTATGCTCAGGAATACCGCCATGCTTCAGTGCCTCAACAACTGAAATGTATGCATCGTGAAGTGCTGTATATTTTCCGACAAGTGCGATCTTTACCTCTTTATCAGGATGACGGAGATCCTCAACCATCTGCTTCCAGTCTGCAAGATCCGGCTCAGGACAGTCGAGATTCAAGCACTCGCATGCAACCTTTGCAAGATTCTCCTGCTCCATGGCAAGTGGTGCCTCATAGAGATACTCCACATCAAGGTTCTGTAATACGTGTGAATTCGGTACATTACAAAACAGCGCAATCTTGTCCTTAAGCTTCTGATCAAGCTCATGCTCTGAACGGCATACAATGATATCCGGCTGGATTCCCATGCCCTGAAGCTCCTTTACACTTGCCTGTGTAGGCTTTGTCTTGAGCTCTCCTGACGCCTTGATGTATGGAATCAGTGTCACATGACACAGGATGGCATTGTCGTGTCCCACCTCATGCTGGAACTGTCTGATTGCCTCGAGGAACGGCTGACTCTCGATATCGCCGACTGTACCGCCCACCTCGATGATTGCGATTGTGGTATCCTCAGATGTGAAATCCCTGTAGAATCTGCTCTTTATCTCATTGGTGATATGAGGGATAACCTGTACTGTTCCTCCGCCGTAGTCACCACGACGTTCCTTCTGTAATACTGACCAGTATACCTTTCCTGTGGTGACGTTTGAGTTCTTTGTCAGGCTCTCATCAATAAAACGCTCATAGTGTCCCAGGTCAAGATCTGTCTCAGCTCCATCGTCTGTTACAAACACCTCTCCGTGCTGAATAGGGTTCATGGTACCCGGATCAATATTAATGTATGGATCGAACTTCTGCATTGTCACCTTGTATCCACGAGCTTTTAAAAGACGTCCAAGAGACGCTGCGGTAATTCCTTTTCCAAGACCGGAAACAACTCCACCGGTGACGAACACGTATTTTACAGGCATAATTTTCCTCCTTATCAATATGCTTTGTATATTTGTAAATTCTTAATTTTTAAAATAACCAACTTATTATACAGCCTTAAATTGATTAATGCAATTTATTTTTTAATTATATTTATTATATTTTGTTATAATGCTTCACATCTGGTGACGGACAACCCTGTATTCATCGCCTGAGCGGTAAAACGGACAGCGCTTATAGCTGCTCTGGACAAATCTCGCCATATCATCCTCGTCCATATTTACCGAGCAATAATACTCCTCATCATCCTCATCATATTCATTGTATGCACAAAAATCGCAGCATGTCTCCATTATCTTATCCTTCCATCACTTTTAATATGTATGCTGAAAATCTACTTAAACTGATTGACAGTCTCGTCATATTTGTAATCAATCTGTGCAAGCTTGTCGCAAAGCTCTTTCTCATCAATATCATATGCTGCCGCAAGCTCCTTCAATCCTGAATAATTGTCCCGAAGCTGTGTGTTTACAAAGCTAAGCAGCATAACCGGATCCTTTGGTAATGCCATAATCTGCTCCTTATAATTCTATGTTATCTTATAATTCTATGTTATCTTATTATCATAATCATAGCAATTATTTTTCAAATACCTGCTTTATGCTGTCATAGTGCAGGAACACACCCTGCGCAGCAAGCTCTTTTATTTCATCGAGTGTGGCAATTTTAAACCCAAGTGCCTCCTCTGTCTGAATCTGTACGTCAGACTCCTTGAAATCAAGCTCAAAGCGGTAAACATCCACGAAATAGTTGTCACCCTCGCCCGGATTCTCCCTGTGATAGGTATAGGCAAGCCCTCCCGGACACTGTGATACATCAAGGCCCACCTCTTCTTTCACCTCTCTGCAGACTGCGGTAAATGAGCTCTCACCTGCCTGTGCGGCTCCTCCTGAAACCTCCCACCAGCCCGGTGCCCATGCCTTTGTCATGACACGCTGTGTGATAAGGAACCTGCCATCAGGTCTGTGAATCACGCCAAGCACTGAAAGATGATACTCTCCATCCTTAAGTATCCAGTCGTTTTTTTTCATTGTACGGCCTGTCGGTTTTTTATCCTTATCGTATATATCCCAAAATTCCATTTGAAGCTTCCTTTCTCTAAGTGAGTCTTTAACAATATCATATCATATCCTGCGCAGAAAAGCCAGCTAGTTGTTTACGCAGCTTTTTGCTTTCCGGCAGATAATATTCCATCAGCGACCAGAACCTGGCATTATGGCTTGGCTCAAGCAGATGTGTAAGCTCGTGAACCACCACATACTCTGCGCACTCCGACGGCACCTTAGCCAGCAGAAGGTTGAAATTCAGATGATGTGACTTAACGTTGCATGATCCCCACCTTGTCTTCATCTTCTTTATCGTAAAGCCGGCTGACTTAACTCCCATAACCGGCTCCCATTTGTCGATAAACCTCTGCAGCTGCATCTTAAGCTCCCTGCGCATCTCTCTCTCCATGAAAGGTGCTAAAACAGGCTCCTGTTCCTTAAGCTGTCTTGCAACAAGCATTTCCCGTGTGGTTTGCTCAATCCAGTCTGATTTGCTCTCCACGAATTTCCTGATTTCCGCATCACTCATGCCATAAGGAGCACTCACTGATAGTGTGCCATCCGTGTCCTTCACACGAAGATACATGTTTTTTATTCTTTTCCTAGTTACTTCTATTGCATATCTGTTGTTTATATATATGTTATTTGTACATTTTTTATTTGCATATGCGTTATTCATATTTTCCAGTTTCATACTGCTCCTATCACGTAATCCGTTTCGCATAATTACATTTTACAATCTCTGTGCATTTTTGTATACTATAAAATAAAGTTACTGAATAGTTACAAAACAAATATAAGGAGGCTCCTATGACAAAAGAAAAATTAGCCATTGAAGTAATAAAAAGACTAAAAACCGCATATCCCCGCACCGATTGCACTCTTGAGTACGACGAGGCCTGGAAGCTCCTCGTATCAGTCAGGCTCGCAGCCCAGTGCACTGATGCCCGCGTAAATGTAGTCGTGGTGGATTTGTTCAAAAAATATCCTTCCATCGAGGCTCTCGCCGATGCTGATGTTTCCGACATAGAAGAAATTGTACGTCCATGCGGCCTGGGAAAGAGTAAGGCACGTGATATAAGTGCCTGCATGAGAATGCTTCGCGATGATTTTGGCGGTCTTGTGCCTGACAATATGACCGACCTGCTGAAGCTGCCGGGAGTCGGCAGAAAGAGTGCCAACCTGATTATGGGTGATGTGTACGGCAAGCCTGCCATCGTCACCGACACACACTGCATACGCCTTTGCAACCGTATAGGACTTGTAGATGGAATAAAGGATCCGAAAAAAGTGGAGATGGAGCTTTGGAAAATCATCCCACCCGAGGAGAGCAATGACTTCTGCCACAGGCTGGTTGATCATGGACGCGCCGTATGCACTGCCCGAACCACACCGCACTGTGACATGTGTGTGCTGAACGATATATGTGGAAGCGTTGTGCATAACTAAAACAGTAAGGCTGCGGCTCCGCAGCCTGCATGCAAAACGTGAGAAAGGACCGCGATGTTACACGCGGTAACAACGCGATCCTTTCTCGAGGAGTTTAGTTATGAAAATGTTTATTAATAAAAAGGGAATAATGTAAAAGGTTTTGTTCCTCTTACAATAACAAGTATATGTGGTAATTATGTCCTAACAATGTACATTTTAGAAATATTTTATTAAAAAAGTCGTGATTATTTTATACTTTTTTTAGATTTGTAATATTCTGTAAATAACAACTAAATTTTTTTGTTAAAAAGTTCCTTACAGAGCTGTATTTTATCCTCATGGCTCTGTCCGGTCAGGCTGTTTTGAAAATCCACAATACCTGCAGCGGTGCTGTCTGTCAGCAGACCTTTTTCTGCGAGACGTCTTTTCATCTCACGCGCTGTACCGTTTCCTCCATCGAACACACGCACCCTATCTCCAAGCACCTCCTGTATCATTTTTCTGACAAACGGATAATGTGTGCATCCCAGCACAACCGCATCTATCTCACCATGCGAATATGAATACAAAAGTTCCTCGAGATACTGTCTCACATCATCACCGTACAAGTCACCTCTCTCAACGAAATTCATAAGCCCAGGACAAGGCAATGGAATAATCTCACCCAAATGTCTGTATCTGTCCATAAGCTTTTTAAGTTTTTCCTCCCTGATAGTCATAGGTGTAGCCATCACAAGCACTCTCGGATTTTCCATAAAAAGCATCGCAGGCTTGACTGCAGGCTCTATCCCTACGATAGGAACATCGGGATATTGCTCTCTTAATATACGCACTGCCGCGCTGGTGGCTGTATTGCACGCGACAACAAGCCCCTTTGCATGCTGATTTAAAATCAGCTCCTTTGCATGCTCACAGGTCAAAGCTCGCACCCGCTCAAGTGTTTTGGTACCATAAGGCGCATTTGCTGAATCACCGTAATATATAAAATCTTCGTTAGGCATCACTTCAACCAGGCTCTTTAAGACGCTTATTCCGCCGACTCCTGAATCGAAAACTGCAATTGACATTATAAAAGTCCCTACTTTCTTTATAAAATCTGTTATGATATAATGAATAAAACAAGCTTAAGGAGGCACCTATGGATAATCCTAAAAGTCTTTTTAACAACAACACAAAAGTATGTGAAAACTGTAAAAGGCCTCTGCCACATGACTATAAAGAGAATCTCTGCCCACGATGCCTTGATCTGGCATTATTCCGCGAGGTAAAGGAATTTATCCGTACCCACGACGTAAATGAATACGAGGTTGCAGAACATTTTAAGATACCGCTTAGACAGGTAAAGAGCTGGATAAAGGACGGACGCATCGAGTACAAGCAGTCTGAATCAGCCTCCACTATAGCCGGTCTTCACTGCCAGCGGTGCGGTGCACCTGTTACCTTCGGCACTCTTTGTCCCAAATGTCTGAGACTGTTAAACGGCAACAAAGGATACTCAACCGGATACGATGCCGGCAAAACAAAATCCAAAATGTACCATTTGGAAGGAGAGGAGTAATTACTCCTCTCTTCTTTTAACCTTTGACCTGTATTTTTTCTCAACCTCTGTGAGGAACTTGTCATCAAGCTCCGCCTTTATAAGTACGTTCTCATCAGGCGATTTGATGACGATATCATAATAAGGTACATCCTTCTGACCTGAGGTATAGTCTATTTTCTTGATCTCATTTCCATTCTCGTAATTGTATACACTTCTGTCACCTGCCGGTGCGATTGCTGCTACAGACTCCATGCTGTATATTCCAAGGCGCTTTCTGCGGCTCTTGTTTTTAATTTTGGCAAAGCGCAGCTCTCCGTCAAAATATGAATATTCAAACTCGGTGTTCTGTGCCATTATCATAAGATATGCAATAAGTCCAAATACTACTGCAAATAAAATACCCGGTGCAAAGCCGATGCAGATAGTCAGAAGACTTATCGCAGCAAGAGCCACAAGCAGGTACGAAACAAATACCAGCGCCACATTTTTTTTACGCGCAATCAATGTAAATACTTCCATTATAATTCTCCTTTGCATATTGAAAATATATATCTTTATAATGATAACAGATTTTTACCGTTTCGTATAGATTTTTTCATGGTTATAGGTTAAAATATTATAAAAATTTAGTGAAATTTCGGAGGGTTAAGATGCAATTTAACTTAAAACCGCAAAATGATTTCAAAAACAACATAAGAAGGGAGTGGGCTTTAACCAACGGCCTTGGCGGATATGCCGGCGGTTCAGTCACCGGTGCGATAAACCGTACGCATCAGGGCTATCTGATTGCAAGCCTTCATGCACCTGTGCAAAGATACGTCTGCTTCTCAAAGACAAACGAAAAAATAGTCACAGACAGCCACACCTACGACCTCTCAAGTGACCAGTTCAAGGGCGGGTGCCACACAGACGGCATCCAATATATAAGAGATTTCACATACGACGGAACCATATGCTTTACATATGAGGCCGGTGATATCACCATAAAAAAACACATCGCACTGGCACAGGGAAAAAATCTCGCTGCCGTGGCATATGAGGTTCAAAACAAAGGCGAAGCGGCTAAGCTTTTGATCACGCCTCTTATGAACTTCCGTGAGCACTCTGAAAGTTCCACCGTCGATTCATTAAAATTCGAGGTCCAAAAGCAGGAGCATGGCTTTAGTCTCATCCCAAAAGCTCATGATGACCACTGTATCCGCATTGCTTTTTCAGGCGGGGAGCTTACTGAAAGAGACGACAAATATATCTGTGACCTTGAGGCTCAGACCGAGGTGGACAATGAAGTGCCTGGCCTCGACTGTGCATTTTGCCCATATGACGTGAGCGTGGATATTCCTGCCGGTGAATCAATGCATTTTTCTGTAATGTGCGATATCGTACCACTTGAAGCCTGTAACGGCAACGCAGGTTCAGCCTTCGCCAAACACCTTGTTTCTGATAACGAAAGTGCTTTTGAAATACTACATGCGCAGCTTGACTACACCGATGAGCTGATTAAAAGAAGCGGCTTCACTGATGACTTTGCCGTGAAGCTTACTGTGGCTGCAAACCAGTTCATCGCACACAGACAGTCAACAGGCTATGACACTGTGCTCGCCGGACTTCCTTGGTTTACAGACTGGGGCCGTGACACTATGATTTCATACACTGGCCTGACACTTTGCACCGGCCGTTTTGAAAAAGCTCACGATATACTACTGACCTTTGCCAAGTACTGTAAGGACGGACTCATCCCGAATATGTTCCCGGACAGCGGACTTGAGCCTCTCTACAATACTGTAGATGCATCACTGTGGTATTTTTATGCTGTCTACAAATATCTTGAATATGTGTCCACTCCCGATGCCTATGAATTTATAAAGAAGGATATTTATCCATGCTTAAAGGATATCATATCTACTTATAAAAAAGGCACTGATTTTTCCATATATATGGACACGGACGGGCTCATTCATGCCGGAAGCGGACTCGACCAGGTAACATGGATGGATGTTCGTGTCGGTGACTGGGTTGCTACGCCTCGTCACGGCAAGCCTGTCGAGATAAATGCACTTTGGTACAACGCACTGTGCACCATGGATATGCTTCAGGCTAAGTTTGGCGATAACGATGACAGCTACAGACAGCTTGCTTCTCTCGTAAAGGCTTCCTTCAACAAGCGCTTCTGGAATGAAAACACAGGCTGCCTGTATGATGTGGTTGACGAGGATGACGATACAATCCGTCCAAACCAGATTTATGCCGTAAGCCTGCCATTTACCATGCCTGACATGGAGCGTGAAAAAGCAATTGTGGATACGGTAATGGATAAGCTGTACGTAGGCTGCGGACTGCGTTCGCTCGATCCTGACCACAAGGATTACCATCCGATTTACATCGGCTCTCTCTCAAAGCGCGACCATGCCTATCATCAGGGAACAGCCTGGGGCTTTCTGCTCGGTGGTTTTATCAGTGCCTATGTAAAGGTAAACGGCCGTACGAAGGCGACCGCTTTATGCGCTGACAAGCTGCTTGACCCTGTAAGGGAGCATCTGCTCAACAACTGTATCGGCTCAATATGCGAGATATTTGACGGCGATGCCCCTCACACCGGCCGTGGCTGCTATGCGCAGGCATGGAGTGTAGGTGAAGTGCTTCGCTGCTACTGTGAGGATGTACTGCCTATGCTCCCACAAGCTCACTCATAAGCTCGTGGACCGTAGTCATCCGGTTTATGCGGCCCACATTGGCACCGCAGAATACCAGACCGTTTTGCATATCTCCTTTAACCGCTGCAATCAGTGCCTTCGTAATACAGTACGGCACTGTTGCAGGGTTACATTTCTCAAGACAATTGTAGCACTTTGTGATAGGCTGCTTTTTCTTTTCCAAACCCCTGATAAACTCATTTCTGACAGCACGCCCCGGCATTCCGACCGGGCTTTGTATAATCTGCACATCAGACTCATTCGCGTTCAGATAAGCATGCTTATAGGCATCAGATGCGTCACACTCCTCTGTCGCCACAAAACGGCTCGCCACCTGCACTCCGTCGGCTCCAAGCTCCATGCAGTGCATGACATCCTCATGTGTAAACACTCCGCCTGCTACAATTACCGGAATGTGCTTTTTAAACTTCTCCTCATATGCCTTTGCACAGCTGATAATCTCCTTAATCTCGCTGTCATAATCCATATGCTCCATATCTGCAAGCTGTTCATTGGAAAATCCCAGATGTCCTCCGGCCTTTGGTCCCTCGATAACAATAAAGTCCGCTGTGCGGTTGTATCTGTGTGCCCACATTTTAAGAATCAGATTTGCTGCTCTCTTTGAAGAAACAATCGGAGCAATCCTTGTATGTGACTTTTCATCGACCAGCTCAGGCAGTTCCATTGGAAGTCCTGCCCCGCTTATAATAACATCAGCACCTGCTTCAACCGCAGCCAGAACATGCTCCTTGTAATGCTTTAAAGCCACCATGATATTGACACCTACCATTCCATGTCCACAGGCAAGCTCCTTTGCTTTCTTAATATGCTTCTTGATAGCAATCAGATTAGCCTTTGCCTGGTCCTTTTCAAACTCCGGCTCCTCAAAGCCAATCTGCGCGGTGGAAATCACTCCTACACCACCCTCCTTAGCAACAGCTCCAGCCAGTCTGCTAAGACTCACTCCAACTCCCATGCCTCCCTGAATGATAGGAAGCTTTGCAACCATATCTCCGATTCTCAGTTCTCTCAACATAATATGTACCTCCGAACATGTATAAATTCCATTTTTCTGTTTGATATTCAAATTATTTGATAATCAAACATATACACATAGTAACCCTTTATGGTATTCATGTCAAGATAAAATTATATCATTTTCTATTTTATATAGTTTTTGATACTACATTTCTTGTTTATTGTAACTATCCAATTTTTCTCAATTTTAATATTGACATCAACAGACAAATCGTGTAGAATAACTTTTGTTGTGAGACAAGCCCAGTTAGCTCAGTTGGTAGAGCAACGGACTGAAAATCCGTGTGTCTCTGGTTCGATTCCGGAACTGGGCATTATACAACAAATTAAATATTCCTATGCGGGTGTAGTTCAATGGTAGAACACCAGCCTTCCAAGCTGGATACGTGGGTTCGATTCCCATCACCCGCTTTTTTGTTACCCTTTTTTGTTTGTCCACTAAGTATTTCATAATGCATTTAAACTGTCATACAGCTGCTTTTACACATACTTATACACAAAACAAAAGCCGATACACCGTGTCTCCACGAAATGTATCGGCTTTTATTATGCGCTAGATAAAATATGTATTCCCTAATAATGTCTGACTAGAATAAATCTACACGACCTGAAAACTTATCATTTATAACATAGTATGCAGAATACTCTTCCGGCTTGATGTAGATGTTTAGCTTTCTGATGAAGCCTGCCTTGTGTCCCTCAGCAACGAACTGAGCCTTAACACGCTCCTCGACAGCTGCTGTATCAACCTCACTGTTCTGGTACTGAACAATAATCTCCGGCTTTACCGGCTCCTTCTTTGCAGGTTTTGCCTCTTTAGCTGTCTTTGCAGCTTTTGCTGCTTTTGCTGCCTTTGCTGTTGTCTTCTTAACAGTGTCCTTTACATCAGCCTTAACCTCAGCGGCCTTCTCAGTTGTCTTTTCAACAGCCTTCTCAACCTTCTCGGTTGTCTTCTCTACGGCTTTTTCTACCTCAGCCTTTACATCGGCTTTTGCATCAGCCTTAGGCTCTGAAACCGGCTGTGCCACTGTTTCCTCTTTTTTAACTTCAACCGGCTTTACTGCCTGCTTAACTGTCTTTGAGTTATTCTTTTTACGCATACTATTTTCCTCCTCATGCTCATTATTCACATACTAAAAAATTTTCAATTGCAACTAAAGCTTCCTGCTCATCATCACCCTTTGTAACAATATCAACAGACATTCCATCTGAAGGATTAAATGCCATAATACCCATGATGCTTTTTGCATTGATTTTGCGATTGTCACTCTCCAATGTAATCTCACTATCGAACTTGCATGCCACTTGAACAAGCTCTGCGATTGGATTATCATGACCTTCACATACTTTTGTAACGACAATACTCTTCTTACTCATACGTTCTCCTTAAACAAAAAGTATTAAACCTGTTTCATACTTATTTAATATATCCCAATTGTAACCGCTTTTCAATCCTTATGAAAATTTCTGTTAAACTTTACCTAAGGAGCTTACATTTAATGTCACAAAATCGGCATTATTACAACATTATTCTGTTTATTTTGTCATGTACGTGATAAAATGCAAGCCACCATTATAAAACATTCTGTCAGCATCCTCATGGCTCATCGATGTTGTTGCGCCATTATCCGGATTATAAATATATAAAGCTCCATTTGAAGAGTATCCTGTCACAAGCACTGCCGACGTATTTCCCGTCATCGCAAATACCGGATTGCCCTGGCTGATATAAAAGATAATATCCTCAGAAGACACTCCCTGTAAATCCAGGATTTCCTTGTCCGGCAGGTTATTTTTGAGCACATCAACAGCACTGCTGCCTGCTCCAATCAGCTCAGACACACTTACCGTAACATCATTGTAGGTAAGCATTGCACTTACTGACTTCACGACACTGTCAGCATCCTTATCGATTTCATTACATGCAATATTCGCAAATGCATTTACTGCATTTTTTCTTGCCCTCATCCATACATACTGCTGGTTTGAGTCAATTACCACTCCCATACTGTCATTTGCCTGTTTTATGGCATCCGAGATGTTATCAGATGCAAAAATCACATCCCCCTTTGCATAAACATAGAAATGGACTGTATTGTCATCAAACTTTAAATCAACAGCAGTATCATGCGAATTTATAGTCATCTGTGCTGTCAGCTGCTTCAGCTTATCTGGCTTTTTACCACCTGCTATACTAATAGCGCTGACCGTCAGCTTTGTATCGGACTGACTCGTATCAAGAGCTATCTTCTGCTTCGAATCAGCCTCCCGGTTCATAATGGTATCCTGACCGATTTCTGCATACACACCATTGTTTTGTGCAATCAGATCTATCGTTACCGTATATCCATCCACAGAAATTTTCTCGACATAGCCGCCCGAAGGGGTATATGTCTTAAGCTCCGACTGGTCAGATGTATCAAGAATAATAAGGCCATTCATCGGAAATGTCGTGTTTCCGGCTGCATCAGAGACCACATCAGCAGCATTCGCCTGTCCATATATGAAATCCTCACCTATGAAGCCAAGCGGACGTAGATACTGGTCGTCGCCCTTTTTGACCTCAAAGGTCTTGCCACTCTTTAAATCCATTACTTTTATGGTATTTGATGAGTACTGATTTGCAGAATCCACCCATGCAAAGTATCTGTTACTCTCCGATGCGCAGTAAGAGCCTGTAGACAAGCCCTCAACCACCTTCTTTACTGACATCGAACCTAAATTAATCCTATATAGACTGTCATCCATCATGAGATAGAATTCATTCTTCTCATTAAGATAAAGCATCTTGCCCATCTCAGCCTTTAGCACCTCATATGATGTCTTAGAAGGAATAAACGCTTCCTCATCTATAGTATGTGCCAGACCGTCATAATGGTACACACCGGTTCCCACCTCTCCCTCGTGGGTGCCTCTGTTCATATATCCGTATACTACAAAATCAATACTGCCCGCTTCGTCTACACTGACAATCTTTATATCGTGATGATTCCAGTTTTCACGCTCATCAATGCCCTCAGCGTCCCTGAAGCTGAATACCTTGATTATCATTCCATTGTTGATATCATAGGAGTATAAATCTCCCTCCTGGACAAAGCATATCACACTGCCTGCTTCATTAGCCCTGTACTCTGCCTCACTGCTTCTGATACCAAGCATTACGCTGCCTGAATCCGATATAAAGCTGTTTTCACTGTTAAAAATCTGATTTGCCGTTCTCTCATAGTTGAGCACGTACATACGGCTTTCCGTCTGGCGCAGCCTGAAATATTCTCTTACATTGTAATACTCAGTCTCACCCTTACCGTCCACACAGCTCATCACATAGTCTATTGTAACCACATCATAAGAATCGTTTATTTCCTTTAGGGCTATGACAGGATTCGTATACTGTGCAGCGGCCATTGAGCCCCAGGTAATCTGACTCACCGTAGATGTCAGATCCACATATGCAAGCGTATTTCTGTCACCGGTTGTTGTCTCCATGTATGTTGTAAAGAAGGATTTGTCATCCTTTATAAACGTCTCATCATGAAACTTCTTTGCAAACTCAACAACCTTTGCAGCTGCCTTTCCATCGGTCTGCATAATCCTGCTGTAATAATATACATTATCCTGACCGCTTGTGATGGTAAACACCAAAAGATACTCAGTATTTTCATCCATAACATTCGGCATGTTTACGTCCGCCTGAATAGTATTATCCTTATTAGAAAAAGAAGATATCTCGTCATCGGCCACCAGCCTCTTGCCATCCATGCTTCTGATCTTATATGATATTCTGTCAACAGCCATACCATATGTTGAAATGGATAATGAGAGCTTCCTGTCATCCGAAATCGGAATAACGCAATCGCGCATCTTTGTCGGATCCATCTCAGTAGTATATCCATGGAGGGTGTTTATCTTTATTTTATCCAGATTAAATGACATAACCGGCAGCGTTGCATCCGCCTGCTTCGTGGTCATATCCTTATTTCCCTTGTTTGTAGTTATGCAAAATGTAATTAATGCTGCAATAAATACTACTATAAGTACTATCGGCTTTATCACTTTCTTACTCATAAAATCATATCCTTATATCTACCAGAATCTTTGGTACCTTCTGTATCTGCATCTGCGTCTGCAGAGTTCACAGTTAAAAAGTATGCCCGCTATTGTACAGATAAAGCACCTGCTGCTTTGCTCTGAGATAAATCTGCCGGCAATCCTGTCTGCCTCATCGAAAAGACGCTGCCTGTCAGGCACCTCATCATAGATAAAGCTGCCCTCATACTCCAGCTCATCCATGCGCTGCTCTACTGCGGACTGTATCATCGCCGTATCAAGCGGATACATATCCTTTATCATCCCCAGGTCCTTTGCAAATGCATCCTCATTTTTATAGTAATCCATAAACGGAAATGTTTTATAAAAAGGTAACATCAAAAAACCTCTTTTTAATCATTATATGCTATATTCAGCTATTAGTTGCATGCTATAACAAACAATGCTGCAATAAAAATGCATGCGCCCAGGAATTTCTTTCCCGATACCTTCTCCTTCAGTATCACGCTGGAGCATATCATCATCACAATAATCGTCAAATTAAAAATATAACCTGCATAGCTGCCGGACATTGAAACTGCCCTGCCATAAAAATCATATGCTAACGGGTATGCAATGCCTGCAAGAATCAGGCATATACCATCAACAAATGACATGGATCTGATTTTCTTCATGCCTCCTGTCGCAATAGTAAATATAATAAGCACCAGCGTTCCTATAAATACACACCAGAACGCAATAAAGCCCTTATCCGGCTGTATCCCGCCAAGTGACACCAGAATATGTGCTGCCGACGCACAAACTGCAGCAAGAAGCGCAAACAAAATACCGGTTCCATCCAGATTTAAAATAACCGTTCCAGCAATCATGAGTGCAATCGCTATATAGTCAAAAGTGTCAGGAGTGTTATGAAACAGAAAAAATCCCACTGCAAGCGTGATTATATAGCTGCATTTAACTATAGCTGTAACCTGAAATGTGTAGCCCTCATGTATGGACTTAAAAAAACAGATGCCAAAAAGCCCTGTTGCAAGCCCTGCCAGAAGTATAAATATAACGCTCCTTTGGCCGAGTGCAATCAGGCTGCTTCCCATTATATTATCTTTCCTGTAAAAAAATATAGACGCACATAAAACAATCCCGGCAATGCTTCCCGCCAGCGCCGGGTCTGTCTTTTTAGTTCCAACCTTGGCCAAAATAGGCACACATGCTGCAATAAATGTTGCAGCACATGCCCATATAATTCCTGTCATATACATTACCTCACCACGTATCTATTACTGTGACTGTGCAGCACTATCTGCAGCTCCTGTACCCTGACTGGCAGCCCCGCTATTTGCCGCACCTGATGTGCCGCTGTCTGTAGTGCTGTCAGCCATATCTGACTTGACGTAGTCAGAGCTGACATAGCCTGTCTGTCCCTGGAAGATAACCTGTGTCCATCCATTGTCCTCTGATACAAACTCAAGCTTCACATCCTGTGCTATAACAGTAACTATATTTGCGTTTTTATCAGGCTTCTCTCTCATGTTTACACTGCTTGTAGTGGTGACGTAAGTTTTTTCTGTACCCTCTGTAGTCTGCTGTGGCAGATATATGGCGCCTATCTCTGTACCACTATCGCCGGCACTGTCAGTTTCACTTTCGCTAACCGCATTCTGTTGTACCTTGTCCTGCTCCTTTTTTTTGCCGCCCTTTGAGTTAACGGTAATCACTATTGTAGCAATCAGGGCAATAAGAAAAAGACATATTGCTGCAAAAATCAGTCTGGCGATTATAACATCTTTTCTGTGGCTTGCTTTCATATTATTCTCCTTTTGTATTATCTGTGTTTTGGCTCATTATAGCATAATAATCTAAAAAGAAAAAGGCAGTTAATAGAATGTTTATTGGTAAATTTCTATAAATTACCTTATAATATTTTTAAACTACAGCACATCATATCAGAGGGAGATAAAATCATGGAACAAAAGACACCTTTTAAGGAGCTGACATTCAGTCAGAAAATACAATATATATGGGACTATTACAAAATACCGATATTTCTTGTCATTATCGGAATCATAGCAGTCACAACCTTTATTTGCGGCCGGCTTGCGCAGAAAAATACTGTTTTGAGCGTATTATGCGTAAATGTAGAAAACAGCACCCCAGAGGACAGCGGCGCCGATATTTTCAATGACTTTCTCACAGATAACGGCTATGATTTGTCAAAGGATGAAATTGCCTTAAACAAAAATATCTGTGTCGATGTAGACAAAAGCGGCCTAGACTATCAGAACATGGCAGTCCTCACAGCATACTTTGCTTCTAACGAATACGATATATGCTTTATGGATGATAAGACCTTTGATTATTACGCCAAAAATGTCTGCTTTGAAGATATAAGCAAATATCTGGATAAAGCCGTCCTTGAAAAATATAAGGACAGGCTTGCATATGTGACAATAGATGGTAAGGAATATCCTTGTGGTATAAGGCTTTCAGCAGATGACAATGAATTTGTCAAAGCCTCCGGCTTATACTCTTCATGTACTGTCGGAGTGTGCTGTGACTCCTCCCACGATGCTATGGTCAAAAAATTATGCGGCTACATATTACAGTAGCCGCATTTCTATTTCTTCTGCTTTTATCTTATGAATTTCTCCTGTTTTTAAGCTTCAAGATTCCACCTATTGCAAGAAGTACTACACTCAGGCATGAAACAATAAACAAATCAGGAACATAATCCTTTATTACCCAGTATGGTATACCTCCGACAATAGGCGCAATAACTATGCCCACCGGCAAAAACAGATGCAGAAAAATATTCGCTATCAAGTTTCCGCTATTGTCTGTTCTCCATTTGTGCGACTTTATAATCTCCATCAGCGCAACCGATATAAATGCTGCAAAAACAAGGTCATAGAACAGGTGCGCATCGACATAATCCTTTGGGTCAAGCTCGTCTGTTGCGTATCCCATAAGTGTCATCACAACCTTTGAGGTTACCTTGTTCATCAGATGGTTTGTAACCATATAGTCATTGGTATTTGCGAGGAATACAACGCCCACACCGCTCTCCGGAAGCAGATACATGTCTGCGATATAGTTCTCAGTTAGACCTGTATGATTGTACACTGTCTCGACATATTTATCCGAACGTACCCAGCCCATACCATAGCCTGTCTCACCGGACTCATCCATAGGAACTGTTACCCGAAACATTGTGCTAAGGCTCTTGTCAGAGAGTATTCCATAGCCGCCACGCAGATACATCTGCAGATATTTTCCCATATCATTTGCGCTGGATGCAATATAGCCCGCCGGTACAGTGGACCACGAATCGCTGAGCGGATACTTCACATCGCTTTCCACCGAAAAACCGAAATAATTGTTGTGGCCTGTAATCAGACCATCCTCCTTCGCTTTTGCATAGGCTGCGCTGCTGTGAGTCATGCCAAGTGGTGTAAAAAATGTCTCTGTCAGATAATCGCTGTAACTAACACCTGATACTTTTTCCACTATAAGACCAAGTATGTCATAATTAACATTCGCATAGGTATATTCTCCATTTTTGCCAACAATCTTTGCATTTCCCACATGCTGGTACACACCAAGTCCGCTGGTGTGATTGAGCAGCTGTCTTATTGTAATCCTTGTCGCATCCTTTGGATTTTTGAATACCTCAGCTGCATCCAGATAAGAATTTACCGGGCTGTCAATATTCAGATGTCCTCCCTCATACAGCTTCATGATGCATGCCGCAGTAAACGACTTGCTGAGTGAACCGGTGATAAACGGTGTGTCAAGGCTCTTGCAATCCCCATATGTACCGGAGAAAAGCACGCCCTCTGCATCTACCACCTCAACAGCCATGCCCGGAATCCTGTAATTGTCGCAGGCCGCCTTTAAGGTATCCTCTATCTCTGTATATTTCGGCGAATAATTATTGTTGTCAAGTCTGGGTATCACGTCTATCACAAGCCCAACTATGATTGCAACAACTATCCCCATCAAAGCTCTCTGTGGTATCAGCCCGATATAATGTGCATAATTGGTATATGTCTTTTTCGCCATATCCTCGGTGCCCTTTATCCACACCTTCGGTGTATGTGCATACCAGCCACAGTATACTACCAGTTCAAGAAACAATAGGACTGCCATCCATATCAAAAGCGCAAACACAAAGCCCGTTGAAAAGCTTGTTGCCCCTGCTATTGATGTCAGTATGACAAGCGCTATCGTCCAGAATATAAGTGTCGGAAGCTTCTTTACAAACTTCTCCCAGTCTGTCATGATACGGATATTCCGATTTCTGTAGCCACGCATATGCATGACCTTTTTCTGCAGTTTCTCTGGCATATTACTTATCTTATATGCCGGATCCCGCTTTATCCGTATTACTCTGTATATGCCAAATATTAAGCAGCAGACTATTATCTCAACTGCCAGTACCATTCTATCAACCACCTTATGTCTTATTTACAGTCATTTGAGACTGTACTTTACATAAAAATTTAGCACATTTTTTGTGCTATGTAAACACAAAATAATATGAATACTGCGGGCCGTATAACAGCTACAAATCAGTTCTGGCCATAGTATGCGTTAGCACCATGCTTACGGTAGAAATGCTTCTCCTTTATGTTGTCCGGGGCCGGCTTCACGTCAGGATTTACTGACTCTGTGAGTCTGGCCATCTTTGCCACTTCCTCAAGGACAACGGCGTTGTGCACAGCCTCAGCCGCATCCTTTCCCCAGGCAAACGGTCCGTGATTCTGACAGAGCACAGCCGGTGTGTATACAGGATTGATTTTTCTGTTCTCAAATGTCTCTATGATGACAAGGCCTGTGTTTTTCTCATAGGCTTCGTTGATTTCCTCTGTGGTGAGATTTCTCGCACATGGAATTGAGCCCAGGAAATAGTCTGCGTGAGTGGTGCCGTAGAGCGGAATATCCCTGCCGGCCTGTGCCCAGGCAACTGCCTCAGGTGAGTGCGTATGTACAATTCCTCCGATATCCGGATACTTTTTGTAAAGCTCTAAGTGTGTTGCAGTGTCTGACGAAGGCTTGTATTTTCCCTCTATCTTATTTCCTTCAAGATCCATGACTACCATATCATCAGGGGTGAGCACATCATAATCCACTCCACTTGGCTTGATGACAAAATAGCCTGTTTCTCTGTCAATTCCACTGACATTGCCCCATGTATATGTGATAAGCCCTCTTCTTGGGAGCTCCATGTTTGCTTCGTAAACCTGTTTCTTTAATTCTTCAAGCATTTTCTGTTCCTCTCTTATTATTTTTTTCTGCTATTACAGCGGAAGAGCCTTTACCATTGCACGCTCTGCCTCAATTGCTGCCTTATATGTATTTATGTACTCATCAAAGCCCTTTACATCATCAGGGTCCGGCTGCATTACTATGCCCTTTTCGCCATTAAATACCCTGTCTGAAAGATATTTTTCCAAAGGCTCTCCATCTGCTTTATTCACCATATAAGCTGCGAGCACTGCCATGCCCCACGGGCCGCCCTCTCCGGCTGTTTCCATGACCGCAACCGGTGCATCCATGGCTGCTGCAAGTATGCTCTGGCCCACACCCTTTGTCTTGAACAGACCACCATGACCGTAAAGTGTGTCTACCTTTACTTTTTCCTCTTTAAAGAGAATATCACAGCCGATTTTTAGTGTTGCAAGACTTGCATAGAGATGTGTGCGCATAAAGTTTGCAAGATTCATCCTTGCATCCGGCTTTCTGGCAAACATAGGTCTGCCCTCGTTGAGTCCGATGACAGGCTCTCCCGAGAAAAGGTTAAAGGCTACAAGGCCGCCACAGTCCTTATCGGCTGTAAGTGCATTGTTGTAGAGCTTTCCATATATGTCATTCATATCTATATCCATGCCAAACAGCTCTGAAAATTCCTTGAATAATCCCACCCATGCATTTAAGTCTGACGTACAGTTGTTGCAGTGCACCATAGCTACCGCATCTCCCGATGGTGTGGTGACCATATCAAGCTCCTCATGAACTGCCTTAAGTGCCTTTTCAAGCACAACCATAGCAAATACAGATGTGCCCGCTGATACATTTCCGGTACGCACTGCAACAGAATTGGTTGCGACCATTCCAGTGCCTGCGTCTCCCTCCGGCGGTGCAAGCAATATACCGCTCTCCAGATTACCGCTTACATCAAGCCTTTTAGCTCCTTCCTCTGTCAGCGTACCTGCCTTTTCTCCAGCCGTAAGCACCTTTGGCAGAATGTCTCTTATATCCCACGGATATTCTTTTACCTTATCTAATGCTGCAAATTTATCAAGCATTGCCGCATCATAATCCCTGGTCTTCGAATCGATAGGAAACATGCCTGATGCCTCACCGACACCTATGACCTTTTCACCTGTGAGCTGCCAGTGAATATAGCCTGCTAATGTTGTGAAATATGATATCTTTGATACATGCTCTTCTTTATTTAATATAGCCTGATACAGATGCGCTATGCTCCACCTCTGCGGAATATTAAAGCCAAGCACCTCAGTAAGCTCTGCTGCAGCCTCACCTGTGATGGTATTTCTCCATGTCCGAAATGGCACAAGCAGATTATCCTCCTTGTCAAAAGGCAGATAGCCGTGCATCATGCCGGAAATACCGATTGCCGCAAGCTTTTTGATGGTAACTCCATACTTTTCCTTTGCATCCTGCGCCATTTTGCTGTAGCAGTCTGAAATGCCCTCCCAAATCATATCCAGGCTGTATGTCCAGATGCCGTCCACAAGCATGTTTTCCCAATCATGGGCACCTGTGGCTATAGGAGCATGGTCATCCCCGATAAGCACCGCCTTTATTCTGGTAGAACCGAACTCTATTCCGAGCACAGCCTTGCCGCTTTCAATAACACTTTTTACGTCTGACATAATATACCTCCACCTTGTAATGTAAATTTCTGAATAATTACCTAAAATTATTATACTGTAATTGTACAACGTTTTTCTTCAAAAGTAAACAAAAGAAAACATAAATATACATAAATTTTAAAATGTTTTCAAAAGTGTTCAAAAGTGAATGTCACTTTTTTTATTAAAATTTCAGATTATATTGATAGAATGTAAAAATTATGTTATGTTATATGTGTTTTGTGTAAACTAAATATGTATAACTGGAGCAAATAGTAAAACAAATTATTTTTACAAACGGAGGTAAACATGAACATTTACTCTATATTGCAGTTATGCGGCGGACTTGCCTTTTTCCTTTTCGGAATGCATGTTATGTCAGGCAGTCTTGAGAAGCTCGCAGGAGGCAATCTCCAAAAGATACTTAAGGAGGTAACCTCAAACCCTATCAAGAGCTTGTTTTTTGGAGCAATAGTCACTATTGCAATCCAATCCTCATCCGCACTTACTGTTATGCTTGTCGGACTCGTAAACTCCGGCATCATGGAGCTTGCCCAGACTGTTGGTGTCATCATGGGTTCCAACATCGGAACCACTCTCACCGCATGGATTCTTAGTCTTTCAGGTATCGAAAGTGACAATCTGTTCATCTCGATGTTAAAGCCTGAGAACTTCTCCCCTGTCATCGCGCTTATCGGTGTGATTATGATTATGGGAAGCAAGAAGGAAAAGCGCAAGGACGTTGGAATCATCATGGCAGGTTTTGCCGTACTCATGTATGGTATGCAGCTCATGAGCGGCGCTGTATCACCACTAGCAGATATGCCTGAATTTACCGGACTGCTCACCACCTTTAACAATCCATTCCTCGGAGTGCTTGTAGGTGCTGTATTTACCGGAGTCATCCAATCATCTGCCGCATCAGTTGGTGTGCTACAGGCTTTAGCCATGACAGGCGCTATCTCATATAGCATGGCTATCCCGATCATCATGGGTCAGAACATCGGTACATGCGTGACTGCACTGCTTTCGTCAATCGGCGTAAACAAAAACGCCAAGAGAGTATCCATCATCCACATCAGCTTCAATCTGTTTGGTACAGCAATTGGACTTGTAGTATACTGTATCGCACGTTATGCTGTTGATCTGGCATTATTTAATGACAGCATCTCTCCTGTAATGATTGCGGTATTCCACTCAATCTTCAATATTGCTACCACTATTATCCTTCTGCCATTTAGCAATACTCTTGTAAAGATTGCTAAGAAGCTTGTCACAACTGACAACGCAGACGGACAGGTTGTACTCGACGAGAGACTTTTACTCTCACCTGGACTTGCTGTCAAAGAATGTCTTGAGAAGACAAACGAGATGGCTGAGCTTGCAAGAGACAGCTTCAAGAATGCTTTAGACCTCTTTGACAATTACTCAGATTCAAAGTTTGATGATATTGAAGTCATGGAAGAGCGACTTGATTACTTAGAGGATCAGCTTGACACCTTCCTCATTCACTTATCCGGAAAGGATGTTTCTGAGGACGGCAACAACGAGATTTCAAAGATGCTTCATGCAATCAATGACTTTGAGCGAATCGGAGATCATGCGATAAATATGGCAAAGCTTGCCAAGCAGATTGATGACAACAATCTTGAGTTTTCAAAGAACGCAAGAAAAGAGCTCACGGTGCTCAATAATGCTCTTCGCGAGATTCTCACTCTCACTGTAGAGGCATTTAGCAAAAACGATTTGACAGAAGCAGTCAAGGTTGAGCCTCTTGAGCAGGTTATTGACGATCTCACAAAGGAGATTAGAAATCATCATATTGAGCGTCTTCAGAAGGGCAAATGTGACAGCAGACTCGGCGTATTCCTCACAGATTACATCACAAACTGTGAGAGAGCTTCGGATCACTGCTCAAACATTGCTGTATGCCTGATCCAGACACACAACTCATCATTCGAGACACATGATTATCTCAATGAGCTTAAGGCCGGACAGGAGCCTGCATTTGTAGGTCAGTTCACCATGTATCAGGACAAATATCATCTTGATGAGGATTATAAAAAAGCAAAGAGTAAAAAATCATCGAAATAATATAACGTAATAAAAAAGCAGGATTTCTGATTAATTTCAGAATCCTGCTTTTTTATCATCGTCTGGATATGAAATGCTTCACAATCGTATAAAGCACTATGATGCATGCAAACACATATCCCATCACACCAAGCGCCGGTATGCCAAGTATCTTTGGTGTCATATCTGTGGTACACACTATGCTTGAGCTGATTAGAAGTGCCATAACCCATAAGCCCATGACGATATTTCTCACCAGCCTGTGTAAAAGCCTCGCAAGCTCATCAGAAGCATGCATGTCAAGATTTATGCGTGTCTGCCCTCTTTGATATTCCTCGAGTATCTGCGCCATTCTCTCCGGCAGTTCTGCCATGCGGTGAGCTGATTTGTATGCTGTCTTCCCGGCTTTTTTAAGCTCGCCCTTCAAATCAAAATTCTTAAACATCTCCTGCTTTATCCTTGCAGAAGCAATACCAACCATGTTGATGTCCGGTGCAATATCCGCAAGCACTCCCTCTATCTGAGTGATGCCCCTCGCAAGCATTGTAAAACCGTGCGGCATAACAATGCGGTTGTTCTTCATTACCTCCAAAAGCTCCTGAATAAACTCTGCGACATCTACCTGTCCCATATCCAGACTGCCGTATTTATTTATGATTATCTTGATATCCTTGTACAGCTTTGCCCTGTCAGGCTCACCCCTAAAGTCACCAATTGCAAGCACCGCATCCTCTATCATGCCGATATCGTTCATGGCGATGCCGTAAACAGCATTGCTCAGTTCCTTTTTGTCATGTTCAGAAAGCCTTCCCATCATGCCCATATCAATCCAGACAATTTTGCCATTCCTTATCTTTACATTGCCCGGATGCGGGTCCGCATGGAAGAAGCCATCCTCTATCACCTGCCTGATATAGTTGTCAATCAGCTTGCTGCCTATCTCCTCAAGATCATAGCCATCCTTTAAAAGCCCCTCCTTGTCATCGATATTAAAGCCCTTTATATACTCCATGACAAGTACATGTGATGTGGTATACTTGCGGTAAAGCTTTGGTGTGGCTACAAATGCAACATCCCTGTTATTGCTGGCAAACTCCTCAATATTGGATGCCTCAAGCAGGAAATTCATCTCCTCCTGTGCCACCGCCCACATCTCATCAAGCACCATATCAAAATCCACAATGCCCTTTATAGAGATGGGCGGCACAAGCTTAACCGCCTTGTGAAGCAGCGCCATGTCCTTTGACATCACCTCGTGAATGCCCTTCCTTTGCACCTTCACAACCACCTGCTCACCGGTTTTAAGTGTGGCCCTGTGCACCTGCGCTATAGAAGCTGCCCCAAGAGGCTTTTTATCTATTGAAGCAAAGACATCCTTCCATGAATAGCCAAATGAAGCATCTATGACAGCCTCCACCTGCTCAAACGGCATAGGCTCCACATCTGAGCATAGCTTCATAAGCTCCTCACAATATTCCTTTGGCAGAATATCCGAGTGAAGCGACATTATCTGTCCAAGCTTAATATAGGTAGGTCCCAGCTCCTGCAATATAAGTCTGAATTTTTCGGGTGTAAGTCCATGCGTGAGCTTGTACTTCTTAAGTACCGCTGTCATCTCCTTCAGGCGGCTATCCATACTAGTTCACGCTTTCCTCTTTATCGTCCTCAGCTTCTATTTTTATATCCACTGTCTGTGATTCTCCACCGGAAGCACTTTTTCCATCGGCTGAAGTATCTGTTACAATGTCCTCATCCTCGAAAACGCTTTCATCAGCTTCTTGATCCACGTCAGCCTCATCCATCTGTGCAAGCTTGCTCTTTAAAGCCTGTATCTGTTCAGGTGTCATCTTGTCCAAAAGCTCCTCGAGCTCCTCCGGTGACTGTGGCTTAACAGATACATTTACATTTTTCTTTACTGTGTCCTTGATATTGTGCTTAAGCTCCTGATTGAGTACCTTGCCCTGCTCGACAGTCAGCTCACCTCTCTTGACCATCTCATCGAGCACTTCCTTTGATTTCTCAGCAGTCACTGCCACTGTTCCTATTCCTGCAAGTAAAATCTTCTTTAATCCGTCTGTAAGTCTTTCCATGGTAAAATCCTCCGTTTCCTGTTATTTAAAATTGATTGCCGTAATCTGACTACACCTTTAATCATCATAATAGAGAAGCAATCCTTGGCACAAAAATGATAAGTCCAACTATCGCAGCCATTATTGCTGCCACAAGCACTGCTCCTGCTGCCGTGTCCTTAGCTGCCTTGGCAAGCGGCTTTCGCTCTGTCGTTACCAAATCTACAACTGACTCAATCGCAGTGTTGACCAGCTCCAGGGCTATCACCAATCCAAACAGCGTCAGGCAGATGCACCACTCAGTCGGTGTTATCCCAAGTACCGCTCCTGCTATCACTACAAGTATCGCGACAGTACAGTGTATCTTGATATTGCGCTCATTTCTGATGCATGTAAATATACCCTCGAAGGCATAGCCGAAGCTTTTGTACAGAGGTGGTTTCTTTGCTTTTTTCATGTTGATACCTCTCGTGATTTAATTTGGGAATTAGTTTTGATGCCTTTTACTATGGTACTATTGTATAACTTTTTGGTTCAAAATAAAAGAGGATTGTGCAATATTGTTCAAAAAAACAGAAGTTACTGACATTTTAAATAATTTTATTACAAACACTTTGCCAGCACTTTAAATATTCCTTATTGACATTACGAATTTATCGTACTAACCTAAACACGTAAAATATATAGTTATAAAGGTAATCAGATATGACAAATTTACATTCAGATAAAATAAAAACAGTAAACCTGCATACTACAACCAATCATATTTATACAAATACTCAGCTTCGAAAGCTTTTGGTTCCGATAATAATAGAACAGCTATTGGCCTCTCTTATGGGAACTGTGGATACAATGATGGTCAGCAATGTAGGTTCTGCCGCTATCTCAGCGGTCTCGCTTGTAGACTCAATCAATATCCTTGTCATACAGGCACTTTCAGCGCTTGCCGCCGGTGGTGCGATTCTCTGTTCACAGTATCTGGGAAGTCACAATACAAAAGGTGCCCGCCATGCTGCAAGACAGGTATTTTTTGTCATGGCATTTCTGTCTGTACTTTTATCTGCTTTTTGTCTGATAACAAGAAAGTCGCTGCTTCGTGCCATATTTGGCGCTGTTGAAGCTGATGTAATGAAAAACTCACAGGTTTATTTCTTTTTTACATTGTTGTCATTTCCTTTTATAGGTCTCTATGATGCCGGCGCATCCATTATGCGCGCACAGAATAACAGTCGCAATCCTATGGTCATATCTGTTATTTCAAACTTTATGAATATCGGCGGCAACGCTATTCTGATTTTCGGCTTCGGCATGGGTGTTGAGGGAGCTGCTATTTCCACTCTCGTATCCCGAATATTCTGCGCGATTGTTGTTATCATACAGCTTCGAAGGGAAAATGAACCGATTTTCATAAAGAACTATATGTCTATACGCCCTGAATGGGGCCTGATTAAAAAAATCCTGCTCATCGGTATCCCATCAGGAATCGAAAACAGCATGTTCCAGTTTGGAAAGCTGGCTATCCAGTCTACTGTATCCACTCTTGGAACCGTGGCCATCGCAGCCCAGGCCATGACCAATATCCTCGAAAACTTAAATGGCATTGCCGCTATCGGAATAGGAATAGGTCTTATGACTGTTGTAGGACAGTGTCTGGGTGCCGGCAGAAAGGATGAAGCCATCTACTATATCAAAAAACTGTCACTGGTGTCTGAGGTCGTAATCATTGCCAGCTGTCTGATTATTTTCATACTCACAAAGCCCATTACAATGCTTGCCGGAATGGAATCTGCCAGTGCACGGCTCTGCTTTGAGATGGTTACCTTTATCACAATTGTCAAGCCAATCTGCTGGGTACCATCCTTCATCCCGCCATATGGACTGCGTGCCGCAGGCGATGTGAAATTCTCCATGATTGTATCCTGCTGCACAATGTGGCTTTGCCGTGTAAGCCTGTGCATATACCTCTGCCGTGTATGGGGCTTTGGTCCGATTGCAGTGTGGATTGGCATGGCTTGTGACTGGATGCTTCGTTCTATTATATTTACTGCCAGATTCCACTCAAGAAAATGGCTGAATCATCATGTGATTGATTGATAATAACAAGCTATACTATGCTCTATTCACAAATCTGTATAATATAAGTAAAGGAAAAACATGAAAAACTATCAACCGGACTATTACAACAATTTCAAATGTATTGCTGACAAATGCAGTATCACATGCTGTCAGGAGTGGAAAATTGCAGTAGATGACGCTACAAACCGCAAATGGAAGAAGCTTTCTCCTCCGGATACTTTATCTGCAGCCCCTTTTTCTGCTGATAAAGTGTCTGGAAAAAGTGACAATCTAAGCTCATACACATGCCATAAGGATGGCAGTCTGGTTATTAAACTAGACGAAAAACACCGGTGTCCGTTTCTTTCAAAGGATAAGCTATGTCATCTTGTAATGACATACTCAGATGAAGTGCTTTCAGAGACATGTGCACTGTTTCCCAGAGAAATCCACCGGTTTTCAACACATGAAGAACGAACACTCATGCCATGCTGTCCGGCAGTTATCGACCTGTGGTGCGAAAAACCTGTCACATTTCCTGTAATATCCGAAACCCGGAATAATTTATCTACGGCATTTTTAATCCGTGATAATCTGATTAAACTGATATCTGACCAAGGGCTTTCAGTGGAGCTGGCTTTGCTTGATGGGCTTTACATTTTATTGGAATTACATAAAAACCAGCCGGTCTCCAATGCACATATACAGGAATATTTTTCCAACCAGACGCTTAATGAACTGAATACCGCCATGGAAGATATCCATATCCCGGACGAAGATACATTTATCGAATGCAATGAGCTGCTTCAGGATTTATCAGTAAATTATCGTAAAGAGGGTTTATACACAGCCTTTCTTCAGCCTGTACTGACCGAGGCTTGTAAATACTCCAATATTTATTCACAGTCAGATAACAATTACATGAGCCAAAGCTTACAAACATCGCAGAAGCATTTTTGCTCATTGCTCACAGATTATGACATTGTTTTTCGCAATTATCTGGCAAACGAGCTGTTTTCTGACCTGATATCGCCTGAAACAGCATCCACTAAAAAGATTGTTGAACACATAATTATCAAAATGCAATGGATTATGATTGAATACACTGCTATCCGTCAAAGTCTTTTCCTGTGGTACAGTCACAATGCCAATAGTCCGTTGACATATGAAACCATCAGAGAGCATATTGTCATCATCTCACGCATGACAGGATATGATGACGATGACATACGTGAATATCTGGAAAACAGCTTTGCAAAGCTCATATGGGATTGGGGCTACGCCGCACTCATTATGGGAATTAGAAAATAATTACAAAGGAGATTTTTACTATGAGAGAAACAATTTTAGGCAATCACATACGAAAGGTTCCTTCCGTTGCAGTTGGATGCATGCGCCTTTCTGAAAAATCTAAGGATGAGATGAATCATTTTATTCATGCAGCTTTGGAACAAGGCGCATATTTCTTTGATCACGCGGATATCTACGGTGGCGGTATGAGCGAAAGTATATTCGGCGAAGCGTTTGCAGATGATCCATCCCTAAAACGTGAAGATATGTATCTGCAGTCAAAATGTGGCATCCGCCAAGGCTTCTATGATTTCTCAAAGGAGCACATTCTGAAATCTGTCGATGGTATTTTACAACGACTCCATACAGATTATCTTGATCTTTTACTGCTTCACCGTCCGGATGCACTCGTAGAACCGGAAGAGGTTGCCGCTGCATTTGACGTCCTGTTTGAAAGCGGAAAGGTTCGCAATTTTGGTGTTTCAAACCATAAGCCGATGCAGATTGAACTGCTACAGAAGTATGTACGCCAACCACTCGTTGTCAATCAGGTTCAGTTCAGCATTCCTGTTTCCAATCTTGTTGCAAACGGTATGGAGGTCAATATGGAAACACCCGGTTCAATTGATCACGATGGAAGTCTGCTCGATTACTGCCGACTCCACAATATCACTCTCCAGGCATGGTCTCCGTTTCAGATGCCGGCATGGAAAGGCTGCTTTCTCGGAAGCGACGAATACCCGGAACTGAATCAAAAACTTCAAGTGATAGCCGAAAAATATAATGTCAGCGATACTACTATTGCAGCTGCATGGATTTTACGCCATCCGGCAAATATGCAGATCATTACCGGAACTGCAAGCGAAAGCCGCCTGAAAGAAATTATCGCGGCATGCGATATTACTTTGACTCGCGAGGAATGGTATGAGCTGTACCTAGCGGCAGGTCACCTGCTTCCGTAGGGATTATCAGCATTATTTTTCAAAATGCTGATAATCCTTGGAATGCTTCCAATCGCCTCCCCACTCAAAACCATGCTCCATAAACAGCTTATAGCATAAATCATCATGGTCAATCTTGTGCAAAAAATCCTTGCTCCGGTCAACATAATCTGCGGCATTTGCAGGCTCAATTGACTGTTCTCCATCGACTGTTTTGACATAAGGATTGTAAAGAGTGTTGATATCCACCGCCATTCCCATTCCGTGCTTAGATATCTTCGTGGTGTGGGAAATAAATCTGAAATTGAAAGCCGATGAATTATTATCGCTCATAGATGCCTCATCATCTGCATCGTATTCATCAACGAGCCTGACTTTTTCTATTTGATATCCGGACTCATAGAGCTCCTTGAATATTTCAAGTACATCATCTGCAATATCTTTATTGACAACCAGCTCACCCTCATGCACCTGATTGTCAAAGCCTACATGTAATACATGTATATATCGCAGATTTTCTCTGGGGAGTGTGCAATCCGCCTTGTAGGATTTGCCCTGCATTTTTTCAAAAATGTCATCCGGGATTTCGGATATGAAAAATTGCTCTTTATTATTTTCATAAGTCTGATTCAGGATATCTGTTTCAGATGTACTCGTGTCAGGTGTATTCGTATCAGCTACACTCGTATCAGATATACTTGTGTCAGATATACTTGTGTCAGGTATATCTTCACATGTATTTTCTGATACATTTATAGATGTTTTATCATTATGCTCTTTCTTATGATTTTTAATGAATTCTCTGCCCGCAAGTGTGACGATAAGCAGCGATGCCGCAGCTGTGATTATTATGTTTGTGTGTTTTTTCATATTAGCTTTATGCCTTTCATATTGTTCGAAGCATTTCTAATCTCTATTTTAATAATGATAGTTTTTATTTACAATAGGCATTGTTAACAAACGTTATTAAACCATTTTGGGATTATAGGTGGTAACTGTGAAGATACCCAGGATTATTATAAAATTACAAATGTGTTGCTGGTAAATCCTGTTGCAGCCTCTCATATATTTTCTGTATATTTGGTTGGGTTGGAGTAAATTTTATTCCTCTTTTCAGCATTCCCAAAACTTTTCTTGCTTTTTGTTCAATTTCTTTTGTAGCATGTTCACTGGTTAAACGAAGATGATTACCTGCTATAGTGTATTCCCGTTCTATATATTTTTCTGAAATCGGAAACATATCCTGTATCAAAAAAGCGCTTTCATGACTATCATCAAGTTTCACAATGTGAATTATATCACAGGTTCTTCCTTTACCGGTTCTTTTACTTACTATTTTCTTATACTTATCAATCCGACTTGAAAGAGGAATCATCCAATATATTCCATTATAATTGCTATCTTCAAAACAATAGTAGTGTGGTCTATTTTGTTTTTTATTTCCTTTCAAATATGGATCCGACATATCCGAAAAAAAGCTATCTTTGATAATATAAAAACCATTCCTTATCATTTGTTAATCTCCACAAAAAAAGTCTCTTGCACTACGGCAAAAGACTTTTTCAACCCGACCATTTATATACCACATATCGGTCAGTGGTAAACTTTCAACCCGACCATTTATATACCACATATCGGTCAGTGGTAAACTTTCATCTATATCCTAACAATTCCAGCCAAAAAAGTCAATCAATCTTCAATTTATCTTTAATAATTTCCATTGTCACCTTACTGCAAAGTTTTCCTCCAAACTCACCGGCTTTCTTTAAAATCTCCAATTCTTCCTTCACGCAATCCTCATACACAGCCTTTGGTAGATTTTGTGCAACATGCTTCATATATTTCAATTCAAATTTCTCCGGTAAAATTCCATTATCAACAAGCTTATGATAGCACTTCATAACCCTTGCATCTGTTACAATCATGCGTATATACTCTTCTGCCTCTGCTTTTTCGTTCAATTTATTCGGATCTTCAAGTTTCCTTTTATGATTCTTCTTCTGCGTTTCCTTGAACTCTGGATTTACATATTTTAATATATGCGGACCTCTCTCCTGCTCCAGTGCAGTCTGATTCTTTATGACGATTCCCTCTTGCTGCGTGCCATATGCCGGGTCATTGGCAAAGCTGAGACAATGGCTCCAACTCATAAATGGTCCATAGTATAATTCATGCGGATAAAAAAAATCATATTTTTCAGCAAATTTTTTAACAAAATCCTGTGAGAGCCATCTGCCTGAAACTGTATCATACACACTAAATAAATACCATTTGTTATAATTAGACTCGTCATAAATGACCGTATGGCTCACAAGCCACTCTCCAAAAAATATATAATTCGGATATTTAATAAATGGCCCCATATCCAGACTCTTAACATAAATCAAAAAACCTCTCAACTGATTGCTGAAATCAAGTTCATTTTTACTGCTAAAACATCTCAGTCTATCCAGCTTTTTATCATAATATATACTTGAATTGGCCCCATCTATTTTCTCAGTGATACTGATTATATCTCCCTGTATAAATGCATCCGTATTTTTTTCAAGTGTCAGTGTATCATCGACAACCACGTCTTGTGTCCTTAGTCTTTGAATCTCAATATAATGTTTCATTTTACTCCCCTCTATTCATCCACATATATAACCATTGGTTGCCAAAACAATATCATATCCAATGGTTATTGTCAACATAAACATTGAAAAAAACGAAATTATAATTTATAATTTTTTATGATTACATTTAAGAACTTGAATATTGATTTTTTAAAAGGAGCTTACCTATGAAATTTCAACCTGAAAGATTAATCCAACTCAGAAATACACTAAATATAAATAAAGCAGAAGCCGCACGCCGCCTTAATATTTCGCCAATGGTATATGGCCGCTATGAAAATGGACAACGTGACCCTTCTTATCCTACAGTCTGTTTCATTGCGCATACATTTAATTGCAACGTAGATTTTCTTTACGGAATATCTGATAAGACAGATCCTGATTACATTATTGTTTCTTCATCCAATGACCCTGAGCTTTATTCCCTCATCAATATTATCAAACAGGACAGCAATGTAGAAGGCAGAATACTTACATATGCACGCAAGCTGCTAGAAAAATAAATATCCATGCCAATCAAAAAGAGCGATGTATATAAACTACATCGCCCTTTTATCTGATAATCATTATTCATTTTCATCTCATGAATAAAATAATTTGTTGAATTATTTGCCGAATTTCATGAACTGCCACATTGCTTACAGTTTCAAAATCAATCTCTTTCAACCCTTTCCCAAATAACTCTTCATATTGTCCTGATTTCTTTTCGTCATGATCCTTATATTTCGCTTTTCCAATAAGATAGGCATCTGAATTTGCCATATCAGGATAGAAATTTTCCGAAGTTTACTTTATACTGTTAAATACTATAAATTCATCCCACAATTCATCATAATTATCAAACTCATAATATCTGTCTGCAACTTTAAAATATTTACCTGGACTAATTGTCAGCGTTTCATCTGTCGCAAGATGGATAGTATAATAAGAAACAGCACCACTTGATAATGCTTTGTTTTCGTCTACTTCGTCACCAAGTTTTACTTGATTCAACAAATTTATAAACTCGATAACTTCATCATCTGAAAAAGAATACGAATAATTACCGTCTTTCCCGCCTGTAGTTCCTGTATGTTCAATTTTTTCGATTTCCGGCACATCAATACTCTCCAAGCCCACACTCGCATCTTGTTTTCCACATCCGAACAATGTACTTGTCAGAAAAATGAACGTGAGCAAAACTATCCCATTTGTTTTCATTTACACTCTCCTCCATTTACAGTTCCGCTTGGTAACTTCAAATTCCCCGGTTCGACAAACTGGGATTTATAGTTACATTCCATACATATTGGCATTTTTTACCATTATTTTATCACCCTTATCTAATTGTTCCTTATAAATTCCTCGCAAACCAATTCCAATATGTTCTGTTTTGTAGCCACTACCATTTGGTCTTCGTTCTTTTGTGTGCACATCAATTGAAGTAATTGCAGTTTCCAAAATCTCTCCATTTGCTTTATTGATATAAGCCTTATCTCCGGTTCTACATATACCAGTTTCAACATTCCCTGTAACCACTGTGCCTACACCTATAATCGTAAAAATCTCATCTACCGTTAAAGTAAAATTCTCTTTCAAGCAAGACGGGACATCTATTCTACTCATATATTCTTTTTCTCGTTCCTTTTTACTTTTACCAAACAATCCCATAAAATTTACCTCCACAACTTCAAAGTTTTCGTTCCTCAAAAAATGCCTTTATTATATTTAATTTGTCCATACAACATAAAGCATAATCCGACAATAACTGCTGGCAGTATAATAAATCCCATAATTTCTTCACTCCAAAATGAAACTATAAACCTCAACACAAGCGATATTCCTATAATCAGCGTTCCAGTACCAACGGCTTTTCCGTATTTTGGTACATCTTCTTCTTTTATTTTTCGCCTATTGTAAGAATGAATTGTACTGATATTGCCTTTGATATTTATGATTCCCATAACAGATATGAACACTCCTAAAATCAACAACATAATGTTCTCCATAATTACCTCCTAAAAATAGAACAGTTCTTCAAATTTCTTGTCTAAAGCAATACATAAAATCAATGCCAACTTTGCTGTTGGGTTGAACTGTCCAGTTTCAATAGAACTAATGGTATTTCTTGAAACTCCTACCATTTCTGCAAGCTGAGCTTGAGAAAGATTTGCCGCTGTACGAACTTCCTTTAAGTGATTTTTCAGATGTAATTGTTCTTTCATACGCTCACCTCTAAAATTCGGCGAACAAATCCAACAAATTCCAAAACGGAAAGAATGAAAAACATAATGGTCAATAGCAAATCGCTCTTTCGTTTCATTTTGATAAAACGAACTAACCATTGTGTAGCAAAAATACTGAAGCATATAACCCAAGGACTGTAAATCTTAGTATGGGCAAGCATAGAGGATAGCAAAGAAAGTAGACAACATACAAAAGCACCCACCCTACTTGCGTGACTTCCTGCCAAATATAGCACTTCCATTTCCGCCAAGTCTTTATTTTGATGTTCTTTTCTACTTGCGTTTAAGATTTCATCTTTTTTCATAAAAGCACCTCCATTCCAAGTTTTCTTTGCATATTTTAATTATATTAACGCCAAGTTTACTTGTCAATAGCATTTGCACAAAAGTTACAAAAGACAACATCAAAAGATCAGAAAATCTTGACTTGAAAAATATATTTTGCTATAATACAGATGTTGCGGGTGCAACATCTGTAAGGCGCAGTAGCCAAGCGGTAAGGCGTGGGTCTGCAACACCCTGATGCACCGGTTCAAATCCGGTCTGCGCCTCTCAAAACCTGAAGAGAAAGTATTCTTCAGGTTTTTTCTTTTGCCGGAATCCGCAAGTCTTGAATTAAGAACCTTTTAATAGTATAATCAATAACGACTAGGAGATAATGGCAATAAATAAAGTTTTATTAAGGAGGAAACTATTATGGTTACCTGGAACAACTTAAATACTCTGGCTTCATTTCAGGCTCTTTCAGAGACAGAACGGGTAGATCTCGTATCTGCAATGACAGGAGAGAATGGTGCTGAACGTGTGAAGAATTACAGTATCCCGATGGCAGCAGGACTTGCTTATAATTATGCTGCAAAGCAGGTGGATGAGAAAGTTCTCGATGCACTTGTAAAGCTGGCAGAGGAAGCTCAGCTTGGAGAGAAGTTTGCAGCTCTTTACAATGGAGAAGTGATCAATACCGGAGAGAAACGTCTCGTACTTCATCATATGACCCGTGGACAGCTTGGAGAGGCCGTTGAGGCTGATGGCGTGGACAAGAGAGCTTTTTATGTAGAGCAGCAGGAGAGAATTGCAGAGTTCGCAAATAAAGTACATAACGGTGAGATTACCAATGCGGCAGGTGAGAAATTTACTACAGTTGTTCAGATTGGTATCGGTGGTAGTGACCTTGGTCCGCGTGCAATGTATCTTGCACTTGAAAACTGGGCAAAGAAGAATGATACATTTAAGATGGAAGCAAAGTTCATCAGCAATGTTGACCCGGATGATGCGGCAGCAGTTCTGAATTCCATCGACGTGGCACATTCTATTTTCGTACTGGTTTCCAAGTCCGGTACAACACTGGAAACGCTGACAAATGAATCTTTTGTAAAGGATGCCCTGAAGAATGCAGGACTGGATGCATCTAAGCATATGATCGCTGTTACAAGTGAGACTTCACCGCTTGCAAAGAGTGATGACTATCTTGCAGCTTTCTTCATGGATGATTATATCGGAGGACGTTATTCTTCAACATCTGCAGTTGGTGGTGCAGTTCTTTCACTGGCATTTGGACCGGAAGTATTTGCAGCATTCTTAAAGGGTGCGGCAGAGGAAGACAAGCTTTCTCTGAATCAGGATGTATTACAGAACCCGGCAATGCTGGATGCTCTGATCGGAGTTTACGAGCGTAATGTACTGGGATATCCAAGCACAGCGATTCTTCCATATTCACAGGCTCTGAGCCGTTTCCCGGCACATTTGCAGCAGTTGGATATGGAGTCTAACGGTAAATCTGTAAACCGCTTTGGTGAGCCGGTAGATTATCCGACCGGACCGGTTATTTTCGGAGAGCCGGGAACCAATGGACAGCATTCTTTCTATCAGTTGCTTCATCAGGGAACGGATATCGTGCCGCTTCAGTTTATCGGATTTAAGAACAGTCAGATCGGAACAGATGTAGTGATCCAGGACAGCACAAGCCAGCAGAAGTTATGTGCGAATGTAGCTGCACAGATCGTAGCCTTTGCATGTGGAAAAGCTGATGAGAATAAAAATAAGAACTTTGAAGGTGGACGCCCGTCCAGTATCATTATTGGTGAGGCACTCACACCGGAGGCTCTCGGAGCTCTTCTTGCTCACTTTGAGAATAAAGTTATGTTCCAGGGATTTGTATGGAATGTAAACAGCTTCGATCAGGAAGGTGTTCAGCTTGGTAAGGTTCTCGCAAAGCGTGTGCTTGCACATGAGACAGACGGAGCATTGAAAGTGTTCAGCGACCTTCTGAATATCTAAAGATTCTGAATATTTAAGAATATGAGAATATGGATCAGTGGATTCTGAGAAATCAGATCGTGATTTCCTGAATCAGATTCCAGGAAAAAAATCCGTATGATATGAGTTTTTCCCATATCATACGGATTTTTTTTGCCAAAGTGTGCAATGTTACGTCAGGCATTTAATTTATTGTACTTGCAGTCTCTTCACAATTTCAGGAAATTCCATAAAATGAGATGCCTTGACGAGAACAGTATCCTGCTCTTTTAAAAGCTGATCCATCTGCCGGTAAAAAGCTTCTTTTGTATCAAAATGATATACGAGAGTTTTGGTGTCGGAATCAGAAGATGCTTCAGAAGCTGTCCGGGCGGCATTCGCCATTTCTGCGGAAAGAGTTCCGATGCAGATGAGAAGGCTGATGCCCTTTTTAACGGCATAACTTCCCACTTCGGCATGCATTTTCTTTTCATCTGCTCCAAGTTCTCCCATATCACCGAGGATTGCTACGGTGCGGGTATCGGCAAAGGCGAGAACATCAAGAGAGGACTTCATAGAAGCCGGATTGGCATTATAACAGTCATCAATGATTGTATAATGTTCTGCCTCGATCAGATTGTTGCGTCCTGCGATCGGGACAAGCTTTTCAATTCCACGGATGATCTCTTCGTCTTTCATTCCAAGTGCATAACCGACGGCAACTCCTGCAAGTGCATTGGAGATCATGTGATCTCCGGGGATGGAAACGTGGGCGGAAAAACTGGAAGAAGGTGTCACGAATGTGGCAACTGTTCCTTTCAGTCCCATTTTCTGAATCTGTTCTGCATGGAACGGGCAGGTCGGATCGAGTCCGAAGTAAACCGGCTGAATCCCACGTTTAGAAGTATATCCACGGAGCTTGTCATCATCACCGTTGAGAATGACAGTACCTTCAGGATTCATGAAATCGAACATGGACGTCTTTTCTTTTAAAATACCATCCCTTGTTCCGAGATTTTCGAGATGAGCATATCCGATATTTGTGATCACGCAGACATCCGGGCGTGCAATCCTGGCAAGAGGTTCCATATCGCCGAAATGACTGATCCCCATTTCAAGAACAGCAACTTCATGCTCCTCACGGAGATTAAATACAGTCAGAGGAAGTCCGATCTCGTTATTGAAATTCCCTTCGGTCTTTAATACACAGTACTTTTCAGAAAGAACGGATGCGATCATTTCTTTGGTACTGGTCTTTCCGACGCTGCCGGAAATTCCTACCACTTTGATGTCCAGTGAACGACGGTAATGTTCTGCAAGATCCTTGAGAGCGTCTGTGCAGGATGCAACCTGGATATAAGGGTAAGTTACATCTCCAAGATCCTGCTCAGATAAAGAACAGATGGCCCCCTGTTCCATGACCTGAGGGATAAAGCTGTGACCATCTACTCTGGCACCTTTAATTGCTACAAAGAGCGTATCTTTCTGGACTTTACGGCTGTCGATAGCGACGCTGGATGCCTCTTTTGAAAGAAGTGCAGGATCACCGTGGTATGTACCGCCACAGGCAGCAGCGATTTCCTTTAAGCTCATATTTTTCATGATGAGTATCTTGCCTCCATTGATTTTTTTATGATTAATTCGCAAAGGTCACTGTATTCGATCCCGGCAACTTTTGCTTCTTTCGGCATCAGGCTGGCAGAAGTCATTCCAGGGAGTGTATTCATTTCCAGGCAGTAGAGATTTCCTTCTGCATCAAGAAGGAAATCGGCACGGCTGTATACGTTGAGTTTTAATGCATCAAATGCTTTTACAGTCAGTGCCTTCATCCGCTCTGCAACTTCTTCCGGAATGTCGGCCGGGCAGACTTCCATGGTAGCACCATCCTGATATTTGTTGGCATAATCAAAGAACCCTGTCTTTGGAATGATCTCGATCGGAGGGAGAGCCTCACCGTCAATGATTCCGCATGCAAATTCACGTCCTTTAATATAAGGTTCTACGACAACTTCATCTTCATAGTGAAAAGAATGCTCCAGTGCATTCTGATATTCTTCGTCGGTATTCACGATATAAACTCCGATACTTGAGCCACCGGAGCATGGCTTTACAACGACCGGAAGTGTCAGTCCGAGAGACTGGTAGGAAAGATCCGATCCGTTCTTATATAAAGTTCCACCGCCAGGTGTATCTACACCGGACTCAAGGAAAATCTGCTTTGCAACGCCCTTGTGCATGGCAACGGCACATCCGAGAGAATCCGGTCCGGTATACTTAATGCCAAGAAGATCGAATGCAGCCTGAAGCTTTCCGTTCTCTCCCTCTCCGCCATGAAGGCCGAGGAAAGTAATATCTGCAAGGCGGCACAGTTCAATGACGTTCGGACCGAAAAAGCAGTCAGACTGATCCGGACGGGATGCTTTAACTGCGGCAAGATCCGGTTCTTCTGTGCTGATATTTTTTACGATATCAAGGCCATGATCCGGGAGAGTAAAGACATCTTCGAGATTTTCCGGTGCATGTTCCAGTCCCATAAATACGTCAAGAAGGAACGCATCATGTCCTTTTTCAAGTAATGTACGGCAGATGCCGGCAGCGGAAGAAAGTGATACGTCACGTTCTGTGCTGAGACCTCCGGCTAATACGATAATTTTCATAATCAATAACTCCTTTTATTGAGAAATAATGGTAAATTTCAGATCCATCCGTTTATGAATGAAAATACAGCGGATGGACACATACAGATTTATTATAGCATATGTATATGGAAAGTGAAAGAATTGATGAACCATCATTTGCATCATCATTTACAATCATCATTGTAGAAATGCCGTGAAAATGTTAAAATAAACCACAGTGAATCTTGAATGACCGGAGGGATGACTTATGAGTGGAACAGCAGGAACTCAGGGAGAATGCAGAGCAGAAAAAGAGACGGAAGAGGAGATCATCCAAAGATGCATTTCCCATCTTGATACAGACTATTCCTGTCGGCTGGCAAAGCAGATGGAGCGGGAGAAGACGAACCCGGTGTTAGGTTTCCGTACCGCAGGTTCTCATGCAGAGAAGGCAACCGGTGATTTCCTGTATGAGGAAATGAGATCCATCGGACTGACTGAAGTTCAAAAAGAAGAATTCTGGCTGGATTCGTGGACTTTCGAGCGGGCAGTCCTGCGGTTTAAGGACAGCAGCGGGAAAGAATATACCTGTCAGCTTGGGGCTTATCAGACGAATTTTGAGACGGATGGATTTCAAGAGTATGAGCTGGTTTATGTAGGAAGAGGAACGGCAGCGGATTATAAAAATCTGGATGTACGGGGCAAGTTGGTGTTGGCAGATATCAATCAGAGAGATGAATGGTGGATCAATTATCCGGTCTATCAGGCATATCTGAAAGGGGCAGTGGGGCTGATTGCTGTGCAGATGCAGGGATATGGAGAAGTGGATCAGGAAGCACTGAATGCTCAGGATATCGCAGGACCGGAATATGCACCGGCATTTTCAATTTCCAGGAGAGATGCAGCACTTCTGAAAGACCGATTTTGTGAAAATGAGAAATCTGTCATGGTAGAACTGGATGCGTGTTCACGAGTGGAGAGAAATCGTCCGGCTTATAATATTACCGGAAAGATCCCGGGAACGGAGACAGATCAGATGATCCTTCTGTCAGCGCATTATGATTCCTATTTTGATGGATTTCAGGATGATAACTGTGCAGTGTCCATGACGATTGGCATTGCGAAAGCACTTTTAGAGAGCGGTTACAGACCCCGTCATACGATTGTGATCTGTGCGTTGGCAGCAGAAGAATGGGGTGTGTGCGATTCAAAGTATGACTGGTCTACGGGAGCTTGGAATCAGGTGTTCCGCATCCATCCGGAGTGGCAGGGAAAGGTGCTGGCAGATCTGAACTTTGAACTGCCGGCACATGCTCACAGCAGTCGGGATGCCATCCGCTGTACTTATGAATATGCAGATTTTCTGAAAAAATTTGCAGATGAAATTGCTGTGCCAGAGGATGCCTACCCGGATGGGCTGACTGTGCTTGCCCCGATTGAGACATGGTCGGATGATTTCTCTATGGCGATTGCGGGAATCCCGTCAACGGTGAATGATTTCAGTGCCGGTCCTTTTATGGAGACACATTATCATTCGCAGTATGATAATGAAGAGATTTATCAGGAAAATGTCTACCGGTTTCACCATGAACTCTATACAAGACTTTTGTTGAAGCTGGATACGCTGATTTTTCCTCCACTGGATTTTTCCCATCTGTTCAGGAAAATGCACAGTTCTGTCTCTGCAAGGATGGCAGAACAGGATGAAGAACATCTGCAGGGAGTGATGCAGACGCTGATCCGGGAGACGGAACAGGCGGAGCGGACAGCGGAAGAATTGTATGAATGGATTGAAAAATCACAGATTGTCTGCCCGGTGGCTGCAAAAAGCGGTGAGGATATTTCACAGAGATTGCTTGGAATCTTCAGAAAGGGACAGGATTATTTTGTGCGGCTGAACTGGCAGGATGAAGTATTGTTCCCACATGAAGCTGCATCGAACAATATCTGCTATCTGAATCAGGCGGTGCAGGCACTGGAAGAGGGCGAAATAGAAGAAGCGTTGAAGGCACTCTATGAAGTGGATAATAACTGTTATGCATTTCTTTTCGACGAGGAAGTTTATTATCATTTTACAGAATATATTCTTCATCAGCCAAAAGACAGGCTGATGTGGGGAGCCGGAAGAATTTTGCATCATGAAAATCTTTATGGGATCGTGAAACGGCTTAGAAAGCTGGAAAGCCAACAGGCAGAGCATGGACAGATCCCGGATCTGGAAGAGGAAATACGTCGGCTGCAGGCAGCACAGCGAAGACAGAGGGCATATCTGACGGATGATATCCGGTATATGACAGAATCTGTAAAAAAGATGCAGAAGATGATGGAAGCCAGTTTACAGGAAATCAAAGACTACAGGATCGAATAATACAGAAGAGAACCATACAGAAGAAAATAATAAAAGGAAGGAGCCGGAGGTGGCAAGGTACTGACTTAAGCCTCCGACAAAAAATATGGAATGCAAAAATTTATACCGGGTTCAGGAGAAAGATCTGGACAGGTTAAGGGAGATACTGACGATTTGCTTTAAAAATGATCCGCTGTACAGTGCGTTGATCGAAGATCAGGAGACAAGGGAAAGACTGATGCCGCATTTATTTTCGTGCGATGTAACGGAATGTTTTGAAACGTGTGAGGTGTATGCGGACAGTGAAGAGCTGAAAGGAATCCTGATCGTTTCTGATGAGTCGGATCACCGTCATGCATTTTATAATTATTTTGTAAGTCTGAAAGAAAGCCTGGTGACAGACGGATGGCTGATTCATGAAGATCCGAGCACAAGGACTTTTTGGAATTTTATGCTTGGAAAAGATTATCTCAACTCGGCATGGACGGCACAGCTTCATCAGACCCGGCGGCTGCATGTGATTTACCTTGCGGTAGATCCGGCATATCAGCATCATGGACTGGCAGAGATGATGATGCAGGAAGTGATCGACCAGGCAGAAGAGCATGGTATGATGATCTCTTTAGAGACGCACAATCCGAAGAACGTCGCATTTTATGAACATCTTGGATTTAAGACATTCGGGGTGGTTGAAAAAGCACCTTTTCATCTGAAGCAATACTGCATGATAAGAGAATTGGGTTCAGAGAAGCCCAACTCCCTCTAATACGATTTTTAATCCGATCAGGATCAGAATGATCCCACCACAAAGTTCCGCACGGGATTTGTATCTCATTCCAAAGATGCTTCCAATCCTGACTCCGACAGCAGAACAGACGAAGGTGGTCGCACCGATAAAGAGAACAGCCGGAACGATGGCAACGTTCAGAAAAGCGAAGGTTACACCGACCATCAGTGCGTCAATACTTGTGGCAACAGCCAGAAGGAACATAGACTTTACATCCATGGAAGCATCGATCTGTTCTTCATCACCGAAGGACTCCTTGATCATACTGACTCCGATAATGGCAAGCAGGATAAATGCGATCCAGTGAGAATAATTTGTTACAAAATCACTTAGAAAACGTCCGGCAAAATAGCCGATCAGAGGCATCAGAGCCTGAAATCCGCCAAACCATGCACCGGCAATGCACATATGCTTTGTCTTGATCTTCCCAAGGGAGAGACCCTTACAGACGGAGACAGCGAATGCATCCATAGAAAGACCGACAGCAAGAATAAAAAGTTCAGTTAATCCCATTTCATTTTCCTCATTTCTTTAAATTTGATGTGAACCGCTTAATTAAAAAGCGACAGGTAATGACTGTAATGCAAAAAAAAGAGACTCAGGGACAGTATAAAAATACCGCCCCATGAGTCTCGTCGTTTACAGTAATACCGGGTGCATCTGCACCATTATGTCGATAATACAACGCTTCTGTAAAAGCCAGAATTGAAGCGTCGACTACTCCCTCGCAGGATTGCCTTATTCTATCACACCAAAGATGGAGTTGCAAGAAAAATGATAAAATTTATCGAAAAACGAATTGATAAATCGAAAAGAGTGCGTTACAATCAGACGTTGGAATCTTCTTTGAGATGAGTTTAAGAGTGAAAAACGGGAGGTTGCGGAAGTGTTACATATCTATATCATGTATCTGCCAATAGCAGAGGAGAATGGCGGACGCAGGACAGGACAGAAGCACAGGATAGAACATGAAGCGGGAACAAAACTGCTTGCGGTTGGCTTGAGAGAGCGTTATGGACTGGAATTGAAGACATCTGTGGAAGCCGGATTATCTTCCGGGCAGCATGGGAAACCATATCTGCGGGATTACCCGGGAATTCATTTTAACATTAGCCATTGTGAAGGACTGGTGGCCTGTGCATTTAGTGATACGGAAACGGGAGTGGATGTTGAACGGATCAGGGAAGTGAAGGAAAAAGTTATTCCGAAGGTGTTTGACAGAGCAGAGCAGGAACTTCTTTTTTCTTATAAAGCAGAGAAAGAAAAATATGAAGAAATTTTTTACCGTTTTTGGACTTTGAAGGAAAGCTATGTGAAGCGAAGCGGGCAGGGAATGACGGCAAAGCTGACGGATTTTGCATTTCAGCCGGAGTCCGACCCGGGATGGACGGAAGTTCCGTGTACAGATGAAAAAGTCAGGGCAATGCAATGTAAGTTAAAGGAGAAATGGATTCTTTCAGTCTGCATGGAAAAGTTGCAGGCAGATGAGAGAATGAGGGAAAAGGAAATTGTGATAAAGGAAATTACGACAAAGGAAAAGGAGTGGATGGAGCATGAGTGAAAATAACAGTGCTGTAAAGGCAACGAAGACAATTCATGATATGACAACGGGAAGTCCTGTAAAGCTGATCGTGCAGTTTATGATCCCGATGTTCCTGGGAAATATTTTCCAGCAGTTTTATAATGTGGCAGATTCGATCATTGCCGGACAATTCCTTGGTGTACGTGCATTGGCAGCGATTGGCAGTACGGGATCTTTGATGTTTTTTGTAACGGGCTGGCTGAACGGACTGAGCAGTGGATTTGCGATCCTTGTATCTCAGTGGTTCGGGGCAAAGCAATATGACCGGATGCGGCATTATGTGGCAATGTCGGTTTATCTTGCACTTGGATTTGCATTATTGATGACCATCGGATTTGGGTTTGCGAATGAGCCGATCCTGAGATTGATGAATTATTCCGATCAGATCATGCCGGATGTAAAGGCGTACATGGGAATTATCTATGCAGGGCTGATCGTAACGGCTGCATATAACTCACTTGCTGCATTTCTGCGTGCGTTGGGTGATTCAAAATCACCGTTGTATTTTCTGATCATTTCAGCGGCGATTAATGTGGTACTGGACGTGGCATTTATTATTTTTGGCGGTATGGGAGTCGAAGGATGTGCGTATGCAACTGTCATTGCACAGGGAATCTCTGCGGTACTCTGTCTGATTTATATTATAAAGAAATTTCCAATCCTGCATTTGAAAAAAGAGGACTTTAAGATTTCCCTTTCTGCATGGGGAAGGCTTCTGGCACTGGGGATTCCGATGGCATTACAGTTCTCGATCACGGCGATCGGAACAATTATCGTACAGGGTGCGATCAATGTATATGGAGAAAATGCCATGGCAGGATTTTCAGCGGCAAGTAAGCTGCAAAATATTATTATGACGGTATTTGTTGCTTTTGGTGCTACGATCGCAACTTATGTAGGACAGAACCGTGGTGCAGGGAAAATGGATCGCGTCAGACAGGGAGTCCGCTGTACGCAGTTTATGATCTGGGGATATAGTATTTTTGCAATGGTACTGGTTTTCTTCTTTGGAAAATATATGACCTGGCTGTTTATCAGTCCGTCAGAAACTGCGGTAGTCAGTGCAGCAGTTACTTATTTTCGGATGGTCTTCTGGTGTTATCCATTTTTAGGAAGTATTTTCCTGTACCGGAATACATTGCAGGGACTTGGATACGGTCTTGTACCGATGCTGGGAGGCGTCTTTGAACTGATCGCAAGGGCGGCGATCGTCTATATTGTATCGGGCAGGGCAAGTTTTGCCGGTGTATGCCTGGCAGATCCGGCAGCGTGGATTTCTGCGTTGATTCCGCTGGTGCCGTATTATTTCTATATAATGAGGAAGACGAATAAAGCAGAAGAAAAAATTGAGTGAAAAAATATAGAAGGTAAAATATTTAAAAAAGTTATTGACAGTAAGTGGTGGGTGTGATATTCTACTCTACTGCCCAATGGGGAACACCTCAAAAGTGCAGTCGTTTCAACGTATGAACTGTTAAATAGTCTGCATAACAGGAGGTAGAATTATGGAAAAAATTACAGAAGCACAGGTCATAAGAATTGATACTAAGGCAACTGGAGCTAGGATTCGTGAACTGAGAAAAAAACATAATCTACGTGTAGAAGATATCAGAGCATACATTAATCTTAGTGACACCCAGGCAATTTATAAATGGCAGAGAGGAGCAACGCTTCCATCGATTGAAAACTTGCTCGCACTAAGCCGTTTATTTAACACGACAATTGAAGATATTATTCAAGAATTAGGAGAAGAGGATAAGTCTTCTCCTTCTGTTATTTTATGGACATATACAGCATAAGTTTAGGGAAGAGGAAAACCTAAACTAACGGTATATGTTTTTTTTTATTTGCAGGGAGTATGATGATTGCACAGTCGAAATAGAAGAAAAATAAAAGAGGCTTAAAAGAGCAACAGAAGTACAAAGCAGGAGTGAAAGGAGGAGCAGAAGAATGGAACTGTCGGAAGTCAGAGGAGCAGAGGAGAACAGAGTTATGAAAGAAACTATGAATGAAAAAGATTTTATTGAACTGATGAATAAAGTAAAAGAACTGGATCCGGAAAGATATCGTTTTACAATCTATACCCTCGGATTAAGAGAGTCGGGAGCAGAAGAAGAGGACATCCATTATCTGGCAAACCGTCCTGAACTGATTCGGGCATTTGAAAAAATTGTAAAGAAATATGAAAACCTAAACTAACGGTATATGTTGCAGATAGAAAATGTAGGGTAAGATAAGTTCATCAACAAAATAACCCCCAAAAAACAATCTAAAGAAAGAAAAGAGGAAAAGAAAATGAATTACTTATTTACAAAAATTTTAGGAGAATTTGAACTGGAAAGATTTATTCGCAGACTTAGCATCGGTGTCGTACTTACAATCGTAATTACAATCTGGATGGGAGTGACAGAAGGATTTGGACATGAAGGTGTTGGGGCAGCTATTGTTGCAGCACTCTGGCTTGTGGAAGGAATTACATATGGAAAAGGAATCATGCTTGCGATTACACCAAGAGGAGTGGATGTAGATTTTATGGCGAAAGCACTTTGGTTTGGCGTATCATTTGCTATCGGAGTGATGGCAGGAGGCATTTTATTTGTTATTGATACTCTCAGAGCAATCAGCTATTGCATTACAAGAAAGAATGCAGAACGGGATGCACAGTACGAGATGCATGATGAGGAGGATCAGACAGGAACATTTGAAAACCGAGAATAAGTAATTATACCGTGATGAGAGATTAGGAGGGATGAACAATGAATGAGATTACAACGAAAAAAGATGTAAATGAGATCTTGGCAGATTCCAAAAGTCTGACACAGTATCTGGAAGATGTTTATGAAGTTGAAAAAAATCTGTATTCTGTTTATCAGGCAAAGCAGAGAATGGAAGTAATCATCAACCAGTCAGGGCAGGAAAGGGTTATGGAAAGAAAATGCCCATCTTTTTTACATATTGGAAATATTTTGCTGACAGTGGCAGCACTTTATTGCGGAGGACGTATTTTACTTTCAGAAGGAATGTGGACAGCAATATTTATAGTATTTACGATCGGAGCTGTCTGGTGGCTGGCAGAAAATGTGAAAAGCTATGTACATCAGAAAAAAGCATATGATGAAAATGTAAAGGCAGTAGCAGCCGACAGAAAACGTGTTCAAGAAGAACTGGAGAGCCTGCCGGAGAAACGCCAGATTCTTGCAGAATGTACAAGAAGTGTGGAAGAGAGTCAGCAATTGCTTGACAAGCTGTATGAGTTGAACGTGATCTTCCCGAAATACAGAGATCTGGTTGCAGTGTCACAGATGTATGAATATGTTGCTTCCGGCCGGTGCAATACACTGAGTGGCTATGAAGGAGCATACAACCTTTATGAACAGGAACTGCGAATGAATATCGTAATTTCTCAACTGGAAGACATTTACGATCAGCTGGAAGAAATCAGTACCAATCAGTACATGCTCTACAGTGCAATCTGCGAGTCTAATAATCTTCTGCTGGAGGTAGCAAATTATACAGAAATGACAGCTTACAATACAGGCGTGATCATGCTCAATTCCAATATCTACGGAAGATATTTCTAAGGAAGGAGAAAAAGTTATAGGGGAAATTACAGAAAAGCAATAAATACAGGAACAGATGGAGTAAAAGTTATGGGAGAGGTTTTCTTTTCTGTAACTTTTTTTAAAAAATGAAAACCAGGGCGGATGGTGATTCGTCTTAAAGAATGAAGAAAAGATTTGAAGGAGGACTAAAGAAATGGGAAAATGTAAAAAATGTGGAGTAGAGGTTCCAAAAGAAGCAATGTTCTGTCCGAATTGTGGAGCAGGAGTTTCAAAAGAGGCTTCTGTAGAAAAATTATCAGGCGGAAAAGGAAGAAGAAAGAAAAAATATGCGATGATTGGTGGTGGAATTGGAGCAATACTATTTATTCTTTTAGTAATTTTTGTAAGTGCAAGACCAAAAGTGATAGATTTAAATGAATGTCGGAAAATTGAAATAGACGGCTATGACGGAGTTGGAAACGGTAATGTTTATTTTTTAGATCTTAGCAAGAAGATTGAAGAAGCAGTGCCCGACAGAATTATGAAAAAAATGAAAGATCCTTCAGATATCTATCAGTATATAGATGTAAATGTAGAATTATCAAAATATAGTGAATTGTCCAATGGAGATAAAATTACTGTTACATATAAATATGACAATGAAAAAGCTAAAAAAGTCGGGATTAAATTTAAAGGTAAAAAAGAGAAAATTACAGTTAAAGGATTAAAAAAAGTAAAAACTGTAGATATATTTAAAGATCTGGAATTGAAGTTTGAGGGAACAGCACCGGATCTGTCTACGGAAAGTGAAATTATAATCGAACAAGATGACGCTTCATTTTGGTGTACGGTAAGTCCTTGCGAGGATCTTGACATTGGAGATGAAATAACCATTGAGTGTACTACAGAGGGAATGGTTAATGGAATCAAGCCGGAAAAATTAAAAACCACTGTCAAAGTACCGGATACCGCAGAGCATTATGTAACAGACCCTTCAGAACTTACAGCGGAAGACATGCAGGAAATCAAAGATGGACTGACAAAAATGTTGAAGGGAGAAGAACCATATGAAGACAGACTGGATCATAGTTGGATGGCAATTAAAAGTCCTGAAGATGTGACAGATAATAATCTTGAATTTTATTCAAGGGAAACTGCTTCAAATATTACTTTTTCAGATACAGCTGAATATTTTGTGAATGAGTCATATAATGAGTATACGGAAAATGTGACCGATATGCTGATCCGTTTTGAACTGGATGACACGGTCGAGGATGAAGAAAGTGACAAATGTGGGAAGACTTATCATATATATGGATATACTATATTAGGACCGGTTGTCCGTTGCAGTGATGGAAAATTACAGATTGAAGATGACTGGGATGGAATTGTATTTTATATTTCAGGAACAATGGGCAATGTGAGAGAAAAAGTTGAAAAAGATATAAATGAAGAAGTAGATAAAATTATGAGAGATGCTCCAACACGTTATGTAGTAGCTTTCGATGGAAGTGGAAAAGTGGAATAGATCAAATAACTGACAAAATGCACTAAAAATACAAACAATAATAAAAATAATTTAGCAGTATCACTATGAAAAGAGGCGGAAAATTGGTAAGATAGTACCGTGAGTGTTACGAAAAGCACAGAAAGATTAAAAGATCAGAAATTCCGCCCCGGTCAGAAAGGAAGGAAAAGAGTGGAAAGAGAAGAACTGATTCGATGGAGTGAGCCGGAACGGGTTTTGCTATTGCTGGACAAATCCCGTGAAGAATTAAAAGAAATGCTGGGAGATGAATTTGCAACAATGAAAGGCTATGCACAAAATAATCCCCATCATTGCTATAACTTGTTAGAGCATACGGTGAGAACAGCAGCCGGGATGGATTGCAGCGGTTTATCAGATGAAGATGCAGTGCAACTGAGAGTTGCAGCATTATTTCATGATATAGGAAAGCCAGTTGTGGCATTTCAGAAAAATGGAAAGACAGTTTTTTATAATCATGGAAAAGAGTCCCGGAAAATTGCAGAAAAAAGACTGCCGGAATCAGGCATTGAAGGAAGCGAACTGAAGAAAATTCTTTTTTACATTGAACATCATGATGACTTTATTTCTTTTAAATTAAAGAAAAATATCAAAACAGGTAAAAATGGAAAAGTGAATCCATTTATTATCCCTGTTACGAAGGAAAATGTTGAAAAAAAGATCATTTCTGTTCAGAAAAAGTGTAAGGAAAAAGGAATTTATGTTCCGACAGTAGAAGATTATAAAATTCTAATGCGGTTATGTTATGCAGATGCCATGGCACAAAGCCCGAAGGTGATTGAAAAAGGTGTCCAAATCGACTCCGTGGAAGAAAAAGTAACGAGACTGAAAGCGGTGGAACGGATGATCGAGATGATTCTTGCGGAAAGATAAAAGAACGGTTGAAAAGATTATAGAACTGGGGATCACAGATGAGAAACCAGAAAGACAAAAGAAAGAGAGGAATGGGAAGATGCAGAAGAATGTAGTGGTAATGGCGATGAGTACGTTGGCTTTAGGGCGAAGAAAAGAGGGGGAAATACCGAAAATACCAGCTTATCGGTTCGGGTATCCGGGTGGACCAGAAGAGGGAGAAGAATATTACAGCCAGGTGGAGCCATCAAGTAAAATGATTCTGGAAAAAGAAGGAAGTTTGGATAAAATTATCATTTTGGCAACAAAAGAGTCTAAAAACGATGAAACCTTTCAATATAAAGATGAAATAAGAACAATGAATGCAATCGATTTTTATCTTGAAAGACTGGAAATTACAGACAGAGAAAAAGTCAAAATTATTGATCTTGCAGAGGAAAATCTGACTCCGGCTATTTCAGAAACTATTAATACAATTCGTTCTATTTGGAATGAAAGTGAAACGAATAATAAGCCAAAGTTGTGGATTGATACTCAGGGGGGATTCCGTTATATCAGTCTGGTGATCAATGCGGTCATTTCTTTACTGAAAACTTCAGGAGAAGAACGGATTGAACCAAGAGGAATTTATTCACTGAATTTTACTAATGGAAAGCCTGTCAAGCCAATTGTTGATCAGACAAATACTTATCAGATTTTCCAGTTTGTATCCGGTATCAATGAGTTTACAAGATACGGAAGAGCGGAGCAGCTGATGGATTATTATGAAAGCATTCATGAGGAAGCACCGAAAGAAATTGTTGTGATGAAGAATATTGCCGAAGCAATTCAGCTGTGTGACATGAATGCATTTGATCAATTCCTTAAAAATTTAAGAAAAGTGGTAAAAGATTCAGATCGAAGCAGGCAGGATTTCCTTAGTATTTTCTGGGAGCAGATTGAAAATGATTATGGAAATCTTCTGAAAGACAGCTGTACGGGAATTGATATTGTCGAATGGTTCTATGAAAAGAAATTTTATCAGCAGGCGATTACGTATATAGAGTCCAAATTACCGCAAGAATGGGTTAAACGTAAATTAGTAACAATGAATGCTGAAAAAGTGGATATGAAAGCATATAAGAACCGATTGGGTAAAAAGCATGAAAAAGATGCTAATGTCCTGATTGTTGAAATTCTGTTCTGCTGCTTCAAATGGAGTGAAATTGTAAAGTTACAATATAATCAAAAAACCAAAAAACAGGAGAGAAAAAAAGTAGATGAATTTAAAGATCCGTCTCATCTGAAATTAGGTAGAAACCCTATGTATAAGGAATTATTTTTAGATGAGTATTGCACAGAATTAAAAGTAAAAGGGCAGTCTTATGGTGAAATGACATTTTCATTTAATGGCAAAAATAAGGAAAAAGTAGTGGATTTGCTTTTATTATACAGACTCTTAAAAACGGAACGTAACAAAATTAACCATATGTCCAGCACAGCAGACAGAGCAGATCAGGCAACTTTGGATCGTGTACTTAAAATGTTCGTTGATGTAGGAAGACAGGCTTATCAAAAATAGAAGGAGGCAACAAGGACTATAGCTATGTTCATAAATTTTTCAAACCATGCCAGCACCAGATGGGGAGTACCGCAGAAGCAGGCTGCAAAAAAATACGGCGAGATCGTAGATATGCAGTTTCCGAACGTAGACCCGGAGGCAACAAGCGAAGAAGTTCATGAGCTTGCCCGGGTGTGTGCGGAAAAGATAATGGAAATGAAGCCGGAGTGCGTACTCTGTCAGGGCGAATTCTGCCTGTCTTATCAGGTGATCCAGAAATTGAAGAAGGCAGGAATCAAAGTGGTAGCGGCATGCAGTGAACGAAAGACAGAAGAAAAGAAGATCGGAAATGATACCAGAAAAGTATCTTATTTCATTTTTGTACAATTCAGAGAATACTGATCAACAGACAAAGGAGGAAGTAAATGAAGGCCGAATTGCAAGAGAAAGAAGTCCTGGCGATGTATGATGTCAGGGGGATTCAGGGCTATATTTTTAAAAGTAATGTGGCGAAAGAAATTATTGGAGCCTCTGCATTAGTAGAAAAGATTGTAACAGGAGGACTTCAAAAATATATAGAAGGACTGGATGCAGAAGTTCAGAAAAACTATATGATCGATTGGGAAAATGATGATGATCAGGCATTTCTGAAAAATCAGGATGTGATGATGCAGGTTATGTTTGTTGGAGGAGGAAATGCTTATGTATTATTCCGAAAAGGATCTGAGTGTCAGAAGGTAAATCAATTTTTGGGAAAATACATTTTAGATGCGACCTATTCGTTAAATTTGTCGATTGCAGTGATTGAAAAGACGGATTCGTATAATGCGGATTATAACAAGATTAATCTTGAGTTGAGAAAAATTAAAGCATATATGTCACTGACCCAGCCAATGGGGGCACTTCCTTTTATGGCAGCAGATACGATTACCGGATATCCTATAACAGGGAAAGACAGTAAAAAAAGCGAATATTTGTGTACAGAGGCAAAATTAAAGAGAAAAGCATTCCCAGAGCAGGAGAGTGAAAAGATTTTCGACAGAATGGTATCAGAAAAAGGTGACAACAGCTTGCTTGCAGTTGTACATATGGATGGAAATCAGATGGGAATCCAGATTCAGGAAAAAATGAGCCGGATTGGTCCATATGAAGACGCAATTCCAGCAATGAGAAAGATCTCCAAAGAAATTGCGGTGACATTTCGTGATACATTTGACCGGATGCTTGCTTACATGGATGAACTTGCACCAAAAGTAAAGAAAAATGTAAGAAATAAGTTATATCGGGAAATTGTAGTAGCAGGAGATGATATTACGTTTGTATGTAATGCAAAGCTGGCAATTCCTGCAGTAAAATTTTTCCTTGAAAACATTGGTGCTGACAAAAATTATAGTGCCTGTGGCGGTATTGCATTTTTCAACAGCCATTTCCCGTTCTCTGACGCCTATCAGGTGGCTGAGGCATGCTGTGACAGTGCGAAAAAACGTGCAAAGCAGAAATCCTGCAGGGGAAAGAATAACGAAGTTGGAAATTTCCTGGATTTCCAGATGTGTACGAATATCAGAGCAGCCCATCTGGACAGCTATCGTGAAAAGCACTATCTGACTGACGGAGAATATTTCATAGCCCGGCCCTATTTTATACCGGCTAAAAAAGACCGTGGCAAAGTGAATGCAAAAAATAAAAAGTACAGCATTGAAAGAATGGAACAATGGTCTGAGGTTTTCAGCCATATGCCGCGAAGTAAAGCAAAGCAACTTAGAAATATCATCCCTATGGGAAAAAATGAAATAGAAAAGACATTATCATTCCTTGCATCAAGAGGATATAAGACACTTGCGGAGTCGCAGGAGGAATATCAGGTCTGGTATGATGCACTGGAATTGATGGATTTATACATAGGAGGTGACGAGAATGAAATTAACGATTAAACTGCTGAGTGACTCGTGTACATGCTCCGGTGAGACATATAACAGCAAGGTAGATATGGATGTGGTGTATGATGAAAATGGTCTCCCGTATATTCCTGCGAAGAGAATTAAAGGATGTATTCGTGAGGCAGCATTAGAAATGATGGAGTTTGGGCTGATCGAACGGGAAAAATATGAGAAAATTTTTGGAAAAGAAGGAAACCATCGCTCAGCTTTTTCACTTTCAAATGCCTATATAGAGAATTACGATCAAATCGTTGCGACATTAAAAGCTTATAAAGATAACGAGCTGGTGTGCCAGCAGAAAGTGTTAAATGAATATACATCGATAAGAACACAGACTGCAGTGGATCTTGAGACAGGAGTTGCTGATGAAAATTCATTGCGAACAATTCGTGTTGTGAATAAGGGGCTGGTTTTTGAAGCGGATTGTGAAATGAATGAAAGTGCTGAAACGGTAGAATTATTAAAACAGGCCGTTTCACTTGTAAAGCATATTGGAGTGTCAAGAACCAGAGGACTTGGATTGGTTGAGATGAGGCTGACTGATTGTACGAAAGAAGCGGTGAAACATGTACAAATTTCCCCAAGCGAATTGAGTGAAAAGAACAGAATCGGTTATAAAATTCATTTAAAATCAGCATTGATATGCAAATCAGCTAAAGGAAATCAGGCAGATACTGAAGATTATATTGCAGGAAGTAAAGTGTTGGGGATGATAGCAGGTCAGCTTGGAAAGGAAAAATATAAAGAACTGATGTCATCAGGAGAATTGGTGGTTTCAAATGCATACATATCGAATGGAGAAGAAAGATGTTTACCTGGACGAATTTCATTACAGAAAAAGAAAGATACAGTGTATGAAAATGGAATTTTACAGACAAGGGATATGATGTATGTAGTGGAAGAGCCAGAGCCTCAAAAGAAAAATAAGAAATCAGAGCAAATGACACCGGCGAACATTGATTATATTACAAAAGATGGAATGGTGGCTGATGTAGTAACAGAGATCAGTTATCATCATCAAAGACCAAAAGATAAATCAATCGGGCGTGCAACAGCAAATAATGATTCCAGTTTTTATCAGCTTGCAAGTATTAGTGTAGGGCAAAGCTTCAGGGGATATATTTATGCAGATCAGAAACAGACAGAAATTCTGATTAGTGCGATGGAACAAATTGGAAATATCCGTATGGGATACGGAAAGAACAGTGAATTTGGTGCAATCGAATTTGTATTGGATGAATTGAGTGCGGTTACTTCTGAAAAGCAGATCATGCATGACGCGATGGTTACGTTGGTTTCGGATTTAATCCTTTACAATGAAAATGGTGTTCTTACTACAGAGATTGGTGTTATGAAAGAATATCTTGAAAGTCTGTTAGATGTAAAAGATCTGGAGATTATAAATCCATTTTTACAATTTACTACGATTGGTGGATTTAATGTAACATGGAATCGAAGAAAACCAATTTTTAATGCACTTGGAAAAGGAAGCACATTTCTCTTACATTCGGAGACTGGATTTGATGCAGGTTTGCTGAGTGGAGAGTTCCTTGGAGAACGTGTAACAGAAGGGTATGGAGAAATTTTAGTGGAAGAACCTCTGAAAAAGGCAGAGGTTGAGATTAAGAAAAACAGTTGGGAAAAAGTAATTGAAGAAGATGCAAAGGCAGATCGGGCAGGAATCATGCAGCTGCTTTTACAGTCGGAGTTTGAACGCAGAGTTCAAAGCGAAGTTCGAAGAAAGCTGAACGAAAAGAAGAGCAAATATGAGACCAGAAGAAAAGCGTTGAATCCTGCAATTTCAAAAATACGTCTTATTTTTAAGACGGAACTGACATATGAAGCGATGTTGGATCAGATTAAAGGAATAGAGTCAGAAGAAAAGAATGGTCTATGTACAGAATTGACAGCGTTGATCGTTCCGGAACAAATAAAAGTTGAGATAACAGAAAAAATGGAGCAGGACTATCATATAAAATTCAACAATTCGTTGAATTATGAAGAGCTTTATCGACATGTATATCGTGCTTACATTACAGAATTAAAGCAATTTGTCAGAACATTGGAAAAGGAGGACGATACAAAATGAATGCAGTGTTGAAAAGAAAAGTATTGTATGTTCAGGTACAGTTTGAGTCTCCGGTCAATGTATCTTCAGGAGAAAATGAAGTGACAGATTCAGATGTACTTAGGGAGTGTAATGGAACTCCATTTATTACAGGAAGTTCACTGGCGGGGGCAATGAGAGCTTACATTGAGAAAGAAAAAAGCGAGCCATGCCTGTTGGGATACTCAGATGGAGATGCAGGAAAAATGAGTTCTCTTTTTATTTCAGATCTGACATTTGAAGAAAATCCGGTAATTGGAGTGAGGGATGGAGTATCTCTAAGTGATAAAAAGACAGCTGTAATGCAAAGCAAATACGACATAGAAATTCTGGAAGCAGGTGTAAAAGCACATTTTTATCTGGAACTTGTGATACGTGAAAAAGACGATGAGATGTTAATGGAACAGGAACTTGCAACGATTCTTTGCGGAATTAATGCCGGAGAAATCCGTCTGGGAGCAAAAAAGACCAGAGGATTTGGCGAATTTAAGATCATCCGATTATCAGAAAAAGTATATAGTAAAGAAAATTATCTGGAATATGCAGAATCATATAATCTGGAAAAATGGGGAAATTGCAGTAATAAACTGGAAAGTTGGATTAAGAAAGCGTCATGGAGTCCGAAAGTGATTCATGTGGATGTACCATTGAGAATGAAAGGCGGAATCAGTATTCGTCGTTATGCTGCAAGAAAAGGAGAGCCGGATTATGTACATTTAACAGACCATGGAGTTCCGGTGATCCCGGGAAGCAGTTTTGCCGGAGCAATCCGCCACAGAATCAAAAATATTTTGAATGAACTTGTGCAGGCTGGAGTAGAGCTCCCAAAAGATATTGAAGAGATTATGAATCTTTCATTTGGATATGTGAAAGATACGCAGGCATGTGCTTCAAATATTATCATCAGTGAAGCTGAGATTAAAGGAGCAAAACCGATGACAATGATTCGAACGGGAGTCAGCCGTTTTGAGTCAGCTGTAAAAGATGGAGCATTGTATAAAGAAAAAACTTATGTTGATGGAAAAGTAAATCTGCAGTTACAAATTAGAAAAAGTGCGGATCCAAGAGATGAGAAATGGATTCTTGGTATTCTTTTACTTGCATTGAAAGATCTTCAGAATGGGTATCTGGCTGTGGGAGGACAGACGGCAATCGGACGCGGTGTATTTTCGGAAGATAAGCCAATGTTGATCGATGGAGAAAAAGGAAGAGAAGATAAACTGATTGCAGAGATTCTGACAAATATGACAGTGAACAGGGGGATGGAAGGATGAATCTGTTACAGGCACCGGAGCAGGGAATGATGTATGCACTTTATACAGACAGAATGGTATATGAACCATATTCAAAAAAATCTCTGCCCTTAGAAGAGATACAAAGGGATTTACTGGAATTACACTTATTTGATGCTGTCGGAGAATACCGTTATATAAAGACAAGAAAAGGCGAAATTGAATCTTTTATAAATGATGAAAATATGGACTATCAGGATACTTATGTAGAAAAGATCTATACATTAGGTGGAAATGTAGAAAAATCAGATAAAAATGCAGGTAAAGTAGAAGTAGTCAATTATATTTCCTATGATGAAAATGATCTGATGGTAATCAGGAATTACCGGTTAAAGGAGGTGGAGTGATGAAAGAAAAATTTGTTAATCCGTATAATTTTATTAAATTTCCAGCAGAAAAAGCACAGGCATATACGGAGGAAGATCGGCATACGGGAGTGATTGAATATTCAATTACAACAAAGACGCCGCTATTTATACCAAATTCGAGTTCTGAGAAAGCGTTCAAAGCGACGGATAATGCACAGGAGCAAGAACATAAATCTTATGATTTCTTTTCTTATACGGAATTAAATGAAGAAGAACGTTATGATGGGAATTATCATGTTCCTGTGATTCCGGGAAGTGAGATGCGGGGAGTCGTAAGAAATGTATATGAGACGCTGACAGACTCTTGCATGGGACTTTTGAATGAAGAAGCTTACCCGATTAAAAGAAGTGCAGAAAAATTCCTTCCGGCATTGATCCAGCGAGTACGAAAAGGACGGGTGACATCTTACGTATTGCTGGAAGCAGAGTCTTTCAGAATAGGAAAAGAAAAAGCAAACCCTAAAGAGGGAGAACCGAATCTTGCACCGGATGGATTTGAAAATTACAGGAATGGTCAGAAAATATATTATAAAGCACCGGAAAGCAAGAATAGCTGGTCACTTCCACCGATTACAGAGTTTAGCGATGAAAAAGGAAAATACCTCAGGGAAGGTTATTTGCTGAAATGGGGAATGGGAGGAACCAAGGTAAGATATCATTTATACAGGGTAAAAAAAGAAAATATGCGGGAAAAGAAAGTTTCCGGAATCATGCTGAATGAAAAAGTGATTGAACAAAAGGTATACAAGCTGATCGAATCATACCTTTCAGAGCCAGGGCTTTCAGCAGAAAGTGCAGCGGCTTATGAAGAATACCGCAGAAATCTGGAAACATTTTTGAATGGCGAGGGAGATGATTACTTCCCAATCAATTATTCCAGTCCCGGAAGTGGAAGATTCTATTTGTCGCCTTCGACATTTACGAAAGAAATCTCTAATAATTCGATTAAAATGCTTGCAGGAAAATTCGTACCGTGTAAAAGTGATTTTTGTCCTGCATGTGAGCTGTTTGGATACATTGGAGAAAACAATGAAGAGGCAAAAGGCTCTCAGATCCGGTTTACAGATTTATATGTGGCAGAAGAAAAAGAAGCAAAGAGTTATTACTTATGTGATTTCATTACACTGGAAACTCTGGGGGGTCCGAAACTTGGAAATGTAGAGTTTTATCTGGAGCGGCCGGAAGGTGCTACATTCTGGAATTATGATTATGCAGTGAAAAATGGAAAGTTAAATTTTGCTAAAGGAACTCTTCGCGGAAGAAAATATTACTGGCATCATCGAAAAGTGGATCTGCCGCAGGGAATAACAGCCACCAGATTGAATAAGACGGTTCGTCCGGTAAGAGAAAATGTTGTATTTAAAGGGAAATTATATTTTGAAGGTATTTCCAAAAAGCAGATGGAACAATTAATCTGGATTCTGAACAGTGGGACAGAAAAGTTGGGGTTGAAACTTGGAGGAGCGAAACCATTAGGACTGGGAAGCATATCCTGTGAAGTAGAACATGTGATGGAACGAAAAGTTGTAGTGAAGGACGGAAAGATGGAATATCAGCATGCACCAGTTCCAGTAGACAAAATTACATATGATGAAGCCGGTCTGAGCAGTACAGTAAAGGCTGAATTTTATAAGATAGCAGGTCTTGAAACGATTCCAGTGGGAATGAAAATCACCTATCCGAGAGAACTTGCACAAAAGGATAAGCCTATGGAAGAAGGATTCAAGTGGTTTATGAATAATCATAAAACTATTTCAGGAAAAGATATGGCAACAGGCCGGATGGATGTGAAAGTTGTAGATGTACTTCCGGCTATTTTGGATGATGATATTTCAATGAGATATAATTAATGGAATAGGTAAAGAGGAAAGATGTATGCAGTTATCTGTAAATATAAGACTTGAAGAACCCCTGTCCTTGCCGCTGAATTATAATCATATTATTCAGTCAGTGATCTATCGGTCATTATCTGTAATGCCCGACTATGCCAGTTTTCTACATGAACAGGGCTATACAAACAGAAAGCGTCAATATAAGATGTTTCACTTCGGTCAATTAACGGGAGATTATGTGGTCAGAGAAAAAAAGATTATTTTTCAGTCATACGTTATATTGGAAGTAAGAAGTCCGGAACCTTTACTTATTAATATTCTGGCAGAAAATATCCGGAAAAATGGAATTACATTCGGGCAGCGGGTCTGCCGGGATGTTGAGTTGGAATTGTATGATTATACGGTAGAAAAAAATGAAATCATTGCAGAAATGAAATCTCCACTGACGGTGTATTCAACAGACCGGGAATCTGGAAGAACCTATTATTTTAATCCAGAAGAAAAAGAATTCTATCAAAGAATTAATGAGAATTTTTACAGAAAATATGAAGCATATTATGGTGTCAGACCGTTTAGTCCAATTCAGATTGAACAAATAGAAGAGATTCCGGCCAGAAAACTAGTGACGAGATACAAGGGGGTATATATTACCGGCTGGTATGGAACCTATGAGCTTAGAGGAGAACGCAAGTATTTGGATTTTCTGTACCAGGCAGGTCTGGGAAGTAAAAATGCACAGGGCTTTGGAATGTTTGAAGTGATGTAGCAAAAGTGATCATAATTAAAAATTTGATCCAGGGTATTGCAATGGAAAAAGCACTGGAAGGGTGCTTTTTCTGTTGCACAAACCCAGCAAGAAGCATCTGTGTTTACATGAGAAGCAGCTTGTCAACAGAAAAGAAGTTAAATACTTTGGTAAAAAAGTCCGTCGACCTCAAACCCTTGCAAATACTGGGATGGAAGGGCATCAAAAGCAAAAATACAGCCATTTTGACCTTAAAATATCCATCTTGAGAGCAAAAAGTCCGTCGACCTCGGGTAAAAAAATCCGGGGACAAAAAAAGTGGGAAAACATCGAATTTACAAGGGAAATTGGTATTTGTGCAAAAGTGAGGTCGACGGACTTTTTCGATGGAAATCGGTTGATTTTGAGGTGAGATTAGGGTATTATGATGGAGACAGCTGATAAATACTGCTGTCGGACATTACCTATGAGGAATTGATACACCTCGTTACTTGAGACAGGTGTAACGATAACCTGTGCCTTGTCGGACATTACCTATGAGGAATTGATACATAAGCAGGAATTTCCAGCTGGAATTTGTCCAGTGAACACTCGTCGGACATTACCTATGAGGAATTGATACCTTAGCATACTTCAGCATGAGCTCTTGTACTTCCTTTGCATACTGCTCTGGTCGGACATTACCTATGAGGAATTGATACTGTCAAGCATCTGCAGGGAAAAGGCATTCCCCAAGTCGGACATTACCTATGAGGAATTGATACATGCATCTTCTGCATCTGATGGTTGAGTCATGTTCTCAGCTTCATCAAGTCGGACATTACCTATGAGGAATTGATACATTCCAATCCTGCTCATGCACATTTGCACGAGCATTAATGGTCGGACATTACCTATGAGGAATTGATACTTACTTCACATGTTTTTCTATCAATTACATATTTCATCGTAGTCGGACATTACCTATGAGGAATTGATACAGGTTTACAGAATTTATCACAGAATGCTTTCGCTTCTGTCGGACATTACCTATGAGGAATTGATACCTTTTCTATCCCACTCTTTTATCAGTCTCTTATTTTCGTCGGACATTACCTATGAGGAATTGATACAATTCCATTCCTGCTCATGCACATTTGCACGAGCAGGAATGGTGCCGTCGGACATTACCTATGAGGAATTGATACATAATCATTATAGTATCTTCGTATCTTTCGTATGTCGGACATTACCTATGAGGAATTGATACGTGCATCAATTAAGATACCTTCCCGAATTTCTTTTGAAAGTCGGACATTACCTATGAGGAATTGATACTTAATATCATCATTTTCAACTTCAAAAATACTTTTTAGTTGTGAATCAACATTAGTCGGACATTACCTATGAGGAATTGATACAACTCCTACGGGAGGCAGCAGTGGGGAATATTGGTCGGACATTACCTATGAGGAATTGATACTTTTGCAGATTCAACATCTGCAGGGAAAAGGCATTGTCGGACATTACCTATGAGGAATTGATACGAGTAGCCTCCCTGCAATTTCTGTTCCCGTTTGAATTGAAAGTCGGACATTACCTATGAGGAATTGATACAAGACTTCGAATGTTTAGACCATCTTTTCCAACCCATAGATCTAGGCAAGTCGGACATTACCTATGAGGAATTGATACAGGTTTACAGAATTTATCACAGAATGCTTTCGCTTCTGTCGGACATTACCTATGAGGAATTGACACGTGTACGGTATTAGAACTTTCCAATTTGTTTTATCGTCGGACATTACCTTTCCTACAAGGATTCCTTGTGCCAATACATAAGGCAAAGACATTATTTTTATTTGAAATCAATGAATGCACCGACCTGTTGATCGTAACTACTAACTTTCAACTTTATGACATGGAGAGACAGATATGAGTTTGTGTATTGAGGAAATACTGTCAGACAGTAATCTTGCCGCAGCTAAGGCATCATTTAAGGGAAAAAATGACAGTAGTGGGATGGATGGTGTACGAGTATCTGAATTGGGCGAATACTGGAATGTCAATGGTGATAAGATTAAAAAGACGATTTTGGAAGGCAAATACAGTCCGGGGCTGATTCTGCAGCAGGAAATTGTGAACCAAAAGGGAAAGAGACGTACGATCTCGCTGATGAATACAGTTGATCGTTTTATTTTTCGTGCAGTTTATCAGCAGATGGCAAAGCTGTGGGAAGGAGATTTCTCAGCTCATTCTTATGCATACCAGGATAATAAAGGAACGCAGAAAGCCGTTGAGCAGGCAGTCGCATATATGGAAGCAGGAAATATCTGGAGTGCGGAGCTGGATATTAAAAATTTCTTTGACAATATCAACCATGATGTTCTGATGAAGCGGATTCGCAGAAAGATTGAGGATGCGAGAGTGCTGGGATTGATTCAGGCATATCTTAGTTGTACGGTGATGGATGATCATATTTGCAGTCAGAAGACGAAAGGGGTTCTCCAGGGTGGCCCGTTGAGTCCGTTGCTGAGTAATATTTACCTGGATGATCTTGACAAATATATGGAAGAAAAGGGATATCATTTTTGCAGGTTTGGTGATGATATTAATGTGTACTGTGCAGAGCAGGAACAGGCATTTGAACAGCTTCAGGATGTGAGAAAGCATTTGGCAGAAAGAGAACAGCTGGCAGTCAATAAAAGTAAGACCGGGGTTTTTAAGGGAGTCAACCGCAAGTATCTTGGGTATAAGTTTGAAGAGAAAAAGGGAAAGATCCTGGCGAGAAAAGAGCAGAAGGCTTATAGAACAGTTTACCGTGACTGGTATACGACCGGGATTAAAAAGATTGATCAAAATTATCATCTCATCAATGAAGGAGTCCTTACGAAAAGGGATTGTACGCTTCTTTTTGAAGGACCGGAAGGTAAGAAATATATTCCCATCGAGACGACAGATTCTTTATACATTTATTCAAATGTAATATTTTCAGGCAATTTTTTTGAATTTGTAAATGACAGGGCTTTAAATGTAAGCCTGATCAATAAATATGGTGAAAAGATCGGAAGTTTTGTATCTCAGAACAGTCGACGGAATATTAAGACGGAGCTTAAACAGCTGAAATTGTATGAAGATGTGGCGGCAAGACTTAATCTGGCAAGGAAACTGGAAATTGCCGGAATATCGAATTTGCGGGCAAATTTGCGTTATTATCATAGACGTAAGGGGAGAACTGCATTGAAGGAAGCCATTGAGTATTTGTCTGGTCTGATTCAGAAGATGAATGAAGCAAAAGATGTCAACCAGCTTATGACGATTGAAGCACAGGCAAGGCAGCATTATTACCGGTGTTTTAACTGGATTTTGGAGGATGAGGATTTTGTTTTTGAGAAACGGACACGAAGACCACCGGAAGATCCTCTGAATGCGATGATCAGTTTTGGAAATACGTTGCTTTATCAGAAAATTGCCAATGAGATCAATCGAACCTCGCTTGATATCCGGATCGGGATCGTTCATGCTGCTGGAAGTCGCCCGGAAAGTCTGAATCTGGATCTTGCGGATCTTTTTAAGCCAATTATTGTAGACCGCACGATTTTCACGTTAATTAACCGGAATATGTTGGATGCGGAAGATTTTGTAGAAGTGGAAAAGAACGGGATTTATTTGAGTGGAAAAGGAAAGAAGCAGTTTATTCAGGAATTTGAACGGAAACTTTATCAGAAGATACAGATTGACGGATGTGACCGGACTTATGATTTTGTTATTAAAAGTGAGATTCAGAAGTTAAAAAAATTTATCGAAACCGGAGAAAAATATAAACCATATAAATATGTATGAAAGGCGAAGATGTTTGTTATTTTGGTATATGATGTAAAGACTAAGCGTAACAATAAAATACTTAAGACATGCAGAAAGTATCTGCGTCATGTGCAAAAATCGGTATTTGAAGGGAATCTGACAGAAGCTAAGTTGAAAAGATTAAAAAATGAACTGAAAAAAATCAGCAATGAAAAAGAAGATAGTATTATCATTTACCGGTTTGAAACTTTAAAGTATTCCAGCAAAGAAGTGCTTGGGACTTATGAAGAAGACAGTGTTTTTTTGTAAGGAGATTGACATTAGATTTGTTTTGTAAATATCTGTAGCAGAAATGACTCTATTAGAAATTCTAACCTTTTCCACGACTGTTAATGGTAAAAATTATCAATAGCTGTTATAATGAAGCAAAATAGCATTCATTTATAAGCTACAAAGAGTGAACTTCAAGAAAGAAGCAAAAGAAGAGAAGTGGAAAAGAGAGTGTGGATATGACATTAAAGGAACTTGGAATCGGGCAGAGTGCGATGATCTGCAAGGTTGGTGGAGAAGGTGCATTAAGGCAGCATTTTCTGGATATGGGAATGATACCGGGAGCGGAGATAACTGTTGTGAAGTTTGCACCTATGGGAGATCCGATGGAATTGCAGATTCATGGCTATGAGCTGACACTCCGACTTGCAGAGGCAGATCAGATCGAGGTGGAGCCGATCAGAAAGCGGAGCAGAAGTCATGAAGGACGACAGAATATTAAAGCTTCAGAGCATCCTGGCTTAGGTGAAGAAGGAAAATATCATTCCAAAGAAGATGAGAACCCATTGCCAAAGGAGACAAGACTGACCTATGCGTTAGTGGGAAACCAGAACTGCGGAAAGACAACATTATTCAACCAACTGACCGGGGCGAACCAGCATGTTGGAAATTTCCCGGGGGTAACAGTGGATAGAAAGGATGGTTCTATTAAGGGTTATCCGAATACGCAGGTAACGGATTTGCCCGGAATTTATTCGATGTCACCTTACAGTAGTGAAGAAATCGTTTCACGAAATTTTGTGTTGAACGAAAAGCCGAAGGCGATTATTAATATTGTTGATGCGACGAACATTGAGCGGAATCTTTATCTGACAATGCAGCTTTTGGAAATGGATATTCCAATGGTTGTTGCATTAAATATGATGGATGAAGTACTTGGAAACCAGGGATCGATTGATGTTAATCAGATGGAGGCGATGCTGGGAGTTCCGGTGATTCCTATTTCAGCGGCAAAAAATGAGGGCGTTGGAGAACTGGTAAAGCATGCGGTTCATATTGCCAGATATCAGGAGCATCCATTGCGTCAGGATTTTTGTGATATGAATGATCACAACGGAGCAGTGCATCGTTGTATTCATGCGGTAAGTCATCTGATCGAAGATCATGCAGAAAAATCGGCTTTACCGGTTCGGTTTGCAGCAACAAAAGCGATAGAAGGAGATCCGTTGATTTTAAAGCAGTTGCAGTTGGAGCAGAATGAATTGGAAATGCTGGAGCATATCGTGGTTCAAATGGAGAAGGAGCGAGGGCTGGATCGCAGTGCGGCAATCGCTGATATGAGATTTGATTTTATTGAACGGTTATGTGAGCAGACGGTTGTGAAGCCGAAAGAAAGTAAGGAGCGTGTTCGGAGTGAGAAAATTGATCGTATTCTGACTGGAAAATATACAGCGATTCCGTGTTTTATCGGGATCATGGTACTTGTATTTTATCTGACATTTAACGTGATCGGAGCATGGATGCAGAGCGTACTGGAATATGGAATCGATCAGTTGTCAGCAGCTGTGGATACAGCATTGATGAACCTGGATGTAAATCCGGCGATCCATAGTCTGGTTATTGACGGAATATTTACGGGTGTGGGGAGCGTACTGAGCTTTCTGCCGATTATTGTAACATTGTTCTTCTTCCTTTCACTGATGGAAGACAGCGGTTATATTGCCCGGGTTGCATTTGTTATGGATAAATTGCTTCGTAAGATCGGACTTTCAGGAAGAAGTATCGTTCCAATGCTGATTGGATTTGGTTGTACGGTTCCGGCAGTTATGGCAACAAGAACCCTGACCAGTGAAAGAGACAGAAAAATGACGATTCTTCTGACTCCATTTATGAGCTGTACGGCTAAATTACCGATTTATTCTTTCTTTGTCAGTGCTTTTTTTCCGAAAAAGGGTGGTCTGATCATGTCAGGCTTATATGTATTGGGGATTCTGACAGGTATTTTGATTGCTTTCTTATATAAAGGGACTCTTTTTAGGGGAGAACCGGTTCCTTTTGTAATGGAACTGCCGAATTATCGGATGCCGGGAGCAAAGAACGTAGCACAGCTTTTATGGGAGAAGGCAAAAGACTTCCTTCAGAAGGCATTTTCTGTCATTTTAATAGCAACGATCGTGGTATGGTTTTTGCAGAGTTTTGATCTGCATTTAAATATGGTCGAGGATTCGGCAAAAAGTATGTTAGCAGCAGTATCAGGATTTTTAGTACCGGTTTTCCAGCCGTTGGGGTTGGGAGACTGGCGGATCTGTACCTCTTTGATCAGCGGTTTTATGGCAAAAGAAAGCGTGGTGTCTACGTTGGAAGTTTTGTTCGGTGGGGGAATTGCTTCTGCATTATCACCTCTTGCAGCAGCCTCTTTGCTGGTATTCAGCTTATTATATACACCGTGTGTGGCTGCGATTGCTTCTGTAAAAAGAGAACTGGGCGGAAAGTGGGCAGTCGGATTAGTAGTTTGGCAATGTTTTATTGCATGGGTTGCGGCATTTCTCGTACAGGGAATTGGCGTGATGTTTGGAATAGTATAGAGGTAAAATAAAAAGACATCGGTTTTGAATCTGATAGAGAAAATGTGTAATATTATTCACATTTTCTCTTTTTTTGATAAACAAGAAGAATTGGTTGAGTTAAGAAAAGAAAAATGATAAGATTTAAGTACTGGTTTGGGGAAATTAGTATGTAATGATAGCGAAAAAGTAAAAAAAGGAGAAGTTTATGAAAAAAAAGAGCTTAAAAATGGTAGCAAGTGCAGCTCTTGCACTGACTATGCTGGTTCAGGTGGGCGTGCCGGTATATGCGGAAAGCATTGAAACTACGGCAGAAACATCATGGAAAAGCGATGTAAAAGATCATTGGAATTTTGATTCAAATATAAGTGATCAGGGAAATCGCAGTACAGGAGTGTTACATGATATTACAATAGAAGAAACGGGAAATTCTGTTTTTGGAAAAGCATTGAAGTTTGGAACAGGTACAGATAAATATATGAGCTTAGAAAATTATATCAATACGGGTACCGGACAAACTTCTTTTTCTATGTGGTATAAATATGATACAAGTATCACAGAGACTAATACAAATGCGTCAGCGGTTCTTTTACAACATGAAGATAAAGGAAATCGTTCAGGAAGAACTCTTCTTTCATTAAAATCAGATGGGAAGTATGATACATTTATTAATGGAGAGCGTGCAGCAGCAACAGAAAAAGCTGTACAGAAGGGGGACTGGCAGCATATTACAGTAGTGTTTGATCAAGAAGCTAAAACCGTAAAATATTATATTAACGGGGAATTAGATGGTACTGCAAAAACGATTGGGAATAGTGCAACAGATGAAGTGTTAACCCTAAGAGTAGGTTCTCATAAAAGTGCAGGTTCTACAGATCCTCATCCTATGCGTGGATTTATTGATGAACTATATGTATATGACAGAGCTTTGAGTGACAATGAGGCAAAGAGCCTTTATGAAGAAAAAGCAACAGAGTTATATAAAGTAGATTTAAATGTACTTATTACAGAGGCCGAAAAGTTACTTAGCAGTGGAAGTTTGCCGGAGGAGAATGAACTTCATGTAAAACTACAGGAGGCGATTTCTGCGGCAAAAGAGGCGACATCCGCAGGAATTCCAGTGATGGAGATGTTAAAATCTGCAAAAGATACTCTAACAAAGGCAATGGAAAACTATAAGGCAAATCAGCCGATTGATTTGAAAATCAATACAGAAGAAGTAACACAGCATATCGACTCAAAATCTATTTTTGGAATCAATCATCGTTATGCGTTTAATGGATATGGCACCTTTGATTCTAAAAATATGAAGATGAAAGATGAATTTGTAGAATTGTATAAGGATGCAGGATTTGGCTCCATTCGTTATCCGGGTGGTACCATCTCTAATCTGTTCAATTGGAAGACGACTTTAGGACCGAAAGAACAGAGAAAGAAACAGATTCATGGCTTTTATAATAATCAGGGACAGGGGGGAATTGCTCCCAATTTTGGTATTGGAGAGATTGCAACCTTTGCAGACGAAGTAGATTCTGAGATTGTTTATGTATATAGTTTAGGACGGGGAAATGCACAAGATGCAGCAGATCTTGTAGAGTACTTAAATGCAAAGGTTGGTACAAACCCAAATGGCGGAATTGATTGGGCGCAGGTACGTGCAGATAATGGTCATACAGAGCCATATAATGTAAGATATTTTGAAATTGGAAATGAGATGAACCTTGGCGGAGAGGATGGAACAGCATCTCAAGAATATTGGACAAAATATGCTCAGAATAAAGGTGTAGAGGATGCATACATAGAAGGTGGAACAATACAGATTACAGATCGATATACTGTGAAAGAAGAAGACTGGAATAAAACAGCATCACAGAGTGATGGTTCACCTAATCAAGTAAGATATTTGCGATATGCAAATATAAATCCGGGAGGAGAATACAAAGACGGAAAAATTATAGATGATTCAAAGTTTAGAGCTATGGAAAAAGGTGTACAGGTAAAAGTCGGAACAGATGGACATCTTACTCCTTGGACTGTGGTAGAAGATTTGAGTCAATCAGGACCAAACGATACACATTGTGAAGTAGATTATAGTACAGGTGCCATCAAGTTTGGTGATGGCAAGAATGGTAAAATCCCTACAGCCGGAAATAATATTTATGCTACATATTCTGTGAAACGGGATGGATTTATTACTGTTTCGAAAGCAATTAAAGATACAACAGCTAAAATCAATAAAATAGAAGGTACAAAACATACAGCAAATGTTTATACGAGTTATGAAACGGTCGGCTTTATCAATAAGATGGAGGCGAAAAATGCGGAACAGTGGTATGACGGAATGACAATTCATCCATATTCAGACCATGTTGATGGGGGAAATGATGCAAATGCATTTTATGATAATGCAATGAAGCGTGCGGAAGTCAGTGGAATCGGCAAGGTCAAAAATAAGATGGCATTGTTAGAGCCAAAAGGAAAAGTTCCGGTTATCAGTGAGTTTGGAATTTATAATAATACAGAGGCACAGCTGCGGTCGCAGACGCATGCGATTTATATTGCAAAAGTATTAATGGAATATGTTCGCATGGGAAGTCCTTATATTCAAAAACATTGTCTCTCGGATTGGTATAGCGATGGCAAAGATTCTTTAGGACCAACACAGCAGGCGGTTATCCAGGTGGTTAAGGGTGCGGATGCAAATACAACAACTGGAGAAGGTACGTTTACATTCTTTTCAACACCATCAGCGTATGTATTTAAAATGTTGAATTCTGGATTTGGGGATAATATCGTAAAAACGGAATTTAGTGAAGTTCCTACCATGGCAAACGGAGCAGAAACATTATCAGCTCTTGCAAGTAAAGATGCAGAAGGAAATTTGTATATTGCGCTTGTTAATGCAGACAGAGATAGAGATCGTAATATTGCATTACAGATAGAAGGAACTGATGTTGCAGGGAATAAGATGACAATCCAAAAGCTGGAAACAGATTCTATTACAGCTGCAAATACACCGGAGGAGCCTACAGCTGTGCAGGTTACAGAAGATGCAGAAGTTGAATTGGAAGGAAATCCAATCATCAATCTGAAGAAACATTCTTTTGTGATTGTAAGAATTGCAAAGGCAGTAGAACCTGAAGCAGATAAATCAGAATTACAGGCAGCAGTAGATGCAGTGGCTGGTTTAAATGAAGCGTATTATGAAAACTTTGATGTGATTGCAGATGAATTAGCGGCTGCAAATGAAGTTTTAGCAGATGGAAAAGCAACTCAAGAGCAAGTTAATGAAGCTTTGACTAATTTGGAAGCTGCAAAAGCTGAATTGATTATGAAAGATGCAGAGTATGGAAAGGTAGATGCAGCCATTGCCGAAGCAGAGAAACTAAATAAAAAAGACTATAAGGATTTCAGTAAGGTAGAAGAAGCAATTGCCGCAGTTGTACGTGGTAAGAAGATTGATGAGCAGACAGAAGTTGATGCTATGGCTCAGAGAATTGAAGATGCTATTGCTGCATTGGAAAAAGCAGACGTGCCTGGAAAACCGGAGAAACCGGAAAAACCTGGAAAGCCAGAGAAACCGAATGGAAATAAGGTTCCGGTAACAGGTGATGAAACAACACCGATTCTTTGGATGACATTGGTTGTAATGGCTGGAGCAATAATTCAAGTTGGCAAAAAAAGATTGAATATTATAAGAAAAAACAGATAATTTAATAAAAAGATGCCAGGGTCCTAAGGTCTTTCACCCACCTATGAGCAAGCTCATGTGGGCTTAGACCTTT